>Ga0136616_10000843_pt1 | contig 15455 bp, 16 predicted proteins | sample AntDrymUQ2992106_2_FD_106648 | JGI IMG/M metagenome (GOLD analysis project Ga0136616, IMG submission 106648) | Polar desert sand microbial communities from Dry Valleys, Antarctica - metaG UQ299 (21.06) | ecosystem: Environmental > Terrestrial > Soil > Desert | place: Antarctica: Dry Valley...
CTGTCACGCCGGAGGTCGCGGGTTCGAGTCCCGTCGCTCCCGTAGCGCGAGCCGCCGGGCAGGGCGGCTTTTCGTCGCTCGCCTTCTCGCCCGCGCACGCTTAGTGTCCGACTCCCACATCGAGGAGTTCCTCGTGCCGAGTCGACAGCAGGAGCCCTGGGGCGGCGAGCTGCGGATGCCGCGCTGGCTTCGACGTGTTCTCAGGCGCCCAGAGCCGCAGGGCGACTCCCTGGAGGCCGCTCACGAGGCACGTGAGTCACAGCCGTCCGCGTCGGTCGCCCAGAACGCCGATCGCGCGGGGCTCGGCCCGCTCTCCGAGCTGTATCACGAGGGGCGCCGCAAGCGGCGCTAGCAGCAGCCGCGGCGTCGCCCCGTTCGCCGCCTCCGGCAGCCTCTGCCGGCCCGGCTCGTGGGTTCGCCCCCGAAGGACAGACGTGCTCGCGCGCTCCGCCGGCGGGGAGCGACAGCCGTGTCAGCGATCACGATCGTGGTGACGGCGTTGGCGGTCGTACTGCCGCTGGCGTACAACCGGCGGGCGCGGCGGCCGCGGCGGCGCTGCCAGGCTGTCCGTCATGCCGAAGCAGCTCCTGCGTTGGACCGGCGCCGTGCCCGTGCTGGCGGTGCTGGTGCTGGCCGCGACGTGGGGGAGCGAGCCGGGGGCGGCCGTGCTGGTGCTCGTGGGAGCGTTCCTGACCGGCTCGGTGCTCGCGGCCGTCCATCACGCCGAGGTGGTCGCGCACCGGGTCGGGGAGCCGTTCGGGTCGCTCGTGCTCGCGGTGGCGGTCACCGTGATCGAGGTGGCGCTGATCGTGACGCTGATGGTCTCCGGCGGCTCGGAGACCGCCACGCTGGCGCGCGACACCGTGTTCGCGGCGGTGATGATCACCTGCAACGGCATCGTCGGCCTGTCGCTGCTGGTCGGCGCTCTGCGCCGGCGCTTCGCGACCTTCAACGCCGAGGGGACGGCCACCGCGCTGGCGACCGTGGCCACCCTGGCCACGCTCTGCCTCGTCCTGCCGACGTTCACCACGAGCCGCCCGGGACCGGAGTTCTCGCCGGGGCAGCTCGCGTTCGCGGCCGTGGCCTCGCTGGCCCTCTACGCCCTGTTCGTCTTCGTCCAGACTGCGCCACCGCGACTACTTCCTGCCGGCCGAGACCACCGACGGCGACGACGAGCACGCCGTGCCCCCGTCAGACCGCGAGGCGCTCGCGAGCCTGGCGCTGCTCGTCGTCGCGCTCGTCGCCGTGGTCGGCCTGGCGAAGATCGAGTCACCCGCGATCGAGGACGCGGTCGCCGCGATCGGCGCGCCGCCGTCGGCGGTCGGCGTCGTGATCGCGCTGCTCGTGCTGGCGCCCGAGACGCTCGCTGCCGTGCGCAACGCGCGGCGCGACCGCGTGCAGACGAGCTTCAACCTCGCGCTGGGCTCCGCGATGGCGAGCATCGGGCTGACGATCCCCGCGATCGCCATCGCCTCGATCTGGCTCGACGGGCCACTCGAGCTGGGCCTGGGCGCCACGCAGACGGTGCTGCTGGCGATCACGGTCGTGGTCGGCGCGCTCACCGTCCTCCCCGGCCGCGCCACGCTGCAGGAGGGCGGCGTGCACCTCGTGCTCTTCGGCGCCTTCCTGTTCCTCGCCGTGAACCCGTGAGGCCGCCCGTCCGTCAGGAGGAGGGACCGAGGCCGCGCGCGCGCCGCAGGCGCGCCGTCGCCCCCTTGGCGATGCGCTCGAGCTCGGCCAGCCGGCCCGGGTCGCCGCGGCCCACGTAGGTGCGCCGGCGGTAGAGCATCACCCGCCGGGTGGCGTGGTCGGCGAGCGCCTGCAGTTCGGCCACCGACGGCTCGAGGGCGGCCATCACGCTACTGCCCCGGCGGGCGCCGGGCGCAGCCGGTCCGCGAGCGCCCAGCCGCCGAAGCACAGCGTCCCCGCCATGCCGGTGGCCGACAGCAGGACGCCGGCGGCCGCCGCCACGGCCACGCCGTTCGCGCCGAGGATCAGGACCACCGCGGCCGCGCCGACGCTGGGCCCGAGGGGCAGCGTGCTGAGCGCGACGAGCGCGATCAGCACGGCGATCGCGTCGAACACCGACGCGTCCACCCCGATCGCGTTCAGCGCGAGCCAGTTGCGGGCGATCTGGGCGAAGACGGCGATCAGCACGAGCGCGACGATGCGGCTGCGGCCGTCCAGGCTGCGCAGGATCGCCAGGCCGCTCCACAGGCCCGTCGTGCGCCGGCGTGAGAGCACGCTCAGCCCGAGGACCGCGCCGGCGCCGCCGGTCACGCACAGCACCGCCGTCCACCACGGCAGTCCCAGCGGCCCCAGCAGCGTGAAGGAGGTCAGCGCCGCGAGCGCCGCCTCGACCGCGATGATCGGGACCTCGGCGGCGACCAGCGCCGGCACGCGCGGGCACTGCGCCGGGGCGGAGCGGCGCAGCGCCGCGATCCGCGCCGCCACGCCGACCTGGCCGTTGAGGATCCCGGCGAGCCCGCCGATGCCCGACGCGCGGAAGACCCCGCGGCGGGAGATCGTCGACCCCGCCGCGCCGACGCACAGGCGCCATGCCTCGCTGCGCGAGAGCAGCGCCAGCAGCTGGAGGGCGACCGCGGCGGCGAGCAGCCACAGCGGCGCGGCGTCGAGCGCGCCCAGGAAGGTGTCCCGGCGCGCGAGCAGGACGGCGACGAGCACCGCGAAGGCGACGACCGGCAAGCCGAGCGTGATCGTCCTGCGCAGGTCCATGGCCAGTCCCATTCGAGCGAGTAGAGGCCCGATGGCGCCAAGCCGGCCAACGTCAGGAGGACTCCCTGACCCACAGCGTATCGCGGCGCAGGTCCATCGGCGACCACCGCTATCGTCGCCGCGCGCATGGATGCGATCCAGGCCATCGTCCTCGGCATCGTCCAGGGGCTGACCGAGTTCCTGCCCGTGTCCAGCACCGGGCACCTGCGCATCGTGCCGGCCTTCTTCGGTTGGGAGGACCCGGGTGCCGCGTTCACGGCCGTGACCCAGCTCGGGACGCTGGCCGCGGTGCTGCTGTACTTCCGCGCCGACCTGCTGCGGATCGCGCGCACGTGGACCGCCAGCCTCCGCCGCCCCGAGCTGCGCTCGGAGCTGGACGCGCGGATGGGCTGGTACATCATCCTCGGCACCATCCCGATCGCCATCCTCGGGTACGCGTTCAAGGACCAGATCCGCAGCGGCGCCCGCTCGCTGTACCCGATCGGCGGCGCGCTGATCGCCCTCGGCCTGCTGCTGCTCGTCGCCGAGCGCGTCGCGCGGCACGACCGTCCGATCGAGCGGATCACGCGGCGCGACGGCATCATCATCGGCCTCGCGCAAGCGCTCGCGCTCGTTCCGGGCGTCTCGCGCTCGGGCGCGACGCTCACCGCCGGCCTGTTCCTCGGCTTCGACCGCGCGGCGGCGGCGCGCTACTCGTTCCTGCTCTCGGTGCCCGCCGTGGTGCTGAGCGGGCTGTTCGAGCTGCGCAAGATCGGCGAGGGCGGCGATGCGGGCTTCGTGCCGACCGCCATCGCCACGCTGCTGGCCTTCGCCGTCGGCTACGCCTCGATCGCGTTCCTGCTGCGCTGGCTGACCAGCCACTCCACGGTCGTGTTCGTCGTCTACCGCGTGGCGCTCGGCGTGATCGTCATCGCGCTCACGGCCGCGGGCACGATCTCGTAGCCTGGGCGCATGGGCCTCTCCGAGGCAGAGCGCGAGCGGCTGGCGCCGTCGGTGTTCCGGCTGCCGGTCGAGAAGATCCGCGACGGCTACTACTCCGACGCCTACTTCAACCACACCAAGACGCTGCTGGAGGCCGAGAACGACCATCCGCACGTGGTCATGCAGGTCTTCCAGCGCAAGGAGTCGATCCTCGGCGGCGTCGACGAGGCGATCGCCGTGCTCAAGCAGTGCGCCGGCCGGCGCGAGCGAGGCGGCCGCTGGGCGCCCGCCTGGAAGGCGCTCGAGGTGCGCGCGCTGCACGAAGGCGACGAGCTGGCCCCGTGGGAGACGGTCATGACGATCGAGGGCGACTACTCGCTGTTCGCCCACCTCGAGACGGTCTACCTCGGCTGCATGGCGCGGCGCACGCTGATCATGCGCAACGTCCGCGAGGTGGTCGAGGCGGCGCGCGGCAAGGCGATCCTCTACTTCCCCGCTCGTCACGACCACTGGCTCGTGCAGACCGGCGACGGCTGGGCGGCGCACGTCGCGGGCGCGATCGGCGTCTCGACCGACGCGCAGGCGTCGTGGTGGGGCGGTCGCGGCGTCGGAACGGTGCCGCACGGGCTGATCGCCGCTTACGGCGGCGACACGGTGCGCGCCTCGCGGCTGTTCGCCAAGGGCTTCGCCGCGGAGATGAACGTGACCGTGCTGGTCGACTTCGTCAACGACTCGGTGACCACCGCGCTGGAGGTGGCCGAGGCGCTCGGCCCCGACCTGTGGGGGGTGCGCCTGGACACCTCGGACCGGCTCGCCGACGAGGCGCTGCGGCGCCTCCACGGCGACGGGGCACCGACCGGCGTGGCGCCCGAGCTGGTCCACCTCACGCGCCGGGCGCTCGACGAGCACGGCTTCCGCGACGTCAAGATCGTCGCCTCGGGCGGCTTCACCGCCGATCGCATCCGCGCGTTCGAGTCCGCCGCCGTGCCGGTCGACGCCTACGGCGTGGGCTCGTCGCTGATCCGCGGCGCCAACGACTTCACGGCCGACGTCGTGATGGTCGACGGCCGCCCGGGCGGGAAGGTCGGCCGCGAGCTGCGGCCCAACGACCGGCTCAGCCCCGTCCCGTGACCTGCACCAGCGGCACGAAGCGCACGCGCTCGAGCTCGGTGGCGTCGACGCGGTCGCCGATGCGGCGGACCAGTACGAGGCGCTGGTCGCGGCCGTCGACCGGGGCGACGAGGCGGCCGCCGCCGGCGAGCTGCGCCACGAGCGCCCCGGGCACGTCTCCGGACGCGGCCGCCGCGACGTTGATCGCGTCGTAGGGGGCGTGCTCGGGCAAACCGAGCGTGCCGTCGCCGGTCACCAGCGTCACGTTGCCGACGCCGGCGGCCGACAAGCACAGGCCGGCGCGGGCGGACAGCTCGGGGTGCAGCTCGATGCTGTAGACGTGCGCGGCCAGCTGCGCCAGCAGCGCGGCGTGGTAGCCCGAGCCGGTGCCGACGTCCAGCACCCGCTCGTCGCCGCGCAGCGCCAGCAGCTCGCACATGCGGGCCACCACGAGCGGCTGGGAGATGGTCTGCCCGTGGCCGATCGGCAGCGGGATGTTGTCCCACGCCTCGTCCTGCAGGCCGGCCGGGACGAAGGCGTCGCGCGGCACGCTGCGCACGGCGCTGAGCACGCGCTCGTCGCTCACGGCCGTGCGCAGCTCCGCGACCAGCCGGTCCGCGGGCGCCGCCATCGCCCTACGCCAGGCTGGCGCCGGCGGCCCGCATCTCCGCCAGCGCGCGCTCGGAGTCGCCGGCGCGGACCTCGACACCGCGCACCGCGTTGGTGTCGACGACGACGGTGAAGCCCTCCTGCAGCGCCTCCAGCGCGGTGTGCTTGACGCAGTAGTCCGTGGCCAGGCCCGCGAGCGTCACCCGCTCGATCCCGCGCTCGCGCAGCAGCTCGGCCAGCCGCGTGCCGTCGAAGCCCGAGTAGCCCTCCGTCGCCGGGTCCTGGCCCTTGTCGACGACCACGTCGACCGCCTCGCGGTCCAGCGCCGGATTCAGCTCGGCGCCCTCGGTGCCCTGCACGCAATGGACCGGCCAGATGCCGCCCTGGGCCTCGAAGGAGCCGTGGTCGGCGGGGTGCCAGTCGCGCGTGGCGACGACGACGTCGTAGTCGCCGGAGCGGGTCAGCGCGTTGATGCGCCCGGCGATCTCGTCCCCCTCGGGCACGGCGAGCGCGCCGTCGGGCGGCGTGAAGTCGTTCTGGTAGTCGACGACGACGAGCGCGTGGCCGGCGGCGGGCATCCGGCTAGTAGCGCAGGACGGCGCCGATGCCGCCCAGCGGGCCGAGGTCGTCGTGGTGGCGGACGCCGATCACGTCGGCCGACTGCTCGATCGCCTTCTCGATCGCCCGCTCGACGACGTCCTCGACGGGTTGCAGCGTGCCGCCGGCGGGGGCGTCGTCCTCGCTCGCGTAGAGCAGGTCGGCGCCGGGGTCGCGCACGCCGGCGGCCGTGAAGCCGGACGAGATCAGCAGCGTCTCCACGCGCGCCTCGTTGAGCGCGGCCAGCACGTCCGACAGCCCGGCGGCGCCGCGCCCGCCGCGGCCGACGCCCTCGGTGAGGCGGTCGAGCCGCTCGCGCTCGCGCTCGCGGACGTGCTGCTCGATCCGCTCGGCGGCGCCGCGGCGCACGTCCTCGAGGCTCGAGTGCTCGACGTCGAGCTGGATGCGGCCGGCCAGGCGCTCGCGCAGGTAGTTGTGCAGCCGGTCCTCCAGCTCGCCCACCAGCTCCTCCGGCGCGCCCACCAACAGGCAGTCGAACCCGCGCTGCTGGTAGAGCCCGAAGGCGACGTCGGCGGCGTGCTGGAGGTGGTCGGTCTTGTCCTTCTCGACGCTGCGCTGGTAGCGCGCCTGCGACCAGCCGCCCTGGTCGTGCTGGCTGTGGACGTCGTCCTCGATCCGGTCGGTCTCCTCCAGTTGCTCGCCGTCGCCCGTGAACAGCCGCGCCACGCGGCGGCTGCTCAGCAGCACGCACCAGCGCTCGGCGGCGCCCTCGTGCAGCAGCGGCTCGACGTAGGCGGTGCGCTCGAGCACGACGCGCGAGTCGAGCGGGTGGCGCAGGGAGACGACCTCGAGCAGGTCCTCGAGCTGGCACGCGTAGACCGCCACGGCGCGCGCGCCGTTGGCCGCCACGTCGCCGGAGAGCACCTCCCGGACGCGCTCGACGTCGGCCTTGAGCGCCTCGCGCTCGGCGTGCTCGAGCTCCTCCGCGCCGTCGACGCGATGGGCGGCCTCGGTCAGCACCGAGGTGATCGCCGAGGAGCGCGCGGCCGGGGTGGGGAGCTCGGACGGGTCGAGGTTGAGGAACACGGACAGGACCCGGCCGTGCGCTGGACGCACGTCGGCCAGGCGCCGCAGGCGGCTGCGGGTGATCGTGTTGGCTGCCATGGGCTCGCGCCTACCCCGGCCGCCGGGCGGCGGAACCGGGGGTATGGTGCAGACCATGGCTGAGAACTCCTTTGACGCACGCGCGGAGCTCGAGGTCGGCGGCCGCGCGTTCGAGATCTACCGCCTCGACGCGCTGCAGTCGAAGTTCGACGTCGCCCGGCTGCCCTTCTCCCTGAAGATCCTGCTCGAGAACCTGCTGCGCAACGAGGACGGCGTCGGCGTCCTCGCCCGGGACATCGAGGCGCTGGCGAGGTGGGACCACACCGACGAGCCGTCGAAGGAGATCGCCTTCACGCCCGCGCGCGTGGTGCTGCAGGACTTCACGGGCGTGCCGTGCGTGGTCGACCTCGCCGCCATGCGCGACGCGATGGCCGACCTCGGCGGGGACCCGGGGAAGATCAACCCGCTCGTGCCGGTCGAGCTGGTCATCGACCACTCCGTGCAGGTCGACAGGTTCGGCACGCGCGACTCGTTCCGCTTCAACGCCGAGAAGGAGTTCGAGCGCAACCAGGAGCGCTACGCGTTCCTGCGCTGGGGCCAGGGCGCCTTCGACGGCTTCAAGGTGGTGCCGCCCGACACCGGCATCGTGCACCAGGTCAACCTCGAGTACCTCGCGCGCGTCGTCTTCACCAGCGACGAGACCGCGCACGACCTTCCGGTTCAGGCCTATCCCGACACGCTGGTCGGCACCGACTCGCACACGACGATGATCAACGGCCTCGGCGTGCTCGGCTGGGGCGTCGGCGGCATCGAGGCCGAGGCGGCGATGCTCGGCCAGCCGATGTCGATGCTGATCCCGCGCGTGGTCGGCTTCAAGCTCCACGGCAACCTGCCCGAGGGCGCCACCGCCACCGACCTCGTGCTCACCGTCACCCAGATGCTCCGCGAGCACGGCGTGGTGAGCAAGTTCGTCGAGTTCTTCGGCCCCGGAGTCCCCAACCTGCCGCTGGCCGACCGGGCGACGATCGGCAACATGTCGCCGGAGTTCGGCTCGACCTGCGCGATCTTCCCGATCGACGCCGAGACGCTGCGCTACCTCGCGTTCTCGGGGCGTCCGAAGGAGCGCATCGAGCTGGTCGAGGCATATGCGCGCGAGCAGGGCCTGTGGCACGACGAGGACTCCGAGGAGCCGACCTACTCCGAGACGCTCGAGCTGGACCTGGGCCAGGTCGTGCCCTCGCTGGCCGGCCCCAAGCGCCCGCAGGACCGCGTGTCGCTGACCGAGTCCAAGGCCTCCTTCCGGATGGCGCTGGACGGCTTCCTGCCCGACGCCGACGAGGACGACGAGGCCGTCGAGGAGAGCTTCCCCGCCTCCGACGCCCCGGCCTCCAACGGCGGCGCCGGCCACGACCCCAGCCATGCTCACGAGGCGGCCGGCTCCGGCACCGGCGGGGCGCAGGTGGCCGATCGCGTCGAGGCGGTCGCGCAGCTGACGCTGGCCGACGGCACGCAGACCGAGCTGGACCACGGCCACGTCGTGATCGCCGCCATCACCTCATGCACCAACACCTCCAACCCGTCGGTGATGATCGGCGCCGGGCTGCTGGCCAAGAAGGCCGTCGAGCGCGGCTTAGAGGTCAAGCCGTGGGTCAAGACCTCGCTGGCCCCCGGCTCGAAGGTCGTCACCGAGTACTTCGAGCGCGCGGGGCTGACCCCGTACCTCGAGCAGCTCGGCTTCCACCTCGTCGGCTACGGCTGCACGACCTGCATCGGGAACTCGGGTCCGCTGCCGGAGGAGATCGCCGACGTCGTCAACGCCGAGGACCTCGCGGTCGTCTCCGTGCTGAGCGGCAACCGCAACTTCGAGGGGCGCATCAACCCCGACGTGAAGATGAATTACCTCGCCTCGCCGCCGCTGTGCGTGGCCTACGCGCTGGCGGGGACGATGGACCTCGACCTGCTCGACCAGCCGCTCGGCCGGGGCTCCGACGGCGAGGACGTCTACCTCAAGGACATCTGGCCGAGCGCGGAGGAGGTCGCGAAGACCGTCGAGCACGCGGTCCAGTCGGACATGTTCACGAAGTCCTACGGCGAGGTCTTCGCGGGCGACGAGCGCTGGAACTCGCTCGAGGTGCCCGAGGGCGACCGCTTCCAGTGGGACCCGGACTCCACCTACGTCCGCCAGCCGCCGTTCTTCGAGGCGCTGTCGCCGGAGCCGGAGGCGATCGAGGACGTCGCGGGCGCGCGCGTGCTCGCCCGGCTCGGCGACTCGGTGACCACGGACCACATCTCGCCGGCGGGCGCGATCAAGAAGGACTCCCCGGCCGCGCGCCACCTCAACGCGCACGGCGTCGAGAACAAGGACTTCAACTCCTACGGCGCCCGCCGCGGCAACCACGAGGTGATGATGCGCGGCACGTTCGCCAACATCCGCCTGCGCAACACGATCGGCGGCGACGAAATGGTCGGCGGGCTCACGCGGCAGCTGCCGAACGGCGAGGAGCTGCCGATCTACGACGCGGCGATGCGCTACGCGCAGGACGGCACCCCGCTGGTCGTGCTCGCGGGCAAGGAGTACGGCTCGGGCTCCTCGCGCGACTGGGCGGCCAAGGGCACCAAGCTGCTGGGCGTGCGCGCGGTGATCGCCGAGTCCTTCGAGCGCATCCACCGCTCGAACCTGGTCGGCATGGGCGTGCTCCCGCTGCAGTTCCCCGCCGGCGAGTCCGCCGAGTCGCTCGGCCTGACCGGCGAGGAGGAGGTCTCGATCTCCGGTCTCGACGGCGGGGACGCGCAGGAGGTCAGCGTCCGCGCCGGCGAGCGGGAGTTCACCGCGCGGGTGCGCATCGACACGCCGAAGGAGCGCGAGTACTTCAAGCACGGCGGCATCCTGCAGTTCGTGCTGCGCCAGCTGCTGGCCGACGGCTAGCTAAGCTCCCCGGCCGCCATGCCCGCTCCCGAGACCCTCCTCGCGCTGCTCACCGCCCCTGGGCCGTCCGGCTACGAGCAGGCGCCCGCGGCCGTGTTCCGCGAGGCCGCCGGCGCGTTCGCCGAGGTCACCTACGACGCGGTCGGCTCGACCGTGGCGAAGGTCCCCGGCACCGGCGACGGCCGGTCGCTGGCCGTGGTCGGCCACATCGACGAGATCGGGCTGATCGTCCACCACGTCGACGACGAGGGCTACCTCTGGTTCACCGGCGTCGGCGGTTGGGACCCGGTCATCCTGGTCGGCCAGCGGGTGGAGGTCGCGACGCGCGAGGGTCCGGTGTTCGGCGTCGTCGGCAAGAAGCCGATCCACCTGCTCAAGGACGAGGACCGCAAGAAGGTCCCCGAGCTCAAGCAGCTGCACGTCGACATCGGGGCCAAGGACGGCGACGAGGCGCGCTCGCGCGTGCGCATCGGCGACGTCGCGGTGATCGCCGGCGAGCCGCAGGAGCTGCCCAACGGGCGGCTGGTCTCGCGCTCGCTGGACAACCGCCTCGGCTGCTTCGTGGCGCTGGAGACGGCGCGGCTGGTCGCCGAGGCCGGCGGCGCGCCCGGCGACGTCTACGGCGTCGCGGTCGCCCAGGAGGAGATCACCTTCGCGGGCGCGCGCACGACGGCTTACTCGCTGCGGCCCGACGTGGCGATCGCGGTCGACGTCACGTTCGCCACCGACGCCCCGGGCACCGACGAGAAGGAGCTGGGGCGCCACAAATTCGGCTCCGGCCCGGTGCTCACGCGCGGCTCGACGCTGGACCCGGCCGTGTTCGAGCTGCTCCACGCGACCGCCGAGGCCGAGGGCATCCCGTTCACGGTCAGCGCGACCTCGCGGGCGACCGGCACGGACGCCGACGCCCTCCACGTCGCGCGCGGCGGCGTGCCGACCGGCGTCGTCTCGATCCCGCTGCGCTACATGCACTCGCCGGTCGAGATGGTGCAGCTCGACGACGTCGAGAACACCGCGCGGCTGCTGGCCGCGTTCGCCCAGCGGCTCGAGCCGGGCATGGACTTCCGCCGCTAGTGGCGGCGCCGCGCCGGCCGCTCCTGCTCCTGTTCGACATCGACGGCACGCTCCTCCAGCGCGCCTCGACCGAGCACGCGCGGGCGATCATGGACGCAGCCTGCGCGGTCCACGGGCTCGACTCGCTGGACGGGCACGCGGTGGAGGCGGCCGGGCGGACCGACCTGGCGATCGCGCGCGACTACCTGCTGGCGGGCGGCGTGGCCGCCGAGGCGGTCGACGCGCGCGCGGACGAGGTCGCGCGCCGCGCCGTGGAGCGCTTCGCCGAGCTGTGCCCGGCCGACCTGTCTTCCCGGATCGCGCCCGGGATCCCGGAGCTGCTGGAGGCCTTGGACGGGCGCCCCGGCGAGTTCCGCCTCTCGCTCGTCACCGGCAACCTGGAAGCCGTGGCGCGGCTGAAGCTCGAGCGCGCCGGGATCGGGCACCGCTTCCCGGCCGGGCAGGGCGGCTTCGGCTCCGACCACCCCGCGCGGGCGCGGCTGCCGGCGGTCGCCCGCGGGCGAATGTCGGACCCGCCGTGGCCGCGCGAGCGCACGGTCGTGATCGGCGACACCCCGCGCGACATCGCCTGCGCTCGCGCCGACCGCGTCCGCGTGGCGGCGGTCGCCACCGGCCCGTTCGCGGTCGAGGCGCTGGCCGACGCGGACGCCGTCGCCGACGACGCCCGCGCGCTGCTGCCCGTGCTGGAGGACTGGCTGTAGCGCCACCCGCTCGTGGCCTGGGCCGGTGGCGAGGTCGGGGCGCCGTCCCGTCCTTCCGGCGCGTCGCTCGCAAGCTCGCGCCTGAGTGCGCCGGAAGGCCGCGCCGCACCCCGCCCACGGCACCGGGCCCGCGCCCCAGCCACCGTCTCCGCGAGCGGCCGGCGGCGGGGGAGCCGGAGCGAGCCGACTACAGGGCGTTCTCTATGGGAGGTCGCGATCGGAGTACCGGTCCCGGTCATCGTCTTTGGCTGTCGACGCGCGCTGGTGGCCGGGCCCTCACTCAACGATCGCTGCGCCTTCGGCGCCCGGGTTCGCGGGAGCGACGAGCACACCTCCTTCGTGGGAATGGGACGGTCAGCCGGCGTGGCCACCGCCATGCTGCTTCCACACGCACGAGAGCAGTAGAGCTGGCTCAGATCAGTTACGACTACTCGGCGCAAGCGGCAGACGAAAACTGCCGGTCTTGCGCTCTTGAAATCCAAGCGACTCGTACAGCGTTCGAGCAGCCACCTTCTCGACGCTCGCCGTCAGATCGAGTCTGGACGCGCCCGCGGTCGTCGCGATATCGATCGCGTGTCGAATCAGGTGCCGAGCAACGCCACGCCACTGCGGCGCCTTCACAGTGATTCTCCTGATCGCGCTGCACCTCAACTGAACTGCCCCTCAGCTCCGACGCTCGATCAGTTGCTGGTTGCTTGCGCGAGAGGCAACAGCGGACTACAAGGAGTTCGAGGTCCTGGTGGCCGGTCACTCCGCTCTCTTCCGATCTTGGCGTGCTTGGCTACCTGGAGCGCAGGTCCGTCAGTTGCCCGGACTCGGCACGCTGACCTCAGCGCTGGACCCGGTAGTGCATGTGGGTGACACCGTCCCCGTCGAGGACCCGGGTGCGCTCGAGCTCGATGTGCTCGGGACCGAGGTGGTCGAAGAGACGGCGCCCCTGGCCGAGGAGCACCGGGATGAGATGGATCTCGAGCTCGTCGAGGACGCCCGCAGCGAGTGCAAGCTGTGCGGTTCCGGCGCCGTGGACCAGCACGTTCTTGTCGCCCGCAGCCTGCTTGGCCTCGGTCATCGCGGTGCTGACGTCGGACACGTAACTGACCAGCGGCCACTGCCCCGTCTCGCTATCGGGCTTCTGGCGGGTCAGGACGAAGATCGGCACGCCATCGTGGTGGTCGCCGCCCCAGCCGCCCGCCGGCTCGAAGGTCCCCCGGCCGGCGACGACCGCCCCGGTGGCCATGAACTCATCGACGACCTGGCCGTTGACGCCCGCTGAACGGCCGACTCCCTTGCGGTCGGCGTCGGCACCCGTCAAGGCCCACTCGTGCAGGCGGTGCCCGCCGTCGCCGAGCCCGTTGCCAGGTCCTTCGTTTGGCCCCGCGATGAACCCGTCGAGGGACATGGACATGTAGAGAACGGTTGCGGACACGGTGTCTCCTTTTCCTGGCCTGTGGTCGTGGCTCGGATCTCGCCGCCTCAACGGGGAGACTCAGTTCTCGTCGGTCCGTCCGCCTGCCACCAGGGAATCGAGACGTCGTAGGTGGTCCGGCCGCAGATCATCGCGCGGGTGCCGGCGACGTCGCGGTTGAGCATGTCGCGGCCGGGCGGATCGTCATCGCGCGCCCAGGCGTGCAGCGCCTCGCCGCCTTCGCCCAGCGGCGCCTCGGGCCGCGGGTTCGCGGCACTGATGTACCCATCGAGAGACATGCTCATGTCGAAGATCGCAGCGCTCACGATTCCTCCTCGCGTCGGTTGCTGGTGAAGCTGGCGATGTCTACGCACTAAGTCGAACGAGGCGGCACGAAATCGACACGCCCCGCGAGATGTTCTGCGCTGCGGTGATGGTTGCCGCCCGCAGCGGCATCGACCAACGCTGGACGCTAGGGGCTGACCGCGGCTCGTTGCGCGGCCGTCGGAGGAGGGGGCTCGGCGCTGAGGTCGATGCGACGTGCGGCAGTGCTCGGCCCGCTCACGTCACAGGGGAGCGGTCAGGTCCATGGGCGCCCGCCGTTCCACGCGTGCCAGCTCTCGACCTCGATCCAGGCGCTCACCCGGCCGCGGTCACGCTGCGCGTACGGGCTTGCGGTGTAGTGGGTCGCGATGCGGTCGATGTCGGCCAGGTCCGGGTCGTCCTGCAGCGTCGCGCGCCCGTGCAGGCTGATGTGGCGATACCACTCGTCGCCGTCTAGATGAGTCGTTCCACGGCCGGTAAGCGGCCGGTCGTAGTGCAGGGGACATAAGCAGCAGGGTCGAAGTCGGCGGTGCTCATTCGCCAGCGCCGACCCTGGGGGCCTCGATGGACGCCGACCTCGACCTGCTGCTCATTGCGGTGTTCTGCACCGCCGACGATCTCCTGCCCGTGAGGGCGGCGAACGCCAGACGAATGGTGACCGACGCCGAAGTCGTCACGCTGGCGGTCGCTCAACAGCTGCTGGGCATCCGCTCGGACGAGCAGTTCGCAGCGACCGCGCCGATCCGCCTTCGGCACCTGTTCCCGCGGCTGCCCAAGCGGCCGGGATACGTCAAGCGCCGTCAACGCCTGTCGGACATCATCGAGCAGTTGATCGCCGAGTTCGCCCAGCACACCACCGGCGGTGAGGATGACCTGCTTCTCGTGGACTCCACCCCGGTGGAATGCGGGCGATCGGTCGAGACGACCCGCCGCAGCGCGCTGGCCGACGCCGCCGACTACGGCTGGTGTGCCAGCCACAGCCGCTACTTCTGGGGCTTCCGTCTGCACGGCCTCTTCGCGCTGGATGGCACCCCACGCGCACTGGCGCTGACCAGCCCCAAGATCGGCGAACGCGACGTCTGCCTGGACATGCTCGCCCGCCTGGGCCATCACCGCCCGATCACCGTGATCGGCGACAAGGGCTACGCCGGCCGTGACTTTCACGCTGCCGCCGCCATGCTGGACGCCCAGATCCTCCGTCCCCGCCGCAAAGACGAGCCCGGCCGCGGCCCGCATCTCGCCCCGCTGCGCCAACGCATCGAGAGCATCTTCTGGACAGCCAAAGACATGCTCGGACTCGAAGACCACGGCGCCCGCGAGCTGCACACCCTGCGCTGCCGCCTGGCCGCCAAGTTCCTCGCCCTCACCGCCGCGATCGCCCTCAACCACCGGCTCGGGCGCCCCACCCGACAACCTCACCGCCTACTACGCCTGACCAACAACTCGTGGAACGACTCATCTAGTGGCGGTCTGGTCGTTGATCTTCGCCGCGCCGCACTTCTTCTGGGCCCTTGGTGGCCGTGCTGGGCTCGGCGCTCAAGCTGCTTCGGCTGATGCCGCCCTGCAGCAGAGCTCGTTCGCCGTCTACAACCTGGCCGCTGGGTTTCTAGCCATCCTCGGCGTCGCAGTGGCCATGACGCTCGCTAAGGGATGGGGTGGCCGACGACTGCGCCGCTGGCTGCTGATCGCTGCTGCTGCCGCCGCCGTGGCTCTTCTCCTGCGCGGGGTCGTGGGCGTGGCGCTGCTGGCCGTCAGCCGGCTGCGAGGAACGTTCGACGATGAGACTCCCGCGATCCTGCTGGCCATCGAGCCCTGGTTTCTCCTCGGTGGGATGGCTTACGGCGGGATGGTCGTCCACCAGCGCAAGCACAGCTCCTCGGACATCCTGTCCCACTGACGGATCCTTGAGCGAGAACGACGGTGCTCTCCTTCGGCGGGCCGCCAACGTTTGAGCCGTCGGACTGGGAGTCGGCCGCTCGGCGCCGAC
>Ga0136616_10000844_pt1 | contig 15452 bp, 20 predicted proteins | sample AntDrymUQ2992106_2_FD_106648 | JGI IMG/M metagenome (GOLD analysis project Ga0136616, IMG submission 106648) | Polar desert sand microbial communities from Dry Valleys, Antarctica - metaG UQ299 (21.06) | ecosystem: Environmental > Terrestrial > Soil > Desert | place: Antarctica: Dry Valley...
CGAGAAGGGCTGGCCCAGCCTCGGCTGGTACGACCTGCTGCGGAAGGTGGTGCACGCGGAGCCCGTCGTCATCCGCGGCGCGATGGGCTTCGGCCTGAAGGCCGTCGCGCGGGCGTTGCACGCACTCGGGCACATCGAGACGGACTGGGGCGAGGGCCTCGCCGACGGGACGGGAGCGATGACGGGCGCGTGGCTTGCGGCTGGCGAGGCGCGGCGGACGGGCGGCGCGCTCACGAGCGTCGCGCTCATGCGCGAGATCGACCGCTACAACGAGATCGACTGCCGGGTGATGGCCGAGGTGCTCGACTACCTGCGCCGGGAGCACTAGCCGCCCCGGTCCCACACCCACGCGCCGGATCCAGAACGGTCCTACTGGGCGAGAGGCGCGGTCGCTGCGCGTCGATCTCGGGGGTTCCTTCCGCAGAGGGGCCCGAGATCGGGAAGCGCAGCGACCCGCGTCTCGCCGGCGGCCACGCGCCTCGCCCAGTAGGACCGCTGTGGTCGCGGGCTCGCCGGCTCAACGAGCTAGACCCTCTCCAGCGCGGCGTCGAGGTCGGCGATGATATCGGCGGGATCCTCGATACCGACGGATATCCGCACGAAGCCCTCGGTCATGCCCAAGCGAGCACGCTCCGCGGGATCGAGGCGGCGGTGCGACGACACCGGCGGGTACAGAACTTCGGTAAAGAGATCACCGATGGTCGTGGCCGATGCCGCGAGCTCGAGCGCGTCGAGGAAGCGGATCGCCGCGGCGCGCTCGTCGCGGCTCAGGGTGACGCCGACCACCCCGCCATACAGGCCGTCGAGCTGGCGCGTCGCCAGCTCGTGCTGAGGGTGATCGAGAAGCCCCGGGTAGCGGACTGACCCGACCTTCGGGTGCGACGCGAGGTGCCGCGCGATGAGCAGCGCGCTCTCGCACTGCCGGCGCACGCGCAGCTCCAGGGTACGCAGCCCGCGGACGCAGAGCCAGGCCTCGTGCGGGGGGAGGTACGCGCCGTCGAGCTGGACCCGGTCGGCCAGCTGCAGGCCCAGCTCCTGGCTGCCGGAGACGGCGCCGCCCATGACATCGCCGTGGCCGTTCAGGTACTTCGTGAGCGAGTGCACGACGATGTCAGCGCCGCGCGACGCGGGACGGAGCAGGACAGGCGTCGCGAAGGTCGCATCGACGGCGACCGTCGCGCCGGACGTGCGGGCCGCGGCCGCGATGGCGGCGACATCGACGACGCGCAGCAGCGGGTTCGAGATGGCCTCGACGAGCACGAGCGAACCCCCGGTCACGGCCCCCGCGACCGCCGAGGCATCCGTCGCATCGACAAAGCGGACGTCGCGACCGTCCTCCGCTCGCAGCCGTTCCGCGAGCGCGCGCGTACCGCCGTAGCAGTCCTCCTGGATCACCAAGGGTCCGCGATGTGCGGTGAGCAGCGCGTGCACGGCCGCCATCCCGCTCGCGAAGCACGTCGCCCGCGGGAGCTCGTCGAGCTCCGCGAGGAGCACCTCGAGTGCCGCTGTCGTGGGCGTCCCGTAGCGGCCGTAGACGTATCCATGCTGCTCGCCCGCGAAGACCGCGTCCTGCTCGGCGAGCGACGCGTAGTCGAAAGCGACGCTCTGGACGAGCGGCGGCACGACGGGAGTCCCCGCGCCCGGAGGCAGCGAGCGCCCGCCGCGCACTACCTTCGTGCCGACCCGCCGCGTCATCGGCGGCAGTATGCGCCGCACTAACCGCCGAGCTTGATGCTGGATCGTCGCGCGTTGTATCGTGCCTCATCAAGGCGCACAAGCGTGACGGGCCGCGCGGCGCGATGGTCACCGACGCGTCTTGGGGTCGCTGCCGATGATCGCGGTCGAGGATCTCCGCAAGCACTACAAGGACGTGCGCGCGGTCGATGGGATCACCCTGACTGTCGCCGAGGGCGAGGTCTTCGGCCTTCTCGGCCACAACGGCGCCGGCAAGACGACGACCATCCGCGTGCTCACGGGCCGCGCCCTTCCGACGTCGGGGCGTGCGAGTGTGGCCGGCCACGACGTCGCGACGGCGCGGTCGCGCGTGCGTCCCCTCATCAACGTCGTGTTCGAGGAGCAGAACCTCTACGACCGGCTCTCAGGCCGGGACAACCTCCGCTTTTTCGCGCGCCTGCCGCTGGCCTTCGCGGTCATCGTCGCGTGGGCGGTGCTCGCGTACGTCCTCGTGCTGTGGCGGCTGCGCCGTAACACGGAGTGAGAGACCGCGCCGAGCGGGTCGAGCCGCTGACGGGCTCGCGCGATGCGCCTCTAGCCCGCTCGCTCGGTGGAATCGAGCGACTTTGCGCGCGCGATCAGCTCGGCGACCTTCTGTCCGCCCTTGCGCCCGATCCGCTCAAAGTGGCCGGAGCCGTACTTTTCGGTCACGGCCTTCCCGCCTTTGCGCCCGATCTTGCCGAAGAACTCCGGGCCGTACTTCTCGGCCGTGCTCGAGCCGCCCTTCTTGCCGATCTTCTCGTAGAAGGCGGACCCGTACTTCTCGCTCACGAGGCGTCCGCCGATCCGCCCGGCCTCGGCAACCGTCATCGCGCTGCCTTCCTTCTTCGCCATCGTGCGCCTCCTTACCAACCCCGGACCGCGCTTCGTGCGGCTGCTCCGGTCACGTTGGAACCTGAGTCCTCGTCGGGCAAGCCGTTCTGAATCAGGTTGTGGCGGGGTACCTCGCAGATGTGATGCCGCGCGGCCCTTGGGCAGCAGAGGGGCACCCAACGAACCTGTAACACACCTGCGGCGGCGGCGGCGCTGCTCGCCTGTCAGGCGACCTGGGTCTCCAGATCGATGGGCTCCTCCGTGACGAAGAGGAGGACGATTGCGGTCGAGAGCAACCCGACGATCGCGCAGGCCAGTCCGAGCGCAGCGAACCCCGGTCCGTCGATGAGCAGCCCACCGATCACCGCGCCCGCCACCATCGCGGCGCTCACCACGGAGGAGGTGAGCGCGAGCATCGTCCCGCGGGCCTCAGGGACCTGCTCGCTCATGAGGGCGTTGTTCGTGGTGAAACGTGCGCCGATGACGGCGGAGAGGACGAAGTTCAGCACGGCCGCGGCGATGAGCGGGAGCGTGAGGTTCGTGAGCGCCAGGAGCAGTACCGAGGAGATGGCGATGCTCGACCACACGATCTGTCGGTGCCCGACGCGATCTCCGAGGCGGCCACCGATCTGGCTGCCGACGAGCACGCCGAGGCCGAGCGTGAGCGCCACGGTCGCGGCGACGCTTGGCGACAGGCCGTGGACCTGCTCGAAGTACACGACCGAATACGTGACCCAGGTAAACCAGAAGAGAGCGCCCATCAGGCTCGACGCGATCGCGGCGATCGCGGATCGCTTCGCGGCGATGGTCGCGAACAGGGCACGCGCTCTTCGCGCCTCGTCGACCGGGTGTGATCGCGGGATGACACGCCACACCGTCAGGGCGGCCGCGAGCGAGATGGCCGCCACGATGAGGAGCGACAGTCGCCACGAGGTGAGCTCCGCGACGATGCCCGCGAGCGGGATGCCGACGATCGATGCAAGAGTGTTGAGCCCAACGACGGTCGAGATCGCGCGACCGCGCTCGAGGTAGTCGAAGTTGTCGGCGATCGTCGCGTTGATGTTCGGAAAGAGCACCGACGCGCCGATCCCCGCGACCGCCCGCATGAGCAGCAGCAGCTCGAACGTCGGCATGATCGCGGCGAGCGCGGTGCAGGCGGCCATCACGAGCGAGCCGCCGACGAGGAACGGCTTGCGCCCGATCCGGTCGGAGTACGGTCCCGCAATGAGCGAAGTCGCGATGCCGGGCACTCCATAGGCCGCGACCACGAGGCCGGCGGTGCCGGTGCTCGTGCCGAACTCCGTCGCGACCTGCGTCAGGACCGGTGCCATCACCACGTTCGCGTACACGGCGCCGAACGAGAGGAATCCGAGCCCGCCGAGGAGGACCCGTCGCCGCGCCGGGATCACCCCGTTTCGGCCGCGAAGCTCACCATTGCGAGTCTAGGCAGGCTGCTGCGTCGTCCGCGTCTTGCTCTTTCCGAGCGCGCAGCGCGGCGAGACCGGCGTCACTTCGATCCAGCGCTGCTGGCAGAGGTAGTGGATGAGCCCGTCGTCGTCTTCGATCGTCTCACGGCGGTACACCTTCGCCTTCGGGATCATGAACGCGCAATCGCCGCAGTTCAGCGGCAGCGCTGGCCGCGGCCGATTTGCGTTCCGGATCACGGCCAGCGCGAAGAGCAGCCCGGCGACCGCCAGGACCAAGAGGAATGCCCCGAGTATCACGATGCTCATCGTCGTCCGCTCCCGTCCGCATTGACGGTATCAGGAGGCGGGGTACTGCAGAGGCGCGACGGCGTCCACAGCGTTCCCCGTGATCCGCACGCGAGCTTGGCGAGGGCGGCACTCGCGTTCCGTAGACTCATGCGCACGGGCCGTTAGCTCAGCGGATAGAGCACCCGCCTTCTAAGCGGGCATTGCGAGGGTTCGATTCCCTCACGGCCCGCCGCGCCCCGGCCCCCTACCTCACCGAGTGGATCGGTGTCCCCGCCGCGGAGAGGGCCGCCTCGCGGAATGCTTCGGCGAGCGTCGGATGCGCCGTGATGGTGTGGACGACGTCGTAGACGGTCGCCTCCACGCGCATGGCGAGGGCGGCCGTCGCGATCACCTCGCTCGCCTGCGGCCCGAGGATGCCGACGCCGACGATGCGCTGGTCACTGCCGGCGGTCACGAGCTTCACGAGGCCCTCCGCGTCGCCAAGCGCCAGCGCGCGCCCGGAGCCGCGGAAGTTGAAGCGTGCCACCTTGACGTCCTGGTGCCGCGCCTTCGCTTGCGCTTCGGTCAATCCGACCTGCGCGAGCTCCGGGTGGGTGTACACGACGTTCGGTACGACGTCGTACCGCATCATGGCGTCCTCGCCGAGGATCGTATCGACTGCGACCTCGCCCTGGGTGGATGCCACATGCGCGAGCTTGGGCGACCGCTCGTCGCCGATGCAGTCGCCGATCGCCCAGACGCCCTTCACGCTCGTGCGCATGCGCTCATCGACCGTGATGCCGAGCGTCGTCGACGCGAACCCCGCCTGCTCGACGCCTGAGAGATTCGCGATGCGGCCCGCGCCGAGGAGGACCTCCTCGGCTTCGAAGGTCTGGCTCGTCCCGTCGATGTCCGCGGTAACCGCGACCGTCTTCCCCACCCGCTGTACGTCGGTGGCCGTCGCGCCCGTCAGGATGGTCAGACCCTTGGACTCGAGCGACTTCACGAGCGCGCGCGCCAGCTCGGGATCGGCGAAGGCCAGCGCCTGCGGCAGCATCTCGAGGACGGTCACCTTGGCGCCGACCTCGGCGAAGAAGGTCCCGAGCTCAAGGCCGATGACGCCACCACCGATGACGATCAGGCGCTTGGGGACCACTTTCAGCGCGAGCGCGCCGACGTTGTCGAGGGGCTTTGACTCGGCGAGACCCTTCACCGGCGGCATGCCGACCTTGGAACCCGTCGCGACGATGACGCTCTTCGCCGTGATCCCCCGCTCGCCATCCTTCGACTTGAGCCTCAGCTCCGTCGGTGACGCCAGGGTGCCGTCCGCGGTAATGAGATCGACGTTGCGGGTCTTCAGCAGGCTTTCGACGCCGCTCACGAGCTGGGCCACGACCCGATCCTTGCGAGCGACGGCCCTGGCCATGTCGAAGCGCGCGCGCTCGACGCTGATGCCGTGATCCTCGCCGTGCGTCGCCAGCCAGAAGGCATGGCTCGAGTCGAGCAACGCCTTGGATGGAATGCACCCGACAGTCACGCAGGTCCCTCCCACCCGGTCGCGTTCGACGAGCGCGACCTTCGCGCCCTTCAGGCCGGCGTACAGCGCCGCGACGTAGCCACCGGGACCGCCGCCGAGGATCGCGATGTCGTACCGGTCCGCCACAAAGGCAAGGGTAGCCACTCAACGGTGAGGCTGCGCACTCTGCGCGTCCGCTCCGGCGAAGAGCGGGAGCCTCTCGGCCGCGTGGAGCTCGAGCGGGTGGCGCGCGTACCCGTGCCGCCGGTACAGCAGCAGGTACAGCGGCAGGAACGCCAGTCCGAGGCGCTCGTATTGGTGGACGTGATGCCCTTCGTGACGCAAGAGCTCGGGGCCGGGCGTACGCCCGGCGACGACCACGTGCCCGAGAGTGATCGCGGCGTAGCCGCGGCGCGACAACACCCAGCGTGAGAGCCCACGATCCGACACGTAGAGGAACACGCCGTCCTGAAATCGTGGCCGGGCGCCGGAGAGCATTCCGAGGAGGTGCCCGAGCGGATCCGCGTGGTGTCGGACCAGCCGGCGACGAAAGCTGGTCGTGCGAGCTACGGGGGGCGCCGTAGCGCCCCCCGTCACCCCAGTACCGTCAGGAGCCGTTAGCGGCCGCTGTTCTGTGAATAGCTAGCGGCCGTCGTTCTTTCCGTCGAGCGAGTCTTTGACCTCGCCGACGCCTTCCTGAGCCTTGCCGTGCTGCTCCTTGGCCCAGCCGCCGGCCTCGCGGCCTTTGTCGTCGGTGAGCTTTCCGATGCCCTGGTCGACCTTGCCTTCGACCTGCTTTGCCTTGCCCTTGACGATGTCCTTCTCGGCGTCCTTGTCCATGTGTTTCCTCCTTGCTGGGATCAATCCGATACAGGCAGAACGCATGCCATGCCGCGGAGCCGACCTGGGCCCGTGTCGGACACGTGACGATTCAGGGCTCACGCAAGCGCCTGAGCACACGCTCCTGACGCTCGAGGACGTGGGAGCTGATCTCGCGGAGCCAATGGTCGAGATCCGCTGTCAGCTCGAGCGCGTCCTCGAGGATGGCGAGGCGCCCCTCGCCCGTCGCGTCCGCGGCGCGCTCGAGCAGCGTGTCCGTCTTGGCCTCGTAATCCGTGACCTTCACGCCGAAGACCTTGAGCAGCTTCCGTGTCGGATCCATGCTCATCCCCCGTCCCGGCTCGGCTTCGCCTGCGCCGGCTCCGGGGGGCCCTGCGGCTCGGTCGGGCGCGGGGGCAGGGGCCCCCGTGGGCCGAAGGCCCCTCGCTCGCCTGGTCTGCTGGTCCTCCATATGTCCTCCTATATGCCGAGGTAGAGCCGGACGAACGGCAGGTTGGCCCGCAGATCGACCAGACCGACCGCGATGAGGATGATGCCTGCGACGCGGGACAGGACGGCGTAGTGACGCGTGAACAGGGAGAGTAGCGCGCGCTGGCGGCCGTCCGCGAGGAGTGAGATCGCGAGGAGCGGCACGCCGAAGCCGAGGCCGAAGACGAGGAAGAACAGGAGCCGCTCCGCGAACGCGCCGGCAGACAGCGACAGCGTGAAGATGCTCACGAGGAGCGCACCCGAGCACGGCAGCGCGATGGGTCCGTACATCAGCCCATACACATACGCGGACCGCAGGGGCGATCCAGTCAGGTTGCCGCCGCCCAGCATGGGCAGCTTCGCGAAAGGATTCTTGCCGAAGAGCAGCGCGAGGCCGAGCGCGATCACGAGCAGGTCCGCGAGCGGCGTGACGAATACGAGGACTTGCCCGACGGCGATCGAGAGCGCCGCGATGAGTGCGCCCAGCGCGAGCATCATCGTGAGCACGCCTCCGAGCACGGCGGCACCAAGCCATCGCGCCGCACCGCGCCGCTCGCCGGCTCCTCCCGCCGCGAGATACGCGAGGAAGCCGGGGTACAGGGGCAGCGCGCACGGCGACAGCGTCGCCAGCAGCCCTATCCCGAACGCGGTGGCGAGCTCGGCGGGCACCGCCTAGCGGTACTGCTGGACGAATCCGCGGAGCGCGTCCGCGCTCTTGCGGCCGAACGGCAGGAGATGGACCCCGCCACGCGGATCGACCAGGAACATGGGCTCGGACGGCTGCGTCAGGAACTGCGTACCGAAGGTGTCGCTCAGCTGCCGGAGCACCTCACGCGGCGCGAGCGCGAACCGCCAGGGAAACGCGTTCTGCTCCACGTAGCGGCGCAGCAGCTCGCCGTTCTCGTTGGCGTCCGTATCGAGTGACACCATCACGACGTCGCTGCCGAGGCTGGGGAGCGTGTCCCGCACAACCACCTGTTGTGCACGGCAGCTGCTTCACCACACCGCCATGCCAAGCACGAGGACCTGCTTGCCCGCGAAATCGCCGAGCGTGAACTGCTTCCCATCGCGCACGTCCGTGAACACATGGGAGAGGAACGCAGCCTTCGCCGCAGGCGCGCCCGTCACCACCGCGGCCCCGGTCGCCGCCGCGCCCGAAACGGTCCCGCTGGCGGGTTGCGGGGTGCCCGATGGCGAAGCGGCGGCAGGTCCGCTGCCGGCGGGTTGGACACCGCCCGAGCCGGCGGGCACCCCGCAGCCCGCGGCCATCACGATCGTCACCAGACACGGAAGCAGACGGCCCACACGAGCGATACGCACGACGGCATCCTAGAGTTCACCGCCGTCGCGAGGCAGGCCGCTGAGACGACGCTCCTCCTCCACGCGGCGTCGCGCAGCCTGCGCCGCTGGCTCCGCCTGCCCAGCTCCGGGGCCAAGGAAGCTCAGCGTCAGCCCACCGAGCATGGCCATGAGTCCGGTCGCGACAAGCGCGGCGCGGATGTCCGAGAGCTCCCAGATGGCCGCTGCGCCGTTGGCTCCGACGATGACGCCGAGCGTGGAGATCGCGTTCACGATCCCGAACGTGCGGCCGCGCCTCGCTTCCGGTGATGCCTCCGTAAGGAGCGCGAACCAGCATGCGCTGAAGGTCGAGATGCCCGCGCCCGCGAAGAACGCCGCCGCGTAGATCGCCGGGCGCTGTAGCTCGAGCGCCAGGGTGAGGCCGAAGAGGAACACCGGTACCGTCGCGTACGTGCCGACGAGCCTGCGGCCGCGGCGGTCGGCGAGCTCACCGAGCGGTGCTGCGAGCGCGATGCTGCCTGACGCGAACACCGAGAACACGATCCCGACCTCGGCCGTAGACCAGCCGAACGCGGTGGTCGCGAACGGCGCGAACGTCGTGATGAAGCCGCCGAACGCCGAGAGGAGCAGCGTGTTCGCGACGAGCAAGACGATGACCGGCCGGTTGAACGCGGACGTCATGACCCCGCCGGCCACCGAAGCGGGTCCGGGGGCCGCCGGGAGTCGGAGCGACGCCAGGAACGCGATCCCGCTCGTGATGCCGACGACGACGAACGGCGCACCCAGGTCGGCCACCTGCGCGAGCAGGCCGCCGATGGCGGGTCCCATCAGCGCGCCGGCCGAGCCCGCGGACGCGAGCAGACCGTTCAGGTAGGCGAGGCGCGCGGGATCGGCGATCTTCGAGAGATACACCCGGTCCGCGACGATGTTCGCCCCGGCGCCGAGTCCCGCCAGTCCACGGAACAACAGGAGTGGAGGGACCGCCGAAGCGGTCGAGATGAGCACGTTCGCAGCGGCATAGGTCGCGATGCCGACGCGCACGGGCACACGTGGGTCGATGCGGTCGAGGATGAACCCGACGCCGAGCTGAGCGCCAACGTTGGCCAGGGAAAAGGCGGTGGTCAGCAAGCCGAGGTCGCGCGGCGTGGCGCCGAGCGCCATCGCGTACAACGGGATGATCGGCAGCATGACGCCGATGCCGAGCTGGCTGACGAAGAGCATGGCGGCGAGGACCGCAAGCGGACCGCGCAGGTCGCGTAGGGCGGAGAGCGGGTTGCGCATCGGCCGGAACGCTACGCGCTGAAGCCGCAGCAGTCCCGCCACGCGTGAACCGACAGTGAAACGCCGCGGCGCGTGGTGGCCGACGGTGCGCGGGCCCAGATAGGCTGGTCAGGGAGAGGGGTGCCATGGAGATCCTTCGCAACCTCGGGCGGCACAAGCTTCGCAACTTCCTGACCATCGGGGGCATCGTCATCGGCGTGCTCGCCCTCACCACGATGGGGTCTCTCGCCGAGAAGACGAACCTGCTCTTCGAAGGCGGCGTGACCTTCTACAAGGACCACGTCACGGTGGGCGATGCATCGTCACAGTTCGGCGGGGTGATGCGCCTGGAGAAGGCCGATGAGATCGCGCGCGTCGACGGCGTCGCCGCCGTCTTCCCGGTCGTGACCGTCAGTGCGAAGAGCGACCTCAGCATCAGCTTCGGCCCACCGGCGTCGATCGTCGGCGTGAAGGACGGCTACAGCGAGCACTCGCAGTTCAAGCTTCGCTACGCCCAGGGCCGCGGGCTCGCACCGGGCGCGCGAGGCGAGACGGTCGTCGGTGCGGACCTCGCGAAGGAGTTCGGGGTGCGTGCCGGCGACACCCTGCGGCTGCCGGTGCCGCCGAAGGTGGGTACCGCCTCCGTCCCGTCGCGCGAGTTCAAGGTCGTCGGGATCATCGAGAAGACGCTCACCGCGCCGGACGGCTTCGCCTACGTGAGTCTCGCTGACGCGCAGAGCCTCCTGAAGGATCAGCTCCCCCCGGCCTTCCGCGAGGCAGTGGATCCGGCGAAGCTCGCATCCGGCATAGACGTCTTCGGCAAGCCCGGCACGGACCTCGACGCGCTCGCCAAGCGGATCAACGCCGAGGTGAAGGACGTGAAGGCGGTCGGGCCGACCGAGCTGGTGCAGGCCTTCCAGGCCGGCTCCGCGATCTTCACCGGCATCACGACCGGATCCGCGCTGCTGGCACTCATCGTCGGCGGGCTCTCGATCATCAACACGATGTCGATGGCCGTCATCGAGCGCTTCCGCGAGATCGGCCTCAAGAAGGCTCTTGGCGCGAGGACCGGCCACATTCTCCGCGAATTCCTCTTCGAGTCGGCGGCCATCGGTCTGATCGGTGGCGCGATCGGGATGCTGCTCGGCTGGCTCATCATCGAGCTCATCAACGCGCTCACCGCGTCGAACAATCTGTCGCTGTTCCTGCTGACCCCCCGGCTCATCATCATCGCGGCGCTCTTCTCGATCGGACTGGGCGCGCTTGCGGGCCTCATTCCGGCGCTCCGCGCCGCGCGGCTCGATCCGGTCACCGCCCTCCGCTACCAATGACGCCTGCGATCGAGACGCGTGACCTCACCAAGCACTACGCGCAGGGCCGCGGCGTGGTGAAGGCGCTCGATGGCGTCAGTGTCGCGATCGACCCGGGCGAGTTCGTCGCGGTGGTCGGCCGCTCCGGCAGCGGGAAGACGACCCTCCTGGACTGCCTCGGCCTCCTGCTCCAGCCGACGGGCGGCCAGGTCCTGCTCGATGGCGAGGACGCGAGCCGACTGGGAAGCGACGCGCGCGCGACGGTGCGCGGCCGCCGGCTGGGCTTCATCTTCCAGGATTTCAACCTGCTCCCCGGTCTCAGCGCGCTCGAGAACGTGATGCTCCCGCTGCGCTACACGAAGGTGAACGGCGTCGGCCGCACCGAGGCCGCGACGCTGCTCGAAGAGGTCGGCCTCGGCGACCGCCTGACCCACCGGCCGACGCAGCTCTCGGGTGGCGAGCAGCAGCGCGTCGCGATCGCCCGCTCGCTCATCAACCGCCCGGCGCTCGTGCTCGGTGACGAGCCCACCGGCGAAGTCGACTCCGAGACGAGCGCCCAGCTCGTCGGGCTGATGCGCCGGATCAACCGCGAGCGCGGCGTCACGTTCGTCCTCGTCACGCACGACCAAGACGTGGCCTCCCGCACGGACCGCGTGATCCGGCTCCAGGATGGGCGCGTACTCTCCGACGAACGAGTCGCGCCGGAGACAGCGCTGGTCTGACGCGGAATGGAGGCCATGGATGATCCGCTTGGTGCTCGCGGCGATCCTGATCCTCACGGTCGGAACGGCCACGGCCGCGTGCGGCGGGTCGAGCGACCAGCCGAAGCCGAGCGGCGGCCTCGGCTACTGACGGACGGCGCCGGCCGGGTACTGTCGGTGTTCACGGTGATCGCGCGCGTCGCACGCTTGCTCGACCTCGACCGGCCCGCGCCGGGTGAGCGGACGCAGTGGACGGTCCGGGTCGCGCACGGGATCTATCTCGTCGAGCTCGAGCAGTTCGTATCGGGCACACGCGTCTGTCTCGACGGGAAGACCGTCGGACGCTCCCCCGCCTGGTCCTTCCCGGCGGTGCCGTTCCGCTTCACGATCGGAGCGTCGGACGCGACGCTTGCCGTGCGCACGGACACGCAGGCGGGCACCATCCGCGCGACGCTCATGGTCGACGGTGCGCGCGTCGCGCCTGACGCGCCGGCATGGCGCCGGCGCCTGGTGCGGCCGGTCCCCTGGGCTCGCATCCTCGAGCGTGCCGGCTACGGGCTCGGCGCCCTGCTCGTCGCGGCGGCCGCGACCGGCGACCCGCTTGCCGGCTGGGTGACGACGGCCCTCGGGACCGCGGTCGACGTCGCCTGGATCGCGGGGTTGCGTGGGATCGACCAGTTCGCGGTGCTCCCAGGTTGGATCGGCGCGGTGACCGCGTCACGGGCCGGCACGCTCCTCTTTGGCGTGGAGCTGATCGCCCTGGTGAGGCTGGCGCGTGACCCGGCGTTCCAAGGTCGCCTGCCTGTTCTCGGGTCCGGATCGCGCTCCTGGCGTGTGGTCGGCTGGGGAGTGCTCGCGCTCGCGGCGGCGCTCCTGCCAACGCTGCTCGACAGCTGACCGGGAGCCCTCCTACCCCCGTCCACGCAGCAGGAAGAACGGGCCGAAGACGATCGCAGGCACGACGATGAGGGCCGCGAGGATCATGAGCGCGTAGCGTCCCGCGCCCCCGTCACGCTCGAGCCAGCCGGATACCCAGGTGGGCAGCACGAGGATGAAGGGCATCAGGAGCGGGAAGACCGCCGGATTCAGCACGATCCCAAAGGCGAACGGGACGCTGAGCGCGACGGCGACGGCCTGGAGGCGCGAGAAGAGCAGCAGGAGCAGCGCGCCGCCACCGACCGCGAGCGCCGGGACACCGAGAGCCCCGAAGAAGCCGATGAGGGGCAGGAATGCCGCGATGAGGATCAGGACGCCGGCCAGCACCGCCGCGGCGAGCGCGCCGATGAGCCAGAGCGCCGACCCGGCGGCGCGCAGGCCGACGGCCATCCAGAGCCCGGCGATGAGCGCCGGGATCGCCACCACCGCGGCGAGCTGCTCGATCACGCGCGGAGCGCCAGGAAGGACGCGATACGCAGGGCGATGACGAGGAGCACGGCGATGACGATCGCGGGCCTGCCCGCGATCCGGCCGCCGCTCGCGCGACGGACAAGGTCCACCAGGGGATCGGTCAGGGCCACGAGCAGACGCATGAGCCCGGTGCCCAGAGGGCTGCGTGCGAGCGTGGGGATGAAGAGCAGCATCAGGACGACCGCGATCCCCGCGGTCAGCACGTCGTAGGCGAGGAGCAGGACACCGAAGGTGAGCACCGGCGCGAGGATCGCGCCGCCTCGTGCCCAGTTCAGGACGAGCAACCGCGTGAGCAGCAGCCAGAGGACGGCGAAGAGCAGCCAGTTGGTGATGGAGAAGAGCGCGGTCATGGGAGCGGGGGGAGGGAGGCCCCGCAGGGCCTCCCTCCCGTCGAACGCGGGATCAGCGCCCCGCCAGGGGGGCCGTCGTCGACGCGGGGGTCGGTGCGGGGGTCGTCACGCCGGGAATGACCATCTCCCCGACGGGGATCCGGAGCTGGTCGACCATGTCCTGGATGTACCTCGGCGGCGGTGCCGTCGCGAGGCTGACGATGATCTGCAGGCTGAAGTTCACGATCATGCCGAAGATGCCCGCGGAGAGGTGCGAGATGCCGAGGATCGTGAAGTTCGGGTTCACGTAGTTGGTGCCCATGTAGAGGATCGTCGTCACGAGCCCGCCGATCATGCCCGCGATGGCACCGTTCGCGTTGGCACGGCGCCAGAAGATGCCGAGCAGCAGGACCGGGAAGAACGTCGCGGCGGCGAAGGAGAACGCCCAGGCCACCATCTGCAGGATGAGCGCGAAGCGCGGGAGCGCGGCGAACGCCGCCGCGGCCGCGGCGACCACGATCATCACCCGGCTCGCCAGGAAGCGTCTCGCGTAGGACGCATTCGGGTTGATGATCTTCGCGTAGACGTCGTGCGAGACGGCGGTCGCGATGACGAGCAGGAGCCCGTCCGCGGTGGAGAGCGCCGCGGCCAGCCCACCGGCCGCCACGAGCGCGGCGATGGTGTAGGGCAGGCCGGCGATCTCCGGGGTCGCGAGGACGACGATGTCGCCGACGATGGAGAGCTCGGAGAACTGGAGGATGCCGTCGGCGTTCGCGTCCTTGATCGTGAGAAGTCCGGTGGCCGTCCAGTTGGCGACCCAGGACGGAAGCTCCGCGATCTTCTGCCCGACGACGTTCCGCAGCACCTCGAGCCGCGAGAAGGCGGCGTACGCGGGCGCGGTGAAGTAGAGCAGGAAGATGAAGAACAGCGACCAGCCGACCGACATGCGCGCGGCCTTCGGGGTCGGGACCGTGTAGTAGCGGATGAGGATGTGCGGCAGGCCGGCGGTCCCGGCCATGAGCACGAAGGTGAGCGCCATGAATTCCCACGGGGTGCCGACCCAGGCCCGGTTCACGATGGCCTCGGGGACCGGCAGGCCGATCTGCCTCGTGGCGGCGATCGCGGACGCGTTGCTCAGCGCCGTCTTGAACGGCTCGACGTAGCTCGAGAGCTGGAGCTGTCGCTCGATGTCGGTGACGGCGCCGAGCGCCTGGCCGTACATGAGCTCCGAGATCGGGATGCCGGTGAACTTCTGCGAGAGGAAGGTGACCGGGATGAGGTACGCGACGATCAGGATGATGTACTGCGCGACCTGGGTCCAGGTGATGGACTTCATGCCGCCGAGCAGCGAGGCGACCAGGACGCCGGCGAGGCCGACGAACACGCCGACCTCGAAGGACACGCCGACGAGCCGGCTCATGATGATGCCGACGCCGGTGACCTGCGCGGTGACGTAGGTGAACGAGGTGATGATCGCGGCGACCGCGGCCGTGATCCGCGCCGCCTTGGCGCGCTCGGCGAAGCGGACGGCGACGAAGTCGGGGATCGTGAACTGGCCGAACTTGCGGATGTACGGCGCGAAGAGGAGCGCCAGCAGCACGTAGCCGCCGGTCCAGCCCATGACGTAGGCCAGCGCGTCGTAGCCGAGGAGCCAGATGGTCCCGGCCATGGAGATGAACGACGCGGCGCTCATCCAGTCCGCACCGGTCGCCATGCCGTTGAAGAAGGGCGGGACCTTCCGGCCCGCGACGTAGTACTCGTCGAGCTTCCTCGTGAAGTTGAGGATGCCGATGACGGCGTAGACGCCGAGCGTGAGCAGCAGGAACGCGTAGCCGACCGCGACGCGCGGCAGGCCGAGGCTGGTCTCGAGGAACAGCATGACGAGCACGAAGCCGATGAAGCCGAGCGTGAAGAGGCCGTACCACTTCCGCAGCCGGGCGGAGAACGCGGCGACCTCCGCCTTGGAGACCGTGGTGGTGATGCTCACGGGTTGGCATCCTCCGTCCTGGCCTCTTCCTCATCGAAGCCGTACTTCTTGTCGAGGTTGTTCATGTACCAGGCGTAGAAGAAGATCAGGACGA
>Ga0136616_10000847_pt1 | contig 15432 bp, 12 predicted proteins | sample AntDrymUQ2992106_2_FD_106648 | JGI IMG/M metagenome (GOLD analysis project Ga0136616, IMG submission 106648) | Polar desert sand microbial communities from Dry Valleys, Antarctica - metaG UQ299 (21.06) | ecosystem: Environmental > Terrestrial > Soil > Desert | place: Antarctica: Dry Valley...
AACACCGGCCGGAATGACCTGGCGAGTGTTGGGTCACCGCGATCCGGATCCGCGTTGGAGCAGCTATCTGGGGCTCGCAGAACCGGTCAGCGCCTGAGCGGCTTTCCGGATCATCCTGAGCCTCATTCTTGGGTTGGGCAGGACGTGACCCGGCCCTATGTGGGGACAGGAGGGGGTCGCGGCATCGGGAGGGCCATCGCCGACAGGCTGCTGAGTCAGGTGACGCTGTGATTGCGATCGAGCTCGACCCGGCTGCGCGACCGCGATCCGCCGGTTCCTCGCCGCCGGCCCTGGCGGGGCCATCGTCAACGTCTCCTCGCATCAAGCCCAGCGAGCGGTCCGTGGCGCCCTCCCGTACGCCACGACCCAAAGCCGCCATCGAGGGGCTCACGCGGGCCCTTGCCGTGGACTACGGACCATCGGGAATCCGAGTCAACGCCGTGGCCGTGGGATCGATCACCACCCAGCGGTACGAAGCGTTCCTCGCCGAACTCGAGCCGGCCGCGGCCGCTCGGGTCGAGCAGGAGATGGATCGGTTGCATCCGCTCGGACGGGTCGGCCGAGCCGAGGAGGTCGCCGCAGCTGTTGCGTACCTGCTCTCGGACGACGCAAGCTTCATCAACGGCGCGATCGTCCCTGTTGACGGTGGACGCGCGGCGCTCGGGCGAGATCCGGAAGAATTCTGACCACGCACTGATCGCGATCAGTCGGGCGATTCGGTGCCGGCAGGTCCAGCCGGCGGCACAACCCACTGGGCCCGCTGGTCGGGGAACTCCCATCAACAGATGGGGCCGCTCGACAGAAATTGTCGGAGGCCGTGGGTACATTCGCTCGTATGTTCGAATCGGGCGGTGTGGCTGCGGAGGACGTCTTCGCGGTGTCCGCTGATCTGCCGCCGGGCGTCGGTGACGGTGTCGGTTCGGTGCTCGCGAGGTTGGCTGAGCTGCCGGGGTCGCCGGGGGCGATGGCACTGCTCGCGGCCACGGATCCGGCGCATCTGACCGTGGCCGAGCGGATCGATCTGATCCGGGCGTGGGAGCGGCAGATCGCCTGGGCCGCCTCGTGTCAGCTGCCGGCGGTGGCCGCGTTGGAGGACCCCGGCGCCGATGAGGGTCCGGATCCGGCGCCGGAGGCGGTGTGCGTGCCGGACTGGTGCCGGGAGGAGCTGTCTGCGGCGTTGCGGCTGTCCGGCGCCGCGGCGCAGGCCCGCCTGGAGCTGGCCCGGGACCTGCGCGGGCGGCTCACCGAAACGGCAGCGGCGCTTCGGCTCGGGCAGCTGACCGAGCAGAAAGCGGCGATCATCGCCAGGGCGGTCCGGCAGCTGTCCGACGCCCACGCCGCCGCAGTGGAGGCCGCCGTGCTGCCCGAAGGCCCCGGTCAGACGCCGGGGGAGTTGCAGCGGGCGCTGGCCCGGGCGGTCATCCATGCCGACCCGGCGGGTGCATCGGAGCGGGCCGCTGACGCCGTCGAGCGCCGCCGGGTCAGGCACTACCCGCTGCCCGAGGGGATGGCCGGCATCTGGGCGGAGCTGGCCGCCGCCGACGCACAGACGGTGCTCGCCGGCTTGGACGCCGACGCCGCCAAAATCAAGCAGGCGCTGGCTGATGCGGGCACCCCGATCGAGGACATCCCCGGGTTGCAAGCCCGCCGGGTCGACGCGCTGCTCGGTTGGGCCCGCGGCGCGCTGGCCGAGCCGGACCTGCCCACCGCACACGGCCGCCGCCCACACGTGCAGGTCACCGTGCCGATCGGAATGCTGCTTGGCCTGAACGACCACCCCGGCGAACTCACCGGCTACGGACCGATCGACGCGGCAACTGCCCGGCGGATCGCCGCGGAGGGCACCTGGCGGCGGCTGCTCACCGACCCGCAAAGCGGCGCACTACGCGACTACGGCCGCACCGTCTACCAGCCACCGGCCGACCTACGCGAATACATCCTCGCCCGCGACCCGGTCTGCTCCTTCCCCGGCTGCCAACGCCCGGCCAGACAGTGTCAGCTCGACCACATCGTGGAATGGCAGGATGGCGGCACCACCAGCGAGGGCAACCTGCAACCGGTATGCCTGCGCCATCACATCTGTAAGACCGTCGGCGGCTGGACCGTCAGCCGCGACCACGACGGCTGGATCACCTGGGCCAGCCCCGCCGGCAACACCTACACCACCCGACCCACCCGCATCGACGCCGAGCTGCCTGCGGCACCAGAGACCCCCGCCCGACCCGAGACCACGCCAGCGTCGAAACCCAGACCCCCACCCCTCCCCGACAACCCACCGTTCTGACCGTGGCTCAGGTAACGCGGGAGCGCTGCGTCGGGTAGCTCTCGTGTGCTCCGGACTCGATCAACCGGCGCAGCCGGTCCAGTCCCTCCCAGACGTCGGCGTACGACGTCGTCAGCGGCGCCGGACCCAACCGCAACCGATCGGGTGTGCGGAAGTCCGGTACGACGTCGTAGCGCTCGATCAGCGCCCGGCAGATCCGCCAGGCATCCGGGTGGTGCAGGGTCACGTGCGACCCGCGCCGGCAAGCATCGCGGGGAGAGGCCAGCCGGAATCCGAGTGGCGTGAGCCAGGCGTCGGCCAGGTCGATCAGGTACGACGTGAGCGCCTGCCCCTTGGCCCGCAGGGCCTCGATGCCCGCCTCGGCGACGACCCGGACCCCTTCGCGGACACCGATCATCGACAGGACCGGAGGAGTCCCGACAAGAAAGCGGGTCAGGCCCGGGGCGGCGTCGTACCGGCCGACCATCCCGAACTGGTCCCGCTGCCCGAACCAGCCCCAGATCGGCTGCCGCATCTGCGCTTGCAGGTCTCGCCGGACGTAGAGGTACGCCGGAGCCCCCGGCCCACCGCACAGGTACTTGTAGGTGCAGCCGACGGCAAGATCCGCCCCGGCTGACCGCAGCGGCACCGGAATCGAGCCGCCTGAGTGCGACAGGTCCCAGAGGGTCAAGGCACCGACGTCATGGGCTGCACCTGTGATGTCGACGAGATCGGCGATCGCACCGCTGCGATAGGCCACATGGGAGAACGAGGCAAGTGCGACGTCCTCGTCCAGCGCGGCACGGACCGCCGCAGCCGACAGTCCCTCGTCCAGGTCTGTCTCGATCACTCGCAGCTCGAGACCACGGGCGGCGGCCAGCCCCTGGAATACGTAGGAGTCGGACGGGAAGTTGTCGTCGTCGGTGAGCAGGACTCGGCGGTCGGGACGGGCGTCCAATGCCGCCGCCGCAAGCTTGTAGAGGTTGACCGTGGTCGAGTCCGAGACGATGACCTCGCCGGGCTCGGCTTCCAGCACCCCGGCAGCGATCTCGTCACCGATGGACTGGGACAGCTCGATCCAGTGCTCCCACGACCTGATCAGACCGCGCCCCCACTGCTCGGTCACCGCTTCGGCCAATCGCCCCGCTGTCGTGGCCGGCAGTCGGCCGAGGGAGTTGCCGTCGAGGTAGACCAGGCCTGGCTCGGGCGCGAGGAAGCGTTCCCGGTACGCCGCCAGCGGGTCCGCGCGGTCCAGCTCCTCGGCCACCGCCCGGTCCGTCGTCGCCACCGGCTGAGGTTAGCCTCACGACTGTGCTACCTCCCGCCGCCGCCCGCTCCGCTCCTGCTGTGTGCTCACGCCCGGCGGCGGGACGGTGACCGAGCTGCATGATCTGAGTGCCATGGAGCAGGCGACGGCAATTCGCTGCGGGGAGCTCAGCCCGGTCGACCTGGTCGAGCACTACCTGGCGCGGATCGACCTGCACAACGACAGCGTCGGGGCATTCATCACCGTCGCCGCCGACCACGCCCGGGAGCAGGCGCGGGCGGCCGAGCAGGCAGTGGCCGACGGTGCCGAGCTGCCGCCGCTGCACGGCGTACCGACCGCCATCAAGGACCTCAACAACACCGCCGGCCTGCGCACGACGTTCGGGTCCGCGCTGATGGCTGACTTCGTTCCGGACGTCGACGACTACGTCGTCATCAGACTCCGGACGGCCGGCACCATCAACCTGGGCAAGACGAACACGCCGGAGTTCGGCTTCCCGTGCTACACCCAGCCCGCGATCGCGCCGCCGGCTAGGACGCCGTGGGATCTCAGCCGGCTGGCCGCCGGCTCCAGTGGTGGCGCCGGTGCCGCGGTCGCAGCGGGCCTCGTCCCGTTCGCGCAGGGTTCCGACGGCGGCGGTTCGATCCGCAGCCCAGCCAGCGTGTGCGGGCTGTTCGGCATCAAGACCGCACGCGGGCGGGTCAGCGGTGGACCGTACGCCGCCAACGTCACCGGGCTTGGCGTGATCGGCCCGATGGCCCGCAGCGTCCGCGACGCGGCGGCGATGCTCGACGCGATGGCCGGCCCGCTGCCCGGCGATCCGTATTGGGCGGCACCGCTGCCGGCCGGTGAGTCCTTTCTCGGCCACGCCGAGCGCGATCCCGGGCGGCTGCGGATCGGCCGGTACGTCGATCCCGTGGTCCCGGGTGCCGTGGTCGACCCCGCCGTCCATGCGGCCTGGGAGGACACGAGCCGGCTGCTCGGGTCGCTCGGGCACGACGTGGAGGACGTTGCGCCGCCGCTCACTGCAGAGTTGATTCCGTATTTCGAGACTGTCTGGAGCCTGTCCGCAACGACCCTCCCGATCGACCCCGGACGGGTCGGCGAACTCGAGCCGCTGACCCAGTGGTTGCGGGAGCGGGGCATGGCGACGACCGCCCAGCAGGCGATGACGGCGCTCATGACGTTGCAGCAGCATTGCCGCCAGGCGGTGGCGTCGTGGTCGGCGTACGACGTCGTGCTGGCACCGGTGTGCACGCTGCCGCCGCGGCCGGTGGACTGGTTCTTCGCCGACGGCTACGGGGCGCCGGATTTCGAGCGGCAGAAGCAGTTCTCGGCGTACACCGCGCTTTACAACATGACCGGCCAGCCGGCGGTCAGCATCCCGCTGCAGTGGACCCCGGAGGGGTTGCCGATCGGGATGATGCTCGTCGGGCGGCCGGCGGACGAGGCGACCCTGATCGCGCTGTCCGCACAGCTGGAGGCGGCGCGGCCGTGGGCGCAGCGGCACCCCAGCATGTGGTGAGCCGGCGCCTCATCGCGTTCGCTACCGTGCTCCCGTGAGCATCGTCCAAACCGTGCTGGTGTACGTCGGCCTGCCGGCTCTGGGGTTCGCGGTGATCGCGGTGCTGGTCTATGCGGGGGGCGGTGGCCGCAGCCCGCGGTATCGCCCCGGCCGGGGCTGGAGCCACGACGACGTCTGGTATGTGCCCCGACCGCTCAGGTCGAGCGGCCCCACGCATCGGGCGCTGGAATCCGGCGGCAGTTCCCGGTCCGGGCCGGGTCCTCGGCGGACGGCGAGAGGCGGTGCCAGTGGTACCTGGTGAGGACGAGGACCGCTCCGCGGGCCCGGCCGGACCCTTCTCGCTCAAGCAGCTGACCCGTCTCGATGAGGCGCTCACCCTGTCCAGCCGGGAGACCGGCGTCCAGTTCAGCCTGTACGTCGGGGCACTCGGCCCGGACCCCCGGCGTAACGCCGAAGACCTGCACGCGGGGCTCGGGGGGGCCGCGCCGGACAGCGTCCTGGTGGCCGTCTCACCGGGGGAGCGGCGGTTGGAGATCGTCACCGGCGAGCACACCGCCAAGCGGCTGCCCGACCGCTCGTGCGCTCTCGCGGCGCTGTCGATGACGGCGTCGTTCAACGGCGGGGACATCGTGGGCGGGGTGGTCAACGGTCTGCGGATGCTCGCTGACCAGGTTGGAAAGCCGTCGCTCACCCCCCGCTGAGAACGCGCTGTCCGGCGGCGGCGTCGCGTTCCCGGCAGCGCAGCGCCCGCGCCACTCCGTCGCGACCCTCGCTGACCAATCGGCGCAGCGCCGGCGGATGGGCGTCGCCGGCCAGCCACGCGTCAGCGGCGTCCACCGTGGACTGCTCGATGATGCCGGGGAACAACCCGACGACGACCTGCTGCGCGATCTCACTCGACCGGCGCTCCCACACGTCGCCGATGACGTCGAAATACCGGGCGACGTACTGCTGCAACAGCCCGGTCTGGGCCGGGTGCGGAAAGCCGACGATGATCGCCCGGTTGATCGCGTTCGGCAGTTCGTCGTCCTCGGTCGCCCGACGCCACGCCTCGGACTTTTTATCTTCATCCGGTAGCAGGGCGCGGGCGGTGGCCGCATGGCGCTGACCGGTAGCCGTGGTGTCGCGATCCAGCTCGGAATCGATCTCGGCGTCGCCGGCGCCTCCGATGGCGACGAGACCATGCAACAGCGCCCAGCGGGAATCGGTGTCCACCGCGAGACCGTCGATGTCGACTGACCCGTCGAGCAGACCACGCAGCCCCTCCGCGTGCTTGTCGCTACGGGCGGCGGCAGCGAATGTGCGCGACCAGGCGAGTTGGTGGTCCCCGCCGGGCTCGGCGGAGTGCATGGACTCCCAGGCCCGGTCCGCCAGCGTCGACCAGCCCGAGGCCGCCCAGGTCGGATCGGCGTATGACGCCAGCGCTGCCTGTACCTGCCGCAGCAGCGTCTGGACCACCCCGATGTCGCTTTCGGTGTCGATGCCGGACAGCACCAGCCGCAGGTAGTCGCGAGCTGCCAGTTCGGCGTCGCGGGTCATGTCCCACGCCGCGGTCCAGCACAGCGCACGTGGCAGCGAGTCGGTGAACTCCCCGATCCGGTCCGTCAGGGTCGCCAGCGATCCCTCGTCCAGCCGCAGCTTGCAGTACGTGAGGTCGTCGTCGTTGACCAGAACCAGGTCACCAGCAGGCACCCCCACCAGGTCCGGGACGGGCGTCCGCTCACCGTCGACATCGAGTTCCACCCGGGTGGTCCTGATCAGACCGTCGTCGGTCGCGGCGTACAGACCGACGGCCAACCGGTGCGGCCGGAGCGTCGGGTGCTCCGGTACGGCGGACTGCAGGACCTCGAACGAGGTATAGCTGCCGTCCGCCCCGACGACGAACTCGGGGCGCAGCGTGTTGATCTGCGCCGTCTCCAGCCACCGCGCCGACCAGCCGGACAGGTCACGTCCGGAGGCGGACTCCAGCTCGGCCAGCAGGTCGGCAAGCGTCGTGTTCGCATACTCGTGTCGGCGGAAGTACGTCTTCATCGCGGCCAGGAACGCGTCACGACCGACGTACGCGACGAGTTGCTTGAGCACCGAGGCGCCCTTGGCGTACGTGATCCCGTCGAAGTTCACCTCGACCGCTTGCACGTCCGGGATGTCGGCCGCGATCGGATGCGTGGAGGGCAGCTGGTCCTGCCGGTACGCCCAGGTCTTCTCCACGTTGGCGAACGACGTCCACGCGTTCGTGAAACGGGTCGCCTCGGCCTGACACAGCACGCTCATGTACGTCGCGAACGACTCGTTCAGCCACAGGTCGTCCCACCAGCGCATCGTCACCAGGTCGCCGAACCACATGTGTGCCATCTCGTGCAGCACCGTCTCGGCACGCCGCTCGTACGAGTAGTCGGTGACCTTCGACCGGAAGAGGTAGTCCTCGAGGAACGTCACGCAGCCGGCGTTCTCCATCGCACCGGCGTTGAACTCGGGGACGAAGAGCTGGTCGTACTTGCCGAACGGGTACCGGTAGTCGAAGACCCGGTGGTAGAAGTCGAAACCCTGCTTGGTGATCGTGAACAGTTCCTCGGCGTCCAGATGCTCGGCCAGGGAGGCGCGGCAGTAGAGGCCGAGCGCGATCCCGTCGTGGCTGCCCCGCGCGACGTGGTACGGCCCGGCCACCAGTGCGGTGATGTACGGCGACATCCTCGGGGTCGTCTCGAACCGCACCAACTGCGCTCCACCGGGACCGTCCTCAGTGGACAGTTGCGGGGCGTTCGACACGACCTGCCAGTCGGTCGGTGCGGTCACGGTGAACGTGAACTCGGCCTTGAGGTCCGGCTGGTCGAAGCAGGTGTACATCCGCTTGGCGTCGGCGGTCTCGAACTGCGAGTACAGATACACCGAGCCGTCGACCGGGTCGACGAAGCGGTGCAGACCTTCCCCGGTGTTCGTGTACAGACAGTCCGCGTCCACGACGAGGACGTTGTCGGCGCCGAGGCCGGTCAGCGCGATTCCGGACTCATGGGTGTACGCCGACACGTCCACGTCATCGCCGTTCAGCGTCACCTCGCGGAACCCGTCGGCGATCACGTCGATGAACGTGTCCGCACCCGGCTCGGTGCAGCTGAACCGGACCGTGGTGCGGGACCGGAAGGTCCGGTCGCCGGGATCGCCTGCCCCACCGGTCAGGTCCAGTGCGACGTCGTACGACGTCACCTGGAGCACCCGGGCACGGGTCACGGCATCGGTCCGGGTGAGGTTGGGGACGGCCACAGCGCTGTGCACCTCATTCTCGAAGGGGTGATCGCATTCTCCCACGGAAGCGCGGCGGGAATGCCTGCCCGGCGATGGGCGCTGTCCCACGGAGTAGTCGTCGCCGAAACGAGGAGAACTCATGAGCGTGGCAGCCGAGACGCGCACGACCGTTGACTTCTGGTTCGACCCGCTGTGTCCGTGGTGCTGGCTCACCTCCCGGTGGATCCTGGAAGCGGAGAAGGTCCGGGACTTCGACCTGAACTGGCATGTGATGTCGCTCGCGGTGCTCAACGAGGGCCGCGACCTGTCGGAGGAGTACCAGGAGATGATGGCCACGGCGTGGGGTCCCGTCCGTGTCGTCACGGCCGCTGCTGAACAGCACGGGGACAAGGTTCTCGGCGACCTCTACACGGCCATGGGGACGCGTATCCATCACGACGAGGCCGGCGTCGGCCGGGACATGATCGAGGCTGCGCTGACCGAGGTGGGATTGCCGCTGGAGCTGGCCGACGCCGCGGATTCAACCGACTACGACGAGGCGCTGCGAGCCAGCCATCACAGGGGCATGGACCCCGTCGGCGACGAAGTCGGTACGCCGGTCCTGCACGTCGACGGCGTCGCCTACTTCGGCCCGGTGCTCAGCCGGGTCCCCAAGGGTGAGGAGGCCGGGAAGGTGTTCGACGGCGCCCGGCTGCTCGCTGGCTGGCCGTACTTCCACGAGCTGAAGCGCACCCGCACCGAGGGCCCGCAGTTCGACACCGTCTGAGCGCGCTCGCTCTCCGCCAGCCCACTTGGAGGTCCCGTGTTCGAGCGATTCACTGACCAGGCCCGGCGGGTTGTCGTGTTCGCTCAGGAAGAGTGCCGGCTGCTGGAGCACGATCACATCGGCACGGAGCACCTGGTTCTCGGGCTGCTGCACGACGCCGATCGCGAGGACGACGATGGGTCCGGTCAAGCGCTGGCAGCGGCCGGAGCCTCGCTGACGGCCGCCCGGAGGCGACTGCAGGAGACCTCCGCTGCAGGTCCGAGGGTCGCTGGTCATATCCCCTTCTCGCGCCGCGCGAGGAAGGTCTATGAGGGAGCACTGCGAGCGGCGGGGATATGGGGACAACAGCCCATCGACCGGCGGCACCTGCTGGTCGGAGTGCTCGGCTTGCGGGACGGGACAGGCGTCCGGCTGCTCGCCGACCTCGGTGTGGACATCGACGCGTTGGCCGCTGCCGCCGGTCGCCTCGTCGCTAATGCTGCCCGCCCGCGACCGCCGCTCAACCGACGGCTCCATCCGCAGGCACGCCGGTATCTCGCGGCGCAGCCTGACCCCGCGGCCGACGTTGAGGGTCTGCGCCGGCTTACCTCGGAGACGTCCCGGCGGTACGCCGGACAGCCGATCGACCTGCCGCTGGTCCGTGACACCGAGTTGGGCGGCGTCTCGTGCCGGCTCTACTCCTCCGGGCTGTCCCAGCGGCCCGGCGTGGTCCAGATCCACGGCGGCGGTTGGGTCACCGGCGACATGGACAGCCAGGACGTGACCTGTCGGCGGCTCGCGGCGCAGTCTGGCTGGGCCGTGGTCGCGGTGGACTTCCGCCGCTCACCGGAGCATCCGTACCCCGCGGCGCTGGACGACGTCATGTCGGTCACCGAGGCGCTGCGCTCCGGCGCCGAGGACGCGGTTGACCCGGCCCGACTGGCCGTGCTCGGTGACAGCGCGGGCGGCAACATGGCCGCCGTCGCCGCCCGTCGGGTGCGGGACGCGGGCGGCCCGCCGTACGAGCTGCAGGTGCTGATCTACCCGGTGACCGACGCCGCGATGGATACTCGGTCGTACCGCAAGTTCGCGGCCGACTGCGGCCTGACGGCTGCTGCCATGCGGTTCTATTGGTCCGCGTACGCGCCACCCGATCCCTTCGATCCCGACGTGTCGCCGTTGCGGACGCTGGATCTGGCGGGGCTGCCCCCGGCGTATGTCATCACCGCCGAGTTCGACCCGCTGCGCGACGAGGGCGAGGGATACGCGGCGGCGCTCGCCGAAGCCGGCGTCCCGGTCGCCGCCCACCGCTGCATTGGCGCTATCCACGGCTTCTGGCGGCTGCCGGGTTTCTTCGATGCCGGCAGATCGGCCATCAGTGACGTGGCGGGGGCGTTGCGCGGACTGGGGTGACAGACTCCGCGGATGCGTGTGTACGTGGGCTCGGATCATGCCGGGTTCGAGTTGAAGAGCCACCTCGTCGATCGGCTGAACGCCACCGGACATGACGTCGTCGACGTGGGGCCGCTGGTGTTCGATCCGGACGACGACTACCCGGGCTACTGCGTGGCCACCGGGACCGCGGTGGTGGCCGATCCCGGCAGCCTCGGCATCGTTGTCGGAGGCTCGGGAAACGGCGAGCAGATCGCCGCGAACAAGGTGGCGGGCGTGCGTGCCGCCCTGGCGTGGAACACCGAGATCGCGCGGCTGGCCCGCGAGCACAACGACGCCAACGTCGTCAGTGTCGGCGCCCGGATGCACACCGTCGCGGAGGCGGACGAGATCGTGGATGCGTTCCTGGACACCGGCTTCAGCGGCGGCGAGCGTCACGAGCGCCGGATCGGGCAGCTCACGGTGTATGAGCAGACCCGTGTCCCCCCCGAACTTGGTTAGCCCGGTGGCTGCCAGTGCCGGCGGACGATCACGACGTCGTCCTCGGCGGCGGCCAGATCTGCTGGGCGAGGGCGCGAGGCGTCCCGGGCGCGCATGGCCGCCTGAATATCGACCTGAGAGGGTCCGGACCCCACGAGACCCCGAAGCCCTCGCTCGGCGTCGGCACCCTCAGGATCTCCCCTCTTGCTCCCGCGCGGTGCGGTCGACGGGACGGCTGCCCGGGTCGGCGCCGCGTCAACGTGGTCGCGGACTCGCCTGCGCCGACGACGCTCATCGCTCACTTGAACAACCCCTGACGATCGGAGCACCGTGCCCGAGGGCCACACCATCTACCGCCAGGCGCGCGAGCACAACCGCACCCTGCGTGGACAGGTGGTTCGTGCGGACAGTCCACAGGGCCGCTTTGCGGCGGGCGCGGCGCTCATCGACGGGCGGACACTGTTGCGCGCCGAGGCTGTCGGCAAGCACCTGTTCCACCAGTACGACAGCCAGAATTGGCTGCACGTGCATCTCGGCCTGTACGGCGAATGGCGTACCGGTACGCCGCCGTTGCCGTCACCGCGCGGGGCGCTACGACTGCGGCTCTGGACGGAGAACGTGTGGTGGGAACTTCGCGGCGCCACCGCTTGCGAGGTGCTGACCCGTCCCGAGGTCACGGTGATCCGTAACCGGCTCGGCCCGGATCCGTTGCGCCGCAATGCCGATCCTGACCGTGCATACGCGCGGATTGGCCGCAGCCGCGCGCCGATCGCCGCATTGCTGATGGACCAGTCGGTGCTGGCCGGCGTCGGCAATGTCTACCGGGCCGAGTTGCTTTTCCGGCACGGGATCGATCCGCACCGCCCCGGACATGACATCACGCCGGAGCAGTGGTCGCAGATGTGGGCCGACCTCCTCATCCTGATGCGCGACGGCGTACGTCGCGGTCGGATCGTGACGACGCGGCCGCCGCACCGGCGACGCAGCCGGGTCTACGTCTACCGGCGCACCGGAGAACCATGCCTGGTCTGCGGCACACCGGTCCGAACGGAGATCCTGCTGGCACGAAACCTGTTCTGGTGCCCCGTTTGCCAGCTGCGCCTCGTTACTGAGCCCGACTCCGTCCGGGAGCACACAACAGGAGCGGACTGGACGGAGTCGGGCGGGGTCACTGCGAGCGAAGGTGAACGCGGAAGCGAAGCCTGGTGATCTCGCGCTGATCCACCGCGATGACAAAGGCGTAGCCGCCGGGTCGGGTGAACGCGTAGCCGTCGATGTTCAAGGCGAACGGCAGCAGCTGGGTATCCCCTGGCGGCAGCTGCGGCGGCCGGCCGACCTCAAAGGCCAGCTGGAGGTGCGTGGCCCGGCCGGTGTCGCTTACCGGCCCCAACGGCAGGCGGGAACCGTCCTCGTCCTCCAGCCCGACGGTGAGCTGGTGCCGGCGCTGCGTGGCGCCGTACGGGACCTCGATCAGCAGGGCCATCCCGATCCTCGGCGCGGTGAAGGGCATCGCTCCCGCGGCGATCGCGTTCCAGCCGCCGCCCTGGATGTAGAGCTTGCCTTCGACCGCTGCCGCCGAGTCGCACAGCATCGCCTGTGCCTCGAAGCCCAGTTCGTCCCCAACCGATGCGGTCATTCCTGCAGCGTGTCAGAAGACCTCGGGGCACCATGGCGCGGTGTGCCAGCCGAAGGCCGTCGCGGCGCGCTGCAGCGCGCCCGGTGTCAGCTCACGCACCCGGCCGGCGCGCGCCAGCGGGGTCAACGACGGACCGCCGAGGTACGCCGCGCCCAGCTCGGTGCTGGTCAGCTGCAGGTCGGCAGGGTCGGTGGTGGCCGAGCACTGCGCGCCATCAGGACCGGCGGCCAGCCGCCAGCGGCCGGTGTTCCAGGGACACGCAACGTCAGCGACGTCGAAGACCACGTCGATCTCGGTGCTGTAGCGACGAGCGGCCAGCGCCCGAGCAACGTCGACCAGCCGAACCCACAGCCCGTCGCTGAGTTCGGTTTCCACCGCACGTGGGTTCTGCACAAGGTGCTGCAGCGGCTCATCCAGGGAACACATTCGGCGGCGGAACCGGCGGACGAGGTCGTGGTCGAGCAGAAACCGCCACAGCACCGCGTACGCCGACGGCGTGGTCGCGCCCAGGTCGAGAATCTGCACCATTCCGTTGGGCCCCGTCTGCCCGAAGTCGCCCTTGATCCGGTACGACGCCCAGCCGGTGACCTGCCCGTCGCTGTCTTCATGCACGAGGTACCGCTGCTCCGTGGCACCGTCTCGCCAGTGCTCCGGGTCGTAGTGCCGGCGAGCCCACCAGATGTCCGTGCGGTCGAGCCACCCCACTGTGTGCGGACGCAGCGCGTCGTACACGGCTCGGGCATGCGGGCGAACCTTGTCCTCGTCCAGCCGGCGGACGCGTCCGGTACCCAGGTCGACCTCCGGTCGGAACGCGGTCTCGCGGGTTGCGCCGGTCAGTGCCGCCCGAGGTGCGGCGTTGCCGTAGCCGAAGCGCTGGTAGATCGCCGACTCCGATGCCCACAGCGCCGCGACCGCCTCACCCTGGTTCTGGTGGAGCTCGTTGAGCTGGCGGGTGATCATCTGCGTGAGCAGGCCGCGCCGGCGGTGCGTGGGCGCGACGGCAACGAACGTGACGCCCGCCATCGGCACGATCGCCCCAGGGACGGTCAGCTCACGGCTGAAGATGCCCGCCGTAGCGACGATGTCCTCGCCGTCGACGGCGATCAGGCTCCGCTCCGGTTCGAAGACGCTGGCATCCAAGTCCCGATCGGAATCATGAGGGGTCTCGGCAAAGACATCCCCCATGCAGCGCCACATCGCCGGGAACTCCTCGGCGGTGGGCGGGCGAAGGACAGCGTTCGTGGTGGCCACGGGTGCCCTGTCTACTCCGGACCGGAGGTGAATGCGACCGAGATACCACGCGGGTGCCGGGCCAGCACCTATGATCACGGGCAGTGTTGGGATGGCTACAGGGGGAGTCGTTGGTCAACCATCGAGCCGAGGCCATCAGACTGCTGCGGCTTGCCCAGACCGGTGCGGCGCGGACTGCCCTTCGCACCGCCGAATCGATGCTCGCTGCGGCGGACGAGCCCATCCGGTCAACCGGCGATGTCGCCAGCTGTGCGGCGCTGCACTACGTGCGGGCGGTGGCCCTGCACTGCCTCGGGGACCGCGATGCGGCCCTGGAGGCGGGTCGTACCGTGCTGCGAATCGCCGAATCCGGAGGCGATGCGGGCTGGGCGTCGGTGGGCCGTGCCTTTCGGTTGCTCCAGGCCGTCTTGCTATCGGAGTCCGCCTCGGTTGGATCCGACGGGGATGCGCTCATGCAGGAGCTGGCCTGGGCAGAGGCAGACATCCCCGACGACGGCGAGCCCTTCGCCGTGGTCACCGCCCACACCGTGGTTGGCGCCTGCTACCTGCATCTTCGCCTGTACGAACTTGCCGAGCCCCATCTGCTGGCGGCTGCGGACCGGAGCGCAGCCCACCCGGAGGCGCTCGGGCTCACTGCCGTCACCGCCCGGCTGAATCTGGCCGAGTTGCATCTCGGGTGGAGCGTCGAACTGCGTCGTATCGGCAGGGCTGACAGCGCAGCCGAGCACAGCCGCAGCGCCCGCCGACACGCCGATCAGGCGGCCGAGTTGAACGCCTCGGAGCATGCCGCCGGGTACCGCGCCAGAGCCGCACTGCTGTCGGCGTGCGCCGAGAGCGACACCGGAGAGCCAGCCGCGGTGATCAAGGCTATTCGCGCGGGCCTGGACCGGGTGAATGGACTGGCCCAGGATGGCGAAGCGGCCATGGCCTGGCTGTTCGAGGCCCGTGCGCTGTTCCGAGCCGGCGAGTCCTCGGCTGCGTTGGAGGCCGCCCGCCGCGCCTGTGTCGAACTGCCCAAGGAGGCGATCGGCACCCTGGCGGCGGCAGCGTTTCACACCCGGGCCGACCTGCTGGTCAGGGCTGGCCACGACGAACGCGCCGAGATCCTGGCCTACGGCGATCACTTGGCGCAGGCGCTGTGGAGCCACCGGCTGCGGGCGCTGCACCTGGCTCGCTCGATGCAGGTGTTCGAGCGGCTGCGACGGGAGCGGGACTCCATCCGCGAGCTCGCATACACCGACGCACTCACCGGCGTGGGCAACCGGCACGCCTTCGACAACTGGGTGGCGATGCGGGCCGCTCGCCCTCGTGACTGGGTCTGTCTGCTCGTTGTCGACGTCGACGATCTGAAAGTGGTCAACGACGCGGGCGGCCACCCGGCCGGGGATCTGATCCTGCGTTCGATCGCCACCGTGCTCGCAGCGCGCGCATCACCCGATGATCTTGTTGCTCGGCTCGGCGGCGACGAGTTCGTCATCTGCTCGGAAATATCCGGCGAAGACGGCGCGGTGCTCGCGCAGGGCGTCGTCGACGCGGTGAGAGCGGCGATCGGCGACACGACATCGGTCAGCGTCGGCGTCGCCTACGGCCCGGCTTCCGAAGCCGGGTCGACCGTGCTCAGCCGCGCCGATCT
>Ga0136616_10000853_pt1 | contig 15384 bp, 17 predicted proteins | sample AntDrymUQ2992106_2_FD_106648 | JGI IMG/M metagenome (GOLD analysis project Ga0136616, IMG submission 106648) | Polar desert sand microbial communities from Dry Valleys, Antarctica - metaG UQ299 (21.06) | ecosystem: Environmental > Terrestrial > Soil > Desert | place: Antarctica: Dry Valley...
ACCGAAACAGTGCTCGACCACGACGGCCACGGCCATCGACATGTGTCCCTGACCGGCCACCGATTGGTCGATCCAGTACCCGAGATGGGCGCTGCGCATGACCCCGCGTACGACGTTGTCCACTGTCAACTGGCCGGCGAACCTTCCGTCGACGAGCACGGCAAAGGGCAGGCACAGCCCCACGTTGGCCCGTCGGCGCAGCACCCGGACCATCCGCCGGAAGTTGCCCCGGCTGTGCCGGATCGCCCACGTCGACGGGGCGCTGGGCTCCCATGGGGACAGCCAGCCCTGGTTCGCCAGCTGCAACCGCTCCCAGTCGGCCGCGTCCCGGCGGCGCAGCGGACGCAAGCTCACCCGGCCCGCATGAAGGGTCACCGGCCAGCCGGGATGGGCTGAGGCAGCCCAGTCGTTCACGACCCGAGCAGCATCGGGATGACCGTGACCAAGTCACCCACCGGCACCGTGGTCACGTCCTGGTCGATCACGATCAGGCTGTTGGACTGTGCCATGTTGGCCAGCAGATGCGCGCCCGGGCCCCCGACCGGGCTCACGACGTACCCGCCGTCCGGGTGTCGCATGACCTGACCACGGCGGTACTGCCGACGGCCGGCCGGCGAATCCATCTCGACCTGACACAGGGCCTGGACCGTACGGCGGAACAGTTGTCGCTTGCCGGCCATCAACCGGATCGCCGGACGGATGAAAACCTCGAAACTCACCAGTGCGCTGACCGGATCGCCGGGGATGCACAGCACCGGAGTCTGGGCCGCACCAAGTGTTCCGGACCCTTGCAACGCGCCGGGATGAATAGCCACGGCCTCGAAGCGGACCTCGCCCACCTCGGCGAGGGCTTCCTGCATCACGTCGAAGGCGTCGCTGGAGAACCGGCCGGAGATGACGATCAGATCGCTCCGGATGACCTGACTCTCCAGTAGTTCCACCAGCCGACGCTTGTCGTCGCGGCCGATCCCGGCGCGATAGACCTCCGCATCGGCGTCGCGGGCCGCGGCTGCCAGCGCGTAGCTGTTCACGTCGACCGCCTGGCCAAGGCCGGGAACCGTGCCTACGTCGACCAGATTGCTCCCCGCAGAGATGATCACGACTCGGGGTCGCGGTCGGACCAGCACCCGTTCCCGCCCGACCGCCGCGAGCAGACCCACCTGCGCCGGACCGATCGGGGTGCCTACGTTGACCGCGACATCGCCGGGCTCGACGTCCTCACCCTTGTTGCGGACGTACGTGCCGGTCGGCAACTCCCGGCGTACGGCCACTCGAGCCACGCCACGGTCGGTCCAGGACACCGGTACGACCACGTCGGCGCCGGCCGGCATCAAGGTGCCGGCCGTGACCTTGAGCGCCATCTGGGCACCGATGGAGCCCGGTTCGTGATCTCCGGGGCCGGCCTCACCGACGACCGGCAGGACCGCGGGTTCCTCCGCGCTGGCGCCGCGCAGATCCGAGCCGCGTACGGCGTACCCGTCAGCGGCCGCATGATCGTTGGGCGGCAGGAAGATGTCGCTGATGACCTCTTCGGCGCAGAGCAGACCCTGGGCATCCAGCAGGGCGACCTCGATCGGGTCGGGATGCGGCATCAGAGCCAGGATCGCGTCGAGATGGGCCTCGACGGTTCGGGCCGAGCTCGCCGCATGCTCAGCCATCTAGTGGCTCAGTCATCATCTAGTTGCTCAGCCATCGACCGAGCTCGCATGAGCCAGGCTCCGGTTCTCCCGGGTCAGCTCGTCGGTGAACTCGACGAGAAAGTCCCGGAAAGCGGGGCCCAGATCCTCCCGCTCGACGGCGAGCCGGACGACGGCCTTGAGGTAGTCCAACCGGTCACCGGTGTCGTACCGGCGTCCGGTGAAAACCACGCCGTGCACCGGCAGGCCGGCCGTGGCCAGTGCCTTGATTCCATCGGTCAGCTGGATCTCGCCACCGGCTCCAGGTGCGGTCTCGCGCAGGGCAGCGAAGATCTCCGGAGCAAGCACGTACCGACCGATGATCGCCAGCGAGCTGGGGGCGTGATCTCTGGGCGGTTTCTCGACCAGGTCGGTGATCCGTACGACGTCCTCGGCGCCGGCGGCCTGCGCCGCGACCGCGCCGTACTTGTCGATGTTCTCGAGACCGACCTCGAGCAACGCGAGCACCGAGCCGCCGTGTTCGGCCTGGACATCGAGCATGCGCTCGAGCAGCAGGTCGCGGCTGTCGATCAGGTCGTCGCCCAGCATCACGGCGAACACGTCGTCTCCGACGTAGGGCGCGGCGCAGAGCACGGCGTGTCCCAATCCGCGGGCTTGGCCTTGACGGATGAAGTGCACGTCGGCCATCTCGGTGGTCCGGCGTACGGCGGCCAGCCGGGCGTGGTCACCCTTGCGCTCCAGCGTCGCCTCGATCTCGGGCACCCGGTCGAAGTGGTCCTCGATCGCGCTCTTGTTCCGACCAGTGACCATCAGGACCTCGGTGAGCCCGGCGCGTACGGCCTCCTCGACGATGTACTGCAGTGCCGGCTTGTCGACGACGGGCAACAGCTCCTTTGGCACGGCCTTGGTGGCTGGTAGGAAGCGCGTACCCAAGCCCGCGACGGGAATCACTACTTTGCGCGTACCCGGATGCGTCCTGGAGGCCTGAGTCATCTGTCGCAGCCTATCTAGGGTGAGCGCATGACCTCGGCAGCAGACACCTCCGGCTCCAGTGATCCCTCCCTGACCGACGTCAGGCTGACCCCCGTCGCGGTGCAGAAGGAGGGCTGGCGGACCCGGCTGTTGGCGGCCCGCGCCGAGCGGTCTGAGGAGGATCAGGTCGTGGCCGCCAGAGCCCTGCAGGCTCATCTGCTGGCCGCTGTGGCAGATGCCGGCTGGTCGACGATCTCCGCGTACGTGCCCTTCAGCGACGAGCCCGGATCGGCCGAGACGCTCGTACTGCTCCAAGACGCAGGGGTACGGATCCTGCTGCCACGCACTGGTCCGGAGGATCTGACCTGGGCCGTATATGACGGGACGTTCCGACCTGGACGGCTGGGGATTCCTGAGCCCACTGGTGAGGATCTCGGCCTCGAAGGATTGACCGAGGCCGAGGCGGTCCTTGCTCCGGCACTTGCGGTGGACCGCAACGGCACTCGGATCGGGTACGGGCGCGGCTACTACGACCGGGCGCTGTCGCGGCTGCCCGCCGACCGACCGGTGCTGGCGGTCGTGTACGACGACGAAGTCCTCGACTTGCTGCCTAGCGCCGACTATGACCGGCCGGTCACCCACACCGTCACGCCGCTGCTCGGCACCCGCCCGATCGGATCGGTCGGCAGCTCGCTGTGACGCCGTGGTGAGCGATCGCCTCAGTTACCGGTCACGAAAGCGTCGAGCAGCCCGTTCGGCACCACGACCGCGAAGATCAGGTGCAAGGGCTGCGACACGATCAGCGCCAACGCCGCCCAGGCCGGCACCAGCCGCCCCTTCTACAGCGCGACGCCGAGCAACACCGTGCCCAAGATGTGCCCGATCACGAACAGCATGAGCGCGATGGCGGCGGAGGGAGGAGCGGCCATCTGGTCGAGGATCTGCGTGGTCGTGTCGTTGTCCACACCGGTTTGAGCGGCGGCCAAGGCCGCTGCGTCGGAGGGCAGTACGCCGAAGAACAGGGAGCTGTATCCGGCGAAGCCGAGCACCGCGCCGATCGTCCCGAGCATCGGCGCACCGCGCACAGCCACCCGAGCTGACCGCGAGTACGCCGATCACGAGGGTGAGTGAGGCGATGAGGCTGAGCCAGAGCACCGTGCTCTGAGCGGACTGATTGGCAGCGACATCGGCAGCGATGCCTGCGTTGTCCTCGGCGGTGAATACGGCAGCACGGCACGAATTCCGGCGATCGCCAGCGGACCGATCGGGGCAATCACCGCGAGGGCCGTCGGGCGACGTCGCCGCCCCCCGTCCTGGGTTCGCTCAGGTGTGGTCTCGGTTGTCGCTGTCATGCTGGTCTCCTGTCAGAACGGGGCCGAAGCGGAGCGCGTCGGCGCTGCCCGGTCAGCGTCAGGCCACCCAGCACCCGTGGCCCCGGAGGCAGCAGACCTCCAGGAACCGGGCGTTTTCCCGAGCGACCCGGGAGAAACGACCCAGGACAAGCCGGCCACTGCCGAGCACGATGTGCCCGTGAGCCTGAACACCGAACCGGTGAAAGTGGTGCCCGTACGCGAGGACCCTGTGCCTATGTCCGCACATCCAGCTTCGGTGGACGAGCCGACGGCCGTGAGCGCGGACCCGTACGGCCGGAGCAGACGCAACGGCACCCTGGCTCTCGGGCTGTTCGCCGTCGCGGTCCTCGAGGTGACGATCGCCATAGTCGGATCAGTTGCGGTCGGCTTCGACCTGGGCGATGCCGTGGAATCCTTCGTCGTCACGAACGGCCTGATGGGTCTGGCCTTTCCGGTCTCCGGTGTTCTCATCGCCTCGCACCGGCCGCGAAACCCGATCGGCTGGCTGCTGTTGGCCGCTGGTTATCGGTCATGCCACGACGGCGGCGCTGGCGCCGGTCCTCTAACTCGGCCTCGAAAACGAATGGCCGGAGCCGGCGCTGCGTACGGTCCTCACGTTCTTCACCTACGCCTGGCCGTGGTCGATCGGCTTGTGCCTGCCAGGTCTTGGCCTCACCGGAGCAGCCGAACGTGAATGGGTAGGTCGAGCCCCGTCCAGGCCCGGTCGGCGGTGAGGACCTCGGCTGCGGGGCTGCGCACCGTCAACGCCAGGCAGCACCGGTCGCCCAGCGACAGCGCCCGCCCACCCTCGAGAGAGCGCATGGCTCCGGCAAGCTCGGCGTCTTCGACGTGCAGCGGCTCGAGCCGGACCCCGGCCGTGGTCAACAGTTCCCGAACCTGGCTCGCATCGACTCCGACATCAACGAGCTTCCCCACGACCTCGGCCAGATTGACCGTTCCCAGCCAGGCGCCGGGTAGCGCAGCTGCGACGGCGTCGGCGCCGGCCTCGTCATGGATGAGCGCCAGCACGGCCGACGCGTCGAGCACGGTCACTCGACGGCAGCCGCCGCGCGCCGATCAGCCAACAATTCCTCGACCAGCGACCGTCCCCGTGGCACTGCCGCACCGAGCCGCCGCAACTCCGACAGCGCATCCTCCGGTCGCTGAAGCACGAGTCGATCGCCCGTGAGATGCAGGTGCAGCCGATCACCGGGAGACAGACCGAGGGCGGCCCGTACCTCAGCGGGGATGACGAGACGACCCTGCCGGCCTAGAACGACTGTGGCATTCACGCCACTATCGTGCCACGCTGCTGTCGAGGATGCCACGCTAGAAACGTCCTTGGTTGCCTTGTTGTCCGAAGCCGGTCTGCGAGATCGCCTAACGCGGTGGTCAGCCGTCTTGCCGCCGGGCAGACTTCAAGCGTGCATCTCGGCCAGACCATCCCCGCTTTGCCCGTGCGGGACATGACCGTCGCGGTGGCTTGCTATCGCGACCAGTTCGGGTTCACGGTCCGACATCAGGACAGCGGGTTCGCCGTACTGCTCCGGGATGAGGCCGAGATCCACCTGTGGGAGTCCAGCGATCTCACGTGGGAGCAGCGCGATTCCATCGAACGACCGGTCCGATCCGGCGCCGAGTCGTTCATCGCCGGCACGGCGAGCTGCCGCATCCAGGTTGACGAGGTCGACGCCTTGTACGACGAACTACGCGACGCCGGGGTGTTGCATCCGGTATCCAGCGAGGGCGTTGCCGACACCGATTTCGGAACCCGCGAGTTCGGCACACTCGACATCGATGGGAATCTAATCTCGTTCTTCAGATGGGTCACACCGCGCACCTGACGGGCGCATACGTCAGGGCCGAAGGTGCCCGGCCAGGACTTGGGCGGCCCGGTCGGTGTCCTGCTCGCTGGTCGACACGTGGAAGGACAGCCGGAGCCGACCGGCCCGGACCGATCCGACGATGCCTGCGTGGGTCATGAGGTCGGGGACCAGCTCGTCGGCAAGGGCCGACACGATCGCTGAATCGGCCGACGGCAGGCCGGTAGCGCGACGGAAGCGTTCGGCCAGACCGAGGGCGTGGGTGTGCAGTGCGGTGGGACCCACCTCGTTGAGCAAGTCCAGGGCCGGTGCTGCACCGACCCACGAGTGCCAGGCCGGGGACAGGTCGAATCGTCGGGCGTCCGTGGCCAGCCGCAATGGGGTCCCATAGATGCTGGACCACCGGTCCTCGCCGGCGTACCAGCCAGCATTGTTCGGCACCAGCGCGTCGGACAGGTCTGGGTGCACGGTGAAGAACGCTGTCCCGCGTGGTGCGAGCAACCACTTATAACCGCCACAGACGGTGTAGGCGAAGTGGCCGGCGTTGATCGGCAGCCATCCGGCAGCTTGGGTCGTGTCGAGCAGCACCTTCGTTCCCGTCGCCGCGCAGGCGGCCCGCAGGCCGTCGAGATCCGCGATCCGGCCGTCAGCTGACTGGACCGCAGAGACCGACACCAGTGCCGTACGAGCCGTGACGGCGTCGGCGAGGCGTTCAAGCGGTACCTCGCGGACCGTGATGCCCCGCCCGGCTTGGGCGTGGAAGGGAAACAGGATGCTGGTGAAGTCGCCCGCGGCGGTGAGCACTTCACTGCTCGCCGGCAACGAGGCGGCGACCAAGCCGGCGAAAACCGAGACCTGGCTTCCGACCGCGACCGAAGACGGGTCGACAGCGACCAGTTCTGCGTACGAAGCGCGCGCCGAAGCCAGCACCCCGTCGTAGTCGAGGGGATCGGCGGTCCCTTGCCGCCAGTCCTGCAACACGGCTTCCAGTGCCAAGAGGCTTCGCCGCGGTGGCAGCCCCATCGTCGTGGTGTTGAGGTAGATCACCTCGGCGTCGAACTCGGCACGCGCTCGATCGAGCCGGTATCTCTGGGCGGTGCTCAACACATCGAGGGCGCTTCCCATCGAAGGACTCTGACCACGTGCGGACAAGTGCGGCATGGGAACTACAGTCCACGACACCTGGGTTGCCGCGCTATGACCTCCTGAAGGCGGTTCATAGGGCTGCTTTGGCCTAGCGCCTTCACGCCCATCGGTGATCTTGACCTTATGGTGGCTATTCGCCGATGAAATGGCCGGAAAACCGCAACAAGGTCAAGATCACTAAGGCGGAGCCGTCCGACTGGACCCGGTCGACTGCTGATCTTCCGAGCGGTGCCCGGAGGGGTTCGTTGTCGGCCACCCAGGCCGGATCGGGTCGGTCGACGGCAGGACCGATGGTGTAGGGCAGGTTGGCAGTCGGACAGATAGAGTGCTAAGTACCGATCCGCCCCGAGGAGCCCCACGAACGTGCCCACTTATCAGTACGCGTGCACCGATCCGGCCTGCGATCACCGCTTCGAGCAGTTCCAGAGCTTCACCGACGCCGCGCTGACCGCTTGTCCGGTCTGCTCCGAGCGGCTGCGCAAGGTCTACGGCTCGGTCGGGGTCGTGTTCAAGGGCTCTGGGTTCTATCGGAATGACTCCCGCGCGGAGACCAACGGTGCCAAGAACAAGAAGAACGGTGAGGCAGCCAAGGACGCCTCGTCCGCGTCCGCGTCGAGCAGTTCATCGGACTCCTCGTCCAGCGCTTCAGAGTCGTCCAGTAGCAAGGACGCGGTGTCGGGCAAGGACTCGTCCGGTTCCTCGTCGAGCAGCACCTCGGATTCGTCCTCTTCGTCTTCATCATCGGCCTCGCCGGCCAAGGCCCCAGCGAGGTCCGGCGGCTCGACCACCGGCTCGTCGGGCAGCCGCCGCTCCTGACTTTCGCACTCCATCCACAGCCCGCCGGCCAGTATCCACAATCTGGCCCGGCACGGGCGACGGAAGCCGCAGGCTCCTAGCTTCAGAGGATGCCGGTCCGTACGCTCCTGCCGCTGTCCTCGCTCGCGCTTTCGCCGCGCTGGCTGAGCGCTCGACGCCTCGCCGCAGCCCTCTTGGCCGCCGCTGCGCTGATCCTGGCGGTGGCGCCGGTGACGCAGCCCCCGACCGCCACAAGGGAGCCACCCCAGTCCGCGGTGCTGGTCGCCGCGCAGGATCTTCCGGCCGGCCGTACGATCGGAACCGATGACCTGCGCTCAGCCGAGCGCACCAGCGCGCAGTTGCCGGACGGCGCGTTGACACCCGGGATGGACGTCGTCGGGCGGGTCGTCACCGGCTCGGTACGACGCGGCGAGGTCATGACAGATCGCCGCTTGCTCGGACCAGGCCTGTCGGCCAGCCTCGATGCCGGAGTCGTGGCCAGTCCGGTGCGGTTGGTCGATCTGGAGGTCGCTGCACTGTTGCGGGCCGGTGATCGGGTCGACATCCTCGCCGCAGTCCAGGACGCACCGAGCGCCACCGTTGTCGCGGCCGGAGTGGTCGTGCTGGCCGTTCCGCTCGCGGAATCCGAAGATTCTCGGCCTGCCGAACCGATCGGCCTGGTGGTAGTCGCCGTCGACCAGGACACCGCAGCGCGCTTGGCCGCGGCCGCAGCTTCGGGCACTCTCACAGCTACACTCCTGCCCCCTTAGGAGCCATCGGAGTTCGCGGCGTCGCCGCCCCAATAACCGGGAGTACACATGAAGGGCTTCAAGGACTTCCTGCTCCGCGGCAACGTCGTGGAGCTGGCTGTCGCCGTGGTCATCGGTGCGGCGATCACCGCGCTGGTCAGCTCCTTCACCAGCTCGTTTCTGAACCCGCTGATCGGTTTGATCGGCGGCGGCGGCGAGACCGGCGGAACCGCAACGGTCAACGGTCAGGTCTTCACCTGGGGTGCCTTCATCGGCGCCATCATCACGTTCGCTCTGACCGCTGCCGTCATCTATTTCGTCGTCGTGCTGCCGATAAAGAAGATCGCCGAACTACGAGCCCGCGGGGAGGAGCCGGGACCCACCGCTTCCACCGATGTGGAACTGCTCACCGAGATCCGCGACCTGCTTCGCGGTGGCGCGGGACTACCGCAGGCGCCGGCTCCCACGGTCGGCGCGCATGGGGAGCAGCTGCCGCCGTATCAACCCAACCGAGCGTCGACGTAGCACCAACGCCAGGCCTCGCCGGGCTCTGCGCTGCGCATCACCGGATGCTGCCGCTGGGAAAAGTGCTCATCGGAGTGTCGAAGCGGTGATGAATCACAACAACCGACGTACCCACAGCTCAGGCACATGCGCAGGTGTACCCAGTCTCGCCGCCCGGCCTCCAGACAACCGATGCACCCTTCGGCTTCCACTGGACGCGAGGGGATCTGAGCCTCGCGCAGGTGCTCGCAGCCATCGGTGCGAGCCGGGGTCAAGTCGGCGGAACGACCGCCGCTGTCCAGCTCCACGACCCGGTCGAGAACGGTCTCTTCGATGTCCAGCGCGCTGAGCACCGTACGAAGCACGTCGTCCGGCACGTCCCCGCTGTCCCTGGCGAGCAGCACTTCAGCACGTTCGGCGTCGATCATCCGGGCTCGCAGCCGGGCATAGACAGCACTCGGGGTCTCCGCGGTAGCCCCGAGTCGCTCCCATACTGCGTCGGCCCGATCGAGGCCGCGACGGCGAAGCCGCTCGACCACGTCCGGTGGCTCGTTGCCGGTCAATGATCGGTCGAGTTCTGCCAGCCCTTTTCCAGCAGCCCGCTGGAAGAGGGCTGCCTCGGCGAGGGTGTCCTCAGCCGGATCAGGACCGGCCAGCCCGAGTCGGCGCACCAGCCACGGCAGCGTCGAACCTTGCAACAGGAGGGTTCCAGCCGTCACCACGAGTGCGATCAGAATCAGTGCTTCTCGCTGTGGTGTCTCGGGCGGAAGAACGAAGACTGCGGCGAGGGTCACCACGCCGCGCATGCCTGCCCAACTGATCAGCGCCGGAGCCCGCCAGGTAGGCGCCGGATCGTTGCGCGCCACCCGTGGAACCAGGCGTGAGGCATAGGTGACCGGAAATACCCAGACGATGCGCAAGGCGATGACGGCACCCAGCACCGCGACTGCCACCAGCAGAATCCGGCCCAGGCCGAGGTCGCTGTCGGCAAGGTCGTCGACGATGGCCTTGGCCTGCAGGCCGATCAACAGGAAGACGGAGTTCTCGAGAACGAACTGCACCGTGGACCAGTTGGCCTGCTCCAGCACTCGGGATTGCGCCGTGAGTAGCGCCGGAGCTCTGTGCCCCACGAGCAGACCGGTGACCACGACCGCCAGAACCCCCGAAGCCCCGATCTCCTCGGCGATCAGATAGGCCACGAAGGGCGTCAAGAAGGAGATCGTGATGTCGGTGAGCAGATCGCGAACCCGGCCGCGGATGAAGCCGATGACCACAGCGACGCCGACGCCGACGGCCAGGCCTCCGACGACCGACAGCGCAAAGCTCCCGACGACCCCGCCGACGCTGAGGCCGCCGGCAAGCGCTGCAACCGCCGCCCTGAGGCAGACCAACGCTGTGGCGTCGTTGACCAGGCTTTCGCCCTCCAGAATCGTGACGATTCTTCGTGGCATGCCGACCCGTCGCGCAATCGTCGTGGCCGCCACCGCGTCGGGCGGAGCCACGACCGCCCCCAGGGCAAACGCAGCGGCCAACGGGATGGGCAGCAGCGCCCAGGCCAGCAAGCCGATGCCCACGGTGTTGAACACCACCAGACCGACCGACAGCAGCGCGATCGGACGCAGGTTGGCCCGGAAGTCGATAAGTGAGGTCTTGACGGCCGCGGCGTAGAGCAGCGGAGGTAACAGCCCGATCAGGATGAGATCCGGTGTGATCCGTACCGGGCCGATGACGGGCAGGTAGGACGCTGCGATGCCCAGGACGACCAGCAACAACGGCGCCGGAACGCCGTACCGACGGGCCACCCCACCGATCCCGGCCACCGCTGCTAGAAAAGCGACCAGACCGATGGCTGTCTCCACCATTGCAAGTCTGCCAGCGGCGCTGTCTCCCGACTCTTGGCGCTGCTCGGCAGCGCTGCCGTTCGGCGACGTGACCACTAGTCAATCGCTGACGTGGCCCCGCTGTACGTACCATGCGGCCCGTGCGACGCGTCTGCCCCCCTGCACAGCGGCGCGGACGTCGACTACCCCGAATCCCCTCCGTACGGCGGCGACCACGACCTGGCCTGGGCGGACTGCACGGGGACGATCTACCCCGAGCCGATCCGGTCGGAGAATGCCGTGCACTCACTCGAGCACGGCGCGGTCTGGGTGACCTACGCACCGGATCTCGGCGCGCAGGACATCGAGGTCCTGGAGGCGCTGGTGGCCGGAGTCGACCACACGATGCTCAGTCTGTACGAAGACCTGGATGCGGCGGTCTCCGTGCAATCGTGGGGCCGTCAGCTCAAGGTCGACTTCGCCGACGATCCTCGGCTGGAGGCCTTCGTACGGATCTACCGACTCAATCCAGAGACGACGCCCGAGATCGGCGCCACCTGCTCGAACCCGGAGTTTGCGGCCTCGCCGCGCGGCCCGGGCTCCTAGCCGCTGCCGTCAGCCTCAGCTGACCCGGCGACACCAGAATCCGAGCGGAGCACGGCTCGACGTCATAATTGCCGCGGAGGAGACCGTCGCAGCTCGGCGTTAGGAATGTGCGCGGTCGAACTGTCCCGGTACGAACGTACGCAGCGCCACGACGCAGCCCGGCCGATCCTGCACCACCTCAGCTCGACCCGTCGCCACATCGACGAAGACGATCGATCCGTATGGCGACTCGTCGTCCGGGCCGTAGTAGGGGCCGTCGGATCGTGGCGACAGTCCCACCTGCGGGACGGCCATGTCGCTATGCAGGCCAGGCAGGCTTGCCGGCTCGAGGGAGGCTGCTTGGCAGATCAAGTGAGCGCCGTCGAAGACCGGGTAGCCGCGAAGGGACTCGTCCTGAAAGGTGAGCCGGACCGCCGAGTTGAGGTCCCACGTGTCGGCGAACACCGGAAGTCGGGGTGCCACCGTGGCAGTCATTCCGAAGACGTACACAGTCGACCCTGCTGCTGGCCGATCGATCTCGCGCAATACGGCGAGAACCTCGCTCTGCAGTTCGGCCGAGCGCTGCCAGGCTCGCTGCTGGTCGAGGAGCTGAATCGCGTTGCCCGACGCGAGTACCGCGAAGGCCGTCGTCGCCACGAGGACGGGTCTGCCTCCTCGAACCAGCAATGTCCCAGCCACCATCCACGTCGAGTACACCAGCAGCATGAAGGGCAGGGCCGCCATCATGTTGATCCGATTCTCCAGACCGGCACTCAACGGCGTCCAATACACCGAGGGAATCAGGACGGCGTACGAGGCCGCTACACCGACAATCCCGTATGCGGTCAGTCTCAGCCAGAACGCAAGCTGGCCTCGCAGCTCTTCGTTTCCGCGCTGACGCATTAGGAGGGCGACGACGATGACCGCGACAAAGGCCAACAGACCCGCGACGCGAGAGACGCCGAAGGGCAGCGTGGCCTGTCCGAGCAGTCGCAAGCCGTCGACTGCGAAACCGGGCGCCTGGCTGAGCTGACTCCAAAGCGGAGCGATGTACTTCTCGGTCGCCGCTGCCGACCATACGAGCGCAGCGCTGACTGCAACGACGTCCGACGCCCAGCGGGTCATCGCCTCACGTCGAGGGGCCCGGGTCAGGTATAGCGCGCCAGCAAGGAGCGCCGCTGTCCCCGCCAGCTCGTAAGTCAGCACGCTGATCACGTACAGGAGCACAGCTAGCGCGTGCAGGCCACGACCACCGTTGCCAGATCGCCGTAGCGCTCGCAAGGCCACGACAAGTCCGATCAGGAAGAAACAGATCGCGACGTTGTTCACGCTCGCCGTAGCCCAGAGCCGGCCGCTGCTCGACCACGGCACCAGCAGCGTGAGGGCCGCTATGGCACCGGCGTGAATCCGCTGGAGGCAAAGCGTCCGGAGGACAAGGTAGAAGCACGTCGAGGTCGCAGCGCCCAGAGCGACCGCCATGAAAAGCCATGCCACGACGGAGTCGCCGAACAAAACTGGCGGTACAGCGAGGATCGGGGGGAGTAGTGGCTTGCCCCCGAATATCGCGGCGTAGAACTCGACCAGCGTCCAGTATCCCGAGTCCGGCAGGTGGCGATATGCGTCTAGGGAGGACCAGTCGTCGGAATAGAAGCCGCCACTGGCCACGTGAGGTCCGTAGGCACTGAAGGCGACCAAAAGGAGGAGGCAGCTGGCGACGATCATCTCACGAAGACCCACCCGCGAAACGGAATGTGACCAAAGCTGTTGGGGCTTACCTAAGCGATCGCCTGGGGCGGTTCGGCCAGCGACGTCGCGGGAGCGACCCGCAACAGTCTTTAGTGATCGCACGGACGCAGACTAGGCCCGCTCAGGGAGTCCAGACTGGCCCAGCCGCCATTCGCGCCCAACCGGGACCCAAGCGAGTGAAGGAGGTGGTCAGTACACACCTAGGCCGGCGGTTGATGCAGGCCGAAGCTCGACCCCTGGTCATCGGTGCAGATCACGAACCGGCCCATCCGTGCCACCGTTTCGTCGTCCTCACTGGACACGGAGTCCCCGACACTGCCACCGAGGGCGCGTACCCGCTCCAGAGCGGCCGACAGGTCACTGACCCGGAAGAACAGGTACGGGCTGGCTCCCGGGTCGTCACCATGCAATCCGCCTGGGATATTGGGGGTCTCGATCGTCGATCCGGCTTTCTCATCGACGAACGTCCAACCAAACAACTGCCCGTAGAACGTTCGCGCCTTGCCGGTATCGGCCACGCCAATCTCGAAGAAACTCAGGGATCCATCCATGGCCACAACGCTAGAGCCATCGACGCACAACGACTGGACGAATGTGACCCCGACCCGGTCCGTTTGGCACAAGGGGTCCTTGAGCCAATAGGTTTGGCACAAGGGGTCCTTGAGCCAACGGAATCGGGCTGTCACTCCCAGTGCGGGGGTCGTTCGCGGAGCAGCCGCTCGTCGTCCGCACTGAGCCGGTCAACCTCGCGCGGACGCTCACCCCAGCCGACGTCCAGATCCTCGATCGTCTTGTCCGGAACGCGCCTCGCTGCGGCTGCCGGCTCGATCTGGTCCGGCTTGCCGCCCGGTTCGGCCGAGTCAGCCTCGGCCGGATCGCTCACGATCGAAGACTGTAGGCCGCCACGACCGCACGGCATCTCGTAGCCTGACCGGCGTGGTAGCCAAGACCGACACTCCGGTCACCAACGACACGGTCGTCGAGATCGGCAGCGCCATCCTGTCCGGGCCCGATGTCGTCGCTGTGGCTCGGGCCGGCGCCAAGGTACAGCTGACCGGCCCGGCCATGGCGGCCATCGCACGGGCGCGGAGGGTGGTGGATCGGCTAGCCGCCTCGCCTAGTCCGGTCTACGGCGTGTCGACCGGCTTCGGAGCACTGGCCACCTCGCACATCCCGGTGGACCGCCGCGCGGACCTGCAGCGTTCGCTGATCCGTTCCCATGCTGCGAGCACCGGTGCCGAGATCGATCGCGAGATCGTACGGGCGCTGATGCTGCTGAGGCTGCGGACGCTGGCCAGCGGATGGACCGGCGTACGACCGGAGACCGCCACCGCCCTGGCCGGCCTACTAAACGCCGGCATCACCCCGGTCGTCGGGGAGTACGGATCACTCGGATGCTCCGGCGACCTGGCCCCGCTGGCACACGTGGCGCTGGCTCTCACGGGCGAAGGGCAGGTCCGCGATGGCGAGGGCTCCGCGCAGCCCGCCGCCCAGGCGCTCGCCGCCGCCGGGCTCACCGCCGTCAAACTCGCCGAGAAGGAAGGGCTGGCGCTGATCAACGGCACCGACGGGATGCTGGGCATGCTGCTGCTGGCCACCGCCGATCTGCATGTTTTGGTCGTCGCCGCCGACATCTCCGCGGCCATGAGTGTGGAGGCACTGCTGGGCACCGACCGGGTCTACGCCGAGGCCTTGCAGGCCCTGCGGCCACAGCCCGGCCAGGCCGTCTCGGCAGCGAATCTTCGTAAGCTCCTGGATGATTCGGAGATCGTTGCCTCGCACCAGGTCGATCCGGTGAATTGTCCGATCGTGCAGGACGCCTACTCGCTGCGTTGTGCGCCTCAAGTCGCCGGCGCTGTCCGCGACACCCTCGCCCATGCCGAGGCGGTCGCCGATCGCGAGTTGGCCAGTGTGATCGACAACCCGGTTCTGCTGCCGGACGGCCGGGTGGAGTCCAACGGAAACTTCCATGGGGCACCGATTGGCTACGTCCTCGACTTCCTTGCGATCGCCGTTGCCGACCTGGCCTCGATCAGTGAGCGACGTACCGACCGGCTCTTGGATCCGGCGCGAAGCCATGGTCTGCCACCGTTCCTGGCCGGTGACCCGGGCGTGGACTCCGGCCACATGATCGCGCAGTACGCCGCGGCAGGCATCGTCAGCGAACTCAAGCGACTCGCGGCTCCGGCTAGTGTCGACTCGATCCCGTCCAGTGCCATGCAGGAGGACCACGTTTCGATGGGCTGGGCGGCTGG
>Ga0136616_10000854_pt1 | contig 15384 bp, 9 predicted proteins | sample AntDrymUQ2992106_2_FD_106648 | JGI IMG/M metagenome (GOLD analysis project Ga0136616, IMG submission 106648) | Polar desert sand microbial communities from Dry Valleys, Antarctica - metaG UQ299 (21.06) | ecosystem: Environmental > Terrestrial > Soil > Desert | place: Antarctica: Dry Valley...
CAATCGTCGCGCCGCGACCGCTTGAAAATTCCGGCGCGTTTTTGAATGTTTTTACAAAATCCGTTTCTGCTAAAACTCGTCTAACCATATCGCGCTGAACGCCGATTCCCTTGCCGTGAATTATTCGCACGATGCGAAAACCTTTTTGATAGGCTTCCGACAAGTAAGTTTCCGTCACCGATTTAACATCGCGCGGCTCAAAGGCGTGAAGGTCGAGCGTGTCGGTGATTTCCAGCTCGAACGGTTCAGGGAACGGATTGCTCAGGTCAAGGTCTTCATCCATATCTTTAATAGGTCCGAAGTCCAAAGTCGAAAACCGTTCTTGACTTTGGACTTCGGACTATTTTGTAGTTGCAATGCCTTCCGGAACGGTGATTTTCAAACGTCCTTTCGGATCTTTGAAGGTGACGAATCGCTTTTCTTCGATTTGTCCAGCGGCGTTGCGGAGTTGGAGAACGAAGGTTTTGTTATCGCCCGTACCTTCAATTTTGAGCGGCAGAACTCCCCAAACGTCGCCGCTTCGATATGCCATATAATGTTCCTCGTTATATTTGTCGTAAGCCAAAACCTGGATGCCGTCAAAGTCCGGCTCGATGCCGTCCTGCGCTTTGACCATATTGGTGCGCGACAAAACCACCCAACTGCCCGGCTTGGAAATTTTAATTCCGTCTCTGTCTTTTGCCGACGATTTTTCGTTTGCCTCGATGTTGTCGAGACGCTGCCAGGTGACGAACTTTCTGTTGTTATGCTGGTAAAAGACAATATCGTTCGGAATTTGCAGTTCGACTTGTCTGCCGAAAATCCAGCCGCCGGGCGCGGCTGAAACTGACGGGTCAAGCCGCACTTTATACCAGATGTCATATTTTTCATCGGTCTTCTCCGGTTCGTTAGCTTCTTTCGCCGCCTCGATTTCGGCGTTTCGCGTTTTGCCCTTCGTCTGTTTCTGCTCGCCTTTGCGCGCGTTGTCAACGTCCAGAGCGTCCTGCGATTTCGGGACGAACCGCCACGAAACTATTTCAAAATTAGAAAGATTGTCGAGTTTAACGAGAATATTATCGTCCCGCTGTTCGGGCGACAGGCGCAAATTCGTTGCGGCGCGCAATTGCCCTTTCGCCTGCGGTAGCAAATCCTTATCTTCTTCAGCAATTTTTTTCGATTTTTCGAGCAACTCGCTGGTGATAACGTTTTGCGCTTCAATCCAGCCTTCGGTTTTGTCTTCGTCATTGGCTCGAACGCGATACCAATGAACTTTCTCGGAATCAATTTCATCCAGAATATCCAACCGCTCGCCGCGCTTGACTTCTAAAAGGTCAGCCGCGACGACCGCGTAAGAGCTGCGAATCTGCGCGCGATTGGCGATAATCGTGCCGGTCTCGTTCAAGCCCACCAAGCCCGTGACGTTTTCCACCGCGCTGTTGACGACGCCGCAACCGCCCGCCGTCAAGCCGACGAATAAAATTACCGATAATAAAAATAATTTACTTGCCATCACTTTCGCTTATTCGAAGCCTTCCGCCAATTATTATAACCTAAGTTGTTCAATAAATCCTTTTGCCGATTATTCAGCTTCATCATCACAGAGAGCCGTATAACCGAATTTTCTTCTGTCGCTTCGATGCCGATTGTTCCCAAATCGGTTTTCCAATTTATCTTGTCCGTTCCCGTAACATATTTTTCGATAATCGAGTTAAGTTCTGAATATTTTTTCAGAATTCCCAAAATCGCCGCGTTTCCGTCTGCCGGTTCGTTTGGAACGTGATGTTTTTGATAGACGTTTTGAAAAATCGCCGCAATTGAGCGTTTTCCCCGGCTTTCCCGCAAAAGCGCGACATCCGTTAAGAAAGCTGTCAACATTCCACGCGCATAAATTTGATTATCTGAAACGTTCCAGCGATTTTTTGATGATTCGACGAGCGAGCTTTTCCTGCTTTGCAGATTATCGAGATTATAAGCCTGCGCGAGCGTGTCTAGAAAATCTTCAAACCTGATCTGGTTCTTCGCCACGCCGGTCCGAAGCGCCTGATAAACCGTAAAGCCTTCGTAAAACCAATCGTAATTTCCCGTCAACGCCATACGGTTCGGCAGCCATAAATGAAAAAGCTCGTGCCGCAACTGCTCGTGCAGCCGTTGCGCCGATTGAGATTTAAAAGGCATATCGGCGGATGCAATCGTTACATTCGCGCCGCGCGTTTCCGCCGCCCATCGTCCGAATTTTACGTCTTTCGGAAACCGAATAAGAAAAATCCGCGCTTTTTCAATTGGAATTTCGCCGAAAAGTTTTCGATAGTCTTCGTAAATCTCGCTTGCCGCCGCCAACGCTTCGGCATCGGAAAACTGCCATTCGCCCGCAATCGCCATATTCAAATTTGCCGTTTCCTGCTCGCGCCAATTTCTGCCGACGAGAAAAATTGCTTTTCCACAATCTTTTACAAAGAAGCTGTTTTCATTCGTTTTTTTTTCGCCCGAAGTTATTTTCCAACCGGCTGGCAATTCAAATTTAATCCGCGCCGAAACAACTTGTTTGCCGGCGGCAATCTGCGGCAGCAAATCGCCGAGCATTAAAATTCCCTGCCCGTCGGCGAGCCACGAAACGTGCGCCATCGCCGCGGCGTTCGGCAACGGTTTAGCATTCACTCGATAACCGAAACTCGTCGCTTTTTCGTCCGCCAGATATTCGCCGTCAGCCAGTTTTTTGTAAGCAATGCGGCGTCCCTGTTCGCTGAATAAATTCAAATCCGAAATTCTGGCACCGAGATTTTCCGCCCCGGCAATAGAATTTAAGAACGTCCAGTTGATTTTTGATTGATTCGGGTTTCCGCCGACAAATTTTCCCTCGACGCTTAACATATTGGGCGGCAAAATTATTATTGTCGCTTCGATGTCCTGCGCCGCAGAAAAAATAGCCAGCAGCAAAATCTCGGCAAAAACAATCGTCGCGGCTGAAAACCTTTTTTTTATTATTGACATCGAAACCATTGCGGAACTAAAATAATCTTTTGCTTCTATTGGACTCTTTAGTGTCAGGACAGGTAATTTTATGAGTCTTATCAAAATAGTCATTTACACATTAGCATTTTTGCTGAGCCTTCTGTTTCTCGGTCGTTTCTTTTTTTAAATTGATGGCGCGGCAAAAGTATTTTCCGGTAGTTGTACGAAACGGAGAATCGTATTCTTCAATTTTTTACGCACAAAATTACAATGAGTTTAGCGGTCAAGATTTGACCGCTATTTTATTTTACAAACTTATTTTATGAGCGAATTAAGAAAAATCAAACGCGCTTTAATCAGCGTCTCGGACAAAGACGGCATCGTCGAATTTGCCCGGGCGCTAAAAGGCTTCGGCGTGAAAATCGTCTCGACCGGCGGCACGGCGCGCGTGTTGCGCGAAAATGGAATTGATGTCACGGAAGTTTCCGACGTTACCGGATTTCCCGAAATGATGGACGGGCGCGTAAAAACTCTGCACCCGAAAATCCACGGCGCGTTTCTCGCCTTAAGAGACAACGCCGAACACGCGGCGGCGATGGAGGCGCACGACATCGAACCGATTGATTTGGTGGTCGTTAATCTTTATCCGTTTGAACAAACGATTGACGATAAAGAGACAACGGTTGAAGAAGCCGTCGAGCAAATTGATATCGGCGGTCCGGCGATGATTCGTTCGGCGTCGAAAAACTGGCGCGATGTTCTGGTCGTTACCGACGCGCGGCTCTACGAAACGGTTCTTGAAGAATTAAACGAAACAGGCGGCGCAAGCCTCCTCGCCACTCGCCGCAAATTCGCCGCGCTCGCTTTTTCGCACACCGCCGATTACGATTCGATTATTTCCGAATATCTTATCGAGCAGCTCGCCGAAGACGAATACGAATTCGTCGAAAAATTTCACCCGCTCGCCGATGACCCGTTGCTGCAAATGTTTGACGAAACCGCCCGACTTTTCGACGGCGAAGACTTTTCCGATGACGAATTTGACGAAGAGTTTGAAGACGAAAATTTTGAACATAACGGAAATGCTTTAACACGGGAACATTTCCGCAAAGATGATATTTTGGAAATAAGGAAAATCCGCGATTTGCGCTACGGTGAGAATCCGCATCAGAAAGCCGCGCTTTACAACGCTTTTGGCGGGAAAGGAATTGCCGCCGCCGAAACGCTGCACGGCAAAGAGATGTCTTTTAATAATTACGTGGACGCGGATGCGGCTTGGAATCTCGTCTGCGAATTTGAAGATATAGCTTGCGCGATTATCAAACACACGAATCCGTCGGGCGCCGGTATCGGCGCAAGCAATGAAGCAGCTTATCGCCGCGCTCTGGCAACCGACCCGGTTTCGGCTTTCGGCGGCATCGTCGCTTTCAACCAAACGGTTGACGCGCAGGTTGCCGCATCGGTCAACGAGATTTTCACCGAAGTCGTGCTGGCGCCGGATTATGATGAAGCGGCGCTTGAAATTTTTCGGCAGAAAAAGAATCTGAGAGTTTTGAAAGTTGAAAGAACCGCAAACTTCGGCGACTTAGAATACAAACAAATTTCCGGCGGGATGCTCGCGCAAGACCGCGACGAATTAATTGTCACCGCAAAGGACTTAAAAATTGTTTCCGATAAACAGCCGAGCGATGAAGAAATCCGCGCTCTTCTGTTCGCGTGGAAAGTCTGCAAGCACGTCAAATCGAACGCGATTGTCCTCGCCAACGAATTTCAAACCGTCGGAGTCGGCGCGGGACAAATGAACCGCGTTGATTCGGTGCGGATAGCCGCGATGCGAGCCGAACGAACCGAATTAAATTTAAAAAACACCGTTCTCGCATCCGACGCCTTTTTCCCGTTCCGCGACAATGTGGACGAAGCGGCGAAACTCGAAATTTCGGCAATCATCCAGCCGGGCGGCTCGGTCAAAGACGCCGAAGTTATCCAGGCGGCGAATGAACACGGGCTGGTGATGGTGTTTACCGGCTACCGGCATTTCAAACATTAAGCCGCGTTGTTAATCCACAGCGGTTATAGTAAATTTACTTTTTTACCTTTATCAATTTGTTATGAACGAGTGGCTGAGAAAAAATCTTGTCTGTCCGAGAGATAAACGGGAACTGCAAACTGTTGAAAACAACTTGATTTGCCCTGACAATCACTTTTATCCGGTAGTTGACGACATTCCGATAATGCTCGTTGAAGAAGAAGAACGAATTCATAACTACATTACCGAAACTCTCGAAAAAGTCGTTGAGATTCAATCCTCAAAATCATCTGAAAATGCGGCAGACCGCGAAAAAATCCCGAGCGATGAAAATGCGGTTGACGAGTATGTGCAGTCGGAAATTCCTCTAACCTGCGGAAATCTTTATATGGGTCTTCGGCACAAACTCACGCGCTATCCGATTCCAGAATTTCGACTGCCGCCAGGCAAGGGCGAGAGATTTCTCGATGCCGGCTGCAATTGGGGACGCTGGACGATTGCCGCCGCGCAAAACGGCTATCAGCCAATCGGAATAGACCCGAGCTTAAAAGCAGTCTCCGCTGCTCGCCGAATTTCCCGGCAACTCGGTGTCTCGACTGATTTTGTCGTCGGCGATGCCAGATACTTACCATTTGTGGACGGCTGTTTTGATGTCGGCTTTTCATACTCGGTGCTACAACATTTCAGCAAAGAGAACGCAAAAATCTCTCTGGAAGAAATGGGGCGAACGGTAAAAAAAGACGGCAAGATTCTCGTGCAAATGCCGAACAAATTCGGTTTACGCTGTTTTTATCAAAATGCGCGGCGCGGCTTTACGGCGGGAGAAGGCTTTGATGTCAGATATTGGTCGCCTTCGGAATTGATGGAAACTTTCAAAAACAAATTCGGTGAAACACAGATGTCGGCTGACTGTTATTTCGGATTGAACATTCAGAACAATGATATAGATTTATTTCCGGCACACTTTAAAATGGTCGTCCATTCGTCGGAATTTCTGCGCCGACTGAGCCGAAAACTGCCGCTACTGGTCAACGTTGCCGACAGCGTTTATCTGGAATCAGTCAATCAAAAAAATTAAAGATTTCCAGTTTCGAGTTGCCTTTCGATTTGAAACTTGAAACTTGAAACTTACATAATGAGCGTTATTTTAGGCATCAACACATTTCACGCGGGCGCGTCCGCCGCGCTTATCATTGACGGTCAGCCCGTCGTCGCATTAGCCGAAGAGCGTTTGAACCGCGTCAAGTATTTCGCGGGCTTTCCGAAACTCGCCGTTCTTCGTTGTCTGGAAATCGCCGGTTTGACTTTCGCGGACATTGACGCCGTTGCCGTCGGGCGCGATTCATCAGCCAATCTTCATAAAAAGTTAGAGTTTGCCATTCGCAACCCGGCAAAACTTCTTAATCTCGCGCGAATTCGCAGCAAAAGCAAAACCTTCGATGATTTGAAATCTTTAATTGCGGCGGAATGCGAAGTTGATAAAAACTCGCTGAAATTCCAAACCTATAACGTCGAGCATCATCTGGCGCACACGGCGAGCGCGTATTTTGCCAGCGATTGGGACAAGAGCGCCGGCATTACCGTTGACGGTTCGGGCGATTTTGTCTCGTGCCTGTTGTCTGAGTGCGAAGGCGACGAAATTCGCCCGGTTCAAAGGATTTTCGTGCCGCATTCTTTGGGAACGCTTTACACGGCGGTTTGTCAGTTTATCGGTTACCCGAAATACGGCGACGAAGGAAAAGTAATGGGACTCGCGCCGCTCGGCACCGATGTTTATCAAGGATTTTTTGAAAATATGTTGAAGCCGACGAAAAACGGTTTTACGTTAAATCCCGATTATTTTCTGCCGTTCGGCGCCAATCAGGGAATGGAAATCAATGACGCGGGCGAAATGATTGTGCATCGGCTTTACTCGGATTTGTTCTTCAAGGAACTCGGCGAGCCGCGCGAGAAACACGGCGAAATCACGCAGCGCGATGAAGATGTCGCATTCGGTTTGCAGCGAATTTTTGAGCGATACTACATGCATATTCTCAATCTGCTGCACGAAAAAGTTCCGACCGAACGAATCTCGATGGCTGGCGGCTGCGCGCTGAACAGCGTGGCGAACGGAAAAATGTTGGTTGAGACACCGTTCCGCGAAACTTGTATTCAACCGGCAGCGGGCGACGACGGGCTTGCGCTCGGCGCAGCGTTGTATGTCAGCAACTCGATTTTGAAAGAAGGAAAACGCTGGGAGATGAAAAATTCATATCTCGGCGACGAGTATTCCGATTCGGTTATCAAAACCGAACTTGAACGATATAAAATTTCTTACAAAGAATTAAGCCGCGAAGAATTAATTGACCGGACGACCGACGAAATAAAAAACGGAAATGTCATTGGCTGGTTTCAGGGACGAATGGAATGGGGACCACGGGCATTGGGCAATCGCTCGATTCTGGCGCATCCGGGCTTTCCGAATATGAAGGATATTTTGAATGCCCGCATCAAACACCGCGAATGGTTTCGTCCGTTCGCGCCGTCGGTTTTGCAGGAACGCCAACGCGATATTTTCGAGCAGGATCATCCGTCGCCGTTTATGCTGCACGTTTATAAAATCCGTCCCGAATGGCGCGAGCGGCTTTCGGCGGTTAATCACGTTGACAATACGGGCAGGTTGCAAACCGTAGCCCGCGACGAAAATCCGCTTTATTACGATTTAATAAAAAACTTTGAATCAAAAACCGGCATTCCGATTATTTTAAACACGAGTTTCAACGAAAACGAGCCGATTGTCTGCCAGCCGTTCCAGGCAATCGAATGTTTCCTGCGGACAAAGATGGACGTGTTGGTTATCGGTTCATTCTTCTGTAAAAAAGATACTGCTGATTGAGAGGAAAATTCGAATGAAATGGACAGTGGAAAATGTTCCCGAACTGCGCGGTTACGCGGTCGAATGGGCTGAAACCGGTAACTTTTATCTTTCGCGGCGCAATCAACTTTTTCACTCGGAAACTCTCAAACCGCCGTTTAAACAAATCGCGACCATTGCTGCGCCAGCCTGGAAAACAGCCGCCAGTAACTTTCGTCTCGCACAAAGAGTTTTGCGGTTTATGGTAACGAACGTCGTTCCGCTTGAGAACGGCGATTTGTTTGTAACTTTCGACAAATCGGTCGGCATTGTCCGCGACGGAAAATACCAACCGTTAAAAGGACTAACGCGACCGTGCCGAGTGCTGCGTTTCGCCTGTGCCGTTGATAAAAAAGGCGACATTTTTTTCGGCGAATATCTCGCCAATACGGAGCGCGGCGAGATGCGAATTTACCGATATTCGCCGGGCGCGGATTCTTTGGAAATTGCTTATACTTTCCCGCCAAACTCTATTCGTCACATTCACGGGCTTTATTACGATTCATACACCGATTCGATTTTTTGCCTTACGGGCGATGACGATAAAGAATGTTGCTTCTGGCAATCGTTCGACGGTTTTAAGACGGTAAACGTCATCGGCGAAGGCGACGAAACTTGGCGCGCCGTCAGCATTCTTTTCAAAGAAAATTCTTTCTTTTACGGAATGGACGCCGAATATCGGACGAACCACATTTATAAGGTCGAGCGCGAAACTTTAACCAGAAAATCTCTGGGCGAAGTCAGCGGAACGGTTTTTTACTCGAAACAAATCGGCGCGTATTTATTCTTTACGACCACCGCCGAAAACGCTCCGAGCCAAACGGAAAACGTCGCCGCGCTCTGGCACGTTGACGCGGATGATAACCTGCATAATTTAATTTCGTTCAAAAAAGACCGCTGGCATCCGTCGCTGTTTATGTTCGGGACGATTCATTTTCCTTATGTGAATAAATTGCACGATAAACTTTATTTTCAGCTCGTCGGCGTTGAGGAAGACGATCGAACTTTTTGCGTCCGACGAATTTAGAATATTCTTGTATAAGTATTAGTATATAAGTAGGTAAGTCGCTGTCTTGCGGCAAAATATTGAAACTGAATTGGTCAAAATTTATTTTTTGCTTTTCACACTTATCCCCTGATTTTACTAACTAGACGAACGTTAAACAATCGTTTAAAAAACTTGTTGACTTTTTTTCTCGGTTAGAGTAAATTAACAACATCAAGTTTGTGTTGGAACGCTCGGACGGTTTTCTACAAAGAATTCCTGTCCGTTTTGTTTTTTCAGCGATAAATAGTTTTTCCGTTAAAAGTCTTCAATTGTAAATCTCGTCCGTCAGTCGAAATCGTAATTGTACCGTTCTCGCCGGTAGTCAGAATTTTCGCGCGCGCGTTTTTCCATCGCTCGACGACCTCGCCGTGCGGATGTCCGAACGGCGATTCTTTGCCGACTGAAATTACGGCGACTCTCGCTTGCGCGGCGTTGACAAACGCCTGAACCGAAGAAGTACGGCTGCCGTGGTGCGCGACTTTTACTACGTCTGCCTGAAGAAATCCCGGTGCGGTCGCGAGGTCTTTTTCCGTTTCCTGCTCGACATCGCCCGTCAATAAAAATTTTCTCCCGCCGTAAATAATTCTCAAAACCAGCGAATGATTATTATCTGAAGCCGACTCGGTATTTTCATCTCTTAATGGATAAAGCACTTCTATTTTCACGTCGTCAAAAGTTAAAACGTCGTCGCGTGAAACTTTCACTGACTCAATTCCGCGTTTTTGTAATATTGAAAACAATTCGGCAAACCCGACATCTTTCATCGGTGTTCTACCGAAAATCGCCGCCCGCACAGAGAAGTTTTTCGCGACATCTGACAAACCTTGAATGTGGTCGGCATCCGCGTGTGTCGCCAGAAGGTAATCAATTTTCGAGTAACCGTTTTCCCATAAAAACTCTGATACAACGGCTTCGCCGATGCTTCTGGAATCCGGCTCAAAAATTTCCGGCTCTTCTTCCGTTCCCAAATTAACGCGGCTGAAATTTATTTTCCCGCCGCCGTCAACCAGCATCGTTTCTCCGTTCGGAAAACGAATCAAAGCCGCGTCGCCCTGACCAACATCGAGAAAATCAATGTGCAATTTGCCGTCCGCCTCGGGCGAGCTAAACGGATGAAAAGCGATTAGGGCGAAAATCAACGTTAAAAGCGCGGCGGAAACACGCGGATACGATGAAGCGGTAATTTTAGATTTAAAGATTTGAAATCCTGAATTTGAAATCGAACCGAACGGACTCCATTTATTTAGGACAAAAGTCAAGAAAATCACCGGCACAAAATACAAAATATAAATCACCTGCATCGTGCCTGAATAAACCGGCAATCGTAGATTTGTCCAACTGTTTTCGGTCAAAAAATTTGGCACGGAAACGAGCAGCCAATTCAAAATTTCCGTCAATTTAATGATTGGCAAAGCCAGCGCGTCGCTGAAATTGGCAAGAAGCACGGCGAAGACCGCCGCGAAACTTTCCAGCGCGATGAAGATTCCGACCCAGAGATTTAAGAAAACGCTTAGAACCGGAAAGCGGTGAAAATAAATTATCATTAAGGGTAAAAGACAAATCTGAAAAATCAGCGAAACCAAAATCGCTTCAAAAATATAACCAGCGATTTTTTGCAGATTTTTCGCTCTCAACCTTTGCAAATACGGCGACTTGAAAAGATTTGCCGACCACAATTGACGCGCGACTTCTCTTTCCCAGATGTCTTCACGCCAGTAAAGCGTTTCGCAAAACCGCTTTAGCCATACGGGAACGCGCGGCGGGAACGGCGTTTCCGCGGACGGCGACCAATTGCCGATTACCCGCAATCGTTCGATGAGCGGAAAACCAATCGTCACAATCGCGCCGACGCTGGCAAAAGTTAATTGAAAAGACGAAGTAAAAACATCATTTGGTCGCCAGACGAGCAAAACAAGCGCGCAAAAACCCAATGAATTAAGCAGCGTTCCGCCTCGGTAAATCACCTGCGAGAAAAGCAGAATTGTGAACATTATGGTCGCCCGCACAACCGGCACGTCCGCGCCGACCGCCAGCGAATATGCCCACAGAAAAGTCGTCGCAATCAAAAATTGCCAAAACCTTTTATTGGTAAAAAATTGAACGAGCAATAGTGTTAAGCCTCCGATAAATGTAATGTGTAACCCGGAAATGACCAGAACGTGAAACGTGCCGCCGGAGCGAAAAACCTCTGCCGTCTGCTTGTCCAGAAAATGCTCATTGCCGAGCAGCGAGGCGATTAAAATGCCCGCTGTTGAAACGCTGAAGTTATCCCGAAAATCAATTATTAGGCTCTGACGGCGTTCGTAAACCCACGCGAGCGGCGCGAAAGTTTTTTCCTGTCCGAGATTTTCTAACAGCAGCGGACTTTTGACGGTTGCCGTCGCGTCAATTCCCTTTTGGTCGAGAATTTCTTTATGGGAAATAACGCCCGCGTTCAAATAATTATCTTCGCGCCGTAGGTTGCACGCGATGCGAATCCGTGTGCCGTAGCTTAAATTTAATTGATTATATTCGTTTTGAATCTGCTCGTTCGAGGCGGGCGCAAAAAGTCTGATGTTGCCCGATACAGTAATTTCCGAATTTTTATAAACCGCCCGTTCAGTTTTCAAAATCAGAAAAAATCCGCCGACGGCGAGTTCCGGATTCGTCTGCAACACGCCTTCAATCTCAACCGGATCGCCCGAATTTATTCGATTTTCATCGTAAATTCTTTTGACGCGGTTTTCCGCTATCGTCTGTTTTTCGATTTGCAGATAAAGACTGCCCAGGGCGAAAAACGCGGCGGAAAGAAAAAGCAAGGTGAATTTTCGGTTGATAAAAACGACGGTGAGAATTGAGAAAATGAGACAGGCAGCAAAATATATTTTCCAATCGAGAAACAGATAATTTGCCGTTACGATTCCGCCTGCAAAACAAACCGCCAGCAGCAAAAGCGGATAAACGGTAAAATTGGCTGGCGCGCGGTTAAACATAAAGTCATTCCACTTTGATTAAACTTCCGATTTCACGAAAGCGCCGGTCGCTGATTCCGCGCACGAACATCAGATGTTCCGGTTTGCGAAATTTGCCGAATTTTTCTCGGTGTTCGACAATCTGCTGCGCTGTCTGCTTGCCGATGTGTGGAAGTTTTTCTAGTTCAATGACTGAAACCGTATTGATATTTACGGCTGTTGCAGCGATAGGAACTTGATTTTCCGGCGATAAAACTTGTTTTGTATCATTTTGCCCGGTACAAGCCGTCAAAAAACAAAAAATCAGCAGCGGCAGGAGTTTAGTATAAGATTTGCAAATGCTGTAATAATGTGAGTTAAAAGTTTTCATTTTTTGATGCAACTTGAATGTGCAAAGTGCTAAAAGTCATTTGAAAATCAATCGTTTGAAAGGGTAAAAGAGAGGTTTTCCACAGTAGTTTTCCACAACTTCTGTGGAAAACTTTCGGATATAATTTTAGGCTGTTTCTTGATAAAGCGGCAAAATACGCGAAGAAAAATCGGAAGTAAAACCGATTTTTCTTCACTTTTTACTTTTTACCTTACAACTCTCTGCCTTCTTCGGCTTCTTGCAAATCGTCGAAAGCCTTTTGCAAAATCGGGCGGGCGCGCTTGCTGCCGTCCATTTCGCCGATATAGCCTTCACGCACCATCGCGTCTAAAATAGCTGCGGCGCGTCCGTAACCAATTCGTAGATGCCGCTGGAGAAGCGAAGTCGAAGCGCTTTTGTTATTGACGACCGTGCGAAGCGCATCAACGAAAAGCGGATCGCGCTTGCCCGGCAAATCTCCGCCGTCGTCCATTTCCTCTTCGGTTTTCGTGATGGTCGTATCGTATTCGGGTCTGCCCTGCGCGTTGATATGCGAAACGATGCGGCTGATTTCTTTTTCGTCAACATACGCGCCGTGAACGCGCACGATCTGCGAAGTGCCGGGCGGTAGGAACAGCATATCGCCTTTTCCTAAAAGCTGCTCCGAGCCATTGGAATCAATAATCGTGCGCGAGTCAACTTTCGAGGAAACACGAAAGGAAATCCGCGCCGGGAAATTAGCTTTTATCAAGCCGGTAATCACATCAACCGACGGTCGCTGGGTTGCCAGAACCAGATGAATGCCGACGGCGCGAGCCATCTGCGCCAGCCGCGTGATTGATTCCTCCACCTCTTTGCTCGACACCATCATCAAGTCCGCGAGTTCGTCAATGATAATCACGATATAAGGAAGTTTTTTATACGGCTCGCCGTTATCGTCAAGTTGCCCGTTCGCGCTGCGTTTTTCGACTTCCGTGTTGAAACCGTCAATATTGCGAACGCCCCAGCCGGCTAAATCCTTGTAGCGTTTTTCCATTTCCGAAACTGCCCATTTCAGAGAAATGGCGGCGCGTTTCGGATCGGTGATAATCGGCGTCGCGAGATGCGGAATGTCTGCGTAAAGCCCGAGTTCGAGCCGCTTCGGGTCAACCATTATAAACTTCACTTCGTCGGGTTTCGCCTTGTAAAGAATCGAAACGACGAGCGTGTTGACGCCGACGCTCTTTCCCGCGCCGGTCGCGCCAGCGATCAAAAGATGCGGCATCTTGGCGAGGTCGGCGACGTAATTTAAGCCGTCAATCGTTTTTCCCAAAGCAATAGTCAAAAGCGATTTCGATTCGCGGAATTTTTTCGATTCAACGACTTCACGCAGGAAAATAGTTTCGCGCTGGTGGTTCGGAACTTCGATGCCGACGAACGCTTTGCCGGGAATGCGGTCAATGCGAATTGATTCGGCTTTCAGCGCAAGACACAAATCATCAGATAAACCAGTGACGCGCGAATATTTCACGCCCGGGTCAGGTTTGAATTCGTAAGTTGTAACGACCGGACCCTGGCAGATGTGCATCACTCGCCCCGTCACGTTGAACTCTTTTGTCTTATCGGTCAATTCCTGCGCGATTGCCAGCAGCGCTTCGTCTTTTTGTTCGATGCGCGGTGGTTGCTGCGTTAAAAAATTGCTCGTCGGCAAAACGTATTCGTCGAAATTTTGCGGTTTTCGCGGTTGGGCGGGCAGTTCTTCAACTTCTTCAGTTTCCTCAGCTTCTTCCAGAATCTCCGCGTCCAATTCGCCGGTTTCACGAATCGGCGTGATCGGAATTTTCTCTGCGTTCGCTGCGGTTAAATCAACCGTTTTATCATTTTCGGCGGAAACGGAAATCGTCGGAAACGCCTCTTCCGCCTTTTCAATTGGCGCTTCAATTCCCTCAACTACGACAGGACTAACTGGAACTTCCTGCGGCGTTTGTTTATTAAATCGTTCAAAAACTGACGAGAGCTTTTCTTTGGCTTCGACTTTTTTTTCTTTTAAGCTCGCTGCCGCATCACCGGCGGAAATAGTCGGCGGTTGGGCGCTCTTTTTCTCTAAACTCTTCTCCGCCAACAGTTCCGCCTGTATTTTCTCTTCCCGCCTTTTCTCTCTGACGAGCCGGCGCCGTTTAAGAAGGTCGTTGAGCCGAAGTTTCAGATTTTCAAGCGGCATCTCAAAGCGGTCGGACAGCGATGCGAAAGTCAATTTCGTAATCATCAAAACAGAGGTGGCGAAAAGCGCGGTCAGTAAAATTCCCGCGCCGATGTTGCTGAATAGCCGCGCGAAATTGCTGTAAAACAAAGCGCCGACGATTCCGCCGCGCAAACCGAAAAGCTCAAAAAGGCTGGCGGTTGAAGCGATAAACAGAAGGTAGCCGACCACGCGGCTGAACGAAGTGTAACCGTCTCGATAACGGTAATAGCGCCACGCAATCAAAGCCATTAAAGCGGGCAAAAAATAAGCTGTTAAACCGACGATCTGAAACAGCGCGTCGGCGACAATCGAGCCGACGATTCCGATCCAATTGTTTTTCACGTCAAACGACCGACCGGTGGAATTCCACGACCAATCATCCCAACTGCTGGTTGCGAGACACAGAAAAACCAGCACCGCCAATGCCAGCAAAACAATTGCGGCAATCTCGCTTCCTCTCGAAGCCGTTTTTGGGGTTAACTGTTTTTTATCTACTTCAGTCGCCATTTCAATTTAATTCCAAATGTTATCGCGTGTATCACATTTACATTTCAGGTTTGGAATTTTAAATACCTTTTTTGAACTGCAAAAATTCTTTTATAAATTCATCAATCGCGCCGTCGAGAACCGCTTCGACATCGGACTTTTCAAATTTCGTGCGCGTATCCTTTACCAGTTGATACGGATGAAGAACGTAGTTGCGAATCTGCGAGCCGAAGGAAATATCCTGTTTGGTCGCTTCCAGTTCCGCAGAATCGGCAAGACGTTTTTCAAGTTCGAGCTCGTAAAGTTTCGAGCGCAAAACTTTCATTGCCACCAGCCTGTTTTGAAGCTGCGAACGCTGATTCTGACAAGTGACGACGATATTCGTCGGCAGATGCGTAATTCTGACCGCGCTGTCCGTCACATTGACGTGCTGACCGCCAGCGCCTGACGAGCGATACGTATCAATGCGTAAATCCTTATCC
>Ga0136616_10000857_pt1 | contig 15376 bp, 14 predicted proteins | sample AntDrymUQ2992106_2_FD_106648 | JGI IMG/M metagenome (GOLD analysis project Ga0136616, IMG submission 106648) | Polar desert sand microbial communities from Dry Valleys, Antarctica - metaG UQ299 (21.06) | ecosystem: Environmental > Terrestrial > Soil > Desert | place: Antarctica: Dry Valley...
CAGCATATCTCAGCGGGAAGAGCTGTTGACAAACGGACGTAGTGGCCGGCTCCAAACCGGCTTTGCACCGCTGGCTTGTCAGACCGGTGACCTGCCGCGCCGCGCGCAAGCGACCGCACAGAAATGTCGGACCCCTGCCCTAGCGTGGAACCATGAACAACGAACCGCGACACGACGACGGTGGTGAGACGCTGGTCCTCGCGCGCGCCCGTCGACGAGCACCCGTCGACACTGCGGAGTTCATCGCCCACCAAGACGCCATGTACGACCGGCTCCAACGCATCGCGGAGGTCGAGCGCCAGATCTGCGCGCTGCAGGCCGCCCAGCTCGAGGAGATCGCCGGCTATGTCGAGGACCGGCTGTCGTACGACGAACGCGCCGGCTGCTTCAGCGGGCCGGGGCAGCATCGCGGCATGGTGGCTGAGGTCGCGATCGCCAGGCACGTCTCCGTCATCACTGCCGAGGCGCTGATGGCCGACGCCTATCTCTTGACGACGCAGAACCCCAACACACTCCAGGCCCTTCGCGAAGGCAGGCTCGGGCTGCCCGCGGCTCGTGCGATCGCCACCGAGACGGCACTGCTCGACACGCCGGAGCAGGTTCTCACCGCTGACCGCCTCATCGCCGCCGAAGCCGTCGACGTGCTCCCCGGCAAGGTTCGCGCTCTGGCAGAGCGACGAGTCGCCTCCATCGACCCCGAAGCAGCGGCTCGACGCAGACGGCGCGAGAAGGCGGAGCGCCACGTGCGTCTCAACCACTCCGGCTCAGGGATGTCATACCTCGACGCCTACCTGCCGGCCGAGCAGGGGGTTGCCTGCATCGAGTCGCTCAGGCAGAGCGCCCTGCGGGCGCGAGCGGGGGGCGAAGAGCGCTCCCTCGGTCAGGTCATGAGTGACACACTCGTCGCCCGGCTTACCGGGCTCCAGCAAGGCGCAGTCGTCCCAGCACATGTGAACGTCGTCATGACAGACAAGACGTTGCTCGGCCTCGACGACTCCCCCGCACATCTCTACGGCGGTGGGCCGCTGCCCGCTCCGGTCGCACGCGACCTCGCCACCAGTGAGACGGCGTGGCTGCGCCGGATCGTCACCGACCCAGTCGATGGGAGTGTCAGCGAGATCGACGCGCGGCGCCGCAGGTTCGACGGCCTCGCGCGGCAGCTCGTGATCCTGCGCGACCAACACTGCCAGGGCATCCAGTGCGCGTCACCGATTCGCGACGTCGACCACATCATCGAGCACCGCAAAGGTGGGCGCACGGTGCCCAGCAACGGTCAGGGGCTGTCGAAGAACTGTCACGTCGGCAGGGACGACCCACGGATGACGGTCGGGCGCGACCCCGACACCGCGGTCGTCAGGTGGGAGACTGCGACCGGGCTCGTCCACCGCAACCTGCCGCCACCTGCGCTGGGTTCCGGCACTGGCGACACCCGCCAGCTGCAGCTGCGGCACTTCCTCCTGCACCCACCCGACTCCGGCAGCGAGCAGCGACTGTTGAAACTTCTCGTCCGTCACCTGCGTGGGCACGCAGGACCCGAGCCACCGACCTGAGATCGCGGTGGCCCAATGCGCACCCACTGACCTACCGACTCGCAGCACCGTCGGCTCCCGAGCCGTCAGCGGCGCTTGCGCTTCTCCCGCGGCTTCACCGTGATGTGGATCGGGGTCCCGACGAACCCGAACTCCTCCCGCAGGCGTCGCTCGACGAAGCGCGTGTATGCCGGTTCGAGCGCGCCGGAGGTGAACAAGATGAAGCGCGGAGGAGCCACCGTCGCCTGGGTCGCGAAGAGGATCCGTGACTGCTTGCCACCCCGCACCGGGTGCGGGTTCGCAGCGACCAGCCGACCGAGGAACGCGTTCAAGGTTCCCGTCGGGACTCGCGTCTCCCATCCCTCGAGCGCACGGTCGAGCGCTGGCACGAGACGGTCGACGTGCCAGCCGGTCAGCGCGGTGAGGTTGATACGCGGCGCCCACTGCACCCGGACGAGCTCGCGCTCGATCTCACGGTTAAGGTAGCGGCGCCGCTCCTCATCCACGGTGTCCCACTTGTTGAACGCGATGACGACGGCGCGGCCGGACTCCTCGACGCTCGCGATGATCCGCTGATCCTGCTCGGTCAGCGGGTTTCCCCCGTCGATGACCACCACGGCGACCTCGGCCCGCTCCATGGCACCGGCTGTGCGCAGGCTGGCGTAGAACTCGTGCCCACTCGCCTCCTTGACCCGACGGCGGATGCCGGCCGTGTCGACGAAGTGCCAGGTCCGGCCGCCGAGCTCGATGATCTCGTCCACGGGGTCGACCGTCGTACCGGCGACATCATCGACGACAACCCGCCTCTGACCGGCCAGCTGGTTGAGCAGGCTTGACTTTCCGACGTTCGGCTTGCCCACGATCGCGATCCGTCGCGGCCCGCGCGGGGCGTCGAAGTCCTCGACGGGGGCCGGCGGGAGCGCCTCGAGGATGGCGTCGAGCATGTCGCCGCTTCCACGCCCATGGAGAGCTGAGACGGGGTACGGCTCCCCCAGCCCGAGATTCCACAGACCGGCTGCGTCTGCTTCGGCGCGCTGGTCGTCGACCTTGTTCGCGGCGAGGATCACCGGCTTCCCGGAGCGACGCAAGATCTTGACGACGGTCTCGTCGGAGTCGGTGATGCCGACCCCGGCGTCCACGACGAAGAGCACGGCGTCCGCCAGCGTCACCGCGACCTCGGCCTGCAGCGAGATCTGCTCGGCCAGTCCGCGCGCGTCGGGATCCCATCCACCCGTGTCGACGACGGTGAACGTGCGTCCGTTCCAGATCGCCTCGTACGTCACCCGGTCCCTTGTGACGCCGGGGATGTCCTGGACGACGGCCGCACGGCGACCGAGGATCCTGTTGACAAGCGTCGACTTGCCCACGTTCGGGCGGCCGACGACCGCGAGCACCGGCAGTGGTTGCAGCGCGCTGGCCCCGGCAGATGCGGCTCCAGATGCGGCAGCAGAGCCATCGGTGTCGGCTCTGGGCTCGTCGCTGGTCATGTTCGCCTATCGGATGGTGGGCATCGCCGGAAGCGATCGCCTGGTCAGATCGCGCCCCGACTGTATCGAGCCTCGCCCCGATCGCGGGCATCGAGGCGGTCGACGGACAGCGGATCGACCCGACGAACGTGAGATCGGGAAGGTCGGTCGTCGCTACCGGCCGCCGGCTGCGGAACGCTCGCGCGCGAGGGCGACGACAGTCGCGATCACCTCATCCAGGGCCATGTGTGTCGTGTCGAGTACGACGGCGTCATCGGCGGCGCTCAACGGTGCCGTCGTCCGGGTCGAGTCGTAGGAGTCTCGCCGTACGAGGTCGGCCTCCCCTGTCGCGACATCCCTGGCCTGCTCTCCCGTCAGCTCCGCGGAGCGTCGCGCTGCACGCGCCGCCGGGTCGGCGCTCAGGTAGATCTTCAAGGCGGCGTCCGGGACGACGACGGTTCCGATGTCGCGACCCTCCACGACGATCCCGCCGGCCGCGATGATCTCCCGTTGCCGCTCCACGAGCCGCTCCCGCACTCTGGGCACAGCGCTCACGGCGCTCACCGAGGTCGTCGTCTGCGCCGTACGGATCTCGCGTGACACGTCGACGCCACCGAGCCAGATCCCTGGGTTGACCGGATCGGTCGCTGACTCGAGCTCCACCGACTCCGCACGGTGAGCCACCGCGTCCGCGTTCGAGACGTCGATGCCGTCGAGAAGCATCTGCCAGGTCATCGCCCGATACATCGCTCCGGTGTCGAGATAGCGCAGCCCGAGCGTGGTGGCGGCGCCTCGACTGGCTGTCGACTTGCCGGATCCTGCCGTGCCGTCCATGGCGATGACCAGCTGTCGCAGCGCAGTCATCTCCGACCCCATGGCCTCACCACCTCCCGGTCCATCGTGGACGCCGAGCAGCGCCCCTGCCCCCCCAACGTGTGCGAGACGAGGCTACCGGTGGGCGGACCAGTCGCGAGCGCGGAGCGCCTCGATGAGCGGCGCGACCCGGTCCTCGGCGACATCGATCTCGACGAGGCCGAACCGCCGTCCGGGATCGTGGTCGATCCGCAGGTCCTCGATGTTCACCTGCGCATCCCCTGCGTCGGCGAAGAGCCGCGCCAACGCCCCAGGCTCGTCCGGGATCGCCACCGTCACGGTTGCGAGTGGCAGCGCCGGACCGCCGTGCTTGCCGGGGATCGCGGCTGTCCCGGCCACCCCGGTCTGCAGGATCGCCTCGACCCGGCTGCCGTCGCGACCACTCAGCGAGGCGACGAGCTCGTCGATCCCATCACGCACCTCGTTCAGCAGGCCGCTCAGCGTGTCGGCGTTGGCGAGCACGATCTGGCGCCACAACTGTGGGTCTCCGGCAGCGATCCGAGTCACGTCGCGGATCCCCTGCCCGCTCAGCGCAAGGTGGCGCTCGGGTGCACGTGCCAGCGCACCTGCCGTCAACGCCGCCACGAGATGTGGCAGGTGAGATGTGCGGGCAACGGCAAGATCATGGTCGTCCGTCGCCATGTCGACGGCGGTCGCCCCACAGGCATGCACGAGCGCCCGGACCATCCGCACCGCATCTGGGTCGCAGTCGTCCCGGGCGACGACAGCCCAGGCCCGCCCAGTGAACAGGTCCGCGGCCGACGCCATGGGGCCGGACCGCTCGCTGCCCGCCAGCGGATGACCGCCGACGTAGCGGGAGGCATCGACCCCCGCCGCCTGCACCTCAGCCAAGGGCTTGGCCTTCACGCTGCTGACATCCGTGACCACCGCACCCGGGTATGCCGTCAGGGCACGCACCACCGCGCTGCCCACGTCGTCGGGAGGTGTCGCCACGACCACGAGGCACACGTTGTCCGGCGGCTCGGTGTCCGCGCCCGCTCCTCGCGAGGCGGCCACGTGCGCCACCCTCGGATCGAGGTCGCTCACATAGGTCTCGACCCCGGTCGAGGTCAGTGCCATCGCGACGGAGGCACCGATCAGTCCGGCTCCGACGACAAGCACGGGACCGCCGATCAACGGCTCGCTGCCTGCAGCGTCGATGGTCACGCGATGAGCGTAGCCGTCGGACCAGGGATGGCCTGACGGGCTGACTCGTTCACATTCCCACAGCATCGAGCATGGTGCCGAGCTCGTCTCCCGTGAGGTCGCGCACATCGCCGGCCATGAGGTCGCCGAGCCGGATGGGGCCGATCGCCGTCCGCGACAGCCGCAGGACCGGGTGACCGACAGTGTCAAGCAGCCGGCGCACGATCCGGTTCCGTCCCTCGTGCAGCACCACCTCGACCATCGACCTGTCGCCGTGGCTGGACACGACCTTGAAGGCATCGACCGTCAGTGGGCCGTCGTCGAGGGTGACCCCGGCGAGCACCTGAGCACGCACCTTTGGCTTCACGACCCCCTCCACCTCGGCGACGTACGTCTTGGTCAGCTGGTACGACGGATGCGCCAACCGGTGGGCGAACTCACCGTCGTTCGTCAGCACGATCAGTCCTGTCGTGTCGGTGTCGAGGCGCCCGACATGGAACAGCCGCTCAGGGCGCCGACCGAGCAGGCTGCGCAGGTCCTGGCGACCTTGCTCGTCTGCCATCGAGCTGACCACTCCGCGTGGCTTGTTGGCCACGAGGTACACGTGGGCCTGCGCGACAGGAATGCGCCGGCCGTCGACCCTGATCACGGCCGTCTCGGGATCGACCTTGGCGCCGAGCTGCGTGACCACGGCGCCGTCCGCCTCGACGTGCCCTGCCGCCATCAGCGCCTCGCAGGCCCGGCGGCTGGCGACCCCCGACTGAGCGAGGACCTTCTGCAGCCGGACGAGGCGGCCGTCAGCAGACTGCGTCACTCGTCGTCCGCCCCGGTGACCTCGGCAGCGAAGTCGAGCTCGTCCTCGAGCTCGGCCATCTCGGGAAGGAACGGCGCGATCTCCGGGAGCTCGTCGATGCTGGTGAGCCCCATCCGCTCCAGGAAGTACGACGTCGTGCGGAAGAGGTGCGCTCCTGTCTCCTGGTCGTGACCAGCCTCCAGGACGAGGCCACGAGCGACCAGGGTGCGCATCACGCCGTCGACGTTGACGCCTCGGATCCCCGACACCCGCGCTCGGCTGACCGGCTGCCGGTAGGCCACCACGGCCAGTGTCTCCAGCGCCGCCTGCGTCAGCCTGGCCTGCTGCCCGTCCACGACGAACCGCTCGACGACGGGCGCGAGCTCCTCGCGGGTGTAGTAGCGCCAGCCGTCTCCCACCTGTCGCAGCTCGAAGCCGCGCCCCTGGTGGGTGTACTCAGCGCTCAGGTCCTCGAGCGCCATCCTCACCTCGTCGGGAGGGGACCCCACCGCCTGCGCCAGGCTGAGGTGGTCCAGCGGCTCATCGGCGATCATGAGCACCGCCTCGAGCGCCGGCTTCAGGTCATGGTCGCCGATGTCGCTCACGGAGCTCCTCCTGGCTGGGTCGTGGCCGAATCCGTCGGTCATCGCGGTGACCCGCCAGGCTCTGAGGAAGTCACAGTCGATGGTTGGGGCACCCGCGCGGCCAGGTTGCGGACGTCGACGTCGGTGACGGCTTCGGCCACGGTCTCCTCATCTCGACGCGCCTCGTCGTACTCGTCCGCCACGTCGACCTCCCCCTCGTCGGTGCCGGTCCACCGGACGCTGAGCTCAGCGAGCGCCGCGGCCTGCTCGAACTGAACGACACCCTCGCGGAACAGCTCCAAGAGCGCGAGGAACCGTGCCACGGTGGTCAGCGTGTCAGGCGAGTCTGACGTGAGGGCGCGAAACGTCGCCGTGCCGCGGCGACGGAGCCGGTCTACCAAGACCGCCGCCTGCTCGCGGACGCTGACGGTCGGCGCGTGCAGGTGACCAAGACTGACCCGGAGCTCCTCCTTGGGCTCGAGCGCTCGGGCCGCGAGAGCGGCGAGCTCATCGGGCCCGATGGAGATCAGCACCTCCGGCAGGAGACTGCTGTAGCGCTCCTCGAGGCCGACGCTGCGCGCGACCCGGCGTGACTCGGCCGCCATCCTCGCCGAGATGACCCCCGCGACGTGTTTGAACGCCCGGTACTGCAGCAGCCGGGCGAACAGCAGGTCGCGGGCCTCCAGCAGCGCCAGATCCTCCTCGTCCTCGACCTGGGCGGACGGCAGGAGGCGGACCACCTTGAGGTCCAGCAGTGTTGCCGCGATCACGAGGAACCCTGTCGTCTGCTCGAGGTCCCAGGCGTCACCCAAGCTCTTGATGTGCGCGATGAACTCGTCGGTGACCCGGGACAGCGACACCTCGGTGATGTCGAGCTTGTGCTTGGAGATCAGCTGCAGGAGCAGGTCGAACGGGCCCTCGAAGTTGTCGAGGGTGACCGCGAAGGCGGCAGCCGGTGTCTCGGGGTCGTCGATGCCCGAGCTCACTGCTCTCTCAACCGTCGTACCAAGGCGCTGCCCGCACCGTCGTCCCTGACACCCTCGAGTGCCAGGTGGATCGCCTCCCGGACGATGCGGCCGCGGTCGACGGCAAGCCGATGGTCGCCGCGCAGCACGAGTCGGGTGCGCTCCAGGTCGAGCAGCTCGTCAGAGGTGACGTAGACGGTGATCTTCTCGTCATGGCGGACGCGACCACTGGGAGCACGCCTCTCGTCCGCTGCCGCATCCTCCGCCCCGGCTTCCCGCGCGTCGGCCGGCTCCTCGACTCGCTCGGTCGACTGGGCGGTGTCCTCGGCGGCCGGCTCCTCGGTGCGTGGACCCTGCGTGGAGCGGAACAGCTCGTCCGCCCCTGGCAGGCTCACACGTCGTGACACCGTGCCAGCACCTCCTTCGCCAGCTGGCGGTAGGAGTCCGCACCGGCGGAGGTGCTCGCGTATGCCGTCATCGGCTCACCCGCGACTGTCGCCTCGGAGAACTTCACGGTGCGGCGGATGACGGTGTGGAAGACCGCCTCGCCCCATCCGTCGACCAGCGTCCGCAGCACCTCACGGTTGTGGAGCGTGCGGCCGTCATACATCGTCCCGAGCAGACCGACGATTCGCAGCCTGGGGTTGAGCCGGTCCTTGACCTTGTCGATCGTCCCCGTCAGCAGGGCGACACCACGCAGCGCGAAGTACTCGCACTCGAGCGGCACGATCACGCCGTCCGCCGCCGCCAGCGCATTGACGGTGAGCAAGCCAAGCGACGGTTGACAGTCGATGAGGATCACGTCGTAGCGCTCCAGCGCGGGAGCCAGGGCACGCGCGAGGACATGCTCGCGGGCAACCTCGTTGATCAGCTGCATCTCGGCGCCGGCGAAGTCGATGTTCGAGGGGACCAGGTCGATGCCTTCGACTCCTGTCTTGACGATCACGTCGTCGAGCGGGACGTGGCGCTCGAGCATCAGGTGATAGATCGTGGTGTCGAGCTCATGCGGGTTGATGCCGAGCCCGACGGTCAGCGATGCCTGCGGGTCGAAGTCGACGAGCAGCACCTTACGGCCGTGCTCGGCGAGCGCGGCCCCTAGGTTGATGACCGTCGTGGTCTTCCCGACCCCGCCCTTCTGGTTGCAGAGCGTCAGCACGAGCGCGCCGCCATGCTCGGTCACGGGCGCCGGGTCGGGCAGGTCCGGCATCGGACGGCCGGTGGGTCCCATTGCGGGCGGCGCGGGAGCCGAGACCGCGGCGTCGGGGGTGACAGCCGTCGACGCGGGCTGCCGTTGACCCGTGCCGAAGGGCGAGACCGGCGCCGGTGTCGCGGTCGGGTCGTCACCGTCGGCCGGACGCGCCACCCGGGAGTTCTTGGGCGGAGCTGAGAAGGTGGGTTCGCTCACGTCTGGCCTCTCGTCGGTTTGTCTACACGTCGGTATGTCACCCGCCGCTGTGACTCTAGGGCCCCGTCGTCAGGGCGACAAGCAACCGCTCGCATCTGTTGACGCGCGTGCGGTCAACGTCCACAGTGCGCCTTTGCCTGTTGACAACTCTGTGCAGAGAGACCGCAGATGATCCGGCCGTCAGCCGAGGGCCCGCGGGTGCGATGTCGCATACACCTCGCGGAGGCGGTCCACCGTGACCAGGGTGTAGATCTGGGTCGTCGTCACCGAGGCGTGCCCGAGCAGCTCTTGCACCACCCGCACATCGGCACCTCCGTCGAGCAGGTGGGTCGCGAAGGAGTGCCGCAACGTGTGTGGCGAGACCTCCACCTCGAGTCCGGCTCGTCGAGCCGACGTCCGCAGCACGGTCCAGGCCGACTGCCGCGACAGCCGTCCGCCTCGCGCGTTCAAGAAGACCGCAGCACTCCCCTTACCCGCGGAGACAAGACCAGGTCGCGCGGAGGTGAGGTAGCGTGCGCAGGCCGCGCGAGCGTACGACCCCATCGGCACGATGCGCTCCTTACCTCCTTTGCCGAACAACCGAACCACGTCGTCGCCGAAGTCGACCTCGTCCACGTCGAGGCCGACCGCCTCCGAGACTCGCGCTCCCGTGCCGTACAAGAACTCGAGCAACGCTCGGTCCCTCAGCGCGAGCGATGTCCCGGCTGATCCCGCAGCTTCGATCATCGCGTCAACATCCGCGAGCGGTATCGCCTTCGGCAACCGCCGTGGAGGTGCAGGCGGCCGCACCGCCGCCGCCGGGTTGTCAGTGCTGAGCCCCTCCTCCACAACGAAGCTGTGGAAGCCGCGCACCGCCACGAGCGTCCGCGCGGCGCTGCTCGCGCTCAACGCCCGATGGCCTGCGTCCCCTTCGCGCAGCCGCATCAAGAACTCGCTCACGTGCGTGCCGGTGACGCCCGCCAGGTCGACGTCTGCCGCGGCCAGGTACGCCACGTAGCGCCTCAGGTCGCGCCGGTACGACGTCAGGGTGTTGGCAGCCAGTCCACGCTCGACGACGAGGTGGTCGAGATAGGTGCGCACCGCTGCCACCACCGCGTCCTGGCTCAGGTCAGGACCTCCTCGAGGCTGAGGCAGCCCATGCCGTGTGCCTGGGCGACCGGGGCGTACGTAAGCTCACCAGCGTGGGTGTTGAGGCCGAGCGCGAGCGCGTGGTCCTCGCGCAGCGACTTCTTCCAGCCCTTGTCGGCGATCGCCACCGCGTACGGCAGCGTGACGTTGGTCAGTGCGTACGTCGACGTGTGCGGCACCGCCCCGGGCATGTTGGCTACGCAGTAGAAGACCGAGCTGTGCACCAGGTACGTCGGCGCGTCATGCGTGGTGGGACGCGAGTCCTCGAAGCAGCCACCCTGGTCGATGGAGATGTCCACGAGTACGGAGCCGGGCTTCATCCGTGAGACGAGGTCGTTGGAGACCAGCGTCGGCGCCTTCGCGCCGGGAACCAGGACGGCTCCGATGACGAGGTCGGCATCGAGCACCGCCCGCTCGACCTCGTAGGTGTTGGAGGCGACCGTCTGCAGGTGGCCCTGATAGATGCGGTCCGCCTGGCGTAGCCGCTCGATGTTGCGGTCGAGCAGGAGTACCTCCGCCTGCATGCCCAGGGCGATGGCGGCGGCGTTCATGCCGGACACGCCGGCGCCGATGACCACCGTCTTGGCGGCGTACACCCCGGAGACGCCACCCATCAGCATGCCCCGGCCACCACCTTGCCGCATCAGGTGGTAAGCGCCTGCCTGCGGTGCCAGCCGTCCGGCGACCTCACTCATGGGAGCCAGCAGCGGCAGCGCCTGGTCGGCGGTCTGCACGGTCTCGTACGCGATCGAGGTGACCCGCTTCTCGAGTAACGCGTCAGTGCACTCACGCGACGCCGCCAGGTGTAGATAGGTGAAGAGCGTCTGCCCGTCACGCATCCGGTCGTACTCCTCCGCGACCGGCTCCTTGACCTTGAGGACCAGCTCCCCGGTCTCCCAGACGTCTGCGGCGGTGTCGAGGATCGTCGCGCCGGCAGTGGCGAAGTCGTCGTCGGGAATGGACGACCCGAGCCCGGCACCTGCCTGGACGTAGACCTCATGACCGCGGGTCGCCAGCTCGTGCACACCGGCCGGAGTGATGGCCACGCGGTACTCGTGGTTCTTTACTTCTCTCGGAATGCCGACCTTCATGTCCCTCACTCTTCGCGCGTCGACGCCTGGTGTCGAGACCCCAGTGCCCGGAAACCTACTGCATCACACGCCGTCGACCTCGGCCGGCAGCCGGCGCAGCGAGCTCTCGTCGACGGGCAGGCGCAGCTCGCGCTGGCGCTCGATCGCCGCGGTGACCAACCCGCTGAACAACGGGTGGGGCCGGGTCGGTCGCGACCGAAGCTCAGGGTGCGCCTGGGTGGAGACGTAGTACGGGTGGACGTCGCTCGGCAGCTCGACGCACTCCACCAGCTCACGGTCCGGAGACAGCCCGGAGAAGACCAGCCCGGCGTCCTCGAGCACGCCACGGAACTTGTTGTTCACCTCGTAGCGATGTCGGTGTCGCTCCTCGACCCGGTCGCAGCCGTAGACCTTGGAGACCACCGACCCCGGCTGGAGGTCCGCCGGGTAGAGGCCGAGCCGCATGGTCCCTCCCATGTCTCCGTCACCCTTGACGATGTCGAGCTGCTCGGCCATGGTCGCGATGACCGGCTGGGCGGCCGACGGGTCGAACTCCGTCGAGCCCGCGTCGCTGAGCCCGGCCACGTTGCGGGCGAACTCGATGACCATGCACTGCAGGCCGAGGCACAGGCCGAGCGCCGGGATCTGGTGCTCGCGGGCATATCGGAGCGCGCCAAGCTTGCCCTCGATGCCGCGGACGCCGAAACCGCCAGGCACGCAGACCGCGTCGGCGTCCGACAGCATGCCCGCCGCACCCTCGGGGGTCGTGCACGTGTCGGAGGCGACCCATCGGAGGTTGACGCGGGAGTCGTTGTCGAACCCTCCCGCCCGCAGCGCCTCCGCAACCGACAGGTACGCGTCAGGCAGGTCGATGTACTTGCCGACGAGTGCTACGGTCACCTCCTCGGCGGGTCGGTGCACCCGCTGGAGCAGCTGGTCCCAGCGGGTCCAGTCGACATCGCGGAACGGCAGGTTGAGTCGCCTGACGACGTACGCGTCGAGGCCCTCGGAGTGCAAGACCTTCGGGATGTCGTAGATGGACGGTGCATCCACCGCCGCCACGACGGCTTCGTCGTCGACATCGCACATCAGCGAGATCTTGCGCTTGACCGAGGTCGGGATCTCCCTGTCGGCGCGGCAGACCACCGCGTCGGGCGTGATGCCGATCGAGCGCAGAGCCGCGACGGAGTGCTGTGTCGGCTTTGTCTTGAGCTCGCCGGAGGGACCGATGTACGGCACCAGGGACACGTGCAGGAAGAAGCAGTTGTCTCGGCCCACGTCGTGGCGGACCTGGCGCGCGGCCTCCAGGAAGGGAAGTGACTCGATGTCGCCGACGGTGCCGCCGATCTCGGTGATGACGATGTCGACGTCGTCGGTGGCCATGGCCCGGACGCGTTCCTTGATCTCGTTGGTGATGTGTGGGATGACCTGCACCGTGTCGCCGAGGTAGTCCCCCCGGCGCTCCTTCGCGATCACCGTCGAGTAGACCTGCCCGGTGGTCACGTTCGCCCGCTCCCCGAGGCTGACGTCCAGGAAGCGCTCGTAGTGCCCGATGTCGAGGTCCGTCTCCGCCCCGTCGTCGGTGACGAACACCTCCCCGTGCTGGAAGGGGTTCATCGTGCCGGGGTCGACGTTGAGATAGGGGTCGAGCTTCTGCATCGTGACCCGAAGACCCCGGGACTTCAGCAGCCGGCCCAGCGATGACGCCGTGAGGCCCTTGCCCAGTGACGAGGCGACACCGCCGGTGACGAAGAGATGCCTGGTCGGCGATGAGGCTGCCACGTCACGCTCCCGCGGTAACTCGAATGTGCGGCGGGATCTCCCACCTGTCCACGGGGTTGCAATCTATCAACACATCGCAGGTCTGCACACGCGACGCCCGGGCAGCCAACCATCATCGATCGGTGGGAGCCAGCCCCCGAGGCAGCACCGGTTTGCCGTCGATCACGCCGAAGTCGCCGGGAGAGCCGGACAACGCCGCCGATAAGGCGTAGACGCCGACGAGTGTCCCGGCCGATGATGTCCCCGCGTTGGAGGTCGAGACCGGGACCTTTCCCATCACCTCGGAGTCTGAGAGGACGTCGAGCAGCCCACCGTCGTCTCGCCCTGTCGCCGGGGTGACCACCACCGTCGCCTCAGCGGCAGGAACGACGGTGCTCAGCAGGTCGGCGGTGATGACGTTGCGCGCTGAGGTGACAGCAGCATCGCCGTTGTCGCCCGATGCCAGCACGACGACGCTGGTGCCGCGGGCGGTCGGCTCCGCACCCAAGGTCACCAGCCTGGCGCCCTGGAGCTCGGAGTCGATCTTGATCGCGGTGTCGTCGAACGCCTGGCTCTTGGCGGTTCCGACGTACGCCCGGGCCAACACGACTCCGAGCTGGGCGAAGGCCTGGTCGGATCCGGTGTCCTCGAGGTCGAGGCCGCGCACCGAGCTCGAGGCGACCGAGCCGACATAGGTCCTCTTGCTGGCGTCGATCACGTCGTCGTCGAGAGTCACCACGACGGCGACCGAGCCGCCTGCCTGCTGGATGGCTGTCCCCATCGCGCTCACGGAGGACTCACTGACGCCGGGAAGCACGAAGATGGTGACCCCACGACCTGTGAGCCGGTCCGGGAGGAGCCGCGGAGCGAGACCTTCGGCAAGTGTCGCGTCGACGGCGCCGGCAGCCTCGGCTGTCCGCAGCTGGTCTCGGAGCCCGGCGTTCGCCGCCGCGAGCGACGTGAAGTCATCGTTCCCGTTGGCGCCCTGCAGAGGCCCGGAGCCGAGAGCGATCCCGATGGCGAGGGTGAGGCAGGCGGTGAACGTCGCGACGAGGTGACGACGCAGGCTTCTCATGCGGCCTGCTCCCGGGCCCAGTCCCAGGCGCCGCCGGCCCAGGTCGACACGTCGTCGTACCAGTCCTGGCCCACGGGCGTGGTGGCGATCGCCGTCAGGACGGCTGCGGCCGCCATGAGCATCAGGAAGAGGACAAGCCAGCCCCGGTAGCGGTGCTGGTAGAGCGGCGCGACCGCCTTGGCGTCCACGAGCTTGGATCCGACCGTCGAGCGCGTGAGGAACGAGCTGGCCATCCCCGAGCGACCCTTGTCGAGGAACTCCACGAGCGAGGAGTGCGACCCGACAGTCACGATGAGCTCCGCGCCACCCACGTGGGCAAGCAGCAGAGCGGCGTCCTCGCTCGTCCCGTTCGTCGCGAACGCCTCGTGCGTGACGCCGAGCCGCTCGAGCCGGTCGATCGCACCGCTCTTGCTCGGTGTGGTGTGCGCGACGACTTCCGCCCCGCAACGCAGCGCCTTGTCGGAGATGTCCTCCCCGGACGTCACCACCAGATGAGGCCGGTGACCTGCGGCGATGAGCGCGTCTGCTCCGGCGTCGACGCCGACAAGGACCGGGGAGTTCTCCTTGATGTAGGTCTTCAGACGATGCAGGTCGCGCTCGTGGTCGAAGGCGCGCAGCACGACAACGACCTGGCGACCGTCGAGCTTCGTCTCGGTGGCAGGGACGCCGACTCCGTCGAGCAGCAGCCGCTGGTCGCGTCGCAGATGCTCGACGGTGTTGGCACTGAACGCCTCGAGCTGGCTCGCTATGCCGTCGCGGGAGCCTGCCAGCGCGGCAGCCACGGAGTCGTGGTCCTGCCGGACGCCCGAGACGGCGGCCTCGTCGTCGACGTAGACGGTGTCGCCATCGACCCGCACCACGTCGCCATCGCTGATGAGCGTGAAGATCTCGGCGTCCACGTCGTCGAGCAGCACGATGTCGGCGTCGAGCAGAATCTGGGGGCCGAGGTTGGGGTAGCGACCGGAGATCGACGGCGCCAGGTTGACGACCGCGGAGACGCGGGACTCGACCAGTGCGACGGCAGCGGCGCGGTCGATGTCGACGTGGTCGATGACGGCGATGTCCCCGGGTCTGAGCCGCTTGACGATGCTGCGGGTACGCCGGTCGAGCATCGCGGGGCCGGACACACCGGTGTGGTTGCGGGCACGAGGACGCCGCAGTGAGGAGAGCTTCATCGTGCAGCCATCCTACGAACCCCCTGAGGCGATCGTAGGGACCTTCGCGCCGGTGTCGGCGGTTGCCTGAGCCCGGTCCCCTGGCCCGAAGCGGGGGTGTCAGGAGGAGCGTTCGAGCCGGGCGAGATCGACCAGCTCGTCGGCGTGCGCGAGAGCGGAGTCTGAGTCCTCGAGCCCGGCGAGCATCCGCGACAGCTCGCGTCGCCGTCCCTCGTCGTCGAGGCGGGTCACACCGCTGGTGGTCACGCTGCCGTCGCTGCTCTTGACGACGAGATAGTGCTGGTCGGCGAAGGCTGCTACCTGCGGAAGGTGCGTCACGACGATCACCTGCACGGTGCGCGCCAGCCGAGCAAGTCGGCGGCCGATCTCGACCGCCGCCTTCCCGCCGACCCCGGCGTCGACCTCG
>Ga0136616_10000860_pt1 | contig 15357 bp, 15 predicted proteins | sample AntDrymUQ2992106_2_FD_106648 | JGI IMG/M metagenome (GOLD analysis project Ga0136616, IMG submission 106648) | Polar desert sand microbial communities from Dry Valleys, Antarctica - metaG UQ299 (21.06) | ecosystem: Environmental > Terrestrial > Soil > Desert | place: Antarctica: Dry Valley...
ATGTCGTTGCACTTGATGCCCGCCGCGCGGATCACCGGGTGCACCGACGTGGCGTACTCCGACCAGGAGTGACCATCGGCGAGGTAGCCAGCGACCTGGACGAAGCAGCCACCGTCTCGCATTGTGGCGCCTGCCCCGCGTCTCAGCAGGGGCAGGCCGGTGGGCACGGACGTCACAGGTCCTCCGATGAATTGGCGTCACATGCTGACCCGCAGGCTCCGCAGGCTCCGCAGGCTCCGCAGGCTCCGCAGGCTCCGCAGGCTCCGCGAGAGGCCCACTGCCGCACTGCCACGCGATCTGCTCCCGGGGCGTGCCGCATAGACAGCGAAGTGTACTAGCGGATGAGGCACGCGGGATGCACCGAATGGGTTTAACCGATGTGGCTGGTCGGGCACGCGGTGTAGGGCCTTCTACTACGCGCGGAGCCAGTAACGGCCGATGTCGAGCGATCGCTACACGATGGCGCCGACCCCTCGCCAGGCCTTCACGCGGCCGTGTGACTATCCGATGCGGAGCTCGAACCGTACAATGCGCACGAGGACGGGGTAGTCCGGAGACGGCGGGATCGCGTAATCGGAGTCGCCGCCGAACATCGCTTCGGGCAGCCAGTCCAGGGCGTCAGGGTCACCGTCGAGCTCGGCGCGCGCCCACTCGCGAGCAGCCTCCGGGTCCATCGCAGCGTACCCGCCGGTATCGCGGCTTTGCGTGCGCGTCCGACCCCGCCGTCCCCGTCGGCCTCCGGAGCGGAGCCCCCCGATTTCGCCAGCGAACGAGTAGGACACCGGCGCGCCGTTCCGCACCCGCTCCAACACTGCCCGGCGGCCAACACTCGCCAGCCGCGGCGCGTTTGGGCGTCGGGACTGCACCGCGCGGCCTTCCTCCGCTGCTATCCACCGCTGCACCGACCGCTCGGAAACGCCCGCCGCGGCCGCTGTGCGCCGTGTGGAGCCGCCGAACAATGATGACCGAGCCTCACCCCAGGACCGCGGGCCGGTGGCGGCCCCGGCCATGCTCAGCGCCCGGTTCACCTCGTCGCGGGGCGCCATCACGAGCCACCCGGCTCGATGACGCCGCCAAACATCGCCGCGACGAGCCGGTCTGCCACGGCGACATCGCCGGCCAGCTCGGCACGCGCCCACTCCCGCGCGGCCCCCGGGCTCATGCCAGCGAACCCGCTGGTATCGCGACTCTGCACGCGCATCCGGCCTCGACGACCGCGGTGGCCCCCCGACCTGGCCTCAATGTCGCCGACGAAACTGTACGACACGGGCGCGCCGTCCCTGATGCGCTCCAGCATGGCGCGGCGGCCCACCTGAACCAGGCGGGCCGCCGCCGGCCGCCGGGTCTGCGACGCCCGGCCCTCCTCCGCCACGATCCACCGCTGCACCGAGCGCGGGGAGACCCCCGTGGCCTGGGCCATGCGGCGCGTGGAACCACCAAACAACGAGCTGCGGGCCTCGCCCCACGTGGCGGGGCCAACGGCAGCAAGCGCCTGGTCCACCGCCTCGCGCACCTGGTCGACCATCACGGCTCCCTAGCCGCGCGCAGTGCCTGCAGAAGCGGCGAGGGTCGGCCGCGGCGTGTCGCCTCGGCCACCGCGTCGGCCACCTCGGCCAGCGGCACCGCCGGATTCTTCTTGTCGTCGTACTGGCCGAACGAGCCACCCAGCGGCAACCCGATATTGGCCGGGTCCTCGGAGCCAACGGCAAAGAACACTTCGTCCACATTCGCCGCGAACGGCCGCGCGCCCGACTTGTCGAGGTTGCGCAGGATATTAACCCGCGCTTTCGCAATGACCGTCGCAGTCCAGTCCGGGCGCCACAACGCGCCCGGAGTTTCCCGGTCACCGGTCGTGCGGCTCGCCAACGCCCCACCCAACGCCGCGTAAGTCTCTTTCAACGCCCCCAGCGCCAGTGCCGCAGCCGGGTCGTCCTCAGCACGCGCAGTCAGGTCCGCCCGGCCAGTGCGGACGCGCTCGGCGAACATCGCCAGCGGCTTCGCTGAGTCCGGCCACACGTAAGACTCGGCGACGGTGAACCGGACGCCCTGCTCGGCGGCGTAGCGCAGCGTCTCCGTACAGCGCCACTGCCCGTCACGCATCACGCCGGTCATCGGGTCCGGCAGCAGCTCGTCACGGTCCGGGGCCGGGATCACCTCAATCACACGGTGTCGACCCGGCAGCTGCGGGTCGTACCGGCCTTCGGGGTGGTGCTGCGGGTCGCCCATCCCGAGCGTCAGCGACTTCATGACGCCGGGGTAGGCGCCATGCTTGTCCAACCCGATCACATACCGGGCAGCCTGCTCGGTCTCGGTCAACGAGCGACACCACGACAGATCGCGCTCACTCGCGCACACCTCGCGCGGGGGTAGCACGGTCGGGGCGATAAGCTGGCGGGCGCCGGCACGCTTGTGCAGCATCCCCAGCAGCGCCAGGGCGGTCGCCGCCGGGGCCGCGCGGAACCGCATCCCCAACGCGGCCTCATAGGCGGCCAGGGCGCCGGCCAACTTCCGGCCGCTCTCGGCCTCAGCCCACCTTGTGCTCCCGGTGAACCACGCGGGCACCGCAAGTTCGACCTGGTCGGGCTCCCCGCGGCCGTAAACCTCCCAGCCGGTCATTCCAACCGGGACCTCGTCAGGGTCGGTGCGCAGCCCGAGCCGGCCCAGTGCCGAGTCATGCACCCACAGCGCCTCGAGGTCATGCCGACGCGCCAGGTCGACGCACCCGGCCAGCCGCGAGGGGTACGCCTCATCGAGGGGTTCGGACGGGCCGGGTCGGCGATCAGCAACCACGATGAGCGCGTCGTGATCGAGCACGCCGTACAAATGCACGCCGCGCCGCGGCGTGGTCCGCGCTCGGGCACCCCCGCCCCGCGGACGCTGCACAAGTGTCTCAGGCGGGCTAAGCCGGGACGAACCGTCAGGCGGCCTCTGAGGGCTTGTCGGTGCCGCGCCGCCGCCGCCGGGGCGACAATCGCCGTGTCGGGGTGCTCCGCAGCGCGAGCGCACCGGGGTCAGCTTGCCGCACAGCACGCACGACCGGTCCTCATCAACCACTCGGCCGACCCCGCAGAACATACCAGGCTCCACACACACCGCACACGGTGCCTGCTCGGCGCACTGGTCATCCGCGGCGCGAGGGGGACTCGAACCCGCGGAGGAGAAATAGGCCAGCGGGCTGGCGGGCGCTGGGCTCGAGGGTGGGGGGCAGCTGGTCGACGCCGTGGTGCTGGGCTCGAGGGTGGGGGACTCGGGGGGGGTGCGATAGAGCGTGATCGTGCGCCGGCCCGCGGTGCGGGACTTCTCGACGGTGACGCCCGCTTCCCTCAGCGGCCCGACCACCGACGACAGCCGCTTGCCGAGGGCCACCGGGGTGTCCGGCCAGTACCGCGAGCGGGTCATCGACGCGCGTCCCAGCGCCACATGCAGCTCTGCGGTCGTGCCCGACCACGCGCTCTGTCCGATCTCCGCGCGAACATCCACCAGCGCGATCACCGCCGCGGCCACCTCGTCCTCGTCGGCGATATCGCCGGCCTGCTGACTCACCAATCGCAGGTACGCGCCGTAGCGGTCCGCGCCATCGAGCAGATCAAGCGCCTTGCACACCCGCGCGAAGTCCGACAGCCGCGGCAAATCAAGACCCAGCTCGTCGACGCAGGGCAGCGTCCGCAGCACCGCCGCGGCCCGGTCCAGCAGCACACCGAGCATCCGTGCCCGACTCTCGCCGCGGGCCGCTTTCAGCTCGCCCTCGGACATGCGCGCGCCGCGGTCGAACGGCTCCAGCTCGATCGGCAGCAACCGGGTCGTCAGATCCGCCTTCTGCGACCCCAGGTCGATCGAGGTCAACGTGATGCACTGCTGGCCGCCGAACCGCGCCAGCCCACCATCGGTGTAGAGCTGCCGGTACTGCGTGTGCCCGCCGGTCACCGCCATGCACAACGCGTCGGACTGCCACTGCTGCAGGGTCCACACGTTGTCGAGCACCAGCGCGTACGCCTGCCCGATCTGCACGGCCCAGTCCTTCGGGTCGGTCGGCAGCGAGATCACCGGCGCCGGCGACGGGTCCACCAACCCGGCCAGGGTCTCCGCGGCGCTCGTCTTGCCGGTGCCGGCCTCCCCGGTCAACAGCGGCAATGGGTGCGACACGTCGGGAAAGTAGCGGAACACCAGCTCGGCCTCGGCCAGAGCCCGATCCGCCGACCGCACATGCACCAGCCGCCACAGCTCGTCGAGGCTCCCGCCGCGCTCCGGGGTGGGCAGGGCGCCGGTCCGCACGGTGCGGGCGAACAGCACCGGGGATTCGTCGACCACCTGCCAGCCCTCGCGGGTGACCACGATGACGCGGCCGGTCTCGTCGCCCAGATCGATCACCAGGGCGTCTCCGTGGCGGGCCACCCGGGTCGGCAGCGTGATCGGGTTGGTGCGCTCAGCCATGCCCTGGAGAACCCGCAACACGTCCGTGGTGGCGTAGTGCCCGACGACCTGGCCGGTGCGCTCGTAGAACCGCGTCGCCAGCTCACAGGTGAACGACCGCTGCCCGCCCCGCAGTGGCCGGGCCACCCGCGGGCCCCCGCGCGGCACGAGGAAGCTCTCCCCGGTCTCGGCGACGATCGGCTCGTACAGCTCCAGCGCCAGATCCAGCAGCTGCCGCGCCTGCGAGAGCTTGACCTTCTTTGTGCCCTTAGCCTTCTCGATCCGCCGCTCGTCCAGGTCCGACACCCCAGCCGCAGCCTCGTCGGCCGCAGGTTCCTCGTCGGGTCGCACCGACGGCGCTTCGGCCGGTAGTTCCTCGAGGTCGGCCAATGCCAGACCCGCGGCCAGGTGATCCGACACGTCGGCGTGCTCCACCTCGAGTGGCGTCCGCACCAGCCGCACCCCGCAGCCCGCTGCCCGCAGCGCCGCAGCCACCTGGCGGCCATGCTCGTAACCGGGACGGTCCCGGTCCGCGATCACGGTCACCGTCGCCCCGGCCAGGACAGCGGTGTAGTCCACGGACCACGGGCCACGGGCGCCATCCGGAGCGGTCGTCGCGGCATCCACCACGGGCAGCACCGCGGCCAGGTCATCAGCGTTCTTACCGCCCTCGGTGATCCACACCCGCGCGCCGGCGGCCACCGCCGCGGCCACCTCGGGCAGCCGGTACAGCGGCACCGCCGCCGGGGTCCGCCCCTCTCGGCAGGCCGCGCACGCACCCGCAGTGTTCGGGTCGCACCGTTTGCCGCGCACCCAACCACCGCGCGGGCCGCCGCGGTGCTCCCAGCTGAACCCCTTACGGCCCTCCGCGGCCTGCGGACCGGTCGGGTCGTAGCGGTGCAGCCGCGCCAACTCGACGCCGGCAGCGTCGGTGAACACCCGCGTTGTGCGGATCGTCGGCACCCGCGCCGGCGGCACCGACTTATCCACCGCCGCCACCAGCCCGCCCGGGCGAGTCACAGACGAGCGCGATAGCGCCTCCCGCGACGGTCCTTGACGAGCCCGCGGAGAAGAAGCCGGCGGGCGGGCCGGGGCGTCATCGAACAGATCACCCCAGGACAGCCCCAGCGCGGCGACGACCTCGCCGTTGCGCTCCTTCCCGCAGCTATGGCACTCAAAGTCGAGCGCACCCGGCCGGCCACCCGCCGGCGGCTTCCAATCCGCCGACGCCGACGCGCTCGAGTCCTCGTGATCCGGAAGCGGGCACCGGAAGTACAGCCCGTCACCCCGCGGCCGATACCACACCCCGGCCGTCTCCAGGGCCGCGACGAACCGCTCCAGCGACACGCGGTCGCGCGCGGGGGGATGCGCGGGGACGCTCAACAGGTAACCTCGAATCGCGGTTTACGGAATCCGGAACTCGCGAGCAGTACGGCGGCCAAACCAGACATGCTCGCGAGGTGGAACGCTCGGGCGCGGCCCGCCTCCCTCGTCGGGGGCGGGCCGTCTGCTGTCAGCAGGTCATGCGGCCCCTCCCATATCGGGCAGAACGAGTTGGCCGCCGGGATCGGGCTCGGCGTGGGGCGGGAGGTTGTGGAACTCCGCGAGAACCCACGCGACGTAGCCGTTCCAGTCCATCCCGGCATGGCGTGCCTTGACTTCGTACAGCTCGAAGTGATCAGGCGGCAGCCGCAACGTCCGCGCTCGCCGACCCAACGGTTTCGGCCCTCGTGCGCCCATGAGGCCGCACCATGCCGGAACCGAGGTTCCGGCGGGGGGACCGCGGCGCCGACACGCCGGGCGATCACCCTTCGACACCCGGCTGGTAGGTCCAGGCACGCCCACGCACCCCGTCGCCGCCCGGGTGATCCACCCACCGCTCGGTGGGCCGGTAGTAGCACTTCTCGGACAGCGGCTGGCCGTAGCGCTCGTGCATGTAGCAGCCGGCGTCCTGTTGCGCCTCCAGGTCGTCGCGCCAGTACCACCCCGGGCGCCACGGCCCGTCGACGAGCGCGGCCAGCTCCCGCCTGGCGACCAGTTCGGCCAGGCTCTGTGCGCGGCTCATCGCGGCCGGTCACGCCGCCGCCCGGACCGTAAGCACGCCGGCCAGGAACGCCTCCCACGAAGCGTGCCGCTCGACAATAGGCAGCGTGTGGAACACGTTCTCCCGCGCGGCCCAATCACGACGAGGTGCTTGCCCAAACCCAGCACCAAGCCGAACTCGACGTGCCGGCCGCCCTTACCCCCGGACGCGGCACTGGTGAAAGAGACCACGGTGTCGGCCGCGGCCAGATCGTCCATGTCGACCTGAGCGAACAGCCCGCCCCGCTCCGGATTAACTGTTCAGCGCCACGTGGTCGAGCGAATCCGGCAGCGCGCCGTCGTGTTGATCGATCCACCGCGACGTGACCACGTAGCCGCGGGCCACCAGCTCGTCACGCACCCGGCGCATCTCCGGGTGCCGGCGGTACCGCGCGGCCAGATAAACAGCGTGCATCAGATGTTCCTCCTTGTTGCTCGCCGCCGGGAGCGGCTTTCCCAGTGCCACGGGCCGGGAATGTCCACGCGGTGCCGGCCGGTGCGCGCATTCCACCCCCACCGGCCCACTTTCAACCCCCAAGACGACAGGCGCCAACGGGCGAACCCATCGGAGACGAGATTGAACACGAACGGCCCGACTTTCATGCGCTTCCTGCCGCGCGTTGTACCCATGACGAATCAGCCTCCCCTATCTATTAACTGGCCTTGCGTCCGCTACCCGGCCGCTGACTCCACCACTCGGCGAGCTGCACCGGGTCGTAAGAGACGTTGAGCCCGTCATACCCGATTCCGGGAACGTCACCTTCGCCGCGGTTCTTGGCGCGGGTCCGCGCGCGGGTGAACGCGTCGCGGGAGACCCCGACGTGCCGCGCCGCGGCCGCGTTGCCGGTGATCCGCTCCGCATCGCGCCCACGTACGGCAAAGCACCGGGCCTCCGTACTTCCGTTACTCAAACTAATGTTCGATTCTGGCTTGCCGGGCGGGCCGGTCAGGGGCTCAACCGTGATCGGTTCCGCGACGGATTCCTCGCCCTGGCCTGCGGTTTCTGTGCTGGGCCCGGCGATGAGCGCCAGCGGCGCCGCCGGCGCCGGCGCGGGAGTGTCCCCTGAGGTGTCCTGTCCACCGACGCCCCGGCCAGTCTCGGCTGGCACGGGCACCCACCACGGCAGCGGGGACACCTCCCACACCGGCCGGCCGGTCAGTTCGGCTAGCCGCTCCGCGCGCTTCTGGTTCTCGGCATCCATCACCGTTTCCCCGCGCTGGGCCGCGGCGCGGACTTCCTGCCAGTCCATATAGGCAAGCTGCACCTCGTGCAAGTCTGATCCGACACCGACAATGGCGCGGCCCTTCACCTGACTAGACAGTTTTTTGAACCGCTGACCGGGGAACGTCACAATCCACGACGGCCCATCGGCTGCGCCCGACAGAATCTTGTACTGGTAGTTCCCCCGAATGTCAGTGTCCGGGAACGTGTTCGGAATAGCATTCTGCTGAGCCGCGGCCATCACGTAAATAGCCGCGGCTCTGGCGCGAGCTACCGCGTCACGTTCCCACTCAACCGTGATCGGGTCCCCCTTGCCCGCAATCGGCTTACCTTTGTCGTCATACCCGCCGCCCTCGCGCCGCCACCACGCCTTGCACTTGGCCGTGAACCGGGACTTCTCGTCGATCGCAAGCATCAGCGGCTGGAAATACAGCTCCGCGTTGGTCCCCATGTCGGGAAGGCCCATCTCGTCTGCCTTTACGGTGTATTTTTCGATGAGCGCATATCGCCGGTCCATTTCCTGCACCACATCGTGCAGCACATGCGGGAACTGATCCTCCACGGTCACCAAATCGACGTTGTGCAGATTGCGGAACGGCTTCACGAAGTCGATCCTCTTCGGGTCTACAATAACGGCCCGGCCGCCGTGGTATAGGAAGTTCCCGATGATGGTCAGGAACGTGACGGTCTTACCCGTGCCGGTGCGTCCCGAGGCGTTGACGTGCGGGGTCGCGTGCTTGTAGTTGATCGTCATCACGCCGCGGGCGGTCTCCCCGATCGGCGCCTCGAGCTGTGAATACTTGGCGAAGATGTCCCGTGTCCACTCCACTCGAGTGGGCAGTCGCGTCGGGTGGTAGACGGTGAACGTGAGCGCCTTCGCGTCCTTGCGCAGCTCCCACTCGTCCCCGTCCAGACGCTCGGCGATCACCCGCTTCACCTCATCCACGTTGCTGCCGTGGGCCTGATAGGAGGGCGGGTAGGCGATGCGAATCTCGGCGTCCGGATTGGTCAGGTCCGGGCAGACCAACCGGGGGCGGACTCGCAGCAGCCGGGACGCCTCGATCACAGCAACGATCCGGCGCCCGATCCATCGAGCGGCCACAGCCAGCCACGCCGGCCGGCCCGCAGGCAGATCGGTCAGCCACCGTGCCCACCGTGTCTCGGCGATCGGCGTCGTCAGCGGCTCCAACCACCCGGCAACCCGCGGCGCGTGACGGGCGAGCCACCCGTCACCCTCGCCATCCGGGTTGCCGGTGCGCAACACCGCGGCGCGCAACGGCGCGACCGGTGCCGCCTCAAAACGATACGGCGGGAGCTGAATCCACCGCCGCGGGTCCTCCTCGACGCCTTCCCAGCCGAGGCGCTCGCTCAGCCAGTCCAGGAACGGCCCGCACACGCGCTGGTAGTAAACGGCCTGTCCCCAGCGCCACGCGACGCGTGCGATCGCCAGCACGGTCGCCCCCGTCAGAACTGCAACGGTCCACGTCGGGGCGGCGAACCACCCGATCGGCACCGCGAGCGCCGCCAGTCGCACGAGCTGCCGCTGGTAGCCGGGGCGGCGCGCCCACCGGCACCGCGGGATGCCCTCGGTACGGGTCAGTTCCATGTTGGCCGGGATTGGTGCAGCCCAGGTGCGATACCGCGCGTCGTAGCGGCCCGGCCGACGCAGCACCACTTGACCCGCGACGAACCGCCAGGTCGCGGCCACAAGCTCCCACGCGATCCACCAACCGATCGGGAAGGCCACCACCGGCGCCGGACCTCGCCGGCCGCCGTGTCGTCGCATGCCTCCGCTGCGCGCTCGCATCACCACACCTCCCTGATCCATCCGGTGCGCTTGCGCGCGCACCGTCGCCGCACCGCCCACCCAGGCGGCCGGGTCACTGGCATCCGGCCCGTGCTGCTGCTGCGACAAGGCGTCGCGCCGCTGCCCGCGCACGCCAGCTCGCGCTGCGACCGACTCGAACGGCGCTGCGGTCGCATGCTCGGCCGGCGCGAGGGGACGACAGGCCACCCGAGCGACCCACCCCGCAGCGCCCGCGGCCCCGGCGCCGGCCAACGCTGCGACGGTCACGACCGGCGCCGCCAGGAACGCCACCACGACCGCAACGGCGAGCAGCCGCGTCGCCTGACGCTGCCAGCCGGGACGGCGGCCCCAGCTCGTGCGCGGGATGACCACCCGCATCAAAGCCACCTCGTCGGGCACCGGCGGCGCCCACGTCGTGTACGTGGAATCCGCCGGGCCGACCTGGTGCAGCAGCGGCCGACCGGACAGAAACCGGGCCGCGGCGACCGCCACCACAACGAACACGCTGCCCGCCAGCTCGAGCACAGCACCGATGCCGGCGCCTCGGCGAGGGGCACAGCAAGGGCATATCGGTCCGTGCATGATCAGGCTCCCTTCCAGGCGCGGCGGCGCATCGTGCGTCGCTCGACAGGCGTGGTCCCGCCCCAGACGCCGTGGTCCTCCCCGGCCGCCAGGGCGTGCTCGAGGCAGGCCACGCGGACCGGGCACCACGCACACACCGCGCGGGCAGCCTCGGTGCCGCGCGCGTAGACAGCGCTGCGCTCATCGCCGTCCGGGTACATCAGGTCGTCGCGCCGGTCCCGACACGCCGCGTGGGCGGTCCACGTGCCCGGCCCCTCGGCGCCCAATAGCCGCCCAAGCTCGCGGGCGAGCACCGTGGCGCGCATCGGTCCGCGCCCGCGACCGTGCCCGGTGCTTGCCGTCATGGCGTGCCCCCGGTCGACCCGGTGAGCTCGTGCGCCAGCTCGTCGAGCACCGTGTGCAGCTCACCCAGCGCCCCGGCGACCGAACGCAACGCGCCGCCCTGGCCCCACGCGAGCCGGGCGACCCGCTCGCGCGTCTCACCCGGCCTCCCGTCGGGCAGCGCGTCGAGCTGCTCACACAGCACCCGCAGCGCGGCCTCCACCTCGCCGGCCAGCTCGTCTGCGTGCCGAGCACAACGCTCCGCGGTGTCCGCCGGGCTGGTCACAACTGGCGTGCCGTCCAGCCCCAACACCGCGGTGTCGTTCGCGACACCCGTGTCCTCGGTGCCGGCTGGCACCAACCGCAACCCCGAGCCCACGGAGAAGAGATCAGGCCGGCGGGGGGTCCGCGTGTGCTCGTGTCTACTCATCGCCCGACCTCCCGAAGCGTCGGCTCGGTGGCATCGGTCAACGAGGTGAAGAACTCGATCGCAGCGCCCGGCAGCCCGTCACCCATCGGCGTGCTGATGAACAGCACCAGCGCGAGCGTGCTGAACAGCACAGCGCCGAACCCCGAACCCGTCCGCCCGCAGATCACCGCGGCCACGACGGACAACAGAATGAAAGCTCCGATCCCCATCGCTGAACCCGTCCTCTCAGCTCGCGACCCGCAGGTCCGCGGTCTCGGGTGATCTGCTTGCCGCGATCGCGGCGGCACCCCCCGACCGGCGCTACGACCGGAACCGCGGCCACCAGGTCGTCAAGGGCCCGCGGCGAGCTCGTCGGCCGCCGCGAGCAGACCCGGCACCGCCTCCGCAGGGCCCGCGGACCTGCTCGTTCGTGGGACCCATGACGCGCCCTCCCCTCTTGGCATGCCAAACTCAGGAGGCCATGGGACCATGCTTTGGCATGCCAAGTCAAGCCTTCGGTATGCCAAAGCCGTCAACGCAGGGGGGAGCCATCTTGGCCGAGCACCACCTCTACGAGCACGTCGCTCGCACGCTCCGGGAGCAGATGGACAGCGGTGCTCTGTCTCCGGGAGACCGACTGCCAACCCAAGAAGAACTCTGTCGGCAATTCGACGTTTCGCGCATCGTCGTACGGCGCGCCCTCGACTTACTGGCGAGCGAGGGCATCATCGATCGCCCGGGAACTGCGGGTGCGTTCGTGCGAAAGTACAATCCGCTTGTCCGCTACTCGACAAAACACTACCGAAGCGATCCGGGAATGCCCTTCGCGGAGGAAGCCCTAGCATCGGAGCGGATCCCAAGCTACAGTGCGGCGTTTGCGCTCGAGCAGGCAGGAAGCGATATCGCGGCTCGACTCAACATCGAACCGGACGATGTGGTTCTTCACATCACATATGTTTCGTCTGCGAACGATGAGCCGATGATGGTTGTTCACTCATACGAGCCGCGGTCAATCACTCAGGGAACAATCATCGAGAACCCAGAGAAGGGCCCCTACGGTACGGCCGGCCTAGTGGACCGGTTCACCGCTATCGGCATGCGGCCAACATCGGTTGTCGAGCGGCTCCGGACGAGGATGCCCCGGCCGTCTGAGACAGAACTACTTAAACTCGCGGCCGGAATCCCGGTTATGCTCGTGTGCCGTACTACTCTGTGCGGGCAGCAGCGACTGGAGACTGCCGACATCATTTTCAACGCGCACAGGTACGAGCTGGAGTACGCGATCACTGTCGAGCCGTCGTAGGTCCGTACCTACCTACCACTTGCACAGGTCCGTACATACGGTCATACTGACCTGCATGCGCATCCTCGCGGTCGGCTCCCCCAAGGGCGGGGTCGGCAAAACGACCACCGCGGTCACCCTCGCAGCCCTCGCGGTTCGCGAGCTCGGGCTACGGACCCTGCTGGTCGACGCCGACGCGAACCGCTCCGCGCTGGACTGGACCGCCCGCGCCGGTGACGCCATCCCAGTCGAGGCCGTGGACGGTCGCGACCTGACCCTGCTGCGCCGGCTGCGCCGCGCCAGCGGCTACGACCTTGCCGTCATCGACTTGCCCGGAGCGCGAGAAGGCGCGTTCGAGGCCATCCTCGTCGGCGACGGCGGCCCCGTCGCCGACCTGCTCATCGTCCCGACCGAGCCGGAAGTCATGGCCGTCCTGCCGATCCAACGGGTCATCCGCCACGAGGTCGCGCCGCTCGGACTGGCGCACCTGATCACCCTGTGCCGCGTCGACCCACAGGCCCTCGGCCGCGCCACCGACTACCGCACCCAGCTCCGCACCAACTACGGCCTCACCGTCGCCGACACCACGATCCGCAGCTACACCGTCTACCGCGACGCCCGCGAGCGCTTCCGCACCGTCCTCGACGTTGGTGGCGCCCACTCCTACGCCCGCATCGCCGAAGCCGACTACCGCGCCCTCGCCGCCGAAACGTTCGGCGCCCTCGGAATGCCCCTTACGACCGCTCAGGAGACTCGCTGATGCCCACTCGATCCCTCGCCAGCGTCATCCCCGCCGACGACGACACAGACGTCGACAGCGCCTCTCCGGCCGCCGCAACGACCCCGATCATGGAGCCGGTCACCGACGAGAGCTCCGAGAATCCCGCGGAGAAGGAGCCCGCTGGCGGGCAGGCGCGGAAGGCGACCGGCCGGGCGCCCTCGACCCCGCGCAAGAACCGTGGCGCCGGCAAGCCCGTGCCCGTGCCCGCAGCCGAGCGCACCGGCCGGCCCCGCATCCCCAAGACCGGACCCGTCACCCGCGTCACCGTCGACCTGGCCGTCACCGAGCAGACCCAGCTCGACAAGCTCACCGGGCAGATCGGCCGCGAGATCGGCCGCGGCCACGGCAAGAACAAGATCTACCCCCAACACCTCATGCGCGTAGCGATCCGCCGCCTCCTCACCGACGAGAACCTCCGTCGTGAAGTCACCGCCGACCTTGCCGAACACCGCGACGAGCTAAAGCGCCCTCAACGCTAGCTAATGCCTCGCGAGGGGTGCCGGGTGGACCGGGTACCCCCGGCCAGCTCGTCGACGCCCTCCTCAACCGAGCAACCGGGGCGTGTGACAGCCCCACGGAGAAGAAGCGAGCTGCCCCCCCCTGATGACAGATCACAGAACACCTGTCATCTCACCTGTCACGATCACTACGCCCCGTATGAGCTGCCAAAACTCCTGTTGCGTGACAGATGACAGGTGTGACAGCGCCCCACCGTTCCTACTTGAGCAAAGAGCGAAAACACCTTAAAGGAGGGAGGAGACAGAGAAGATGAGTAGGAACGGTGGGGCGCTGTCACACCTGTCATCTGTCACGCGCCACGCTGACCAGCGCAAACACCTATGACGGAAGCTGTGACAGGAAGGCCGCGCACCTGTCACGCGCCAAGGGGGGCCTCCAGGGGGGCCGGCCCCCGGTAAAGTCAGGTGAGGCCGAGCAGGGGTGAGCGGTGGGTGAAGCTGTAGCTGGGCCCCCAGCGGAGGCCCCCCCTTCGGCCCCCCTGGCACCCCACCTCGCCCCCCGCTCTCCCCCTCCATCCGACCCTGGACCTGCTCGACGACGCCGACGCGGACCGCGCTACGGCACGTACCTGCGGCTAGTGAGCCAGCAGGCCGGCGACATCGCCGACGATGACGAGGTGGCCAGAGGTGCAGACACGCTTGGCCCCTTCGACTATCGTCGGGGTCAGCGTTGGAGTCGTTTCTCTCCTTCTCTGTGGATCATTTTTCTGCGCCGGTGGCCACATAGCCGGTGGCCCAAGGGGGGTAAACCCCCCCGCGCGGACCGCAATCCCCCCGTCGTGCGTTCCTGGGGGGTTGTTCGACCAGATCTGGCGCCACAGTTTGTCAGGGGCCGCCCGCGGTGTGGGTAGTTGGAGAGGGTGTTGATCGGCGTCGCCGCGCCCTGACGAGTGTGCCCGCGCCACAGCCGACGGCGAGGCCTAGCCCCGAGACGAGACTCCACCCGGCCCCGTCGCTTAGGAAGATGCCGAGAATGACCGCGGTGGCGAGGACTATGGTGACGACTGCTCCAAGCACCAGCCGCAGTAGCCGCAGTGTCCGATCGGTGTTTTCCCTGGTCCTGATCGCCTCGTAGTACGCGCGTTCCAAGGGCGGCTGCTTAGGGGGTTGACCAGCAGTTATGTCAGCCCACGATGGTTTCAGGACCTCAGCAGAACATGGTCCGCTACTGGCCCGCGGGCGTGCTCGCCTACGGCTGGTCGCCGGAGCGCGGGCGTGACCTGAGCGATCTATGTGCTCGGCACGCACGTCGGACTCGTCTACAGTTGCCACGTCGCCTACTCCTTCGACTTCCATGGCTGGACGGAGGTGGCTGACGACGTCGAGCGGCCCGTGCTTGTCCTGGCAGACAGGTCCGGGCCGCTCGCTTGTGGGGGGCTTCCCGGGCCACGCGTGGCTCTTGGTCGTCGGTCGCTGATGGATACGAGTACAGCACGGCTCCCGAGTAGCCCAGGGCAAGGTGGCGTTGCGCTCAACGACGTCCTGCGACCCCCCCAAACGGGTCCTACTAGGACGCCATACCCCACGGAGTGAAGCCGCGGATGGTCCATGGGCAGCGTGCAATACGTCATGAACCAGACTTGAGGGCAAGCCGTTGGTGCTTTCGCAAGGAAGCACGCTACGAGGAGGAGCGTGCTGGCGTCGACGACGAAGGCTGCGAGGCCGTGCTAGTAGTACCACAGTTGGGGGGGGGTAGAACACGTCACAGTGGCTCCCTTGGGATCTCCCCCGGACTAAACCCCCCGCCCTCGTGCCCCCCGCCTCTACCGGTTTGAGCTGCGCATCGGCTCGGTCGGCGCCTCGTGCAGCACCATATGGGCAAGTAGGTACGGAGATACGGAGATACGGATAGTGCGAGTGTTATGCATTATGTGTCATTAGGTCCATACGACGTAGCGCCGTACCTGCGGCCCGCCAAATCGCTACTGAGCAGCCAAAATAAG
>Ga0136616_10000861_pt1 | contig 15337 bp, 16 predicted proteins | sample AntDrymUQ2992106_2_FD_106648 | JGI IMG/M metagenome (GOLD analysis project Ga0136616, IMG submission 106648) | Polar desert sand microbial communities from Dry Valleys, Antarctica - metaG UQ299 (21.06) | ecosystem: Environmental > Terrestrial > Soil > Desert | place: Antarctica: Dry Valley...
CCGAAGGGCTCGGACTGCGCGCCGATGCTCTCGGTGCGGGGCTCGCCCGTTACCTCCGGGAGCTCCTCGTCGTCGACTATGTGCCACCCCTCGTCGGAGGACGCGCGACGGAACCAGAAGCCGCCCCAGGCGATGAGCGCCTCCTCGGCGCTCAGGTCGGCGAGGTGCAGGAAGGGCTCGAAGTGAACCTCGCGGCCGGGCACGGGCTCACCGTATCGCGCCGCAGGAGCCGGTGTCGAGCGTGCGAGCGGTCGCCGAGCGCGGCCATCCTGCTGGTTCGGCGGGTGCCGGCCCGTCAGGTTTGCTGTGTGTTTGTCCTCACAGGTGGGTACAACACGGTCCCCGAGCGCTCGCGGAGCGCTCAACAGCTGAGGAGGAGATAGTGATGGGCAAGTTGATGCGACTGTTCGCGTTCAAGCGACTCTTCGACATGGTCCGGGGCCGGCGCGGCGGCGGACACCACGGCGGACACGCCGGCCGGCCCCCGAGACGACGGCCCCGCCTGTAGCGACCGCACCCTGGCGCCGGCAGGTCGCTCGCGTCGGCCCGACGGGGCAACGAGACGCGCCGGCCGGCGCCCGGTCCCACTCCCCGAATAGACTGACGCCCCGCCGCGCCGGGCACGTCCGGCCGGGAAGCGCATAGGGAGGTGCCGTGGCCGGCGAGGCGAGCCTAGTCGGGAAGAGCTACGAGCCGTTCGAGTACGAGGTCGGACGCGAGAAGATCCGGGAGTACGCGCACGTCGTCGGCGAGACCAACCCGGTCCATTTCGATGCCCACGCCGCGCACGGGGCGGGCTTTCGGGCGGTCGTCGCGCCACCGATGTTCGCCGTCGTCTACTCCGCCGGCGCCGTGGCTCCCGCGATGCTCGACCCCGCGGTCGGGATGAACTTCGCGATGATCGTGCACGGCGGCCAGGAGTTCGCCTGGTCGGAGCTCGTCTACGCCGGCGACACGATCACCACGACCGCGTCGGTCCAGGACATCTCCGTCCGCGGGACCATGACGTTCTACGTCTTCGAGTCGGTGTCGGTCAATCAGGACGGGCTCGAGGTAGCTCGCGGCAGCTGGACCAACATCGAGCGAGGAGGGTGAGTTGAACATCCGCCAGGGCGATCCGATCCCCGAGCTGCGCGTCACCCCCGATCGCTACCTGCCCCACCGCTACGCGGGCGCCTCGGGCGACTTCAACCCGATCCACATCGACCCCGAGTTCGCCAAGCAGGTCGGGCTGCCGTCGACGATCCTGCACGGGCTCTATACGATGGCCCTCGTCGCGCGCGCCAACCTCGCCGTCGCCGGCGGCGACCCGAGCGCGCTCAAGCGCCTCTCCGTTCAGTTCCGCGGCATGGGCCTGCCCGAGAAGGAGATCGTGGTGCGGGGAACGGTCCGCGAGGCCTCGGGCGCCGGCGTGGTGATCGACACCGAGGCCGAGCAGGACGGCACCCGGATCGTCCGCAACGCGGTCGCCGAGCTCGCCGGCTGAGGGACGTTCGCCCGCGCCGCTGGGCGCTGCGCGAGCGGCCCGCCACAATAGGCCGATGGACTCCGAGCTCAGCCTCCGCCAGGCCGACGTGCTGCGCAAGCTCGTCGAGGGCCACCTCGAGCTCGGGGTGCCCGTCGGGTCGAAGTGGCTGTCGGAGCGGGCCGACCTCCCGTGGGGGGCATCGACCGTGCGTGCCGAGCTCGCCCGCCTCGAGGAGCTCGGCCTCCTCCAGCATCCCCACACCTCGGCCGGTCGGGTGCCCACCGACCGCGGCTACCGCCAGTACGTCGACGAGCTGCTCGAGCCGGGCGCGCTGCCCACCGACCGCCCCGCCCTCGAGCTCGATCTCGTCCGCCAGGAGGTCGACGAGGCCGTCCGGACGACCACCGAGCAGCTGTCCCAGGTGACCAATCTGCTCGCCATCGTCTCGGCCCCGCCGATCGCGACCACGACGATCCGGCGCGTCGAGGTCCTGCGCCTCCAGCCCCAGGTGGCGATGGTCGTCGTCATTACCTCGACCGGGGGGGTCTCCAAGCGCGTCGCCAGCTACGACCTGCCGGTCGACCTCGGGCTCGTCGACTGGGCGGCGAGCTACCTCAACGAGCAGCTCGGCGGCATGGGCCTCGGCGCCCGCATGCTGCACGGCAAGCTCGCCGACCCGGAGCTCTCAGCCACCGAGCGCGTCTTTTTGGCCTCGCTCGCGCCCGCCTTCATCGAGCTCGAGGCCACCGCTGAGGACGCCCTCTACGTCGAGGGTACCTCGCGGCTGCTCGCCGAGGACCGCTTTCAGGAGCTCTCCCAGATCGAGGACCTTCTGGGCCTGCTCGAGCAGCGCGTCACCCTGCTCTCGCTCCTGCGTCACGCACTCGACGAGCCGCGCGTCTACCTGCGCATCGGCGGCGAGAACGATGCTCCCGAGCTGCGATCGCTGAGCGTGGTCGCGGTCGGCTACGGCGTGCCGTCGCGCCACCTCGGCGCGGTCAGCGTGGTCGGGCCGACGCGGATGGACTACGCGACGGCGATCGGCACGGTACGCGAGGCCGCCGCGGAGCTGTCGCGAGTTGTCGGATCGATCTGGAGCGGGGCGTGACCGTCAAGCGCGATGCCTACGAGGTGCTCGGGGTCTCGCGCGACGCCGACGAGCGCGAGATCAAGCGCTCCTTCCGCAAGCTCGCCCGCGAGCTTCATCCGGACGTCAACCGCCACGACCACGACGCCGAGGAGCGTTTCAAGGAGGCCGCCGACGCCTACGAGATCCTCTCCGACCCCGAGCGGCGCCAAGTCTACGACCGCTACGGCCACGAGGGGCTCTCCTCGCAGGGGCGCGAGCCGAGCTTCAGCGGCTTCGGCTCGGTGGCCGACATCTTCGACGCGTTCTTCGGCGGCGGCGATCCGTTCGGAGGCGGCGGGGCAAGGCGCTCGGCCGGGGTGCAGGGCGGCGACGTGGCGGTGGCGGCCGAGATCTCACTCGCGGATGCGGCGCGCGGCACGTCGGTGAGCGTGGAGTACGAGGCCGTCGCCGCCTGCGAGCGCTGCCGGGGAAACGGGGCTGAGCCCGGCACGCCGATCGAGACCTGCGGGCGCTGCGGCGGCTCGGGACAGCTGCGCACGGCGATGCGCTCGGCGTTCGGGCAGGTCATCCGCGCGCACCTGTGCGACGCCTGCGGCGGCGACGGCAAGGTTGCGCGCACGCCGTGCGAGCGCTGCCGGGGGCGCGGCCGCGAGGCCAAGCGCATCGAGCTCGATGTCGACGTGCCCGCGGGCATCGCCGACGACCAGCGCATCCGCCTGACCGGCCGCGGTCACGCGGGCGAGGGCGGCGGCCCGCCCGGGGATCTCTACGTGGTCGTTCGCGTGGCCGAGGACGAGCGCTTCGTGCGCGACGGCAACGACCTGATCAGCGTGGTCGACGTCTCGGCGCCCGCGGCCGCGCTCGGAACCTCGGTGTCGGTGCCGACGCTCGGGGGGGAGGAGCGCGTCGAGCTCGATCCGGGCACCCAACCGGGCACGGTGGTCACCCTGACCGGGCGGGGGATGCCCTCGGTGCGGGGGGGTCGCCCCGGCGACCAGCGCGTGGTCGTGAACGTCGTCGTGCCGCGCAGGCTCTCGGAGCGTCAGCGCGAGCTGTTATCAGAGCTCGCCGGGTCGCTCGACGATCGCAACCTGCACGAGCCGGGCGCGCGCGGGGCGGAGTCGCTGTTCGCGCGGATGCGGCGGGCGCTCGGGTGAGCTCCCCCGGCGCGCCGGCGCCGCGCCCTTGATCCGCCTCGCCGTGCGGGCGCCCGCCCCGGCCGGCGAGCAGGTGCTGGCCGCGCTGCTCGAGCTCGCGCCGACCGGGGTCGAGCAGGTCGACGGCGAGGACTTCGTCGAGTTCGCGCTGTACGGGGCGCCCGGGGAGCTGCCGGAGCTCGGGGAGGGCGCGGCCGAGGTCGGTGGCATCACCGTCTCCGTCCGCGGCGAGGAGGTTCCCGACGACTGGGGCGACCGCTGGCGGCGCTTCCATCGCCCGGTGCTCGTGGCCGGGCGGTTGTACGTGCGCCCGCCGTGGGAGCAGCCCGCCGTGCGACCGGGAGTGGAGGCGGTGGTGATCGACCCGGGTCAGGCCTTTGGGACCGGAACGCACCCGACGACCGAGGGATGCCTCGAGCTGCTCGTCGAGCTCGCGGACGGGGCGGGCCACCGCAGCGGTCACAAGCGCCTCGGCTCGCTCGCCGACCTCGGCTGCGGCTCGGGCGTGCTCGCCATCGCCGCCGCCAAGCTCGGCTTCGACCCGGTCGTCGCGGTCGACGCCGACCTCGCCGCGCTCGAGGCCACCGAGCGCAACGCGCGCGCCAACGGAGTCGCGCTCGCGCGCGTCGAACGGGTCAACCTGCTCGACGACGCGCCGCCCGAGGCCGAGGTCGTCGTCGCCAACCTCATGCGTCCGCTGCTCCTGCGCCTAGCGCCGCGCATCGTCGCCGCGCCGCCGCGCGCGGCGATCGTCTCGGGCCTCCTCGACGAGGAGGCAGACGTTGTGGTGACCGCGTTCGGTGAGGTGCTCGCCGAGCGGCGGCGGCTCAGCCGCCGTGGCTGGACCACAGTGCTGCTCACCCGCCCGGAGGCGGGCTGATCCGCCCTCCTCATCCCAGCGCTCGCTGCGACACCACGCCCGCCGCCTCCTGCCACCACGCTCGCGCCTCGGGCTCGGCCGCCCGGCCGATCCGCTCGCGGCAGTAGCGCAGGAGCTGCCGCGACCCCCCGACGGCCACGACCCCGTCGCCCGTGATCGCGAAGCGTCCGTCCTCGAGCTGGACGAGCGCGCCCGCCTCGCCGCGGCGGATCCGAAGGCGGCGCACCACCGGCACCCCGCCGACCGATCCCGGGCTCGCCGGCTCCCCGTCGGCCGGCTGCCACGGCCTGACCGTGAAGATCGTCGCTCGGCCGGTGGAGCGTATGCGACGCTCCTCCGGGACCTCCATCGGCCCGTCGCGCCAGCGCTCGAACAGCGCCTCGACCTCCTCGCGGACGTGCTCACGGGCGATGATGTGGAGGTTGTCCCCGGCCTCGATCCGCGTCGACCCGCGCGGCAGGAGCGCGTCCTCTCCCCGGACGATGACGCTGACGAGCGCGTCGCGGGGGAGCCCGAGCTCGTTGACCACCCGGCCGACCACCGCCTCGCGCTCGCCCACCGGATACTCGACGACCTCGGCCCCGAGCGAGCGAATCGTCCCCACCTCGATCAGCGGCCGAGGCAGTGCGGGCTCGTCGGCGGTCACGGCGAGCACCCTGGCCAGCGGCTCGAAGGTCGCGCCCTGGATGAGCGTCGAGGTCAGCACGACGAAGAAGACGATGTCGAAGAACTCACCGGCCTGGGGCACGCCCTCGATGACCGGAAAGGTCGCAAGCACGATCGGGATCGCCCCGCGCAGGCCGGCCCAGCCGATCAGCAGCGACTCCCGCGGGGGAAACCGCCCCACGCGGGTGGCGAGCAGCGCGGCGAGCGGCCGGGCCACGAAGGCGAGCGCGGCGGCGAGCAGCAGCCCCTCGCTCGCGATGTCGACGAGCCCGCCCGGGAAGACCAGCAGCCCGAGCGTGAAGAAGAGGACGATCTGGCTCACCCAGCCCAGGCCGGCGTGGAAGTCGGTGATCGTGCCTCTGGCCGGCACCCGCGAGCCGCCGAGGGCGAGACCCGCTAGGTACACGGCGAGGAATCCCGAGCCCCCGAGCACGTCGGCGGTGCCGAAGGCGAGCGCCGCGGTGGCGATCGAGGCCACCGGGTAGAGCCCGCTCGAGACGAACCGCACCCGCCGGAAGCCGATCACCGACAGCCGGCCCAGGAGGAGCCCGATGACCGCGCCGATGGCGAGCTCCTCGACGAGCAAGAGGGCCATGTCGGTCAGCCCGTAGCCGGGGCTTCCGATCCACTCGATGAAGCCGATCACGAGCAGGATCGCGATCGGGTCGTTGAGACCCGACTCGGCCTCGAGCACCCGCGCGATCCGGCGCTTGAGGCTCGATCCCCGCAGGACCGAGAAGATCGCGGCGCTGTCGGTCGAAGAGACGATCGAGCCGAGGAGCAGGGCGGGGAGGACGGGCAGGTCGAGCAGCAGGGTCGCGGCCAGCGCGACGAGCCCGGCGGTGGCGAGCGTGCCCACGGTCGCGAGCGACACCGCCGGCCAGAAGACCGGCCGGATCTCCGACCACCCTGCCGCGAGCCCGCCCTCGAAGAGGATCAGCACGAGCGCGATCACGCCGATAGTGCGCGTGAGCTCGAAGTCGTCGAACTCGATCAGCGCGAGCCCGTCCGACCCGATCGCCATCCCGAGGACGAGGAAGAGGACGAGGCCGGGCACCCGCAGCCGCCCGGCGGCCAGCGCGGCGGCGATTCCGAGCGCGAGCAGCGCCCCGGTGACGAGGATCAGGGCGCCATCGGTCATGGGGCGGCCAGTCTAAGAGGCGCCCGACCGGCCCCGACCGGGCCGCGTCGGGCGGCTCCCGCGCCATAGTTGGGCGATGTCCGGGGGAACGGAGCGCGACACCGCGACCGCGGTGAAGGATCGCGCGGAGGCGGTGTTGACACCGCTCGTGGATTTCTTCCGCGCGGAGACCGTCGGCGGAGCCGTGCTCCTGATGGCGACCCTGGCCGCCCTCGTCTGGGCCAACAGCCCCCTGGGCGAGACCTACGAGGCGCTGTGGACGACCGAGCTCGAGCTCGGGACGGCCTCCTTCGGGATTCGCGAGGACCTTCGCCACTGGGTCAACGACGGCCTGATGGTCGTGTTCTTCTTCGTCGTCGGCCTGGAGGTCAAGCGCGAGCTCGTGTGCGGGGAGCTGAGCGATCGGCGGGCCGCGGCCATGCCGGCTCTCGCCGCCGTCGGCGGCGTGGTCCTCCCGGCCGTCCTGTTCGCGCTCATCGTCGCCGGCGGTCCGGGGTCGGGGGGATGGGCCATCCCGATGGCGACCGACATAGCCTTTGCGGTCGGCGCCCTCGCGCTGCTGGGCGACCGGATCTCGCCAGGCGTCCGGCTGCTGCTGCTCTCGATCGCCGTGGTGGACGACATCATCGCCGTCGCGGTGATAGCGGTCTTCTACGCCGGGGACATCTCCCCGGCCTGGCTTGCGGGCGCGGGCGCGGGCCTGCTCGCGACTCTCGGCCTGCGGCGCCTCGGCGTCACCTCGATACTCGTCTACGTTCCGGTCGGGCTGGCGGTCTGGGTCGCCACCCACGAGTCGGGAGTGCACGCCACGCTCGCCGGGGTGGCGCTCGGGCTCCTGACCCCGGCCCGTCCCGTCGGCGGTCGGCCCGTGCTCGAGCGGCTCGAGCACCGGCTGCACCCGCTCAGCAGCTCGATCGTCATCCCTCTCTTCGCGCTGGCCAACGCCGGTGTCTACCTCGGCGGTGGGACGCTGAGCGAGGCGGCCGGCAGCCGGCTGGCCTGGGCGATCGTGGCCGGTCTCGTGATCGGCAAGCTGCTGGGGATAACAATCGCCGTGCGGCTCGGTCTGGTTCTTCGTGCGGGCACCCTTCCCGACGACGTCGAGCGTCGCGAGGTCGCGGGCGTCGCCGCCCTCGGCGGGATCGGCTTCACCGTGTCGCTCTTCATCACGGGCCTTGCCTTCGAGGAGCAGGCGCTCCAGGACGCCGCCAAGGTCGGCATCTTCGCCGGCTCGCTCCTCAGCGCGATGCTCGGGGCGGCGATCTTCGTGTTTCAAGCCCGCCGGAAGCGCCTCCTACACTGACGCGAGATGTCCATCCTCCAGCAGGTCCAGGCCGACGCCGCCTCCGCCCTCAGGTCGGGCGACCGCGAGCGCGCCGGGGCCCTGCGACTCGTCGTCTCCGAGCTCCAGAAGGCGACTAAGGAGGCCGGCTCGGCCGAGGCTGACGAGGTCGCCGTCCTGCGCCGCGAGCGCAAGCGCCGGCTCGAGGCCGCCGAGGCCTACGCCGACGCCGGCCGCGCAGACGTCGCCCGGGCCGAGCGCTCCGAGGCGGCGCTGATCGAGGCCTACCTGCCCGCCGAGCTCTCGGACTCCGAGCTCGAGGCGCTCGTGGGCGACGCCGTCGCCGAGTCCGGCGCGTCGTCTCCAAAGGAGATGGGCCGGGTGATGTCGATCGTCATGCCGCGCGTCGAGGGCCGCGCCGATGGACGGCGGGTCAGCGCCGCCGTTCGGGAGAAGCTCCTGGGAGCCGCCGCTTGAGGACCCAGCTCGAGCTCCCCGACCAGGTGGCGACCGAGCTCGCCGGTGCCCACGACGCGGTCATGCGCTCGCTCGAGGGACATCTCGAGGCGGAGGTTTACCTGCGCGGCAACGTTCTGACCGTCGAGGGCGAGCAGGATGAGGTGGAGATGGCCGAGACCGTGGTCCGCGAGCTCGCCGACCTGATCCGCCAGGGCCACGAGGTCGCGCCGGGGACGATCACGGCGATCACCGGAGCGCTCGACCGCCACGAGAGCCCGAGCCGGATCCTCGAGGACGTGGTCTGGCGTCATCGCGCGCTGAGCGTCACGCCCAAGACCGTCAACCAGAAGCAGTACGTCGACGCGATCCGCGACCACACGGTGACCGTGGGCATCGGCCCGGCGGGCACGGGCAAGTCGTTCCTCGCGGTGGCGATGGCCGTCGCCGCGCTCTCGCGGCGCGAGGTCAACCGCATCGTCCTCACCCGTCCGGCGGTCGAGGCCGGCGAGCGCCTGGGCTTCCTGCCCGGCGACCTGATGGCCAAGGTCGACCCCTACCTGCGACCGCTCTTCGACGCCCTCTACGACATGCTCGAGCCCGAGCGGGTCAACCAGTACCTCGAGCGCGGCCAGATCGAGATCGCGCCGCTCGCCTACATGCGCGGGCGCACGCTCAACGACTCCTTCATCATCCTCGACGAGGCCCAGAACACGAGCCCTGAGCAGATTCAGATGTTCCTCACGCGGCTCGGCTTCGGCTCGAGGATGGTCGTCACGGGCGATGTCACCCAGGTCGACCTCCCGCAGGACCAGCGGTCGGGGCTGCTCGTGATCGGCGACGTCCTCGGCGAGGTCGAGGGGATCGAGTTCGTGCGCTTCGGCGGTGAGGACGTCGTGCGCCACAAGCTCGTTCAGCGCATCGTCGAGGCCTATGACCGCTACGCGGAGCGGGGGACGCAAGAGCTGCGTCCAGCCCACCACGAAGCGTAGGCGCCGGCCGGGCAGGCTGCGATCGGCGACCCAATCGAGATCGAGGTCCGGGGCGCTCACCCCGACGGATCGGAGCGAGCGGCCCGGGCGACGCTGCTCGCGGCTGGAGTCGAAGACGGCCACCTGGCGATCGCCTTCGTCGAAGCAGAGGCGATTCGCGGCCTCAACGCCATCCACCGGGCCATCGACCGGCCGACCGACGTGCTCTCCTTTCCCATCGACGGCGCCGGCCCCACCGCCGGCCCGCGCGAGCTCGGAGACATAGTCATCTGTCCGGCGCACACCTCAGACCTCGAAGAGGCCGTGGTCCACGGCGTGCTCCACCTCTGCGGCTACGACCACGAGCACGACGACGGCGAGATGCTCGCCCTCCAACAAGAAGTGCTCACGGGGCTCGCTCGAAGCACCGCCGACCGCCGCGGCGCACGGCATCTCGAGGAAGGAGGAGCCACAACAAGAACGGGCTTCGTAGCCCTCGCCGGTCGCCCCAACGTCGGCAAGTCGACGCTGCTCAACCGGATCGTCGGAACCAAGGTCGCAATCGTCTCCGCGCGGCCCCAGACCACCCGCCGCGCCATCCGCGGAATCGCGACCGGCGAGGACTGGCAGCTCGTGCTCGTCGACCTGCCCGGCTCGCAGCGACCGCGCGACGCCCTCACCGAGCGCATGCAGCGGCGCACCGAGCGCGAGCTGCGCGACTCGGACGCCGCGCTGGTCCTCCTCAACGGCGAGCAGGCGGTGGGTCCGGGCGACCGCTTCATCGCGGCCGCCGTGACCGCCGCCGGGATTCCGTGCGTGGTGGCCGTGAACAAGGTCGACGCCCTCGACCACCCGCGTACGGTCGCCGCATTGAGCGCGGCCGCGGAGCTCGAGCTTCCTCCCGAGGCGGAGATCTTCCCGATCTCGGCTCGCACCGGCGCGGGGGTCGAGCCCCTGCTCGAGGCGCTGGTCGGCCTCCTGCCCGAGGGCCCCTACCTCTACCCGCCCGCCGAGCCCACCGACCTCCCCGCCGAGGTCCGCCTGGCCGAGCTCGTCCGTGAGCAGGTGCTCGCCCGCACGCGGGAGGAGCTGCCCCACGCCGTCGAGGTCGAGGTCGACGAGATCGAGGATCGCCCGGGCCGCGCGCTCGTGGTGCACGCGCACCTGTGGGCTGAGTCCGAGTCGCAGAAGACGATCCTCGTCGGGCGAGGCGGCGGCATGGTCCGAGCGATCGGCACCGCTGCGCGGCAGGAGATCCAGACACTCACCGGACGGCGCGTCCATCTCGACCTCACGGTCCGCGTGCGCCGGAACTGGCGCCGGGACGAGGCCCTGCTCGACCGGCTCGGCATCGAGTGAGCAACCGGCGAGAGCGCCGGGGTGCCCGCCCGGCCGGCTCGTAGAATCGTCTGTGTATGGAAGAGGGAACGACTCCGGAGGACGGACGCGGCGTCTCGGCCGAAGAGGTCGCCTTCGACGCGCAGGGCCTAGTGCCGTGCGTCGTCCAGGACGCACGCACCGGCGAGGTGCTCACCGTCGCCTATATGAACCCCGAGGCACTCGAGCGGACTCGAGCGACCGGCGAGATCCACTTCTTCAGTCGCTCGCGCGGCGAGCTCTGGCACAAGGGGGAGACCTCGGGAAACACTCAGCGCGTACGAGCGTTACGGCTCGACTGCGACCGCGACGCCCTCGTGGCGCTCGTCGACCCGGCCGGACCCGCCTGCCACACCGGCGAGCGCACCTGCTTCCACAACGGCGACACCGAGCCCGTGCCCGCCGAGGCGCTCGCGGCCCTCGAACGGACGATCGACGAGCGCCGCGGAGGCGAGTCCGACGAGCGCTCCTACACCCGCGAGCTGCTCGCCGACCCGCCGCGGATCGGCGCCAAGGTCCGCGAGGAGGCGGAGGAGGTCGCCCGGGCGGCCGCCGAGGAGTCAGACCAGCGCGTGGGGGAGGAGGCTGCCGACGTCCTCTACCACCTCGCCGTCCTGATGGCCGTGCGCGGCCTCTCGCTGGGCGACGCCTTCGCCGAGCTGAACGCCCGGCGGCGCTGAGGTGACTCGCCCGTGAGCGCCCCCGCGGCCGCCGAGCGCGCCCGGGAGCTGGTCGTCGAGCCGGGCCTCGAGGAGGCTCGCGAGCTCGCCCGCGACCACACCGTCGTGCCCCTCCGCCACACCTTCATCGACGACTGCGAGACCCCGGTCGCCGCCTACCTCAAGCTGCGCGCCGAGGAGCCGTCCTTCCTGCTCGAGTCCGCCGAGCAGGGCCAACGCTTCGGGCGCTGGTCGTTCGTGGGTGTGCGCCCGCGAACCACGGTTCGTCTCGACCGCGGAGTCTTCAGTGTGGGTGGGAAGCCCCGCGACTACGCCGATCCGTACCGCGCCGTGGCCGAGGAGCTCGAGCGCTACCGGCCGGCGCCGCTGCGCGGCAGCGGCCCGCCGTTCGCCGGCGGAGCGGTCGGCCTGTTCGGCTACGACCTCGTCCGCCACGCCGAGCCCTCGGTCGGCGCGCCGAACCCCGACGAGCTCGGCCTGCCCGACCTGGCGCTCATGGTCTCGGACGTCCTGCTGGCCTTCGACCACTTCACCCACGAGGTCACGGTGATCGCCAACGTCTTCGCTGCGGATGCCGACGCCGAGGGCTTCGAGCCGGCCTACGCGACCGCCGTCGCCGCTATCGCCGAGGTGCGCGAGCGCCTCGCCGCGCCGGTTCCGCGACCTGCCCGGACCGGCCTCCGCGAGCCGCCGGAGTTCGTCTCGAACCTCGGCGCCGCCGGCTACGCCGCCGCGGTCGAGCGCGTCAAGGGCTACATCCGCGCCGGCGACTGCTACCAGGTCGTCCCGAGCCAGCGCTGGAGCGCGGAGGCGCCCGTCGAGGCGTTCTCGGTCTACCGCGGGCTGCGAACGGTCAACCCGAGCCCGTACATGTACTTCCTCGACTTCGGCGACTTCGAGATCGCCGGGGCCTCGCCCGAGTCGCTGGTCAAGGTCACCGGCCGCCGCGCCGAGCAGCGCCCGATCGCCGGCACCCGCCCGCGGGCCGCCACGGCCGAGGCGGACCTCGCCGCCGCCCGCGAGCTGCTCGCGGACGAGAAGGAGCGCGCCGAGCACGTGATGCTCGTCGACCTCGCGCGCAACGACCTCGGGCGGGTGTGCGAGTACGGCTCGGTGCAGGTCGACGAGCTGATGGTCGTCGAGACTTACTCACACGTGATGCACATCGTCTCGTCGGTGTCGGGCACGCTCGGCGAGGGGGTCACGGCGATGGACGCCCTGCGCGCCTCGCTGCCCGCGGGCACGCTGTCGGGCGCGCCCAAGATCCGTGCCATGCAGATCATCGACGAGCTCGAGCCGGTGTCGAGAGGCCCATACGGCGGCTCGGTCGGGTATCTCTCGTTCTCCGGCGACCTCGACTCGTGCATCTACATCCGCTCCGCCGTGATCAAGGAGGGACGGATCCATCTGCAGGCCGGCGGCGGCATCGTTGTCGACTCCGATCCCGACTACGAGGTGCGCGAGACCGAGGCCAAGGCGGGTGCGGTGCGGGCGGCGATCGAGCTCGCCTGCCGTCAGGAGGACTGGGCGTGACGCGCGTGCTCGTGCTCGACAACTACGACTCCTTCACCTGGAACCTGGTCCAGTACCTGGGCGAGCTCGGTTGCGAGCTCGAGGTCGTGCGCAACGACGAGCTGGGCGCCGAGGAGCTGCTCGCACGCGGGCCCGAGCGGGTGGTGGTCTCCCCCGGACCGCGCTCGCCGGCCGAGGCCGGGATCTCGACCGAGGCGATCCGCCGCCTGGCCGAGGCGGGGGTGCCGACGCTGGGCGTGTGCCTCGGCCACCAGGCGCTCGCAGCGGCCTTCGGCGGCCGCGTGGTGCGCGGCGAGCCGGTGCACGGCAAGGCGTCCGAGGTCACCCACGACGGGCGCACGATCTTCCGCGGCCTCGGGAGCCCGCTGGTGGCCGCGCGCTACCACTCGCTGGTGGTCGACCCGGCGCTGCCCGACTGCCTCGAGCGCTCGGCGAGCGCGAACGGGACGGTGATGGGGCTGCGACACCGCGAGCTCCCCGCCGAGGGCGTGCAGTTCCACCCGGAGTCCGTGCTGACCGAGGACGGGCGGGTGCTGCTGCGGAACTTCCTCGACGCACCCATCGCGTAGACCCGTGCCCAACCCCGTCCTCACCGCCGCCGTCGACCGCATCGCCTCGGGGCGCGACCTCTCCGCCCCCGAGTCCGCCGACGTCCTGCGCGAGGTCATGGAGGGACGCGCCTCGGAAGTGCAGACCGCCGCCTTCCTGATCGCTCTGCGGGTCAAGGGAGAGACCGTCGAGGAGCTCACGGGGCTGGCGCGGACCATGCGGGAGCTGAGCCTCGAGGTCGAGGTGGCTCCCGCCGCCGCGGGCGACGGCCTGCTCGACACCGCCGGGACGGGCGGCGGGCGGCCGACCTTCAACGTCTCGACGACCGCGGCGCTGGTCGCCGCGGCGGCGGGCTGTCGCGTGGCCAAGCACGGCAACCGCTCCTCGACCGGCCTCTCGGGCTCCGCCGACCTGCTCGAGGCCCTCGGGGCGCGGATCGACCTCGAGCCGGCGGCGATCGCCGAGTGCGTCGAGGAGTGCGGCTTCGGCTTCATGTTCGCCCCGCTTCACCACGCCGCCATGCGCCACGTGGTCCCGGTGCGCCGCGAGCTCGCCGTGCGGACGATCTTCAACTTCCTCGGCCCGATCACCAATCCCGCGAGGGCGACGCGGCAGGTGATCGGCGTCTCGGATCCCGCTTACCTCGAGGTCGTCGCGGGCGCGCTCGACGCGCTCGGGGGCTCGCGGGCCCTGGTAGTGTCGAGCGAGGATGGCCTCGACGAGATCAGCGTCTCGGCCCCGACCCACGCCGTCGAGCTGCGCGACGGTGAGCGTCGCCACCTGCGCATCGTCCCCGAGGAGCTCGGCGTCCGGGCCGAGCCCCCCGAGGCCCTCGGTGCCGGCACACCGGAACGCAACGCCGAGATCGCCCGGGCTGTGCTCGGCGCCGAACCGGGGCCCGAGCGCTCCGTGACCGTGCTGAACGCGGGTGCGGCGATCTACGTGGCCGGACGCGCCGAGGATCTGGCGGGCGGGGTCCGCGCCGCGGAGGAGGCGATCGACTCGGGTGCCGGCGTCGCCGTGCTCGAGCGCTGGGTGGAGGCGACCCGCCGGCTCGGCCCCGCCTCGTGAACGTCCGGCTCGAGCCCATCCTGGAGGCGACCCGCGAGCGCGTCGAGCGCTGCCGGCGCCAGCTGTCTGAGCACGAGCTCGAGGGACGGATCGAGCTCGGCCGCGAGGGGCGGCCCTTCAGCGAGGCCCTGTCGCGCCCGGGGACGTCGGTCATCGCCGAGTACAAGCGCCGCTCTCCGTCGGCGGGCACGTTGCGGGAGGGCGTCTCGGTACGCGACATGACGATCGCCTACGAGCGCGGAGGAGCGGCCACCCTCTCGATCCTCACCGAGGAGGAGCACTTCGGCGGCTCGCTCGACGACCTGCGCGAGGCGATCGCGGTGACCGACCTGCCCGTCCTGCGCAAGGACTTCACGATCGACCGCTACCAGCTCCTCGAAGCCAAGGACGCGGGCGCCGACGCCGTGCTGCTGGTGGTCGGAGCGCTCGGCCCCGAGCAGCTCGCCGAGCTCTACGCCGGGGCCCGCGAGCTCGACCTCGACGCGCTCGTCGAGGTCCACGACCAGCGCGAGCTAGAGGCCGCGCTCGAGGTCGACGCCGACGTGGTCGGGATCAACAACCGCGACCTGACCGACTTCAGCGTCGACGTCCGACGGACGTTCGACCTGCTCGCCGACGTGCCGGCCGGGAAGACCGTGGTCTCCGAATCGGGGATCTTCGAGCGCGCGCAGATCGAGGAGCTCGAGTTGGTCGGCATCGACGCCGTGCTCGTGGGGGAGACGCTGATGCGCGCGGCCGACCCCGAGGCCGCGGTGCGCGAGCTGGCGCGGACCGAGGAGCCGACGCAGGCCTGAGGCCGTCCGCGCACCGGCCCGTCCGGCCGAAGCCCGGCGGTATCTAACATCCGCGAGATGGCGAGCGTTGGCGAGCTCCGACCCGAGGGGGTCGCCTCTCTCGGCACACGCCTCGCCACCAACGTCCGCCGCGCCATCAAGGCCGACGACGAGGTCATCCGCGACGTCCTGGTCGCCCTGCTCGCCGAGGGCCACATGCTCATCGAGGACCATCCCGGCGTC
>Ga0136616_10000862_pt1 | contig 15321 bp, 21 predicted proteins | sample AntDrymUQ2992106_2_FD_106648 | JGI IMG/M metagenome (GOLD analysis project Ga0136616, IMG submission 106648) | Polar desert sand microbial communities from Dry Valleys, Antarctica - metaG UQ299 (21.06) | ecosystem: Environmental > Terrestrial > Soil > Desert | place: Antarctica: Dry Valley...
CCTCTGCGCCGCCTGCGCGCCTCCGACGGAGCTGTCGCCGTCCTCGGTAACCACGACCACAAGGCGGACGCGGGTCTCGTCCGGCGCGTTCTCGTCGCGAGCGACATAATCGATCTGAGCAACACCTCCCTGACCCTGGGCCTGCCCGGAGCGGTATTGCACCTCTGTGGCGTGGACAGTGCGAAGGAGAGCACGCCTCGCCTCGACCGGGTACTGCAAGGGCTCCCCGCAGAAGGCACCGCCATCCTCCTCGCCCATGAGCCCGACTTCGCGGACGCTAGCGCCGCCACCGGGCGCTTCGACCTCCAGCTCTCCGGTCACTCCCACGGTGGGCAGGTGGGCGTGCCCTTGCTCCGGCATCTGTTCTTGCCCAAGCTCTCTCACAAGTATCCCGAGGGCCTCTACCGTGTGGGCGGGATGTTCCTGTACACCAACCGGGGCCTCGGGTCCCACCCGCGCTTCCGCTTCAACTGCCGGCCGGAGATCACGATCTTCACCCTCCGGTCGCCGGGCAATTCGAGTCTCGAAGGAGGTTAGCCGTTGCCAACTCTTTCTCTTGCGACCGCATCGGCACCCTCGTGGATTCGGCGCCGGCTACTCTGGCACGTTCGAGGGTATCAAAACTTGGGCATTCGGGGCGGGGCAGTGGACCACAGGAGATCCACCTCCTCCGCCGTGAGGCCGTAGGCCCGGTTGACGAGGTCAGAAAGACGCCGCTCTAGTGCCGCGGCCTCGGTCCGATCCTCGCGTGTTGGCGTCGCCATCTCCGCGTACCCGGCTCGCAGGTCCTTGAGCGCGGCGGGGGCGAGGCGTCCCTCGCTCCTCAGTCGGCGTTTGCGTACCTCAGCCACGAACGCGTCGGTATCGAGGGCGGCGAAATCCTCGAACTTCTGCCCCGGTTTCTCCACGCCGAACTCGGTCCGCAGCCAGTCCAGCATGGTTCGCCGCGCCTCCTGCTCGGCCTTCGTGATCTCCGCCAGCCGCTCTACCGCCGGCTCCACCTCCGCCCGGATCTCGTCGGTCGGTGGAGCGATCGGCAGCTTCTCCATTAGCACGCCCGTCGGGCTCAACGCTTCGTCCTTCATATGAGGCAGGTGCCGCCAGTTATGCCACCACATGAGCGGCGAGTTGAGGACGGCGGAAAGCCAATAATCCGCCGAAGGCAGGAAGAAGACTTTGTTGTTGGTGAATACTCCGCTAACATCAAAGCCATGCTGCGGATGAAACTGGATCTCTTGGTACATGATCTTTGGCTGTGGTAATTATCCCCTACGTACAAGTATAAACCAACCTTCCGCCTATTATTAAAACAAACGAAGAAAAATTAAGGAAACACCCTATCGCCACTTGCACGGGCGGGATAAAATCTGAATGAGATTTTACAGATCTGTAGAATCCGGAGCGGGATGCCGTAGAGTGGAAGGCTAGGAGTGGGGCGAAAGAGGAAGATCAACATAAACGGTCAGGATGTGGACGCGACTAGCGTGCCCTTTCGCGCCGGTATGGAGCACTGGAATGAATACCTGCTCGACGACCAGTCGGTCGTTCGTGTCAAACTGGTCGTTACGGAAATAGTCCGCTTAGAGGGTAAGTACGACGAGCAGGGAAATCCAGTTTACGTTGTCTATTCCACAAACGTTACCCACGTCTCCCCGCCCGAAGACTCAGATACAGGAGATGATTTGCCGTGATCGAGGAAGTGAAAAAAATTCGCACGGATACCTACGAAATCTCGCTAGATAGGTCTGAAAGCATACCAAGCGACAGTGTCAACGAGCGAGTACACCAGGCCCTCATTGAGCGAGAGCGCTTACCTCGACTACCTATGCAGATAATCGAAATGTATGCGATGACTGCTGCTCGGCATGCTGAGACTGAGCGCCTTGAAGACGGCAGTTGGTATGCCGAGATTCCCAACTTTCCTGGGGTTTGGGCGCAAGGCGATTCGGAAGAGGAAGCGATTAGGGGGATTGAAGCGGTTGCTCTGGACTGGACACTACTAAAGATTCAGGATAAGGACCGCGATTTGCCAATTGTTGACGAAATAGACTTGAACGTGCTGTAGCAAGTATTGTGCCGCTGCCCAGGGTGACAAAGAGGCAGCGAGTTATACAAAAGTTTCGGCGCTTGGGTTGGGAAGGGCCGATACCGGGCGGCAACCATTCTTTTATGAAGAAGGGAAACCTGAAGGTGAGGATTCCGAACCCGCACGAAGGCGACGAGGTGCATGTCTCGCTGCTCAAACGAATATTGAAGCAGGCCGGGATCACCGAAAATCAATGGATGAGCGCCATTAGGTAAGGGAGTGAAGTTTCGTGAGCAGCCAGAGCAAGCCGACAAGGACCGATGCAACGAAGACGAGCGGGACTAGTACAGCGCAAGGCCAGAGCGATGACCAGCCGCCATCCTCTCGCGAGGATTTCTTCCGCGATCTAAAGAAGGTGGTTAAGAAGCTGCCCCCGGATCACCCTTCTCGATCCGGTTCACAAAAGCGTTGAACATCCCTCGCGGATCGTTCCTGTGGTTATAGCGGAAGCTGTATTCGTCCAAGTAACCCTGCAAGTGCTTGGAAGATACGGAGTGATACACGCCTTCGATGCCGCGCTTTAAGAGGCTCCAAAAGCCTTCTATCGTGTTCGTGTGAACGTCACCGGCAACGTAGACCTCTTCGGCGTGGTGAATCCGGTCGTGGCGGTACCCTTCTCGATTAAGAGAGTCGTAAACCGTGTATTCGTCCGTGTAGACCAGGGCTTCCGGTAAGACCTTTTTCTTGACGTGCGGCATCACCGTTGCCCGTTTTGCGTTGGGGAGTGCTTTGGCTACCACTCGCCCTGCTGAATCTTCCTGCTTGCGTTGAGCCATACCGAAAACCGGCGTCTTGTGAGAATCCTTGCCCGGCCTACCGCGCTTGGTTCCCCGCCTGCGACCGCCGATGTAGGTTTCGTCCATTTCGACCGTGCCCGAAAGCGGTTCGTCGTTGTCGTCTTGGAGCAAAGAGCGAATCTTGTTAGCCATCCGCCACGCCGTTTTGTACGTAACGCCCAGCTCCCGCTCTAGTTGCTTCGCGGAGATGCCGCACCGGGTTTGGCTCATCAAAAAGATCGCGTGAAACCAGAGCCTAAGAGAAGTAGCCGAACCTTCAAAGATCGTCCCGACAAGGGGGTATTCGTCGTGACCACAGAACTGGCAAGAGTAGCAGGTGCGAGTCTTTACCCGGTGGTGCTTCGTGATGCGCTCGCACTTCGGACAGTGGATACCGTCGGGGTAGAGAAGCCCCACGATGAACTCAAGGATCGTCGCATCGTCCGGGAAGTCCTGATCGAACTCGTAGAAAGTGTAGGTGCTATCCGATGCGGTGCTTCTCTTTGGGGCGTTTCGGTTGCTCTTGCTCATACCCCGAGTATACTACAAACGGGTACCCGTGTCTAGGGGATAATTACCTTGGCTGTTCGAATAAGTTCCAGTATTCAACTGAATCCTGAATCTCGAACCATTTGTACGAACCGGGCTTTCTGCCCGGCCACCTGTTCCCGCTCCAGTCTCTCGGCCTGGGCTCGAGGCGTTCGCGGTACTGGAGAAGATGGCGCTTGATGGCAGGGTAGGCGTCTATGTCTATGCTCCGGCGCGCGAAGATCATCCACAGCTCGTTCCACTCCGGGGACCAGCGCTTTATGTCCTGGCCGCGCGGGTAGGATTCTATGATCTCCGCCGAGCGTGGGGCCTCGCGCACGAGCCGCTCCCTCGTCGGAGTGTCCACGAGGAACGCCTCGTTCAGGTTGTTCGGCACGCCTAGATAGGGCTTCGCGCCGGCGAAACCCAAGAAACTGACTCTTAATCTGCGGTTCGTGTTTGTGTAAGCCGGTCCGGAGTCCCAGCTACGAGCTGGGGCTCCGGCCTTTCGCATGCCTTCTCGCGTGCGCGTGTTTTTTGGTCGCTTCGGAAAGCGACCCCCTCCGCGCCTTCTTTTGTATGAGCACATCAACGCGTAATATCTAGTGGCCAGCCCCTCCTCGCCGACGCCCCTACCGTAAGTGCGGTCCTATCATCCCGACTGCCGGTCCTACTGCCGGTTCTAATGGGCCAGGACCGGCAGTAGGTACTACGAAACTGTCAGAACCCCCATCGGGCCAGAGTAGACTCTTACGAACCGGCGTAATGTTCGTCCACTATCCGAACCATCTACGGCAGGTGACGGTGGCTCCCGAACCTAGGTGATCAAAGATGCCTATCCCCAAGATTTTGCGCTTTACCGAAATTAACCTGGTCCATACCTGTACTAGACGAAGGTCGTACTATATGTTGCCCACTTATGAAACCGTGACGCGGTGAACATGGCGACGCACGTTCAAGGGGGAAGACCTAGTGTTAGTGACGGTAGAGACTATGTATTGGACAGCGAAGCTCTCTGTAGCGACGCTTCTTCTGGCTATGGCTACTGCTATGCCGGCAGGTGCCACCCCAGTTTACAGTACCTGCTACGAGCTTGGCGGTGACGTTGGCTACTACGAGTGGGCAGTAGATGAGCACGGCAATTTCACGGATGCCATCTATATTGATAATTGTGCTTTAGACGACTTGGGGGCTGGGGCTTATGACTACGAGCGGGTATTGGAGCACGAGCAGGGGCACGCTCAGGGACTCTCCCATAGCTCCGTTCCTTCCGGCACAATGTACCCGGAGATGCTAATCACGGGATACTAAGCGGCACTCGAGGATACTAAGCGGCACTCGGCGACACTATGCACGCGGCCGGGGTCCTACAGGGCTCCGGCCTTTAAAGTTTCGTAAGGCTTTGGCCGATAATTGTATTGACGGACGCAGTCCGAAACAGCTTCTCTCCCGTAGATAAACGCCTCATCCATCGCGATGCGCGTCCTCGAAGGGAGCCAAACTCTCTGGGGCGGTTGTCTGTCGGGTCGGGGTCCTTCGGGGCTCCGACCCTTCGCAGATGGGTACTTTTGTACAGAGATATTCGGCGTAACCAGCGGAAGAACACACCAGCGGGCCGATGCGGTAGGCCAGGATCCTCGTTGAGGTACGGTTTTATTCGCGTCGAGCGAGGTTGCGTCGCGGTAGCAGACGTAGTCGGGGCGCTTGGTGCCGTCGGGGGTTGCGAGCGCGGGCTGCACCTCGAAGTCGTGCCCGAGGAGCTTCAGGACGGGCCGCACGAGATTCTGCTCCGTCTGAGCCTCGTTGGCGCTAGGCGTGAAAGAGGCGAAGACGGCCGATACCTCCTCCATCACCGGATGCGTCCGCTCCACGAGGGTCTCCCAATCCGGTCGTCCTGGCAGCGTTATGTTCAGGTAGTGATCGGAGAACAGCCCATGGTTGCGGTGGGGTCGCTCTGCTGGTTGGGTTGGAACAGACATGAGATAAGTATAATGTGAGCTGCGCCTCGCCGGGTAAGAGGTCGCCGGGATCACGGACACCAGAAGAAGCTACGTACGAAGGTTCTTCCAGAATTTCATGTATATTGTGCGTAACCTTTTGGTTCAGGTCGGGCTGTCGGAGAAGGAAGGGCAAGTGACGGGTAGCAGAGAGCGCAGGCTCATGGTGCTCGGAGAAGGGGTTTATACCGTCGCCGAGGTTGCCCGTATTCTTCGGCCCACCATGACCTCTCGCAAGGTACATTATTGGCTAAAGAAGGGCATTTTGGGCGATCCGGTACGTCCGGGATCGCCGGGCAGGCCGGCCCTGTTGTCGTTCGAGCAGTTGCTTATGGCCAGGACTGTCCAGCACCTTCGAGACAACCTACAATTTTCGCTTCAAAGGATCGCTCCTTCCATCGAAATACTTTCTTCGTTTGTTTTTGGGCGTCTGTTCGATGAGGAGTGGTACATGCTGCGGTTCTTCGAGACCGATAGAGGTACTATCGGCGTCACCGACGGCTTGAACCACTCCATCGAAGTGGATACGGGACAGTTCGTCATGCCGGAGGTGTTGCCGGAGTTGGAAGCCTTCTTGAACAAGACCAGACAGGATTGGGAACGGCACGAAGTAGACATTGAAGGGTTCCCTCACCTGGTCTCCAACGCCGGGATAGTAGGCGGTTCTCCTACGATAAGAGAGACGAGAATCGAGACCGCGTTCGTCGCTTACCTGGCCCGGGATCTGAGTACCGAAGACCTCAGAAACCTGTATCCGTATGTCGAGAAGGAAGCGCTCCTGGAAGCGGTAAGGTTCGAAAGCTGGGGGCGTGAGAAGTTTGCCGCGTGAAGGTCATCTTGGACGAGCAGCTGGACCCCAGATCGGCTACCGTCCTTAACGTTATCGAAGATCGCCACGGATGCACCTTTGTCTCGCTGCGAGATCTCGCGCCTCCCAAAACGCAAGACATCGAGATACCGAACATCTGTAAACGATTCGATGCGGTGGCGCTGGTAACGGCAGACGTAAAGGACTTCGGCGCGAAGGCAGTTTACTTCGAAGCGCTGCTGACAGCGGGGGTCTCCGTGATAACGCTGAGGCCGCAAAAGAGGGCTTCCGTCCTGGAAGCTCAAACAGCACTGCTCTTGAGCTGGTCCCGGGAAGTAGCGAACGCCTTGCGAGACGCATCATCCCCCGTCCTGATCAGGGTGAACAACAGCGGCATTTCTACGAGGAGCCTCGAAGAGCTGGTGGAGCAAGCCTCTTCCAGTGGGACGCCCTGAGAGCGCAACACATACGTTGACGAACGGCTGCCGAAATACTTTCTCCAAGGGACGTCGAATGAGGAGTGCGCGCTTGACGTGAAGCGATAGCGGACGAGCCTTCGTCTCGAAGACGTTTGGATAGCTTGGGATCGTCTAGTATCCTGATCGAGTGACGGGCAAGCCATACGGTATTCTCGATAAGGAGCAAACTCTTGGATAACCCGGCACGAGAAGAGCTCGACAGATCTCCTACCGTATGCTCGAGGTGCCGGCATACTAACCCACCAGAGAACCGTTTCTGCGGGCGCTGCGGCGCTTCGTTGGGTGACGTACCGGAGCAAAGTGCCAGGAGCCAGAACGTTCCTGCTGTGAGAAGCTCCGATCTGCCCGCGAGGTTGGGCCCGGCTGGTAAGGCCGTGGCGCTGGGCCTCGCTGCCCTGGCCGTCGACGTCGGTTTGATGTGGCTGCACGGACGCCTGGAGAAGACCGGCAGGCCGGCGCCGCCTGGTGCGTACGCAACCCGGCAGGTAGAAGGCCAGCGTAAGTATCTACATGGCTACCTCTTCCAAGAGGAAGTCTCGCTATGGTTCCGAGACGGGCCAGAGGCGCGCGGCCGGTTTTTCTCAAAGAGGATCACGGCTAGCTTACCGAGAGGCGAGAGACTAACGAGCGTATCTCCACAACGTGAACGCACATGAATATCTAGGAGGAGCAACCGTTTGAGGGTGAGTTTCCTGTACTTCGAGGATTGTCCGTCCCACGAGTTGGCGCTCGCGCGCCTGCACGAGGTGATGGCCGGTGAGGGCTTGAGCGACGACGTCGAGGTCATCGAGGTCGAGACCGAAGAGCGAGCACAAGAGCTTCGCTTTGTGGGATCCCCGACCATCCGCATCGATGGCCAAGACATAGACCCTCCGACCGGCTCCCACTACGCCCTGGCGTGCCGGGCCTACCAACTGGAGGACGGCCGCATCTCTCCTCTGCCTTCTCCGGGCATGATCCGTCACGCCCTAAACTCCGCCGCGGAGAACCGAACCGGCTGACTTCGCAAAGCTACGGAAAGGAGACGAAGTGACAAACCTGGAGCCCGGCGATAAGGCGATACCTTTCGAGCTACCCGGCGTGGACGACCGGAGCCACACCCTTACGGATTACGCGGATAGGGAAGCCCTGGCGGTCGTCTTTACCTGCAACCACTGCCCTTATGCCCGGGCGTGGGAAGACCGCCTGGTGCAAACGCAGGCCGACTATGCCGACAGGAGCGTGCAACTCGTCGCAATTAGCTCGAACGACGCGGAGAGGTACCCCGACGACGGCTTCCCGAAGATGAAGGAGCGGGCGCAGGAGAAGGGGTTCAACTTCCCCTACCTCTACGACGAGTCCCAGGAAATCGCCCGCGCGTACGGCGCCGAGCGCACTCCGGAGATCTTTCTCTTCGACAAGGGCGGCACGTTGCGGTACCACGGTGCCGTGGACGACAGCTACGAAGATCCCGCATCCGTAAAGAACGCCTACTTCAGGGACGCACTCGATGCGGTGCTCGCCGGCCAGGAACCCTCGACTTCCGAAACCGCGCCGGTTGGCTGCACTATAAAGTGGAGGTGACCTTTATCCGGGGTCTATACCTCCGGTCGTCGTGAGAGACCGCCTTGCCGTCAAGACTGCGGGGGATTGAGAGCCGACAGACTCCGTGTGGCTTCTCGTACCGTACCCTCGACGACCTCCGCCGCGGGCATCGCCCGTCCTAGGCGGGCCGCTTGTCCGGCCCAGAGGGACAAGAGCTCTATGCGGTCCTCCTTTGCTGCCGCCGCCCGGATGTCCCTCGTGTAGGCGTTCTGCACGGGGTACTCGGGCACTTCTTCGCCGTCCATCTCCGACAGGAAACGGTTGCGGATGCCGCGGGCCGGTTTGCCGGAGAAAGCACGGGTGAGGGCCGTCTCTTCCGACTCCACCGCGAGCACGGCCTCCTTGTACTTCGGGTGTATCCCGCTCTCCGGGCAGGGGAGGAATGCCGTCCCCATTTGGACCCCTTCGGCGTCGAGCACGAGCGCCGCGGCGAGGCCGCGCCCGTCCATGATCCCACCGGCTGCGACTACGGGCACGTTCAGGGAATCGGCGAGTTGCGGGACGAGTGCCATCGTGCCGACTAGGGCGCTCTCGAAGTCGCCGACAAACGTCCCGCGATGCCCGCCGGCCTCGCTCCCCTGGCCCACCACCGCGTCCACGCACCGCTCCTCGAGCACCAGTCCCTCGCGCACGGTGGTCGCCGTGCCGACCAGTACGGCCCCCGCTTCCTTGAGGGCGGAAATCTGCGCCCTTTCGGGCACCCCGAAGGTGAAGCTGAACACGGAAACCCTCTCCTCCAGGACCACCGCGAGCTGGTCCTCGAAAGGCTGAACGAAGTCGGTAATTTCCCCCAGCGCCTCTATCCCGAGCTCCTCTCGGTACTGGGCCAGCGGCGCATTAACCTCTCGCGGATCGTAGAGCGAGGGATCAAAGGCCTCCGGCACGAACAGGTTGACGGCGAACGGCCTGCCGGTGAGGCTCCGAATCTCCGCTACCGCACCCCGTATCGCGTCGGGCGCCATATACGCCGCCCCGAGCGTCCCCAATCCCCCCGCCTCCGAGACCGCGGCGACCAGCCGGGGCGTCGTCGCCCCTCCGGCCATCCCTGCCTGGATTATGGGGTGCTCAATCCTCAGAAGTTCCGTAACCCTGGTGCTCAACCCCACTCGGATCTACCTCCCCATGTCCCACACGAACTGGCGTAGAGAACCGCCATTCTAGTCGGAAAACCCGGTGCACCCTCGAAAACTCGCCCCGAAAATCCACGCCTTGCAAAACTTTTTGACCCGTGTGATATTGAATGTAGTGCTTTGTTACAAGCGACCGAACTAGCAACAAAACCGTGTAGCAAGCAAACCGGCAGGAGTTACAAGGGGGTTTAGACAAAGATTGTGGGGGTGTTGGCGTTTCGCGTGGGCTAAAGGTGGATGTTACAAGCAACGGAGTTAGCAACAAAATCGCGTAGCAAGCATGCAACCGGCGGTTACAAGGAGGCGTTGGTGGAGATTTTGGGGGTCCGGACTGACTATTTCGGGGAGATAGGGCGGTTAAAGGACGAGTTGAACGCGGTAATTTTGGCGCACTATTACCAGGAGCCGGAGATCCAGGATCTGGCCGATTTCGTCGGGGATTCTCTGGGGTTGGCGAGGCAGGCGCAGGGGACGGACGCTGACGTTATCGTGTTCTGCGGGGTCCACTTTATGGCCGAGACGGCTAAGGTTTTGAACCCCGAAAAGACCGTGGTGTTGCCGGACCTGGAGGCGGGGTGCTCGCTCGCGGACAGCTGTCCTCCGGAGGATTTCCGGCGGTTCATAGAAGAGCGTCCGGGGCACGTAGTGGTCTCGTACGTCAACACATCGGTGGAGGTCAAGGCGCTCAGCGACGTCATCTGCACGTCGAGCAACGCGGAGGCGGTGATCGGGAGCATCCCCGAGGGGACGCCCATAATCTTCGGGCCGGACAAGCACCTCGGGCGGTACCTGGTCGAGAAGACTGGGCGGGAGATGGTCCTGTGGCCCGGGACGTGCATGGTACACGTCCTCTTCTCGGAGAAGAAGATCTGGCAGCTAAAAGTACGCCACCCGGACGCGGAGGTCCTTGCACACCCGGAGTGCGAGGAGCGGGTGCTGCGGACCGCGGACCATGTAGGGAGCACCTCGTCGCTCCTCGAATGGGCCGTCGAGAGCCCGGCGGAGAAGTTCATCGTGGCGACGGAGCCGGGGATCATTCACCAGATGAAGAAGGCCGCGCCGGAGAAGGAGTTCATGCGAGCGCCGGGCAAGGGCCCCGAGGGGGCGTGCGAGGCGTGCAGTGAGTGCCCGCACATGCGCCGGAATACCCTGGAGAAGCTCTACTGGTGCATGAGAGACCTCTCGCTGGAGATAACGCTCGACGAGGAGCTGAGGTTGCGGGCTGCGAGACCCATCGAGCGGATGCTGGAGCTCGGGTAGTGGATGAGGTAGGGGTACGGAGGCCGCCAGCGGCGCTACTCGAGCTCGCGCGAGCCGCCCTGCTGGAGGACGTGGGACGTGGGGACGTCACGTCCCGGGTCACCGTCGGCGAGGAGGCTTGGGCCCGGGCGCGTTTCGTCGCCCGGGAGGAGTTGATCGTCTCGGGCATGGAGGCGGCGCGGGCGGTCTTCTTCGAGGCGGGCGAAGAGGTGGGATTTACGGTGTTCGTTCGGGAGGGGAATCTCGCGCCCGCCGGCTCCGTGTTGGCGGAGGCCGAAGGACCGGCGCGCCCGATCCTCGCGGCCGAGCGGGTAGCTTTGAACCTCGTGATGCGCCTCTCGGGGATCGCTACCTTCACGAGCCGGTACGTGGAGGCGGTGACCGGGACGGGGGCCGTCATCACCGACACCCGCAAGACCACGCCGGGCTTGAGGCTCCTGGAGAAGGCCGCCGTCAGAGCCGGGGGTGGCACGAACCACCGGGCCGGACTAGATGACGGCGTCCTGATCAAAGACAACCACCTCGCTCTCGCCGGGGGCGTGACCGTGGCCGTTCGCCGGGCGCGGGCGAACGCGCCGCACCTCCTCAAGGTAGAGGTAGAAGTCGAGAGCCTCGGTATGCTCGAAGAGGCCATAAGCGCGGGGGCGGACGCGGTCCTCCTGGACAACATGACCCCGGATGAGGTGCGGGAGGCCGTGGCTCTAGCGCGGAGGTCGAGGCCGGATCTCCTCGTGGAGGTCTCCGGTGGGGTGAACCTGCGGACGGTTCGAGCGTACGCGGAGGCCGGGCCGGACTTGATCTCAGTCGGCGCGCTGACCCACTCCGCCCCGGCAGCGGACGTCTCACTTGAGGTAGAGCCGTGCTAGGGGTGGTGGACGTGGTGGTCATTGGAGGCGGTGTCGCCGGTTGCGCGGCGGCGCTCGCGGCGGCGCGGCGGGGAGCCGAAGTCGCTCTCTTCACCAAGCTCCCGACCCGGAAGAGGCGAACACCCGCTACGCGCAGGGCGGCATCGTCTACACTGGCCCCGACGACTCGCCGGGGTTGCTCGTAGAGGACGTCGTCGGATCGGGTGCGGGCAGCCGGGCCGCCGCGGAGCTGCTCTCGCGGGAGGGACCGCCGCTCGTACGGGAGCTCCTGATCGAGGACCTCCAAGTACCCTTCGACCGCGACGCGGACGGTTTCGAGGGACTGCACCTCACCCTCGAGGCCGCCCACTCCGCGCCGCGCATCCTTCACCACCGCGACACGACGGGACGGGAGATACAGCGCGCCCTCACCCGTGCGGTACGGGACGAGGAACGCGTAACCCTCCTGCCGGGTACGGAGGCCCTGGAGCTCGTCGTATCGGGCGGCCGGTGCGCCGGGGTCCATGCCGCGAGAGACGGCGAGGTACTAACCCTACTCGGGCGCGGGGTGGTACTAGCGACGGGAGGACTCGGTGCCCTCTACGAACACACGACCAACCCGCCCGCTGCAACCGGCGACGGCTTCGCGCTCGCGCTCGGGGCCGGGGCCAGGCTGCGCGACCTCCACTACGTCCAGTTCCACCCGACCGCCCTCTACTCGCCCAGTGGAGAGCGGTTCCTCGTCTCCGAGGCCGTGCGCGGGGAGGGCGGGGTGCTAGAGGACCCGGACGGGGAAGAGTTCGTGGACCACCCTCTGGGATCGCTCGCCCCGCGGGACGTGGTGGCGCGCGAGACCTGGTCGATGATGGAGCAGACCGGCTCCCCCTGCGCCTACCTGAACATTACCCACCGCCCCGAAGGGTGGCTCGAAGAGAGGTTCCCCGCCATCCACGCCCGCTGCTCTTCGGAAGGCATAGACATGGCCCGGCAGCCCATACTGGTGGTCCCCGCCGCCCACTACACCTGCGGCGGCGTGGAGACGGATCTCTGCGGCCGCACGAGCCTGCGGGGCCTTTGGGCGGCGGGCGAGGTCGCGAGCACCGGGTTGCACGGCTCGAATCGCCTCGCCTCGACCTCCCTGCTCGAAGGGCTCGTCTTCGGCTGGCGAGCCGGAGAGAGCGCCGCCCACAGCCCCGCTCCCGTCCCGGACCGGCGTCCGTCGAACCCCCCAGTATCGATACCCGAGGGCGCGCCGGAGGAGGCATGGCGACGGCTGCGGCGCGTCGTGTGGAACGCAGCCGGTCTTGTCAGGACCGCCGACGGTCTCGGGGAGGGGCTTGCGGAGATCGAGGGCCTGGAGAAGGAGTATCGCGGCACGGCTCTGGACGGGGCTCTCATCGTCGCCCGGACGTTGCTCGAGGGCGCCCTGTCCGACGGTAGGAGTCGAGGCTGCCACTACCGTCTCGACGCGCGAGAGGAGGTTGCCTTTGCCGATCTACCTGGATAACAACGCGACGACCCCGCTCGACGAGCGGGTCCTTGAAGCGATGCTACCTTACCTCAAGGAACACTTCGGCAACCCCTCGTCGACGACCCACGCCTACGGCTGGACCGCCGCGGCCGCGGTGGACGTAGCGCGGGAGGAGTTGGCCGAAGCCATCGGCGCTTCGCCCGAGGAGTTGACGTTCACCGGCGGCGCTACCGAGTCGGACAACCTGGCCCTGCTGGGCCTGCTCCGCCCCGGCGACCACCTCGTAACCGCCGCGACCGAGCACGAGGCCATCCTGGAGTCGGCGCACCACCTCGCGTGCGCCGGGGTGAGGGTAACGGTCCTCCCGGTCGACGGCTACGGTGTCGTCTCCCCCGACGCTCTCGACGAGGCCGTGGAGCCGGAGACGAAGCTCGTCTCCGTTATGCTCGCCAACAACGAGACCGGGACAATAAACTCCATGCGGGAGCTGGTAGAGATAGCGCACGAGCGCGGCGTCGCGTTCCACACGGACGCGGCGCAGGCGCTCGCGAAGATCCCATTGGACGTAGAGGAGCTTGGCGTGGACATGTTGAGCGTCTCCGCGCACAAGTGCTACGGTCCCAAGGGCGTCGGCGCCCTCTACGTCCGGCGGCGTCCCACGCCGGGCGTTCAGCGGGTGCGCCTAGAGCCCCTGCTTCGTGGCGGTGGCCAGGAGCGGGGCTCGAGGAGCGGGACGTTAAACGTCCCCGGCATCGTCGGCCTGGGTCGGGCCGCGTCCGTAGGCGCGGCCGCTCTGCCCGAAGAGGCGGAGAGGATCTCCGGCCTACGGGACGAGCTGTTCGCGCACCTCCGCGCCAGCGTACCTGGCGTGCGGCTCAACGGTCACCCCGAACAACGGTTGCCGGGCACCCTGAACGTCTCCTTCCCCGGCCTCGATGTCGGGGAGCTGCTGGGTGCTCTACCGGAGGTGGCGGCGTCGGCGGGGTCGGCCTGCGCATCCCTGAAAGCGGGGTCCTCGCATGTGCTGGAGGCGATGGGTCTCGCGGATGAGAGGGCCGCAACCCTCCGCTTCGGCCTCGGGCGTTTCACCACCCCCGACGAGATCGAGCGGGCCGCTGGCCTCGTGGTGCGGGCCGCCGGGGAGCTTGAGGCTTCGGTTACGTAGCCCTTCGCGTTCCCCGTTGTTGGTGTGCGCTCAGACCGGCGGTAGAATCTGATTCTATGACGCGGAATCCAAACGACGCGAATCCCCGGCACACCCATCGCCGCGATAGCGGGGACCACGAGCACACCCACGGTTCGGTGGACCCCTCCATAGCCGCCTCCGAGCGCGGAATCTGGGCTGTCAAGTGGTCCTTCGTCGGCCTCTTCGCCACGGCGCTCGTGCAGGCGTTCGTGGTCGTGCTCTCGGGTAGCGTTGCCCTACTCTCCGACACGATCCACAACTTCGGCGACGCCGCGACCGCCGTGCCGCTTTGGTTCGCCTTCGCGCTCTCCCGCCTGGGGGCAAGTCGGCGCTTCCCGTTCGGCTACGGGCGGGTCGAGGACCTCGCCGGCGTAGTCGTAGTGCTCGTCATCCTCTTCAGCGCCGTCGTCGCCGGGTACGAGGCCGTAGACCGCCTCCTTGACCCGCGGCCTGTGGGACTCCTGTGGGCGGTGGCGGCGGCGTCCGTGGTCGGCTTCGTCGGCAACGAGGTCGTCGCCGTCTTCCGCATCAGGGTCGGCAGGGAGATCGGCAGCGCGGCCCTCGTCGCCGACGGCTACCACGCCAGAACGGATGGATGGACCAGCCTCGCCGTCCTGATCGGCGTCGTGGGGGTTTGGCTCGGGTACCCGCTCGCCGACCCCGTCGTGGGCCTCCTTATCGCCGCGGCGATCCTCGTGATCGTCTGGCAGTCGGGCAAGACCGTCTTCGCCCGTCTCCTCGATGGGGTAGACCCCGAGGTATTGGATGAGATCCGGCACGCCGCGGACCACGTCGAAGGTGTCGAGGACGTGGCGGAGATCAGGGCGCGCTGGCTCGGACATCGACTGCGCGCCGAGGTCAACGTGGCGGTCTCGCCGGAGCTGTCCGTTGCGGAGGGGCACGCGATAGCCTGGGAGGTCAACCACCATCTCCTGCACGAACTCGTCTACCTCGACAAGGCCGTGATGCACGTGGACCCCGTGCAAGAGTCGGGCGAGGAGCACCACCGCGTCGCCGCCCACAGCCACGACGACCTGCCGGGACACTCGCACTAGTGTATTGACATGATTGGTTTGCAGCAGTGCTCCTCTTCGGGTATCGTGGTCGCCACCACTCGTTCGAGTGGCCGCGGTGAAGCGAGCATGAGGAGGCGTCTCCGTGTCGATGAAGA
>Ga0136616_10000864_pt1 | contig 15318 bp, 18 predicted proteins | sample AntDrymUQ2992106_2_FD_106648 | JGI IMG/M metagenome (GOLD analysis project Ga0136616, IMG submission 106648) | Polar desert sand microbial communities from Dry Valleys, Antarctica - metaG UQ299 (21.06) | ecosystem: Environmental > Terrestrial > Soil > Desert | place: Antarctica: Dry Valley...
CTTTGCCAGGAGCGTCTTCCCCACCCCGGGAACGTCTTCTATGAGGACGTGTCCCCCGGCGAGCAGCGCCGTCACCGCCAGAGAGATACCCTCCCGCTTGCCGGAGACGGCGCGCTCGACGTTATCGACGATGCGTTCTACCGTCTCCGCGAAAACGTAGTAGTCCAATCAAGTCCCGCCTACACCGAACTCCGACAACGAAACGAGAGTATATCTTATAGCAGTCAGCCATCAGCTATCAGCCGTCAGCTACGATTCGATCGGCGAAAACCTGCGGCGCGGGCCGGAGCGTAGACGATCTTCGCTCCGGGTTCACAGCATCATTCCGTCCGCCGACTCTCGCCTCTCACAGTTTTGCTGATAGCTGAAAGCTGACTGCTAATAGCTAGGAAGCCGTCAGGCTTCCGTCCCCGTAGAACTGCTCGACGTAGCGGCGCTGGACGGCATTTAGGCCACGCGAGTACCAGACCATGACCACGTAGCGCGGCTCTTTGGGGGTGGTCTTGGGGTACATACCGCACTCCATCGGCAGGCGGTTGCTCTTGCGAGCGTTGCACTTGGTGCAGGCGGCGACCACGTTGTCCCAGGTGTTCAGGCCGCCGCGCGAGAGCGGCTTTACGTGATCTCGCGTCAGGCACTCCTTACGGTTCAGGTCATCACGGTGTTTGGAGCAGTACTGGCACCGGTAGTTGTCGCGCGCGAAGAGGATCGCGTTCGTCACGTGCTTCCTCAAGCGACGCGGTATCTCGACGAACTTCACGAGCCGGATGACCAGGGGATAAGGGTACTCGGCCTTCTCGGAGCGGAACCTGCGGTCCAGGTTGGCCTCCACGATCTCCGCCTTTTCCGAGACAACGAGCACGATAGCCCGCTTTACCGGCACCAAAGCCACGGGCTCAAAACTAGCGTTCAAGGTCAAACACCGTGCCACGACCGAATACTAACATAACCGGATGCTTACGCAAACATAGCATTTTTAACGCAGGTTTAACGCCCGGAAGCTAGAGGCCTATCGCCTCCGTCTTGGGCGCCCGCAGGACGGCGTCGAGGATCGGAGCGGCGGAGTGTCGTACCGGGTCGGCTACCGGGAGGCCGGTAGTTGAAGCGAGGCGGTCGATAAAGCTCTGCGCCGCGTCTTCGTCGAGTCCTTTGGTGTTGGCGCTCACCGCGACAACGGGGGCGGGCTTGACGAGGGCGGCGACCCTCTCGTAGAGGCGCGCGACGGGCTCGACGTCCGGGCGGGGGACGCCGGGGAAGACGGGTTCGTTCGAAGCGTCGGCGCACAGGATCAGGCAATCCGGGCAGGAGCCGTGGAGGAGGGCCGTCGTGACACCGGAGTAGGCCGGGTGAGACAGCGAACCCTGGCCTTCGACCAGGATCAGGTCCGGGGAGGTCTCAGCCGCCCCTAGCACGAGTTGTTCGGCGGCGCCAGCAGCGAAGTCCGAGACCACGGCGTCCACGCAGATCCCCCACCCGGCGATAACTATCCCGGTCTGGCCCGTGGCTACGAACTCCGTGGAGATCTCCCTCTCCCGGGCGGCAAGCTCTACCTCGAGCGTCGCCGTCATCTTGCCTATGGCGCTGTTCGTCCCGACGGTGAGCGCGACCTTCGGCTCCACCGTGAATCCCTCTCCGGAGAAGAGCGGGACGTCTTCTGGCGGCTCGCGCACGTCCCACACCTTCGCCCCGGGGAACTCCGGCGCGAGGCGCTGGTGGAGGCCGCTGACGATCTCGAGCCCGGCGTCCGCGGCTTCCCTCAAGGTCTCCACCCACTCCTCCGGCAGCCGTCCCCCGGCCGGGGCGAGCCCGACGAGTATGGAGGTCGGGTCTCTCTGGAGGGCCTCGCGGAGCGTGCCAACTATGGGCGCGTCGCGCCGGAGGTTCGGGAGCACGTCGAGGACGTTTCGGGCTTTGCAGGTGAGCGTCGAGTCGATGACGGCGACGACCTCGTCGCGGCCGTAGGCGATGAGGCCGTGGGCGGTCTTGGCGTGGCGGTCGGCGAACCAGCCCTCCGCGAGGATGGCGTAGCGACGTGCGGGCGTCTCCCCGGGCCTCACAGAGGCTCCACACCGAGGCCGGGTTCTTGGGAGAGGAGGATGCGGCCCTTCTCGTAGCCGAGCCCCTCGAACGGGTCGTCGGCGAGGAGCATGGCACCATCGAGGTCCACGAAGTCGACCAGGCCGGAGATCTGGGCAGCCGCCGCGATGCCCAGAGACGTCTCGACCATGCAGCCGAGCATGACGAGCATGCCGTGGGCGCGGGCGACGTGGATCATCTCCAGAGCCCGCCGCAGCCCGCCGCACTTGGCAAGCTTGACGTTCACCCCGGATACGCAACCCGCGAGGCGGGGAACGTTCCGGGCATCGACGGCGCTCTCGTCGGCGACGACCGGCACCGGTTGCGCGGCCTCCGTAACCCCGCGCAACGCCTCGGGCCCGGCGGAGGCCGGTACGGGTTGCTCGATTAGGCGCACCGCGCCCGTTTCCTTTAGCTCCCGCGCGACCCCGGGCGCTTCCTCCGGGGAGAAAGCCTCGTTCGCGTCCACCCAGAGGGCGGCGTCCGAGGCCCCGGCGACCGCCCGGACCGTCGCAAGATCCTCCCCGCCCCCCACCTTCATCTTGAGGACGGGGAAACCGGAGAGTCTCTCCGCCTCGCAAAGTGTGGTCTCGCGGTCGGCTATGCTCAAGGTATAGGCGCTCGTGGGCTCGGGGCGGGCGAGGCCGAGGAGCCGGTAGACGGGGACGCCGAGCCTTCTAGCGGCCAGATCGTGGAGGGCCGAATCGAGGGCGGCCAGGGCCGACGGGGGCAAGAAGTCGTTCTCTCGTAAGGTCTCCTCGATACCCCAGGGGTCTGAGATCCGGACGCGTTCCAGGGCCTCCACGACGCCCGCCACGTTCTGCTCGTAGTAGTCCGTGGGGGCGGCCTCGCCGCGACCCGTGACGCCTCCTTCTTCGAGCGTCAGGATCACGCGTTCGAAGTGGTCCGAAGAACCGCGGGCGATGGCGAAGGTGCGTTTGGTACGCACCGTCAGCGTCTCCACCCCGATCTTCACGCGCCGCTCCTCCCTAAAACCGTCAGGCCACCGTGTGCGTATTGTAGCGGCGGCCGGAGACGCGGTTCAAAAACCCCCAGGAGTCGGCTCACATAGATGCTGTGAGCAGAACATGTAGCGGTTATAATTCGGGTGGCCGGTCGTCGAGTCACGGGTTGGTGGGCTTTGAGCGTGAGCGCGGTAGCGACAGCAGAAGTTTTAATCGTCGAGGACGACGCGGTGATCCTGAACACCCTAGCGTACAACCTCACCCGGCAGGGTTTCGGCGTGCAGAAGGCGATGAGCGGGGTCGAGGCCCTGAAGCTCGCCCGCCAGCTCAGGCCGGACCTCATCCTGCTCGACGTGATGCTCCCCGGCGAGTCCGGTATAAGGGTCTGCGAGAAGATCCGCGAAGAGGACCGGGAGGTGGTGATCGTGATGGTCACCGCCAAGGACGCCGAGGAGGACAAGGTACAGGGCTTCGAGGCGGGCGCCGACGACTACGTGACCAAGCCATTCGGCATGAAGGAGTTGGTCGCGAGGATCAACGCTAACCTCAAGCGGAGTACCGCCTCGCCGGGGGCTCGCGGCAGGATCCTCGAGGCCGCCGACCTATGGCTCGACACGAAGAACTTTACCGCCTGCGTGAAGGACGAGCCCCTGAACCTGAGGCTCAAAGAGTTCGAGCTTTTGGTGGCGCTCGCCTCGCAACCGGGGGAGCTGAAGAGCCGCGAGGAGCTGGCCAAGGAGGTGTGGGGCCACGCGGGCGTGGGCTCCTCGCGCACCATCGACGTTCACGTCCGGCGCATCCGGGCTTCGCTCTCGGATAGCGACTACGAGTACGTACACACCGCCCGGGGCCTCGGCTACCGCTTCGAGCCGCGTCCCAAGATCGAGGGCGACGGGGCTGCCGAGGATCGGGCGACGGTGGAGACGCGCGAGTAGCGAGATGCCGGAGCAGAACGGAGAGAACGGCTCCTTCGAGACCAACTCCGTAGAAGAGGCCGGCTCAGGGGGCTCTGGGTCCGTGAGCGTCGTCGAGCTAAAGCGGGTCAACAAGATCCGGCGCGACTTCGTCGCGAACGTCTCCCACGAGCTGAAGACCCCGGCGACGAGCCTGAAGCTGCTCGCCGAGAGCCTAGTGGACGTTCTGGACGAGGACCCAGAAGGGGCGCGCTTCTTCGCCGAGCAGCTCAGGGACGAGACCGAGAGGCTGGCCAAGCTGATCACGGACCTACTGGACCTGACGCGCCTGGAGAGCGAAGAGGGTATACAGAACCCCCAGCCCGTGGACGTCAGGAGCATCCTGATGGTCGTGCTCGCCCGCCACCGGCCGACCGCCCGCCGTAACAACATCTCCCTCTCCTGGAAACGCTCCGGCAGGGCCGCCACGTACACCGTCCGCGGCGACGAGACGCAACTCACCTCCATGTTCTCTAACCTCGTGGAAAACGCCGTAAAGTACACCCCGGTAGGCGGGCGCGTCGAGGTTACCGCCGAGTCGGACGAGAGCGAGGTCGTCGTGCGCGTCTCGGACACGGGCATCGGCATCCCCGAGAAGTACGTGGGCCGCATCTTCGAGCGTTTCTACCGGGTCGACAAGGCCCGCTCCAAAGAGACCGGCGGTACCGGGCTCGGTTTGAGCATCGTGCGGCACATAGTCGAGAACCACGGCGGCCGCGTAACCGTCGAGAGTATCCCCGGCGAGGGCTCGACCTTCACCGTTCGCCTGCCGCGAGGGTGAGCCTCGCGGCAGCACCGGATTAAACCAAAACACCAAAAAATACGATAATAGTGTGGAAGTACGTGAGCGTCTCGCCGACTTCGAAGAGTCCTCGACGTTCAGGGTGTCTTCGTCGCGGGAGGATTTCGACGCGCCCGAGCTCGACGCCAGCCAATGGGAGGCGACCACCCGGGACCTCGGGCGGGGCAGGCTCGTACCGGAGAACGCGGGTATGGAGGATGGGCTGCTCCACCTGACTCTCCCCACGGGCACCTTGAACGGCGGCGAGATCGAGTCGAAAGACCTCTACGGCCCCGGCTTCTACGCCGCGCGCATCAAAGTGCCGGACGCACCGTCCTCCATCACGGGCTTCTTCCTCTACAGCCCCCCCGACCTCGAGAGCGAGATAGACATAGAGATCTACAACGACACATCCGGCAAGATCCTGTTCACTGCCTACTCGGACGGCGACCAGACCCACACGACAGACCATGGTCCTCCCCTTCGACCCAACCGAGGACTTCCACGACTACGCCTTCTTCTACGACGAGGAGTCCATAACCTTCTATGTCGACGGCGAGCCGATGCAAAAGTACGAGGGCAGTCTGCCCGACGAGCGGATGAACCTCTACGTCAACTCGTGGTTCCCCGACTGGCTCGACGGCGAGAAGCCCGGCTCCGACCGCTACGCTTACGTGGACTGGATCGAGCGTTGAGAGCTGCATCCGTCAGCAAAAGCCCTGCGGGATATAGAATGGCCTCGAACGGGAGACCGAAGGGGAGGAGCACATGTCCGAACATCACGGTGTCTTGCGCAAGAGGTTCACCGGTGAGCTGTGGCGCTCGATAGAAGGCGTCTACGCCGAGATACTGGCCCACCCGTTCCTCACGGGTCTCACCGACGGCACGCTCGCCGAGGAGCGCTTCCGCTTCTACGTCCTGCAAGACGCGCTGTACCTGCGCGAGTACGCCCGCGCCCTGAGCCTCGCTGGGGTCCGCTCCCCGGACGAGGGCGTGCTCGTGATGTTCAACGAGCACTCGGCGGGCGCCATTACCGTAGAGCGAAGCCTACACGAAGGCTTCCTTACAGACCTCGGCGTCGCCCAAGAAGAGGCGGAAGCGACCGAGGCTTCCCCCACCACCCTCGCCTATACGAGCTTCCTGCTCAGAACGGCTGCTCTAGGCGACTACCCGGAGGTGTTGGGAGCGGTGTTGCCGTGCTACTGGATCTATGCGGAGGTAGGCAAGGCCCTACTCGAACGCGGCTCTCCGAACCCCCGCTACCAGAAGTGGATCAACACCTACGGTGGCGAGGAGTTCGGCGCACTCGTCGAGGCCATACTCGACCTCACCGATAAGGTCTGCGAAGACCTCAACCCCGCCCAGAAGGCCCGCGTCAAAGAAGCTTTCGTCACCACCAGCCGCTACGAGTGGATGTTCTGGGACGCGGCCTGGAACATCGAAGGGTGGCCTGTGAGATAGAGCGGCCAGCCCTCCTTATATCGATTACCCCTTGACATCTTCCGCTTCTACTGACACTAATCAAAGCAACATGGGCGCGCAAAGCCCTGAGTGATGAACAAGGGAAGAGAAAGGCAAGGAGGATTTCTGTGGCCGAGACCAACGACAACAGACGGGTTGCGATCGCCTGCCAGGGTGGCGGAAGCCATACGGCTTTTACGGCAGGAGCGTTGACGAATCTTCTCAAAGAAAAGGCCGAGGAAAAGCACGACTATGAGATTGTGGCCTTGAGTGGAACTTCCGGTGGTTCCATCTGCGCTCTGCTGGCCTGGTACGGATTGTTGATGAACGACACCAACAAGGCCGTCGAGCTGCTGGATTCCTTCTGGAAGGATAATTCCGCCAACTCGTTTCAGGATAAGCTTCTCAACGATTGGCTCCTCTGGACGAATCGGTTCTTCGGCAACATCGGTGGCACGCCTACCATCAGTCCGTACAATACGTATTCTTCTTCTTGGGTCAGCGATAAGTTGAAGGGCATGCTCGAGAAGCACGTCGATTTCCAGAGGGCCAACCAGCTCGTGCAACCGTCGAGCCCGATGTTGCTCCTTGGCGCCGTCAACATCCTCAGCGGTGACTTCAAGGCCTTCAACAGCCGCAGGGATAAGATCACCGTAGAGATGATCCTCGCTTCGGCCGCGCTCCCGACCCTGTTCAAAGCCGTGCATACCAATGGAGGCGTGTATTGGGACGGCTTGTTCTCGCAGAACCCACCCGTACGCGAGCTCCCCCATGCAAACCCCGACGAGATATGGGTGATACAGATAGACCCGCAAAGTCGGGGCGACGAGCCGAAGACGATGCCACACATAATGGACAGGCGCAATGAGCTTGCCGGCAACCTTTCGCTGTATCAGGAAACGCATTCCATAAAGAGGATCAACGAACTGGTAGACAAACTGGTCGAAGGCGACAACAAGGAGGACAAAATCCTTCGCGTTCCCGGTAAGGTAAACGACGAAGATACGAAAGACGAGGAGTACAAGGAGGACAAGGAGTACAGGTATATCGAGTTGAAGTGGATCGAGTTGATTCATGAATTGGATTCCGAATCGAAGCTGGACCGCTCCCCATCATTCATACAAGGGCTGGTGGCTCACGGCGAAGAACAGGCCGAGAAATTCCTGAAAGAATCTCTCTCACTCGTGGGAGCAAGGACCGGCTGAGGCAGAGTCCCGATCCGTATGCCGATCCGGCATCCGCGCAACCGGATCGCCGCCCCTGAGAAGAGAGAAGCCCCGCCGGAACCAGCCAACTGGCGGGGCTTCTCCTGCAAGCCGCTACTTCAGTCTTCCTTGGAGACCCACTCCTCGTTCTCGTTCTTCTCGTACTTCTGCTCGACGGCGCTCCAGGCCACCCGGTGAGCGCGGTCCTCCTCACCGTACTGCTCCTCCGCGGAGTTGTACGCCGCCCGGTATATCTCCCGCGCGTGCTTGGGGAGGTTCCTCTTCACGCTGTCCGGCAGATCGTCTAGCTCCTGGTACGGCACGGCCTGTCCTCCTCTTTACGAAGCCTCTTTTTCGGGACTACTCCGTACCCCGAGATGCTCCCTCCAAACTCCTCTAAGCGCCCGCGAAATGGTCCCAGCCGGAGAGGCCGTCCACTCGCTCGCCGCCGCGCAAAAAGTCTATGCCCTCTCCCGTCACCTCCCCGATCACCGTGGCCGGAACCTCCGACTCCGCAGCAAGAGCCTCTACGACCTCCCGCGGGGCGGCCACGAGAAGCTCGTAGTCCTCGCCGCCGGTAGCCGCGAGGATCTCCGGGTCCCGGCCCGCGGAGCGAAGGTACTCCCGCGTGTCGCCGGCGATGGGCAGGAGGTTGAGGTCTATGCGGCAACCCACGCCGCTCCTCTCGCAGACGTGTCTCACGTCGGAGGCAAGGCCGTCGGATAGGTCGATCATGGCGTGCGCCCCGAGCCGGGCCGCCGCGCGTCCGGCGACCAACCGGGGCTCCGGCCGCAGGTGCTTGTGGATGAGACGCTTCGGACCGGCGTCGCCCCTCTCCAGGGCGAGAAGGCCCGCAGTCGACGCGCCGAGCTCGCCGGTTACAACCAGGAGGTCGCCGGGACGTGCCCCGGAACGCAGCACGGGCGCGTGGGCGAGCTGACCGAGGATCGAGACGTCCACCGTCAGCGCGGCTGCGCCGGTGGTATCGCCACCCAAAGGGTACGCCCCGAACTCCTCGCACGCTTCCAGGACGCCGTCCATGCAGCGCAAGGTTGTCTCCGCGTCGTCCGCGCCTCCCGAGGCGAGCACGAAGCGCGGCACGCCCCCCATCGCCGCGACGTCCGAGACGTTGGCCGCGACGGCTTTGTAGCCAACGTCTTCCGGAGAGGCCCACTCCTTGAAGTGCCGTCCCGAGACGAGCATGTCGGCGGCGGCGACCCACAGGGCGTCCCCGAGGCACAGCACGGCACAGTCGTCGCCAATGGGAACGACGACCTCCGCGGGCGGGTCGGGGAGACGATCAGAGAGGTGGCGTATAACGTCGAACTCGTTCAACGGGGTCTCTTGCCAAACCAACGGCGGGGATCCAGGAACCCGCGGTAGTGGCGGACGGCCTCCCGTCCGAGTAGAAGGGCCGAGAGTAAGAACGTCCCCTCGGCCGCGACCACGAGCCCGGAGGCGACCCATACTTTCTGCCCGGTTGTGAGCGGCAGGAAGGGGACCGCCAGGAGCGTCAGGTAGAGCACGCCCGGTACCACGAACACCCCGAAGATCAAAGCCCATATCCTCCAACCGCTCCTCGGTTCGGAGGGTGCACTGGGCTCTTCCTCGACTCTCTCAGGTCGGGGGGAGTTTGGGTCTTCCGGTCCGTTCACGGGTCGCTCCTGCTCTTTTGGAGTTTCATCTCCCTCACGGTGTTCCAAAGAACGTCCGACTCCTCCGCCGTGTACCAGGTGTTCAGGCCGCGCCACTTCTCTTCAGTGGCCCAGACGTGGGCATCGTGGGCGGAGCTTTCGAGGCGTACCTTGCCTCCCGGGTGGCGGGCGATGAAGCCGACGCCCACGTAGAGCTCGAGGTCGTCGGGGGCGCGCCAGGGCTCGACCCGGGCCCACCAGACGACCTCCGGTTCGGCGTCGAGCCCGGTCTCCTCGAAGGTCTCGCGCCGGGCGCAGAGGACGAAGTCCTCGCCGGGCTCAAGCATACCGCCTGGATTCTCCCAGAGCCCGACCGGCGACTTGCGACGCCGCATAAGGAGCGCCCGAGGCTCCTCGCTAGGGCCTCGTCCGAGGTCGACTACCACCGTCCCGGCGCCGAGGTGGGCGTTGACTACGCCGGGATGGGGAGGGGTGGGAGGCGGGGGCTCGGGGGGTGGGACGTCGGGGAGTGCGTCTAAGTCACACGCGACACCCAGGATGTTCTCGCGGCTCCACCAGCTCCGGAGATCCAACCACTCTTCGGTCGTGACCCACCTGTACCCGAGGTGCTCGTCGGAGAGCCGGACGCCGTCGCGCTCCGTGGAGACCCGGCTTACGTACGTGGCGCTCGCGAGGAGTCCGCCACCGGGTCCTTTTCCGACCCAGGTGGCGAGCAGGCGTTGCGGGGCGACGAGGAGGCCGGTCTCCTCGTAGACCTCGCGGACGGCGCCCCTCTCGAAGCTCTCACCGGGAGCGAGGCGTCCGGCGGGCGGGTCCCAGGTTCCGGATGGGCGCAGGAGCAGGAGCATCCGCCCATCCGGGCGTACCGGCAGGATGCCGGAGACGAGGTCAGCCTTGACGCTCAAGCTCGTGCCCGGTCCCGCGGAGCATCCGCCAAGAACGAGCGGAGTTCGCGGGCCGCCGCCTCAGGGTCCTCCGCGTCGAGCACGGCCCGCACGACCGCGAAGCCCGGGGCGCTCGCCTCGGCCACCTCCCGAGCCGTCTCGAGCGTGACGCCGCCGATAGCGAACCAGGGCAAGGGAACCGCCGCATCCGAGATCTCGCGCAGGAGAGCCGGTCCTGCCGCCGCCGCCTCCGGTTTGGTCGGCGTGGCGTAAACGGTCCCGACACCGAGGTAGTCCGCCCCCTCCTGGACGGCCAAGAGGGCCTCCTCCACACTGGAGACCGACCGGCCGATCACGACGCCGGGACCGAGCATCTCGCTCGCGCGCGCTATGGGTTCATCTTCCTGGCCGAGGTGAACCCCGTGAGCGCCGGAGAGCCGGGCGAGCTCCGCGTCGTCGTTCACGGTGAAGAGGGCGCCTGCGCGTTCACAGATCTCCTTTAGCTCCACAGCCAGCGGAAGCAGCTCCTCTCGCGAGGCGCATTTGTCCCGAAGCTGCACGACATCCACGCCTCCTCGAACGGCGGCGGCGACCCTGGCCGCGAGATCCGGCCGAGGGTCGGTGACGAGCAGGAGGCGGGCGTCCTGTAGGCGCTCCCTGGGGTTCACGAGTCGATGCGCTTTGGCGGCCAGGCGACGACGTCGAGGCGGCGCGCGTAGTGCAAGATGGGCTCCGTCTCCGGCAGGCTAACCCCGATCTGGGCGGTCATCTCGAGCTCCTCGACCTCGGCCTCGGCCCTCTGCAGGGGCCAGACTACGTGGTGGATGTCGCCACGCCGCACGCGTCTCTCACCGTTCACCCCCGCGCTGTAGAGGCAGTAGCGCTCCGTGAGGAAGTTCTCCAGCGTTCCGGGGCGTGAGTCGAACCGCTCGCCCGCGGGGCGATAACGCCCCACGAACCTGGCGGGAGGCGCGCCCTTGTGGGTGCGCACGCTACTGTAGTGCACCTCTTCTTCGCTTACCTCGCAGGACATCTTCGCGTCGAAATAGGGCAGCCCGAATGTTGCGCGCGCGAGACGGACGGCTACCGGGTTGTGCGCGTCGAGGCTGAAGAACCAGAGACCGGGCTTGCCCCCGTGCGTAACGTAGGTGCGCAGGTTCAGCTCGGGGAAGTTGGATAGCCACGGCACACCGGGCAAAAACCGGGGCCTCACGTCCTCCATGCGAAACGGCACCACGCCCAGCCACGCCGACCCATCGAAGGTGTCGAGTCTTAACGCGGGTGGGATCAGGGGCCGCAGCCAGTCTTCCGGGACCGACCAGTGCATAAAGAGCAGGTCGTGCCAGCGCATGCGCAGTACCCACGGCCCCTCCGGGAGCGGGTAGGGACGGTGCTCCGTCTGGCTCAGGACCTTCTCAAGCTGCGACGATGCCATGATCTCTGCCCATACTAACACCCACGGTCACGACATCTGCGTTCGCGGTCACGCTCCGGGCCACGCGACGGCGCTGTCACGTGGGCAAAGCCACCAGAGGAGGACACGTTTAGACGCCGGAAAATTCCTCGACCCGCAGCACGCCATCGAGCCCGTACGGGTCCTCGGCGATGCCGGCGAGAGCGTCGAGGAAGCGAGGCTCGAAGGTGCCGCCGCCATCCGCTCCTCCGGCGGCGACCTCCCCCGCCCGGCCGAAGTAGGCGAGGGCGTGCGCGACGGTCTCGGCGTCCGCTCCTCCGGCGGCGGCGAAGCATCCGACCACAGCGGTCGAGGCACAGCCACTCCCGACGACGCGGCCCATGAGCGGGTGGCCGTTGGAGACGGCCAGGGTGTGCTCGCCATCGCTCACGTAGTCGGTCTCGCCGGTGGCGGCGACGGTGACGCCAAGAGCGCCGGCGGCCTTCGTGGCGGCCTGTCGGGCGTCGCCCGCGAGGCTCTCGACACCGCGCACCTCGGCGGCGAGGCCCGCGAGGGTAGAGATCTCGCCGGCGTTGCCGCAGACGGCTGCGATAGAGAGCTCGGAGAGGAAGCGTTCGGCCGTCTGGGTGCGGAAAGAGGTTGCTCCGGCGCCGACGGGATCCAGGACCACCGGTATACCCCGCTCGTTGGCCTTATTACCGGCAAGTAGCACGGCCTCCACGAAAGTCGGGTCGAGGGTGCCGATGTTCACTACGAGGGCGGAGGCGAGGCTGACCATCTCCTGGACCTCCTCGTGGGCGTGGGCCATGACCGGGAGCGCGCCCGTAGAGAGGGTCGTGTTGGCGACGAGGTTGACCGTTACGTAGTTGGTCAGGTGGTGGACGAGCGGCTTCTGCGAGGAGATCCCGCGTAGCGCTTCTTCGGCCTTCATTCTTCGACTCCTTCCAGGACTCTGCCAAGAGCGTGGACCGGCCCGGCGCCCTTCCCTATCTCCCCGAGGCCGTACTCTACTGCCTCCGAGGCGATCACGTGCGCCCGCCGCGCGGCTTCCACGGGGCCGAAGCCGTGCGCCAGGAAGCTCGCGAGCGCCGAGGAGTAGGTACAGCCGGCCCCGTGGGTGTTCTCAGAGGGGTAGACGGGACCTTCGATCCTGACGAAATCCTCCCCGTCGTAGAGGAGGTCGGCCCCCGAAGAGGTGTGCCCGCCGGTGATGATCACGACTTTGGGACCAAGAGCGCGCAGCGTCACCGCGCAATCCTCCATGCGGTCCTCGTCCACCTCCTCCCCCACGAGGGCGAAGGCCTCGTTGACGTTCGGGGTTATGACCGTGGCGAGCGGGAAGAGCCCGTTCTTGTAGGTATACACGGCGTCCGGCTCCAGGAGCACCGCCCCGCTCTCGGCAACCATCACCGGGTCCACGACCACGTTCGGGAGCCGCAGGCGCTCCACGCTCTCGGCGACGGCGGAGATGATGCCTGCGTTGAAGAGCATCCCGGTCTTTACCGCGTCGGCCCCGATGTCTGAGACGACGGCCTCTATCTGCTCCGTGGCGACCTGTGGGGGGAAGGCGTGGATGTCCGTCACGCCGACGGTGTTCTGGGCGGTGGTGGCGACGATGGCGGTCGTCCCGTAGACGCCGCAGCGCAGAAACGCCTTGAGGTCCGCCTGGATGCCAGCCCCCGCCCCGGAGTCGCTCGTAGCTATGCTCATTACCCGTTTCATGTTTCCTCCTGGCTCTCCGGCAGGAACTCGTTCGTCATCACCGCGTCCACCTCAACCGGCCCGGGGAGCACGCCGTTCTCGACGGCCCAGTCCACGTAGGCGCGCCACTCCTCGGGGTCCTGGTACCCGATGCGCTCCGCCTCGAAGAGGGGCACCGTCAGCCCGATCGTCTCCTCGGCGACCTCGGGGTCGAGCTCCTCGTTGGCCGCGAGCAGGGCGTCGCGGGCGGCGTCGGGGTTCTCCAGGGCGTAGCGGTGCCCCTCGACGAGCGCGCCGACGAAGCGCCGTACGAGGTCGGGGTTCTCCTCGGCGTAGGACCCGCTCGTCGCCACGACCAGCTCGTTGTAGTTCGGGACGCCGACTTCAGGTAGGCGTATCACGTTGGTCTCGAAACCCTCCTGGGCGAGCTCGACCGCCTCGATGTTCCAGTAGGCGTCGACCACGGCGTCCACCCTCTCCGAGATCAGGGCCGGGCGCAGGTCCAGACCGACGTTGATCTTCTCGACGGACGACGGATCCTCGCCGGCCTCGCGCAGCACCGTGTCCAGCACCGCCGCCCCGAAGGACTGCCCGGCGTATCCGACCGTCTTCCCGACCAGATCCTCGGGGGCCGTGATCCCCGCCTCCTCCAAACTGATAATGGAGTTCAAAGGCTCCTGCATGATAGCCATGACCGACCTGACCGGCACCTCGCGCGCGGCGGCGTTCGTCACCTCGTTCTCGTAGGAGACGCCGAACTCGCTCTGCCCGGCGGCCACGAGCTGCAACACGGCGGTCGGGTCGGAGGGCTGTTGAATCTCCACCTCCAGCCCCGCCTCCTCGAAGAACCCCTCGGCTTGCGCCGCGTAGATCCCCGCGTGATCCGCGTTCGGATACCAGTCGAGCGTCAGCGTAACCCTTTCGAGGCCATCCGAAGACTCCCCGCTCCCCGAAGCCCCGCCGCAACCCGCGAGCGCGACCAACAGGAAAACGGCGAGCAGGGAGAGCGCGAGAAAGCGCCAGAGGAAGAGTTTTCGGGGTAAGCGTTCGAGGAGGTGCGCGGGACTCTGCATATCCACTTCCTTCCGGTGGGATTACCCACGTCAGGTTCCAAGCGTCTCGGCCTTGGCCGACTCTCAGCCGCCCCAATTCTCGGGGAAGCTCCGCCGTGTTTGTATTGTGCCCACTATAGCAGAGAAGTTTCTAACGATCGCGTACGAGGGTCCAGGGTGCGGCGAGGCGTTGGAGGAGGGCGACAAGGAGGAAGAGCGAGACGCCCATCACGGAGAGCAGGGAGATCTCGGCAAAGAGACGCGGTATCTCGAACTGGGCTTTGTCCTGGATCATGAGAAACCCCAACCCCTCGCTCGAACCAACCCACTCGCCGACGACGGCCCCGATAACGCAGTACGTCACCGCCAGCCTCACCCCGCCGAAGAGGAAAGGCAGGGCCCCCGGCGCCTCTACCATAAAGAAGATGCGCCACCTCGTCGCCCCGAACGAGCGCATGAGACGGACGAGGTCGGGATCGGTCGCCCGCAGCCCGTCCACGGTCGCGACGGTAATAGGGAAGAAGCAGAAGAGGGTGACGACGAGGACCTTGGGTAGTTGCCCGTAGCCGAGCCAGGTGACGAGGATCGGGGCTATGGCGACGGTGGGAAGGGTCTGGGAGACGACGAGCCAGGGATAGAGCGAGCGTTCGGCGAGCGCCGAACGGTTTATGAGGAGCCCCGAGAGCGCGCCCGCGACCACCGCCACGAGGAACCCCAGGACAGCCTCGCTCGCCGTGGGACCGGCGTGCCTCAGCAACAGGTCGCGCGACTCCCAGAACGCCCCAGCGATGGCCGAGGGTCCGGGCAGGAGAAACGCCGGCACGCCGAAGAGGCGCACCAAAGCCTCCCACGCCACGAGGACCAGCAGGGCGACCAAGGCCGCCGGCAGAGCTGCTGGCAACACTCGCTTCAAGGCGTCGCCACCCCCAGGGCCTCGAGAAGGCGCCCCTTGAGCCGGGCGAACTCTTCGGTCGTCTCCATCTCCATCGTGCGGGGGCGTTCGAGATGCACGGGCAGGTCGAGGGCGACGCGGGCGGGTCTGCGGGAGAGGACGACGACGCGGTCGGCGAGCAGGAGCGCCTCGTCTACGTCGTGGGTAACGAGGACGATGGTGGCGGCGAGCTCGTCGCGGACGCCGAGGAGCCAGCCCTGCAGGTCGCGGCGGGTGAGC
>Ga0136616_10000865_pt1 | contig 15302 bp, 17 predicted proteins | sample AntDrymUQ2992106_2_FD_106648 | JGI IMG/M metagenome (GOLD analysis project Ga0136616, IMG submission 106648) | Polar desert sand microbial communities from Dry Valleys, Antarctica - metaG UQ299 (21.06) | ecosystem: Environmental > Terrestrial > Soil > Desert | place: Antarctica: Dry Valley...
GGCCGCTCGAGGGCGAGCAGGTCGTCGAGCGGTTGCGCGAGGCGGGCGGCCAGGCGCGCGGGGTCCTGCTCGTAGTCGTGGACGCCGACGAGGTCGCCGCCCACCACCTCCCAGCCGTCGTTGCTCACCACCGGCCGCGTCGGGTCCAGCGCGCGCGTGAGGTGGGCGAGCGCGCGCACGAGCTCGCGCTGGGCGGCGACGAGCGGGAGGTCGGGCACCCCCCATGACTCGTTGAACGGCACCCAGGCGATCACGCACGGATGGCCGGCGTCGCGGTCGACGACGGCGAGCCACTCCTCGGTCAGCCGCCGGGCCGCGAGCGGCGTGAAGCGGTACGCGCTCGGCAGCTCGTCCCACACGAGCAGCCCGCGCTCGTCGGCCACGCGCAGGTAGCGCGCGTCCTCGACCTTCTGGTGCTTGCGCACGCCGTTGAAGCCGAGCGCCTGCGTGAGCTCCACGTCGCGCTCGAGCGCGGCCCGGTCGGGCGGTGTCAGCCCGGTCTCGGGCCAGTGCCCCTGGTCGAGCACGAGGCGAAGCGCGATCGGACGCTCGTTGAGCAGCACGCGCCCGCCGTCCACGCGGACCGAGCGCATCGCCGTGTAGCCGTCCGCCCGGTCCACGACGCCCTCGGGGCCGGTGAGGCGAACGTCGGCGTCGAACAGCACCGGGTTGCCGGGCGACCACGACAGCGCCTCGCGGTCGTCCGTGGTTCCCGGGTCGTCCGGCGCGATGCGCGCGCGCACCTCGCCGCCGGACGGCCCACGCCGAGTCGGCGAGCACGGCGTCGCCGCGGCGCAGCGTCAGGTTCAGCCGCAGGTCGTCGCGCGACGGGCCGTCGACGCGCGCGTGCACGGCGAACGACCAGCTTGCGAGGTCGGGCTCCAGACGAAGCGAGCGCACCGACCAGGCGGGCAGCGCCTCGAGCCACACCGTCTGCCAGATCCCCGTGGTGCGCGGATACCAGAATGGTGTGCGGTTCCGGCCTCCAGTCCTGCTTGCCGCGCGGCTTCTCGAGGTCGAGCGGGTCGTCGAACGCGCGCACGACGAGCTCCTGCTCGCCGTCGCGCAGGACGTCCGTGACGTCGACGCCGAACGGGACCCAGCCGCCCTCGTGCACGGCGAGCCGTTGGCCGTTCACCCAGACCGTCGCCTCGTGGTCGACGGCCCCGAAGCGCAGCCACAGGCGGCCGCCGTCCGGGATCGCCGGCGCGCGGAACGACCGCCGGTACCAGCAGGCCCGGAACATGCCGGTGTCGCCGATGCCGCTGGCCGGGGACTCAGGGGCGAACGGCACCCGGATCTCACGGTCGAACGTGACGCCGCCGGGCACGCGCGCCCGTGCGTCGGGGTCGAGCGCGAACTCCCAGCGGCCGTCGAGGCTCGTCCAGTCGCGGCGCAGCCGGGGGCGGGGATGGTCGTCGGCCACGGTGGCGGTCTTTCGGATTGACAAGGGCGTGGGCGGAACCGTACCGTCGACGGCATGGAGGACGCCCCGACGTCCGAGGCGAAGCCTGCCCAGCTCCGGCGGCAGCGGATGCTGGACCTCATCCGCTTGGAGGAGTTCGTCGGCGTGGCCGAGCTCGGGGAGCGCTTCGGCGTGTCGCAGGTGACGGCGCGCACCGACCTCGACGCGCTGGCTCGGCGTGGGCTCGTTCGGCGCATCCGGGGCGGGGCGATGTCGCGCATCGCCGCGGGGCATGAGCGCGCCTTCGAGGAGACGGAGCTGCGCTACCACGCGGAGAAGGAGATCATCGGGCGGGCCGCCGCGAACCTGGTCACCGACGGCGAGACGGTCATCCTCGACGTGGGCACCACGACGACGGAAGCCGCCCGCGCGCTGGCCGCCAGGACGTCGCTCGCCGGCGTGACGGTGATCACCAGCGCCCTGAACATCGCGCTCGAGCTCGAGCCGACGATCCCGCGGCTGACCGTGGTCGTGCTCGGCGGCACCCTGCGCCCGCTCCAGCACTCGCTCGTGGACCCGCTCGCGGCGCTGCCGCTCGCGCACGTCAACGCGCACACCCTGCTCCTGGGCTGCAACGGGGTGGACCCGGTGGCCGGCGTGACGAACGTGAACCTGCCCGAAGCCGACGTCAAGCGCCGCCTCCTCGCCGCCTCGCGCCGGCGCATCGTGCTGGCCGACGGCTCCAAGCTCGGCACCGTGCACCTGGCCCGGCTCTGCCGGCTCGACGAGGTCGACGCCGTCGTCACCGGGCCGTCCGCGGATCCCGGCGTAGTCGACGACCTGCGCCAGCGGGGCGTGGACGTGCTCGTCGCCACCTGACCGCTTGTGCTTCGGAAAGTGCTCTTGCGGCTTGACAAGCGGGCGGAGCGGCGTGGTTTGGTCATGGCTCTGCGCCCGGTGGGCAGGAGGAGGACTTGTGAGCAGCTCGGAATCCGGCGTGACCCGCCGGCGCTTCCTGGGAGGAGCCGCGGCACTCGGCGCCGGCGGCGCCCTTGCGGTCACCACGCTCGGCTCCCCCTGGGCCGGCGGCGACCGCACCGTCTCGTTCTGGCACCTGTTCTCGGGCGGCGACGGCGAGCGCCTCTCGGCGATGCTCGACGACTACGCGGCCGCGGACACCGGCATCGTGGTCGAGCCGCTCACGCTGACCTGGGGGCCGCCCTACTACACGAAGCTCGCCCTCGCCTCGGCGGGCAACCGGCCGCCGGACGTGGCCGCGTTCCACGCGTCCCGGCTGGGCGCGTACGCGCCGCAGGGGCTGCTCACGCCGCTCGAGCCCGAGCTGCTGGCCCGTCACGGCATCACCGAGGACCGCTTCCTGCCCGAGGTGTGGCAGCGCGGCCGGTTCGAGGGGCGCCAGTACCTCGTCCCGCTCGACACGCACCCGCTCGTCCTCTACTACGACACCGAGCTCGCGCGCAAGGCCGACCTGCTCGACGGCGATCAGCTGCGCACGCTGAGCGGCGCCGACGACGTGCCCGGGGCCTTCGCGGCGATGAAGGAGGCGACGGGCCAGAGCGGCGTGTCCTTCGAGGTCCGCGGGGTGATGCTCTGGCGGATCTGGCTCTCGCTCTACAACCAGCTCGGAGGTGCGCCGATCTTCTCCGAGGACGGCCAGGAGCTCACGATGGACGACGCCGCGGCCGAGGAGTCGGTCGCCTTCATGACCGAGCTCACGCAGGGGCGTCAGCTCGCCCCCGCCGACCTCGACTACCCCGCGAGCGTCGCCTTCTTCCAGAACGGGACGACCGGCTTCATGATCAACGGCGCGTGGGAGGTGCCCACGCTCGAGGCGGCCAAGATGAAGTACGACATCGCGCCGATCCCGAACATCCTGGGGCGCGAGCAGAACTGGGCCGACTCGCACGCCTTCTGCATCCCGACCGCCGACACCCGCTCGGACGAGCGCCTCGAGTCCGCCGTCGCGTTCATCGGCGGCATGCTCGAGCGCAGCTTCACATGGGCCGAGGGCGGCCACGTGCCCGCCTTCCAGCCGGTCATCCAGGAGCCGCGCTGCAAGGAGCTCGAGCCCCAGTCGCACTACGTGAGCGCGGCCGAGAATGCCGTCTACGGCCCGTCCGTCTGGTTCGGCGGCGCGGGCTCGGAGCTCGAGAACGAGGCCTACGCGGCCTTCCAGGGCTCGCTCACCGGTGCGTCTGACCCCCGCGGCGCGGTGCGCCAGTTCCGCCGCGCCATGGCGGACTTCCTCGCCAAGCCCTCACCGGTGGTCTAGGGGAGCGTCATGGCCACGGCGCAACCTGCATCCGTCTCCGCCGGCGCCCGCGCCCGCACTCGTGACGCGCGCCGGCGCCGCGAGAAGCGCGCCCGCGCGGGCTGGGCGATGGTCTCGCCCTTCTTCCTCGTCTACCTGCTCTTCCTGCTCTGGCCGGTCGTCGGCGCCCTGTGGTCGAGCTTGTTCGACGAGAGCCTGGGCGCTGCCTCGACCACGTGGCGTGGGCTCGGCAACTACGGCGAGCTGCTCGGCGACAACGACTTCTGGACCGCGATGTGGCACACCCTGCTGTTCACGCTGCTGAGCACGCCGCCGCTCGTGCTGCTCGCGCTCGGGCTGGCGATCCTGGTGACCCGCGCGCTGCCGGCGCAGTGGCTCTTCCGGCTGGCGTTCTTCGCGCCGTACGTGCTGCCGGTCTCGGTGGTCGTGCTGCTCTTCAACTGGATGTTCCAGCCCGGCTTCGGCCTCATCAACGGCTACCTGACGAAGCTCGGGATGGCCGAGGTGAACTGGCTCGGCGACGAGGGCACCGCGATGATCGCGGTGGTGCTCCTGACGGTCTGGTGGACGCTCGGGTTCAACTTCGTCCTCTACATCGCAGCGCTGCAGGACATCTCCAAGGAGCTCTACGAGGCCGCGGCGATGGACGGGGCGACCGCCTGGCAGCAGGTCCGCTCGATCACGATCCCCCTGCTCGTGCCGACCACCGTGCTCGTCATCGTCCTGCAGGTCATCGCCTCGCTGAAGGTCTTCGACCAGATCTACCTGCTGCTGCAGGGCGGGCCGAACTTCTCCACTCGACCAGCGGTGCAGTACGTCTTCGAGTCGGCCTTCACCCAGTACCGGGTGGGCTACGCGTCGGCGCTGTCGATCGTGTTCTTCGTCGCGATCGTCCTCGTGTCGCTGCTGATGTTCGCGGCGGTGCGCCGGATCCAGCGCTCGCAGGGCACCGCCGCCCCGGTCGCGACCGCAGAGGAGATCCGATGAGCGTCGTCGCCGGCACCCGCAGCAGCGGACGGACCACGACCCGCACGCGCCGCAGGACGGGCAACTCCCGCTGGACTCCCGGCACGATCGCCGCGCTCGTGGTCGCCCTCCTGTTCGCCTTCGTGTGGCTCCTGCCGCTCGCCTGGGCGCTCGCCACCGCGCTGAAGCCGGACGCCGAGACGACGGTCACCCCGGTGAGCTGGTTCGGGACGACGGTGACGCTCGACGCGTTCTCGAGCGGCTTCTCGAGCGGCGACATCTGGAAGTGGTACTTCAACTCGGCGCTCGTCTCCACCGTGGTGACGCTGCTCACGGTCTTCCTCGGGAGCATGGCCGCGTTCGCGTTCTCGCGCGTGAGCTTCCGCGGGCGGGAGATCCTCTACTTCCTCATCGGGGCCGGGCTCATCGTGCCGTTCCAGGCCCTGATCGTGCCGCTCTTCGAGGAGCTGCAGACGTTCGGGATGGTCGACACCTACTGGGGCATGATCCTGCCGCAGGTCGTCGCTCCGATCGCGGTGCTCGTCTTCAAGCGGTTCTTCGACGGCATCCCGAAGGAGCTGGAGGAGAGCGCCCGGCTCGACGGCGCGGGCGCGTGGCGCATCTACTGGCAGATCTGGATGCCGCTGGCCAAGCCCGCGACGGCCGCCGTGGCGATCTTCACGTTCGTCACCTCGTGGAACAACTTCCTCTGGCCGTTCATCATCACGTCGGCCGGATCGCTGCAGACGATCCCGGTCGGCCTCGCCACGGTGCAGAGCTTCTACGGCGCCCAGTACGCCCAGGTGATGGCGCTGTCCCTGGTCGGGGCGCTGCCGCTGTTCATCGCGTTCGTGCTGTTCCAGCGCCAGATCGTCGAGGGCATCTCCAGCACGGGCTCAAAGGCTGACCTTCGCGGCGCGCGCGATGGCCTCGTCCATGGCGGCGCCGGGCGCTTCGACCACCTTGCCGTGGCCTGGCGCCAGCCGGGCCGGGTCGAGCGCGCGCAGCGTACGCGCCGTCGCGAGCGCCGTCGGCCGGTGCCACGTGGCGAGCGCGGGCAGAGGGAAGCGCCGGTTGACCCGGGCGGTGGTCTCGACGCCGCCCAGCGTCGAGAAGGCGTCGGCGCAGAAGAGCGTCCCGTCGCGTGGATCGAGGAAGGCGACCTGGCCGGGGGTGTGTCCGGGGGCGGCGTGGACCTCGAGCGAGCCGACCCGGTCGCCGTCCGTGAACGTCCGCGTCGGCCGGGTGCTCGCGCCCGGGTAGCCGCCGCGCAGCTTGGCGTCCGGCTCTCCCGGGTCCATCATCTTGTCCTTGGCGAGCAGCCGGGCGTCGCGCGCGGAGATGAGCACCGCGGCGTCCGGCAGGGCGGCGGCCAGCGCGTCGAGGGCGCCGATGTGGTCGCCGTGCGCGTGCGTGAGCGCGATCCGGACGATCGGCGCGCCCAGCTCCGCGGCGGCGGCGAGGATCTTCTTGTGCGAGCGCGGGAGCATCGCGTCGATCAGCGTGAGCCCGTCGTCTTCCCGCACGAGGTACGCGTTCACGAGGCCCAACCGGCTCAGGCGCTGGACGGTCACTGCTCCAACTGGTCCGTCCGGCAATCGCGCGGGTCCTTGTCCTCCCGCCAGCGGCTCAGCTTGGTGCCGTGCCGGATGCGGTCGTTGGAGACGTGGTCGAACGTCACCTCGACCACCAGCTCGGGCCGCAGCTCGACCCACTCGAGCTCACGCTCGTTGTTCCACCGGCTCGGCTCCCCGCTTCCCCGCTGGCCGGTCTCATAGGGCGCGAGGCGCGCGGGCAGGTCGCGCTTCTCGGCGGCCTTGAAGCCGGAGCAGTGGCCGACGACTCGCAGCTCGGCGGCGCCGTCGTAGAGCCCGAGGATGAGCGAGCCCAGCGTGTTCTCCTCCTTGCCCGGGCGCCAACCCATGACCACCGCGTCGATCGTGCGGACTCGTTTGATCTTCACCATGCCGACGCGCTCGCCAGGGCAGTAGCGCGCGTCCTGGCGCTTGGCGATCACGCCCTCGGCGCCGTGCAGCCACGGCTCGGCCTCCCCGGGGTCCTCGGACGACGGGGTGAGGTCGACCGAGGCGTCGATCATCTCCGCCAGCCGGTCGCGCCGCTCCGCCTGCGGACGCTCGAGCAGCAGCTCGTCGCCCTCGGCGAGGAGGTCGAAGGCGACGAAGCGCGTCGGCGTCGTCTCGGCCAGCATGGTGATGCGCGAGACGGCGGGATGGATCCGCTGGCCGAGCGCGTCGAAGTCCTGCCGGCCCTGCGCGTCGAACAGCACGATCTCCCCGTCGAGCACGAAGCGGCCGTCCGGGAAGCGCAGCTCGGGGAAGTAGCGCGAGAGCGGCTTCCCGTTGCGCGACTGCAGGTGGACGTCGGCGCCGTCCACGAACGCGATCGCCCGGAACCCGTCCCACTTGGGCTCGTACACCCAGCCTTCCCCGGTCGGCAGCGCGCGCGCCGTCTTGGCGAGCTGGGGCAGGACGGGCGGGGAGAGCGGAAGCGCCACCGAGCCGCGATGCTATCTGGCGATGCTCGACTACTACGACCGGCGCGCACCGGAGTACGACGAGTGGTGGGAGGGAAGCGGGCCGTACGCCGAGCGCGAGCGCCCCGGCTGGCACGCGGAGGTCGCGGTGCTCGTCGAGGCGCTGCGCGCGCTCCCGCCGGCCCGGACGCTCGACATCGCGTGCGGCACCGGCTTCCTGACCCGCCACCTGCCGGGTACGGTGACCGGCCTGGACGCGAGCGCGGCGATGCTCTCGATCGCGCGCGAGCGGATCCCCGGCGGCGACGTCGTGCAGGCGGACGCGCTGGCGCCGCCCTTCCCGGACGGGACGTTCGCGCGCGTGGCGACCGGCCACTTCTACGGCCACCTCGAGCGTGCCGACCGCGCGTGCTTCCTGGCGCGGGCGCGCCGGCTGGCGCCCGAGCTGCTCGTGGTCGACTCCGCGCGCCGCGCCGACGTGCCGGCGGAGCGGATGGACCCGCGCGTGCTCGCCGACGGCTCGCGCCATGCGGTCTTCAAGCGCTGGTTCGCACCGGAGGAGCTCGCCGGCGAGCTCGGCGGCGGACGGATCGTGCACGCGGGCCGCTGGTTCGTCGCGGTGCTCGCGTGAGGGAGCTCGTCATCAGCGGGACCGTGTTCCTCGGCCGCGCGGTGGTCGAGGCGGCGCTGGCGCGCGGCGACCTAATTGCATCGCGGCCGGAACGGGCGCGGCCTGCATCCGGACGCGGACGACGTGCTGGGCGATCGGGTCACCGGCCTGGATCGCCTGCCCGCCGGCGGGTGGGACGCCGTCGTGGACACCTGCGGGTTCGACGCCGCGGCCGTGGGCGCCGCCGCCCGTGCCCTGGCCGACCGGGCGGAGCACTACACGTTCGTCTCGTCCGCGTCGGTCTACCCCGGCTGGCCCACCGCCCCCGTGAGCGAGCGCAGCCCGGTGTTCGAGGATCCCGACGACCCCGAGTACGGCCCGCAGAAGGCGGCGGCGGAGCGCGCGGCCGAGGCGGCGATGCCGAGGCGCGCGCTGCACGTCCGTGCGGGCGCGATCGTGGGCCCGCACGAGAACATCGGGCGGCTGCCGTACTGGCTGACGAGGATGCGGCGAGGGGGTGACGTGCTCGCGCCGTGACCGCCGGTCGCGCGGCTGCAGTGGGTCGACGCGCGCGACCTGGCGGACTGGGTGCTCGCCATGGGGGCGCAGCGTCGCGGCGGCGTCTTCAACGCGGTGCCGCCTCCCGGGTGGACGACGTGGGGCGCGCTGCTCGAGACCTGCCGCGCCGCCGTGAACCCGGGCGCGCGGCTGTGCTGGATCGACGGTGAACGGGTCGCCGCGGCGGTGGATGACGGCCTGGTCCGAGCTGCCGCTGTGGCCGGCTCCCGGGGAGGCGACCGCGGGGCTGTTCGCCGTCGAGGCGCGCCGCGCCGCGGCGGCCGGGCTGAGGATCAGGCCGCTCGAGGCGACCGTGGCGGACACCTGGGCGTGGCTGCGCGACGGAGGCGAGCCGGCGGCCTGGCGTGCCGAGCTGCGAGCGAAGGGACTCGGAGCAGCGCGCGAGCGCGCGCTGCTGGCCGAGTGGACCTCCTAGGCCGTCCTCGCGCTAGACGAGGGGGCGGGCTCCCGCGGAAAGGGGAGCGGAGCGGGCGTGGCCTGGGTCATACGATCGGCGACCGCTCGTCGAAGCCCGGCCGGGTGTCGGCGCCGAACTTCGCGGCGAGTGCGTCGATCGCGCCCAGGGCGGCAAAGGGAGCCGCGATGAGGATGAACGTGATCATGCTTCTAGTATCGACGGTTTTTCGTCTAGCTGTAGGCTTGCTTGACTACTGGATCGGTAGGCTCAGCCTATGACGCTGCAGCAGCTGCGCTACTTCCTTGCCGCGGCCGACAGCGGCTCGTTCTCCGCCGCCGCCGAGACGCTCCACATGGCCCAGCCGAGCCTGTCGGACCAGATTCGCAAGCTCGAAGCCGAGCTCGGCGTCGCGCTGTTCGCGCGCGCCGGGCGCAAGCTCGCGCTGACCGAGGCGGGGCGCATGCTGCGCCCGCACGCCGAGAAGACGCTGGCGTCCGCCGAGGAGGCGGCCGACTCGGTCCGCGAGGTGCGCACGCTCACGGGCGGCACCGTGAGCTTCGGGACCTTCGGCAGCGCCCACCACTACCTGCTCGGCGGGCTCGTGCAGGACTTCCGCCGCCGCCATCCCGACGTCCGCGTGCGCGTGGTCGGCCAGAACTCCGTCGAGGTCGCCGACGCGATCCGCGACGGGCGGCTCGAGGCCGGCCTGATCATGCTGCCGGTCGACGACCGCGGGCTGGAGATCCGCCCGTCCATCCGCGAGGAGAACCACTACATCAGCGCCAGCCCCCAGCACACCGCGCGGCCGAAGACGATCGAGGAGGTCGCGGCGTCGACGCTGATCCTCTACGACGCCCGCTGGGGCGCGGTCGACCCGATGCGGCGCCAGCTCAACGAGCGCGCCCAGCGCGCCGGCGTCCGGATCGAGCCGCAGATCGAGGTCGAGTACCTCACCGCCGCGCTCGACCTCGCGTCGCGCCGGCTCGGCGACACGATCGCCGGGCCGAGCGTCCTGGTGACACGCGGCTACGCGCGCAAGCTGGCGAGCGTGTCGCTCGACCCGCCGCTGTACGACACGTTCGCGTTCGTCACCCGCCGCAACGCGCAGCTCTCGCCTGCGACGCGCGCCTTCATGGAGCTTGCGGAACGGCGCGTCGCCGCCATCGGCAGCGGGTCCTAGGGGTTACGATGGTCGGCATGTCCCAGGACAACGCGACGGTCGCCGAAGAGGAGTACCTGCAGACGATCATCTGGCTGCAGGAGGCCGGGCTGCCGATGACGGGGGCGAACGTGGCCCGGGCCATGCAGCTCTCGGCGCCGACCGTGCACGAGATGATCGGGCGGCTGGAGCGTGACGGGTACGTGACGCGCGGGACGGACAAGGCGCTCGCGTTCACCGTCAACGGCCGCGAGCACGCCGAGGGCGTGGTGCGCCGGCACCGCCTGATCGAGCGCTTCCTCACCGACGTGCTCAAGATCCCGTGGGACGAGGTGCACGAGGAGGCCGAGCGGCTCGAGCACGCGATGTCGCCGGTGCTCGAGGCGCGTATGGAGGAGGCGATCGGCGACGCCAAGACGTGCCCGCACGGCCACCCGATCAACGTGGGCGAGCGCATCGTGGGCGTGCCGCTGGCCGACGTCGAGGAGCACGCGAGCGTGCGCATCCTGCGCTTCGAGAACGAGGCCGAGGAGCTGCTGCACTACCTCAAGGAGGCCGGCGTCGAGCCCGGCGAGGAGGGCACCGTCGCCGAGTCCGGCGACGAGCACGTGGTGGTCGACTTCCGCGGCCGGCGCTCCGAGCTGTCGCGCTCGGTCGCCGAGACGGTGTCGGTCGTGGCCAACCCGTCGCCGCCGCCCCGGACGGCGCTGCCCGAGCAGCTCGTGCTCTCCAAGGACCGCTGGGGGCGCTGATCGCGCCCATCGTCCGCGCGCACGAGGCCGAGCTCGTCCGGCCGACGGATGATGAGCCGGGCCGCGGTCCGTAGCTTCGGGATCCTCCCGAAACCCTCCCCCCAAGGACCCCTCATGCACCGCCTGCTCCCCCTCGGCGCGGCCGCCACCGCGCTGGCGCTCGTCGCCGCCGTGCCCGCGTCCGCAGACTCGATCTCGTTCCTGCGCTCCGGCGACGTCTGGGTCGCCAGCCCCGACGGCGCCGACGGGGGCCCGCTACTTCAGCCCGACCTGGTCGCCGGACGGCTCGCGGATCGCATTCAACACGCGCGCCGCGACATCCTCGTCGGCGAGGTGCCCAGCCAGGCGGGCTGCTGCACCGTGCCGCAGCAGGGCGCCGTCACCGTGATCGAGGGCGGGGAGCTCCCCGATTGGGACCCCGCCGACGTCGCGGGACCGCCCGCGCCGGGCGGTCCCATCCTCAGCGTCGAACGCGTCGCGCTGCACACCGCGCCCGCCGCACGATCGTGCCGGAGCAGGCCCCGCGCGGCGCGCTAGGTGACGCGGCCGGGCGCGGCGTCGAACGCCAAGTGCTCGGCGCGCACCACCAGGTGACGTAGGCGGTCGATCGCGTCCCAGACGTCGACGTGGCGGGTGTAGAGCGGGGCGATGCCGAGCCGCACGGAGTCGGGGCCGCGGAAGTCCGGGATCACGCCCGCGCGCTCGACCAGCGCGCGGGTTATCGGCCATGCGTCGGGGTGGCGCAGCGCGACGTGCGAGCCGCGCCGCGCCGGGTCGCGCGGGCTGTCGAGCGCGAAGCCGAGCGGCGCGAGCCAGGCGTCGTGCAGGGCGATCAGCCGCTCGGTCAGGGCCATGGCCTTGGCGTAGAGCGCGGCGACGCCGGCCTCCGCGGTCAGGCGCGCGCCCTCCTCCACCGCCGCGAGGCCGAGGATCGACGGCGTGCCGGCGAGGAAGCGCGCGATCGACGGCTCGGGGTCGTACGGTCGCTCCATCGCGAACTGGTCGCGCTGCCCGAACCAGCCCCAGATCGGCGAGCGCAGCTGCGCTTGCAGGGCGGAAGCCACGTACAGGTACGCGGGCGCGCCGGGGCCGGCGTTGAGGTACTTGTAGGTGCAGCCGACGGCCAGCTCGGCGCCCGCGTCCCCGAGGCCCACCGGCACGGCGCCGGCCGAGTGGCTCAGGTCCCAGATCAGCGTCGCCCCGCGCCCGCGCGCCGCGGCCTCCAGCCCGCCGAGGTCGGCGAGGGCGCCCGAGCGGTAGGCGACGTGGGAGAGCACCACGACGTCGCCCGGGCCGCACGGCAGCGTCGCGGCGTCCGGCTCGCCGTCGAACAGGCGCAGCTCGAGCCCGCGCTGGGCGGCGATCCCCTCGAGCACGTAGCGGTCGGTGGGGAAGTTGCCCCGGTCCGTGACGAGCGCAACCTCGCCTGGCCCGCGTCCCGCGTCGAGCACCGCGCCGACCAGCTTGAAGAGGTTGACCGTGGTCGAGTCGCACACGACCACCTCCCCGGGTGCCGCGCCGATCACGTCCGCGATCGCGTCGCCGCTGCGGGCCGGCGCGTCGATCCACTCGGACCAGCCGCCCACCAGCCGGTCACCCCACTCGGCGGTCAGCGCCGCGAGCCGGTCGCGGGTGGCGAGGGGCAGCCGGCCGAGCGAGTTGCCGTCGAGGTAGATCCGGTCCGGCGCGTCGTCGACGAAGCGCGCGCGGAAGCCGGCGAGCGGATCGGCGGCGTCCGCCGCCTCGGCGGCCGTCCGGCTCAGCGGATCCATCCGGTCGCCACCTCCCACAGCGGGTTGGCCGGATCGAGGTGGCCGAAGTGGCCCTCGCCGGGCATGACGACCAGCTCGACGTCGTCGCCGGAAGCAAGGGCCGCCGCCGCGAAGCGCTCGCTCATCACGGGCGGCACGATGTCGTCGCAGGCCCCGTGGGTCAACAGGACGGGCACGCCGAGCGGCAGCCGCTCCGCCGGCGATGCGGCGGCGTAGCGGTCCGGCACCTCCGCGGGCGTGCCGCCCAGCAGCCGGTGGACCACCGCGCCGGAGAGCCGGAGCTCCGACGCGAGCCGCAGGTCCACGACGCCGGCCTGCGCGACGACGGCGGTCACCCGCACGCGCGGGTCCGCGCGCGTGGCGAGCCACGTCGCGAGGTGGCCGCCGGCGGAATGCCCGATCGCCACGACGCGGTCGAGCGCGAGCCCGCCGCCCGGCGGCAGGTCCGCGAGATGGTCGACCGCGGCGGCGACGTCCTCGAGCGTCCGCGGGTAGCCGCCACCCGCGACGCGGCCCAGGCGGCGGTACTCCACGTTCCACGCCGCCCATCCGCGCGTGGCCAGGTCGGCGCACAGCGGGTGCATCAGCTTCCGCCCGTACTGCGCCCGCCAGAAGCCGCCGTGCACCACGACGGCGACGGGATGCGGCCCGTCGCCGTCCGGGAGGAACAGCTCGCCGTACTGCGAGCGGGCGCGCCCGTAGCGGTGGCGCTCAGGCGGCGACACCCAGCGAGCGGGCCGCCTCGGCGAGCCGCGTGACCCCCTCGTCGATCTGCTCGGGCGTCACGCCGGAGTAGGCGAGCCGGAGCGTGTTCTCCCCGCCTTCGAGCAGGAAGTCCGTGCCCTTGACGAAGAGGACGTCGCGCTCCTTGGCGGCCGTCTCGAGCTCGGCCACGTTGAAGCCCTCCGGCAGCTCGACCCACATGAAGTAGCCGCCGGACGGCGGCGAGAAGCGCGCCTCCGGCAGCTCGCGCTCCAGCGCGCCCACCAGCGCGTCGCGGCGGTCGCGCAGCGCGTCCTTCACGGTCGCGATCGCGCCGCCCATCCGTCCCGAGCGGGCGAACTGGTTGACGATCGACTGGGCGACCATGTTCGGCGAGATGTAGGTGTTCGTCGCGATCCCCTGGATCTGCTTGATGACCGCCTGCGGCCCGACCAGGTAGCCGACCCGGATGCCGGGGCAGACCGTCTTGGAGAACGAGGACGCGTAGACGACCTTGCCCGCGTCGTCCTGCGAGAGCATCGTCGGCAGCGGCTCGCCCTCGAAGCGGATCGCGATGTACGGGTCGTCCTCGAAGATCGTGAAGTCGTGCGCGGCGGCCAGCGCCAGCAGCTCCGCGCGCTTGCCCGCGCTGAGCGTGTATCCGGCCGGGTTCTGGAAGTTGGGGATGATGTGCGCGAGCTTGGGAGTGACGCCGCCCTCGAGCAGCGCACGCAGCGCGGCCGTGTCGATCCCGTCGGTCTCGAGGTCGACCATGCGCAGGTCGGCCTCGCGGTTGCGCAGATTCAGCAGCGTCCGGTCGTAGGTCGGGGACTCGACCACCACCGGATCGCCGGGGCCGACGAGCAGCTGGAAGAGGAACGCGTCGGCCTGCATCGAGCCGTTGGTGACGAGCACCTGCTCGACCGCGACGCCGTGCTGCTCGGCGATCCACTCGCGCAGCGGCACGTAGCCGACGGAGGTCCCGTAGGCGGTCGTCCCGCCGGGGTCCTCCGCGAACGCCTGCTGGGCGGCCTCCCGCAGGCCCTCGACGTCGACGATGTCGAGCGACGGCGCGCCCCGGGCGAAGGAGATCGTGGACATGCCCGCAGCCTAGGGACTACGCGAGCGAGCCGGAGATCTCGGCCGCGATCTCGGCCACCTCGGTGGGCGTCTCGCCGACGCGCACGCCGCGCGCCTCGAGCGCCTCTTGCTTGGCCTTCGCCGTCCCCGCGGTGCCGGACACGATCGCGCCCGCGTGGCCCATCGTCTTGCCGGGCGGCGCGGTGAAGCCGGCGATGTACGCCACGACCGGCTTGGAGACGTGCTCGGCGATGTAGTCGGCCGCCTCCTCCTCGGCCGAGCCGCCGATCTCGCCCGCCATCACGATCAGCTGGGTCTCCGGGTCGGCCTCGAACGCGGCGATCACGTCGATGAAGCTGGTGCCGGGCACCGGGTCGCCGCCGATCCCGACGATGCTCGAGTTGCCGAAGCCGCGCTGGGCCAGCTCGTTGCCGATCTGGTAGGTGAGCGTGCCGGAACGCGAGACGACGCCCACGTCGCCCGCCTTGAAGAACGCGGCGGGGATGATCCCGACGTTGGCCTTCCCGGGCGAGAGGATCCCCGGGCAGTTCGGCCCGACGAGCCGCACGTCGTCGCGCCGCGCGAGATGGTTGTAGACGCGCAGCTCGTCGTGGGCGGGGATGCCCTCGGTGATGGCGACGATCAGCGCGACGCCGGCGTCCTCGGCCTCGAGGATCGAGTCGGCCGCGAACCGCGGGGGGACGAAGATCATAGCCGTGTTCGCGCCGGTCTCGGCCACGGCCGCGTGGAACGTGTCGAAGACCGGGATCCCCTCGACGTCCTGGCCGCCCTTGCCGGGCGTCACCCCGCTCACCACGGCGGTGCCGTAGGCGCGGTTGTTGAGCGTGTGGAACGTGCCCTCGCGGCCGGTGATGCCGGAGGTGCAGAGCTTCGTGTCGTTGTCGACGAGGATCGCCACCGCGCTAGCCCGCCAGTTCCACGACGCGGTTGGCGGCGCCGAGCATGGTCGACTCCGCGTGGACGTTGGGCAGGTCGGCCTCGGCCAGCAGCTCGCGCCCCTCCTTGTCGTTGGTCCCGTCGAGCCGCACGACGAACGGCACGTCGGGCTTGATCTGCGCGAAGGCCTCGATCA
>Ga0136616_10000869_pt1 | contig 15266 bp, 14 predicted proteins | sample AntDrymUQ2992106_2_FD_106648 | JGI IMG/M metagenome (GOLD analysis project Ga0136616, IMG submission 106648) | Polar desert sand microbial communities from Dry Valleys, Antarctica - metaG UQ299 (21.06) | ecosystem: Environmental > Terrestrial > Soil > Desert | place: Antarctica: Dry Valley...
GCGAATCTCCTCAGCCTGTTGCTCGGCGTTGCCCTGGAGGTTGAGCCGGTTCACGCCGGCCACGGTCATGTCCACGGCCAGCTTGATCGCGTTGTCGGCCCAGGCCACCTTCTGGGCTCCCTGCATTGATTCGGCCAGCTCCTCCATGCGACGCCGGAGCTCTTCCGGGTCGCCGAAGAGGCCGCCGAATGGGTCTTCTGAGGACATGGCTCTGAGTCTAGGGACTACGGAACACGCTCTTCGCGCGTGGGCATGCGGCGGCCGCTCTCAGGATCGAGCCACACCACTCTCAAGCGCCCGGGCTCCACGCGCGTGAGATCGGCGTCGAGGTATCCCCGCGCGCTGCGGATCTCCACCGCTCGCAGTTTGCGCCACGCGCCGCCGTCGGACGCGTGTTGAATTTCGGCGCGCACCGGCACCCGGGACACCAGGGCGCCCAGGATGCCGCTCCCAGCCGGCGTGCTGCGCAACGCACTGAACACCGTCACCGTGTCTGGGTCGCTCGTCACGTGCAGAGGCAGCCGGTAGTCGCGCTCGAAGGGCTTGCGCCGGTTCTCGGAGTCGAATAGCCCGGACTGCCACGTGACCCAGCGGCGCGGATCGGCCCCGGCGAAGCCCTCGACCGGTTGGTCGTCCAACAGCAGGAACTGGGCGATCGACGCCACGCGCGGGTCGCGGTAGGCCAGCTCTTCGCCCCACGCATACAGCGCGCCGTGCCGGGCCGGCGGCACCCCGGCCACGGGGTCGGGGGGCGTCGTCTGGTAGCCGTACTCGGTGATCCAGATGCTCTTGCGCGTGCCGCCTCCCCAAGCGGCCGCGGAGCGGTCCAGCGTGCGGGTGAGGTGCGAAAGGTTGCCGATCGCCACGTTGTCGGCCAGCTCGTGCCGCCACGTGGGCAACCGCCAGAGCCCGCGGGCCAGGGAGTAGGGGTGGTGCGCCCACCCCTGGGAGCGGAACATCCCCGGATGCTCTGAGGGGAAGGCCGAACGCTGCTGCGCGGTCTCAGGGCACCCGCGCTCGCGCGCATCCCTGCCGGTCCAGGGCTTGAGATCGGGGTCCACGCAGTACAGCTCGCGCGCGAACTCGGCGGGCGTCATGGCGTTGCCCAGGTTGCGCGGGTTCTTGCCGCCGCGCGGCGCGGTCTCGCCGATGAGGATGCGGTCCTTCGCATGGCCGCTGGCGACCAGGCCCGACCACGCGGCGTCCACGAGCTCGCGATAGTGCCGCGGCGCCGCCGGCACCATCTCGTCCTCGGAGGCCGGACTGTTGTCCTCCCAGACGGGCTTGAGCGAGGAGGGGTAGTTGGGCTCGTTCCAGATCGACCACATGCTCACGCTCGGGTAGCGCTTGCCGGTGGCTTTGACGAAGCGCTCGAACTCGCGCGGGTCTGGGCGGAACACCCCCTCGCCGCAACCGCGCCCCGGGGAATCCTCGCAGCGCTCGCCCTCGGTGGCCCAGGCGGGTCCGGGGCCGGTGACCGAGAGCAGCAACGGCATCTTCGCGCGCCCGGCCGCGGCGATGATGCGGTCGTATCTGGCCCACGCCTCGGCGGGGTAGAGGGGGCCGGCGGGCCGCTGCTGCTCGGAGGATGCGGGGGCCACCAGGAACCAGAACACCGACACCCGCACCCGATCGACGCCGGCGGTGCGGAAGCGCGCGAATGCTTCGTCCACCTCGGCCGGAGTCTCGGCGTCGAGCAGCAGCGGGTCGTCCTGGATAATCGACTCCTGCGTTGGCGAGGCGGCAGCCGGGGCGCCGACGGCGAGTGCGGCCGTGGCGGCTGCCAGCGCGCAGCGGATCGTGGTTGCACCGCTCACGAGTCCGCCGGACCGTAGCGCCCGCCCGATAGGCTCGGCCGTGATGGCACCCCTGACGCCTGAGCAGCTGCGTCGCGTCGAGCGCGTGGAGAGCGTGATCCGCTTGGCGGCGCCGGCCCTGAATCTGGTGCTGGCGGTGGGGGAGCGGATCTCGAAGCTGGTGGAGCCGGAGGACCACGAGTACTACCCGCCGCGCGCCCGTGGCGAGGCGGGCGAGAAGCCGGCGCCCACCGCCGGCAGCGGCGCCGGACCGCGCGCTGAATAACATCCGCCCCGGTGGCGCCCGAGGCACAGCTGGAATGGGAGGCGCGGGCGGCCAGGCCGGCCGCTGCGGCCGCGTTCGGGTCTGCGCTCGTGACGTTCGCCAGCACCTTCATCGTGCGGCTGCTCATCTCCGAGCGGCCCGACAACGCCCGCGAGGTGACGGAGGCGATCGACCGGAACCCCGACGCGTTCTACGTCGCGGCGGGGATTCAAGGAGTTGGCACCCTCCTAACGGTCGGTGCGCTCTACTACCTGTTCCGCGTTGTGAAGTTCCGTCGCCCGGAGCTCCCGACTTTCGCGCTTCCGCTGCTCGTGGGTGGGGGCGTTCTCCTTGTGGTCACGGGTTTCCTGGCGGCTGCCGACCAGATAGACAACGCGCGAGAGTTCCTCGCGAGCGGCCGGAGGACGGAGTCGCGTGCGGAGGACCTACTGCGAGAGCGTTCGGAGGTCACGATCGGGTTGGGCTCGGGAGCCACCCTGGCTTCCGCGATCGCCTTGGTCTACCTCAGCCTGAACGCGCTGCGCGCCGGCGTTCTGAGCAGGTTCATGGGAATCCTGGGAATAGTGATCGGTGCGGTCTACGTCCTCGGGTCGCTGCTGCCCCTCGGCGGGCCCGGCATCATCCAGACATTCTGGCTTGGCGCCCTCGGTGTGCTGTTCCTCGGCCGCTGGCCCGGCGGCCGAGGCCCGGCGTGGGAGACCGGTGAGGCCATCGAGTGGCCCAGCGCCGCCCGGCGGCGTGAGGAGCATTCGCAGGAGATGGCCGGCTCGCTCTCCACCAGCGATCCGCGCGATCCAGAGCCCGCGGCCGAAGATGAGGCGGGCGGTGACGAGCAGCACCCGGTGTCGCGCAAGCGCAAGAAGCGCAAGCGCCGTTAGCGCTCGGGCACTAGCGGATCCCCAGTCGGCCCGAAAGCTCGACCTTCGTGCCGGTGATCTCGCAGCGGTCGATCTTGCCCAGCTCGATCGGGGAGGCAGGCTGGTGGATGTGCGGGGCCGGCGGGTCGCCGTCTTTCTCCAGCGGCCACGTATGGCGGGCGTCGAGCACCATGGCGCCCTTCCCGTCCCGGCACTTCAGGTCGACGGTGGAGCCGCGGGCGTTGGAGGCGACGTTCACGTTGTCGCTGACCGTGACCAGCAGCTCGGGCCTCCCGTCGGTGCCCGGTGCGCGCTCCAGCTGCAGCGGCGGGCCGGTGCTACCGCCGTCGGCGGAGAGGCCCACTAGCAGCGAGACGACGACCAGCCCGGCCGCCAGGACCCCGAACGTCAACCACTTCCGCTCCACGACCTAGCGCAGTTTGGCGCGCCGCAGGTAAGCGCGCAGAATCTTCGGCTTACCTGCCAGCTTGCGATCGGTGAGGGCCACGTAGCGCACACGGGTCTTGGTGATCTTGAAGACCACGCGGTTGCGCGCCTTGCGGCTGCCGCGCACGATGCGCAGTCCCGGACCGATCTTGCGCAGGCGCTTGCCGAACTTGCGCTGGAGCGCCTTACGGCTGGACCCGGCGCCAATCTTCTTGCGCTTGTGCCCGGCCGCGTTGGAGAGCACCACCCGGGTCTTGCGCTTGCCGTCGAACACCGCCGCGCCGCGCACCTTGCGGTTCGGGCCCTTGACGCAGTAGCGCAGCACGCGCTGCTTGCGGGTGATCCTGGCGCCGAGCGGACGTGCGCGTCGCGCGGTCCGCGCGCGGGTCTGCCGGAGCTTCAGGCGCCCGATGTTGCGGTTGCCCACCCGCACGCGGCGAGCCAGGCAGCTGGAGGGCGCGAAGCCCGCGCCCGTGCCCGGCAGCCGACCGCGAGGGGCTGGGGGCGGCGGAAGCGTGACCTTGTAGACGTCGATCGCGCTGCGGCCGGCTCCGGCGCCCACGACGCCGTCTCCGGTGGCGCCGAAGTAGGTGAACGTGCCGTTGCTGTTTCGCTCGACCTTGAAGATCTGCGAGACCCACTCGTTCGCGTTCTCCGGAATGAAGTAGCCGGCCTCCTTGAACTCCAGGGTGCCGTCCTCGTTCTCGGTGAAGTCGATCACCTGGGTGCCCTGGGAGTACCAGCCCATGAAGATCCGGTTCTGGCCCGGGATCTGCTGGAAGACGTGAGCCGTGCAGAAGCTGCCCTGGGGCTGGGTGCGGATCCGCGCCCGGAATATGGCCTTCTCGCCCTTCGGCGTGCGCGCGTACGATTCGAATGCCCGCTCGGCGCTGCTTGGCGTCGTCTTCTTCAACCGATCCATCGAGTAGGCGTGCAGCCCGCCATTGCCCTGGGCGTTGTCACCGGCCGGACTGCACGTGGCGCCCGGAGGGACGATGCCGCCGCCGCGCTCATCAGTGGCGAACATGAAGCGACCCGAGTTCGACAACTCCAACTCGTGGTCGAAGTCGATGTCCTGGGTGGAGTTGAAAGGCGCCGTGGCGCCTCCTCCGGTCGCGGCTCGACCCATGTGGAAGGCGCTGCCGACGTGGTTCACGCCCGCTACGGATGGCGATCCGATCCTGATCCAGTTTGGGATCCGCAGATCGACGGGCGCGCCGTTGCTGGCGCCGGTGACGCAGTCGGTGACCTGGGCTTCGGTCCCGAAGGCGACCGAGCTCGACTTGCGCAGCGCGCAAGGCAGCGGCGCGCCACGCAGCTTGTCGTCGTTGAAGTTCATCGGCGTGCCGGCGTCGTCGAACATGCCCTTGATGTCGAACACGATGCCTGCGGCGCCGCTGCCGCAAGTGAGACGGTCATCGGGGTAGACCTCGAGCTCGTGACAGCCGAAGACCCCCTGACCGGCGACATTGAGGGTGTGCCCCTTGGCTATGGCCACGCTGGGATAGCGATAGCGGAAGACCTGCGGCTTGCAGAGACCGCGCTTGGCCTGCGGCGACGTACCAGGCGGGATCGTCCCGAGCGGAGCTTCGAGGCATGACTTCAGGTCGATCACCTCGAACCCGTCCAGGTTGTTCGGCTGGGCAGGATCGCGCGGATTCATCGGGTCAGGGTCGAGCTCGTTCTGGCGCTTCCCGTCGTTGTCCACGCCGATGGCATCCGAGGTGACGGAGTAGGCGATGTGCGGCCGCCGGGGATCGACGTTGACGGTGTGGGACTGGCCGATGTGGCTGGTGAGGCCGATTTCAACCGGATCTGCAGGGTCGGTCACGTCGATGATCTCAAGGCCTCCCTGGGGGGCCGTTCCCCTTGCCCCGAGGACGCCGTTGTCATGGCAGCGACCGGCGGCGTCACTGGCGTCGAGCAGCAACTGGGCGTCATCGCGGTTCGCCTGGAGCACGTCGGTGTTGAAGATCACGTTGCCCTTGGGCGTGGCCTCGACATCGTGCTGGAGGCCGGTCGCCGAGGCCGCCACGGCCGCGCAGGACGCGGACGGATGCTGTGCGATCACGGACGGCTTGATGGCGCCCTTGTCGGTGAGCTTCACGATCGACTGGCCGCCGCCGTTGGCGGATGTGCCAAGCAGGCCCACGGAGGCATACGTCTCGCCGCCCCGGGTGAAGTAGTCGAGGTCGCTGTGGGGGTTGCCCGTGACCAGGGTGGTGAGGAGGTCCCAGTCCGCGCCGGGCCCGCCGGCGTTGAAGTTCGCGCTCAGGGGCTGCCCGGGCGGGACGGCGCTGGGCGCCGGGTGGTCCAACTCGTGGGCGAAGGCGAGGGTGGGCAGGATGGCGAGCCCAACGACGGCTAGAACCAGTGCGACGGTGCGGTTCATGAAACGCGTGCCTCCCGGCATAGAGTCCGTTGCTCAGGGGCACCTGCCCCTGAGCAAAACTACCCCTTCCGCGGGGGCGCGTGCGCCGTCACCCCGTGGCAGCCTTCGTTACCGACGTGTAGGCGGCGCCGGGGTCGTCTGCCCCGAACACCGACGACCCCGCCACGAGCAGGCCCGCTCCGGCCTCCGCCGCGACGCCGGCGGTGTCCGGGCCGATCCCGCCGTCCACCTCGATCGGCACGCCCTCGGGCACCAGCCCGCGCAACGCGGCGATCCGCTCCTCCGAGCCCTCGATGTAGGACTGGCCGCCCCAGCCCGGGTTCACCGTCATGCACAGCAGCAGGTCGTAGTCCCCGGCGAGCGTGCCGGCGGCCTGCACCGGGGTGCCGGGGTTCAGGGCCAGTCCCGCGCGGCACCCCGCCTCGCGAATGGCCTTCAGTGCGTAGTGCACGTGGGGCGTGGCCTCGAAGTGCACCGAGATCGAGTCCGCGCCGGCGGCCGCGAACTCCTCCACGCTGCGCTCGGGGCGCTCGATCATCAGGTGCACGTCGAGCCACCCGTCCGCGTCGTGCACCTGGTCGCGCAACGCGTCCACGATCGTCGCTCCGATCGAGATCGAGGGCACGAAGTGGCCGTCCATCACGTCCACGTGGATCACCCGGGCGCCTGCCTGCATGACCTGCTCGACCTGTTCCCCCAGTCGAGCGAAGTCAGAGGCGAGGATCGACGGCGCCACGCGGGGCTGTGAGATGAGCTTGTTCCAGTCGGCGGGCATCGCGCGAAGCTAGCTCACCAGCGAGGTTCGTACTAGTGGCAGCTTTGCCAAGCGCTCGTCGGCAGTGACCAGCGTGAAGTCGTGGGCGAGCGCCGTGGCGGCGATCCAGAGGTCGTTGGACGGCAGCCGGCCGGTCGCCGCGCGCAGCTCGCCGAAGCGGGCGGCGACGGAGCGGTCTACCGGGAGGAGGGCGCTCTCGGCGAGAATGGAGCCCAGCCGGCGTAGGCGCACGGCTCTCTCGGAATCGCTCGGAGCGGACAGCACCCCGGCTTCTAGCTCTCCAATGCTCACCGCGCTCACCGCTATCTCTCCACGCCTACCGGCGGGAGGCTGGCCGAAGGAGATCAGGACGCTGGTGTCGAGCAGGTCGGTCAACGCTCGAGCTGCTCGCGAGCGGCCTCCTCGTCCTCCCGCCTCATCCTCTCCAGATCTTCACGCCAGCTCTCGTTCACGGGCGTTTCCCTGACGATCTCGGCGAAACGGTCCCAGGTCAGCGAACGGCCTGCGCCGGTTACCGGGCCCAGTTCGGCCACCGGCCGTCCACTCACCGTGACCGTGATCCGCTCGCCTCGCTCGGCGCGACGCAGGATCTCGCTGACGTTGTTGCGCAGCTCCCTCTGGGGGATCGTGCTCACGCCTCCAACGTAGCAGAACTTCTACGCTGGCGGCCGAAGAGAGGGGGCCCGGAAGGCCCCCTCTCGCGCTGCTGCGGATGAGCTGCAGGCTCGCGCCTAGCTGTTCTCCTTCTTGTCCTCTTCGGGAGACTGCGTCCTGTTCTCCTCGTTGTCGGACTCGGGCTGTGTGCGAGTCACGCGCTCGCACGAGCCGTTCGGGTTCTCGGGGGTGGCGTCGGTGATCACGTCGTAGATGTCCGCGATCACGCGATCGTTGCCCGCCTCGCAGGTGACCTTGTCGGCCTCGCCGTCGAACACGTGGAACGTGTCGTTGCCGTTGCCGCCGGTGAGCTCGTCGCCGTTCGGGTCGCCCTGGAACGCGACGTCGCCGCGGTGCAGAGCCCACAGGTCGTCGTTGCCGTCGCCGCCGAACGACTTGTCGGCGCCGAGGTTGGCGTAGATGCGGTCCCTTCCGGCGCCGCCGGTCGAGATGTCATCGCCGATACCGCCGGAGATGAGGTCGCGACCGAGGTTGCCCGTGGTCGAGTCGTTGCCGGCGCCGCCGTGCAGGCGATCGCCGAAGAAGCGAGCCTTGCCGTTACGAGCACCCGGACCGCCGGTCACGGTGTCGTTGCCCAGGCCGCCGAAGACGCGGTCGCGGCCACCACCACCGTTGAGGTTGTCGTCGCCGGCGTTGCCGGTCACAAAGTCGGCTCCGCGGCCACCGCGCACGGTGTCGTTGCCGTTGTTGCCGTGAATGCGATCGGCGCGCCGTCCGGGACGACCGCTGCCGCCCTGGAGCTGGTCGTCGCCCTGGCCGCCACGCAGCACGTCCGGGCCCTGCTCGCCGAACACGTTGTCGTTCCCGTTGCCGCCGAAGAGGCGGTCTCGGCCGAAGCTGCCGTTGAGCGTGTCGTTGCCGTCGCCGCCGTGCACGCGGTCGCGGCCGGAGCCGGCTCGCACCACGTCGTCGCCCGCCAGGGCACGCACGCGGTCGTTGCCCTTGAGAGCGCTGATCTGGTCGCTCTCGGGGGTGCCGGTCAGCTTGTCGTTGCCCGGTGTGCCGGTGATCGTGGCGGCCACGGCGAGCGCCGCGAAGGCCAGCGAGAGGGCCGAAACAACTGCCAGGGTGAAGCTGAGTCTGTTGCTACGCTGCCTCAAGGGGCATCCTCCTTGGTCGGTGGGTGCCCCGTAAACCGTTCTGGGGGAGGAGAGTTGCGGTTCGCCCCTATGCGCGGGCGGCCTGGCGGGCGTGGGTTCTGATCTCGCTCAGGATCCGCTCCAGGCGCGGCTCAACGTCGCGGTCCACGTGGGTCATGGCCGCGGCCACGGCCGGGTGAACCTCCGCGATCTGTGCGTGCAGCTCGTGTGCCACGGCGCGGTAGCCGGGGTGCCCCTCACGGCCTGAGCGCAACTCGATCAGCTGCATCGCCTCCCGTGCGTTCATGTCCAGCACGTAGCGGATCCGGTAGCCCAGGCAGAGCGCGTAGGGCGCAAGCTCGGGCGAGCCGGCGTCCACGATCCGGGCGTGCTCGGCGGCCGAGCGCTCCAGTGCCGAGCGGTAGTCGTCGGCCACGCCGGCCTCCTGGAGCTCCTGCGGCACGCCGGCTCCCAGGTCCGGCGACAGCGTCTGCCACTGGATCGTGAGCATCCGGTGGCGCTGGAGGTCGCGGAAGGCGCCGTAGTCGGACACCACCTCGAACCGGTAGCGCAGCGCCTCCAGGCCCCTGCCGGGGCGGTGGCGGCGGTTGCTCCGCTCGCCCACCAGCTCTGACAGCATCTGCCCCCGCTCGTCGGGCGGCAGCGCGTGTACAGCACGCTGCGCCTCCTGCTCGGACACGGCCGCCGCTTCGAACAGCAGCGCCGCGAGCAGGGCGTCCTCCGAGCCCTCGACCGACAGCAGCTTCACCGACGGCCCCGCGTCCGCCTCGGTTCCTCCGCGCGTGCGGTCAAGGCCCAGCCGCCCGGCCCAGCGCTCGGCCGCATCGGCGCGCTGCTGGAGGTAGGAGACCCACTCGCCGCCGCGCTCAGGGCGCTCGACGCGCGCGAGGAAGCTGGGCATCACCGACTGCAGCTCGGCGAGGATCATCCGGCCGTAGTCGCGCGCCTCGGGGAGCGGAGATGCGAGGCAGCGAAGGATCAGCTGCTCGTAGGCCTGCCCCGAGGCGAACACCCCCACGTGTGAGAGCGAGGCCGCGGGCAGCAAGCCGCGCATCAGGTCGAGGGCCTTCGCGTTGATCGAGCGCACGTGCGCTGACTCCGCCTCGCCATCGGATCGCGGAAAGCGCTCGGCCGCCCACTCGCGCACCCGCGGGAGGCTCTCCGAGTAGGTGACGAACAGTGAGTCCATCGCCGACTCGTAGGCCGGGCCAAGAGCGGGATCGCGCCAGTAGCGGTAGGCACCGGTGCCCTCGATCGGCGCGTCGTAGGAGATGTAGCGCGTGGACTGCTCCAGGTAGGCGGCCAGCCGCCCGCGCTGGAGCACCTTGGTCATCACGTTCGACACCCATTCACACGCCACGTGCGCGCCCCCGAGCTGTGCCACCGAGTCGTCGCCGTATCCGAGAAAGATCCGCTCGTAGAGCTTGCGGGCGCGCTCGCCCTCAGCGCCGTCGAAGGCGGGGCGGGAAGGATTTGGCACGGATGCCGAATCCTTCGAGTCCTCATCCTGCTCCGAGTCCTGGGCGAACTCGTCCAGATACAGGCGCCGCAGCGTGCCCTGGTAACGCGAGTAGCGCGCGAACATCGCGCCCTTCACCGTCTCCGACAGGTTCACGAGCGCAAAAACCGGCGAGTCGAGGTTGGTGAAATGGGGCGCGAGCGCGGCGCGCTCGGACTCGTTGAAGCTCTCGACCGGATAGTCCATGCTCGGGGCCGACGAGTGTAGATCGCGGTCCGGCGTCAGGCGATACGGCGCTCGAAGACCCGCTCGAGTTGGCCCTCGTCGCCCTTGTCGGGATGGGGCAGCGCCTTCTCGATCTCCATGGTCATCCGGCGACCGTCCACGTGCAGCGAGGCCACCATGTTGTCGAAGAATGGCCCGTCGCCCACCTGGCGCCAGCGGATCGGCGGTGGCTCCACCCCCGCGCTGCGCGCCAGCGCCCGGCCTATCTTCTCCGCGACGCCGCTCATCGCGAACTTCATCACGCGGCGCTCCTTACTGTCCAGCGGGTTGCGCAGCGGCGAGCAGGTGGCCTGGTAGACCGCGCTCTTGAGGTCCGACCCCTTCTTGAAGCCGACCTCGTAGAGGTAGGCGTGATGAACGTCGCCGGAGAGGGTCACGATCGACGCGGGCGGCTTGCCCTTCTCGCCCGCCCCAACCGCGCGTTGAAGCTCGGCCAGCTGCTCGAAGGAATCGTGGAACGCGGCCCAGTGCTCGAGGTCGATGTCCTGGCGGAGCTTCTCGCCCAGCTTCGCGAGCGGACCGCCCCAGGCGCCGTCGCAGACGGCCTCGTTCCAGGCCTCGAGATGGTGCATGGCCGGCGACATCAACCAGGGCAGCGACGTGGCCAGCAGCAGGTGGTCGAAGTCGCCCTCGCAGTGGTCTGAGATCCACTGCCACTCGTCGTCGTCGAGCATCTGGCGCTTTCCGTCCTCGAGCACTCGCCCGCAGCGCGAGTCGATCATGATCAGCCGGGTGTCACCGAGGTCGCGGTGGAAGGTCCACCGCGTGCCCTCCACCTCGCGGTCGGCACGCAGCGCGTACTCGCGGAGGACCGGGCCGGCGTCCTCGGCCTCGCACACGCGCGCGAAGATGTCGTTCTCGTCCTGCTCCTCCGGGCTCAGGTTGCCGAGGTGCTGGTAGATCCAGTAGCTCATCAGCCCGCCCACTATGTGCTCGCCCCACCAGTCGGTCTTGCGCATCTCCTCCACCCAGGCGGCGGAGGTGTTCCAGTCGTCGTGAACGTCGTGGTCGTCGAAGATCATCGCCGTCGACACCGTGGAGAACAGCCAGCGGATCACAGGGTCGCCCCACGACTCGCTGTAGAGGTGGGTGTACTCCTCGAAGTCCAGCGCCAGCGGACCGGGCTCCTCGTCCACGTCGCGCCGGGTCTTCACGAACTCCAGGGTGCGCGGCGAGACCTCGTCGGCGTACACCTGGTCGCCCAGCAGCAGCAGGATGTCCGGCCAGTCCTCGGGAGACTGGTCGCGCATCCGGAACGCCATTGCTCGCAGCGCATCGAGCTCGCGACCGCGGTCGTCGTCGTCCTTCTTGAGCGTGTAGGGCTCCTCGTTGGGCACGGCCACGCGGCACGACCCGAAGGCGATCTCGAGCGGCTTGGCCTTGGGGTAGGTGCGGAAGCGGCTGGGGGGGAAGCCGGAATCGGGCTCGGGCCAGACCTTCTCGCCGTCGAGCAGGACTTCGTAATGGTGGTAGGCGCCGCACTCGAGGTCCTTCACCTGCACCAGGCCGTAGTGGTGCCCCTCCACGTGGAAGGTGTGTTCGGCCCGGACGTCTTCGTCCTCCACGCGCACGGTCACCTCGCAGGGGCCGTCGGTCTCCACCCAGAAGACGGCGCACGTCTCGCCGACGTAGCGCAGTAGCGGGCCTAGGGTCAGAGCGGGCATGAAGGGACCCGTACCCTCGCAGACGGGGTCGGAACCTGGGGTGCCGGGTAGGCTGGCCGGGATGCCCGAAAGCGAGGTCGAGCAGGAGGTGCAGCGCATCGGCCGCGCACTTCACACCGCCCTCCCCGGGCGCTCCCGCAACCCGGTCAAGGCCTTCGACGCGCGCGCGATGGAGCTGGCCTCGCGCGACGCCCAGCTCCGCGCGGCCCTCTTCCGGCTGGTGGATGTGACGCCCGCTTGCAGCTCGCTCGACGACCTGGCCGCGCACCTGGGCGCCTACCTGGAGGAGGTGGGCGAGCGCCCCCCTCCGATCGAGGCCGCGCTGCGCGCTGCGCACAACGCCGCCGGCCGCCGCGCGCTCGGGCTGGCCGCCGCCGGTGGGGTGCGCCACATGGCCCACCGCTTTATCGTGGGCGAGTCGCCCGAGGCCGCGCTGCGCACCCTGCGCGGGCTATGGGACGACGGCGTGGCGTCGTCGGTCGACCTGCTGGGTGAGGCCACGGTCACGCGCGAGGAGGCCGACCACTACGCCGAGCGCTGCCACGAGGCGCTGGATGCGCTGGCGGGTTCGATGGGCCGCTGGCCGTCGCGGCCCGCGCTGGAGTCCGACTCCTGTGGGCCCCTGCCCCGGGTGAACCTGTCCGTGAAGGTGTCGGCGCTCACTCCCCTGGTGCGCCCCGATGCACCGGAGGTGGGCCGCGACGATGCCGCCCAGCGGATGCGGCCACTGCTGCGCCGCGCCCGTGACCTGGAGGCGCACCTTCACATCGACATGGAGTCGCTCGACGCTCTCGAGACAACGATGGAGCTGGTCTTCGAGCTCCTCGACGAAGACGAGTTCGCCGCGGGTCCCTCGGCGGGCGTGGTGCTGCAGGCCTACCTGCGCGACTCGCCGGAACAGCTCGACCGGCTGCTGGAGTGGGCGGAGGGATCGAGGCGCGCGCCGCCGCTCACGGTGCGACTGGTCAAGGGCGCCTACTGGGACCACGAGGTGGTGGAGGCTCGACAGCACGGCTGGCAGCCGCCGGTGTTCGAGGTCAAGGCCGAGTCGGATCGCAACTTCGAGGCGCTCACCACGCGGTTGCTCAAGGCACGGCCTGAGAAGGATTCGGCACGGAAGCCGAATGCTTCGAGCGGCATCCGGGTGGCGATCGCCTCGCACAACCTCCGTTCGGTGGCGCACGCCGTGGCCGTGAACCGCGCGACCGGTGGCGAGGATGCTGACCTCGAGCTTCAGATCCTGCGCGGGCTCGGCGACGAGCTCCAGCAGGCACTGGCGCACAACGACCTTCGGGTCCGCGCCTACTGCCCGGTGGGGGACCTGGTGGCGGGGATGGCCTACCTGGTGCGACGGCTCCTGGAGAACACCTCGAACGACTCGTTCCTGGGCGACCAGCAGCGCGGCGCGCCGATCGAGGAGCTGCTCGCCGCCCCGTGAGCGAGTTCTCCAACGAACCCGTGCTCGAGTTGCGCCGGGCGCCCGTGCGCGAGTCCCTCCTGGGTGCGCTGCGCGAGCTTGACTCTCGCCTGCCGCTGGAGGTGCCGGTGCTGGTGGGCGGCGATCGCGGTGCCATCGAGGGGCTGGACTCCACCGACCCGGGTGCGCCATCGCGGTTGGTGGCGCGGGCCGGCCGAGCCAGCCAGACCGAGGCTCATGCGGCGGTCCAGACCGCTGGCGCGGGCTTTCGGGAGTGGTCGGCTCACCCGGCCGCCGAGCGCGCGAAGGTGCTGAGTGGCGCCGCGGGGAGGCTGCGCGAGCGCCGCCTGGAGCTGGCGGCCCTGATGGTGCGGGAGTGCGCGAAGCCGTGGCCCGAGGCCGACGCCGACGTGTGCGAGGCCATCGACTTCCTCGAGTACTACGCCCGCGCGGCGCCGTCGCTGGAGACGGGCGCCGAGCTGCTGCAGGTGCCCGGAGAGCGCAACACGATGCGCCACGCACCCCGCGGCGTTGTGGCCGTGATCTCACCCTGGAACTTCCCGCTGGCGATCGCCTGCGGCATGACCGCCGCCGGCCTGGCCGCGGGCAACGCCGTGGTGCTCAAGCCGGCGGAGCAGTCGCCGGCGTGCGCGCTGGCGCTGGTCGAGGCGCTGCACGGCGCCGGCGTGCCGCCTGACGCGCTCGCGCTGCTGCCGGGCTTCGGCGACGCAGGCGCAGCGCTCGTGCGCCACCCCGAGGTGCACGTGATCGCCTTCACCGGCTCGGGTGCGGTGGGCCTGGACATAGTGCGAGCGGCGGCGGAGACACCCGAGGGGCAGGGCCACGTGAAGCGCGTAGTGGCCGAGATGGGGGGTAAGAACTGCGTGATCGTGGACGCCGATGCCGACCTTGACGACGTGGTGCCCGCCCTGGTGGGGTCGGCCTTCGGCTTCGCCGGCCAGAAGTGCTCGGCTGCCTCGCGTGTCCTGGTGCACGAGGCCGCGCACGAAGCGCTCCTGCGGCGCCTGGGCGGGGCGGTGGAGGTGCTGGAGGTGGGGCAGGCCGAGCGTTTCGCCACCGACGTCCCGCCGGTGATCGAGCAGGAGGCGCAGGAGCGGGTGCGTGGCTACGCACGCGATGCGGAGGCGTCGGGCCGGCTGGTGGCCCGGCCCGATCGCGTGCCGGACGACGGCTGGTTCTGCGCTCCCACCGTGTGCGCCGGCCTCGACCCGTACGCTCCTGTGCTGCGCGAGGAGGTGTTCGGACCGCTGCTCACGGTGGAGGCGACGCGCAGCGTGGAGGCGGCGTGCGACGCGGTGGACTCGCTGCCGTTGGCCCTCACCGCCGGCCTGTTCTCGCGCAACCCGGCCACCGTTGACGCGGTGGCGGCGCGGCTGCCCGTGGGCAACCTCTACGTGAACCGAGGCATCACCGGTGCGATGGTGGCCCGCCAGCCCTTCGGCGGCAACCGCCGCTCGGGCATCGGGGCCAAGGCCGGCGGCCCCGGCTACCTGTTGCAGTTCACCGAGCCCCGGGTTGTCACCGAGAACACGATGCGCCATGGGCTGGTGGTGGAGTGAGCACCACCCTGCCGTTCATCGACGAGCACGCACTGGCGATAGACGCCTCGCGCGAGCAGGTGTGGGATGCGCTGCTGAAGGTCGCGGCCGCGACCTTCGAGGGCGGGGTCACGGCCGGCGTCGCGCGGGTGCTGGGCTGCCGGCCCGCGACCTCCGCCGGCCCGCGACCCCTGGCCGTGGGCTCGACCATTCCCGGCTTCGCGGTCACCGAGGCTGAACCGGGGTCGCGCCTCGTCCTGTCGGGGCGGCATCGGTTCTCGCGCTACGAGCTCGCGTTCACGCTGCGACAGGACGCCCGCTCGGGCACCCGCCTCGGCGCCGAGACGCGCGCGGTCTTCCCCGGCATCCACGGCCGCGCCTACCGCGCCGCGGTGATCGGCACGCGCGGTCACGTGGTGGTGGTGCGGCGGATGCTGTCGGCCGTGGCCCGCGGGTCCAGGCGAGAGAGGGGAACCGGATGAGGATGCGCGCGGCGGTGCTGGAGGAGTTCGGTCAGCCACTGCAGGTCCAGGAGGTGGAGCTGGCAGATCCCC
>Ga0136616_10000870_pt1 | contig 15263 bp, 14 predicted proteins | sample AntDrymUQ2992106_2_FD_106648 | JGI IMG/M metagenome (GOLD analysis project Ga0136616, IMG submission 106648) | Polar desert sand microbial communities from Dry Valleys, Antarctica - metaG UQ299 (21.06) | ecosystem: Environmental > Terrestrial > Soil > Desert | place: Antarctica: Dry Valley...
CGGCATGGGCTGGTCCTCCTTCGTATGCGGCACTGGCCGCTGCGGGCTTTGTCTTCCGCGACGCTAACCCGCGACAGATGCGAACGCCGGGGGCCAGCCCCTCTCGGCGTCCATACTGACTAGGCACGCGAAAAGGCCGCCCAATGCCCTTGAATCACGCTTCATGGGAAAAGCGTGACCTTATGGAGGGGTGGGGCGCCGGTTCAGCAGGAGCGTGACTCTACGGCTCGGAAGCCTCGGTCTCGCGCTCGCCCTGTTCTGCCCCTCGGAGGACGAGGATGGTCCCCGGGCGTCTCCTCGGACTGCTGCGCTTCCGGCCCTTGCTCCGGCCACCTGCGCGCCCGGCGGCGGTTCGGCCGGCGCAGCCACCTTCTGGTGTAAGGCCTCTGTTGGTCCAGGTTGGCGCGCCCGCCGCCGGTTCGCTCGGGCCGCGGGCGCGCCGGTCAGGCTCGGGGCGCTATCCCGCGCAGTTAGCCCAGGCCGACGAGCCCGACTGGGAGTAGAGCTGGCCCGCGAGACGGTCCTGCTCGGCCTCGGAGGCATCGGCCGGATCGCCCGAGCCGCCGAGCCCCTCCCAGGTGGAGCGGTCGAACTGGTACTTGCCTCCGTACTGGCCGTCGGCGCTGACCGCCGAAGGGTTCCCGCCCGACTCGCACTGGGCGATGCCCTGGAGCTCAGACGAGACACTCGAGGAGCCGTCCGCGCTTGACGAGTCGGAGGCCGACGACTCACTCGTCGAGCCTGTGTCGCTGGTGGCGGTCTCGTCCTCCTGCTCGGCCTCGGACCGTGCTTCGGCGTCCGCCTGCGCGTCGGCTTCGGCCTGCGCGTCGGCTTCGGCCTGCGCGTCGGCTTCGGCCTGCTCGTCGGCCTCGGCCTGTGCGTCGGCCTCGGCCTGAGCCTCCGCCTCCGCCTCTGCGTCGGCCGCGGCCTGCTCGGCGGCTTCCGCCTGGGCCTGGGATTCGGCCTCCGCGTCCGCCTGGTCCTCGCCCTCTGCGTCGCTCTCCTGGTCAACCTCGTCCGACTCGGTCTCATCGCTCGACTGGTCCTGCTCGGTCGGCTCCGGCTCGTTGCTCTCGGTCGCCTCCGTCTCGTCACCCTCGGTTTCCTGCGCCTCGATCGCCGGAGCCGACTCCTTCGCCGCCGGCTCCTCCTCCGGCTCGGCCTGTACCGACGACTCCTGCTCGGTGGAGGTGTCCGAGGAGCTCACCGACGCCTCGCCGCCGAGCCCGAGCGCCCCGGAGGTCGCCGGACCCACGATGCCGTCCACCAGCAGCCCGTTGCGCTCCTGGAAGGACCGCACCGCGTCGTCGGTGACCGGGCCGAAGACGCCGTCCTCGGCGACGCCCACGGCGCGCTGGACGTCCGCTACGCCTGAGCCGGTCGAGCCGATCCGGTACCAGGTCTCGAGCTCGACGCTCGTCGTGGCGGCGCCGCTGCCGCTGCCGGTCGAGTGAGCGGATGCGAGGTTCACCGTCGGCGCACCGGCGAAGGTGGCGGCGGCGACCACGAACGCTCCGGTGGTCGGGATCTGCCGGCGGCGCCGGCGGCGGGCGGCAGTGGCCGCCGAGCGGCGGCGGCGGGAACGCTCGAGCGAGCGATGGAAGCGTTCAGGGGCGTAGGGGTCCGGAAGCGTGCTGGCTACCACGGGGCTCTCCTTCGTCGTCTCTCTTGGACGCCTACGGGGTTAGCTGACGGGCTCGCGCGAAGAGAACGCGCTATGCCGCACTCGGGCGGCAACTCGCCCCGTGGGCCGGTCGAGCCGGCCCGAACGGTTCCCCCGTTCCCCGCCGCTCGGAGCGGCGGGAACTCGGCTGACTGCGTTGGACAGCGGCGCAGTGTAGAGAGTTTGCCTGCAAACGTCTTCCTTCCTAGCGCGCGAGGGCTCAAGGGGTAGACGGTGAAGACTCGCGGGGGCTACGCCTACATCGAGGAGCACCGATCAGATCGTGATCTCGCACAGGCGGTGGGGCCTGACCGGACGTGCCCCCCCGATAGCCGTTGTAGTATTCTACCCCAATGCTCACCGTCCCTGAGGCCGCCAGGCGTACCGGGCGCAACCCCGAAACCATCCGCCGGTGGATCCGGTCGGGCAAACTGCGCTCGGAGCGAGTCGGGACCCAGCACCTCGTCGATGAGTGGGACCTCGAGCACGAGACCGGAGAATGGGAGACCGGCCCGCTGCCCCCGGAGTGGCGGACCATGTCGGACGGGCGACCCATGATCGATGTCGTGAAGTACCTCCGCCTCTCGCGCGAGGGACACTGACCCTCGTCGTCGATGCCAGCGTCGCCTTCTCGGCGTGCCTGGTAGAGAACGGCTTCGACTCTCTCGCTCCGGAGGAGCCAGCGGCCCCGCCGCTGATGTGGCCGGAGGTTCGCTCGGCGCTGCGTCAGGCAACCTGGCGGAGGGCGCTTACCCGCGAGCACGCGCTCGAGTCACTCGAACGGCTCGAGTCGGCACCGATCGAAACGAACGCCTACCCCGGACTAGGCCGCGACGCGTGGCTGGTCGCGGAGCAGCTCGGGTGGGCGAAGACCTACGACGCGGAATACGTCGCGCTCGCGCGTCACCTGGGATGTCGGCTCCTAACCGCAGACCACCGGCTTCGCCGCGGCGCAGACCCCGTCGTTGACGTCGTACGACCGGCCGAGCTCTGAGCTCGACTCCGAGGCCGCTACACCTCCCGCTCGAGCAGCCGCGCCGCCGCCGTCGCCGGGTCCACCCTTCGCGCGACGACCTCCTCGAGCAGCTCGCGCACCTCGGGGTCGTCGCGAGTGGACTCCTCGAGCCGCCGGCGCAGCCGCACCGCCGCCAGCGTCATGACCTCGTTCTCGAGGTTGCGTCGGCGGCGCGCGGCGAGCGTGCCCTCGGCCTCGATGTGCTGACGGTGCTCGGTGATCTTGCCGACGAGCTCGTCGATGCCCTTGTCGGCCGCGGCCTCGGTCCGGACGATCGGGATCGACCAGCTCCCCTCGGCCGCGAGCGAGAGGGTTCCGCGGATCTCGCGGACCATGGTGTCGGCGAGCGGGTGGTCTGACTTGTTGACGACGATCACGTCGGGAATCTCCATGATGCCGGCCTTGAGCGCCTGGATCGAGTCGCCCGAGCCGGGCTGGAGGACGAGCACCACGGTGTCGGCGTGGTCGATGATGTCGACGTCGGCCTGCCCGACGCCGACGGTCTCGAGCAGGACCTCGTCCTTGCCCGAGGCGTCCATGAGCAGCGCGGCCTGCAGGCTCGCCTCGGAGAGCCCTCCGAGAGATCCGCGGCTCGCCATCGAGCGGATGAAGACGCCGGCGTCGAGGAAGTGCTCGGACAGGCGGATGCGATCGCCGAGCAGGGCGCCCTTGGTGAACGGCGAGGACGGGTCGATCGAGAGCACGGCGACCTGGCGCTCGCGCGCGCGGGCGTGGCGCACGAGCGCGGCCATGAGCGTCGACTTGCCGACACCCGGTGGACCGGTGAAGCCGACGACCTCCGCCCGGCCCGTCCGTGGGTAGACCTCCTGCACGAGCGCCCAGCCCTCGGGATCGTGGTCCTCGACCAGCGAGATCCCGCGGGCGAGGGCTCGCTTGTCGCCGGCGAGCAGGCGCTCGGTCAGGTCGGCGGCGGTGCGTCCGGGGATGGGCATGGCGCCGAGGATGGTAGGAGGCGAGGTCCGCGTCCGCCGCGCACGGCCCAGAGCACGGCTCAGAGCAGACAGCGCTCGCCGGGGTCTTCGAGCCGGAGCGAGCACCGCGCCTCCGCGTCGGGCCGCCAATAACATCGCCGCCAGCGATGGCCGCCCCGCAGACCGACGCCCTCGCCGCACCGCAACCCTCCGACCTGCCCCATGAGCTGCGGTCCGCTCCCGAGCCGCGCCGCGGGGGCGCCCTCACCCTGGCGCGGTTCATGCGTCGCCACGGGATGCTTACCCCCAGGTACGCGCGCCTCGTCGTCCGTCTGGCCCGGCGTCGCTGGCTCTCGCCCGCAGGCCGGCGCCTCGAGCTCGACGGCCTGGCCTTCATCGGTCCGCGAGTGACCCTCCAGATCGGCCGCAGGGCGCGGCTCGAGCTCGGGCGCTGGTCGTGGGTCGGCCACGGCACGAAGATCCGGGCCCACGAGGGAGTCGTCTCGATCGGCGCCAAGACCGTGCTCGGGCAGGAGTGCACGATCTCCGCTTTCCAGCGCGTGTCGATCGGGCGCGAGTGCGTGATCGCCGACCGCGTGATGCTGATCGACTTCGACCACGCCGTCGTCGACGTCGAGCGCCCGATCCGCGAGCAGGGGATATACAAGCGCGACGTACGCGTGGGCCACAACGTGTGGATCGGCTACGGGGCCTGCATCCTGCGGGGAGTCACCGTCGGCGACAACGCGATCGTGGGAGCGAGAGCGGTGGTCACACGCAACGTGCCCGACAACGCGGTGGTGGCGGGCGCCCCGGCGCGGATCGTCCGCATGCGCGAGGCGCCGACGCGAATGCGGTGGGAGTGACGGCGGGCCAAAGCAACCCGGGGGCCGAAGGCTTGGTCAGAGCCCACTGCGCGTAGATCGAGATCACTCCGGTCGCGCCGAGAATACGAGCAGGTTCCCGCCTGTCCGCCCGCCCCACCCCACGACCTCGGTGTACACGGCCGCGATCTGCTTCGCCACGTCGGCCCAGTCGAAGCTCAACACGTGCTCGGAGGCCTCGGCCACGAGCCGCTCGCGCAGCTCGCGCTCGGTGAGGATTCGCTCCGCGAGCGCCGCCAGCGAGTCCGGGTCGCGCGATCGAAAGCGCAGGCCGACGTCCTCGTTGGGGACGACTTCGCGGAGCCCGCCCGTGTCGGCGACCAGGCAGGGGCACCCCGATGCCATCGCCTCGAGGGCGACGAGGCCGAAGGGCTCGTAGATCGAGGGCACCACGGTGAGGTCGGCGATGCGGTAGAGGGAATGCAGGACGTCGTCGCCGATCCAGCCGAGGAACGTCCCGTAGGGATCGAGTCCGAGCTCGCGGGCCTGCTCACCCAGCTGGGCCTCGTGCGTCCCCGAGCCGGCGACGAGGAAGCGGACGTGGCCGAGGCGCTCGATCAGTCCGGGCAGGGCCTCGAGCGCGAGCTGGAACCCCTTCTCGTAGACGAGCCGGCCCACCAGGAGCACGAGCCGCTCGTGCGGCGCGGCGAAGCGACCCCGCAGCTCGTCGAGGTCGGCCACCGGGACGAGCTCGGCCGGGTCGATCCCGTTCGGCACGACCGCGATCCGTTCCTCCTCAAGGCCGTAGACGTCGGCCACGTGCTCGCGCATGTACGCCGAGCAGGTGACGACGCGCTCGGCGCGGTTGGCCATCCAGCGCTCTACCCCGTGGATGTGCGACTGGGGGTGCTGGTCGACCCAGCCCTGGTGGCGACCGTACTCGGTGGCGTGGATCGTGGTGACGAGCGGTGCGCGAAAGCGGCGGGCGAGATGATCCCCGGCGACCGCGACCAGCCAGTCGTGACCGTGGACGACGTCGAAGCCGAAGCGGTCGCCGAGCTCGACCCCGGCGGCGAGCATGTCGGCGTTCATGTGCTCGACCCAGGTCACGAACTCACCGAGGTCGCGCGGGCGCTCGGGCTCGCGCACCCGGTGCACGAGCACCCCGGCGACCTCCTCCTCGGGAGGCGACTCCTCGTGGCCGCGGGTCAGCACGTGGACCTCGATGCCCAGCGCCGCCAGTCCCTCCGAAAGCTTCCGCACGTGGCGGGCGAGACCGCCCTCGATGAGCGGTGGGTACTCCCAGGAGAGGACGAGGACGCGCATTCGGGTGTGAGGGGGAACGGAGTACCGTCTGCTAGGGAACGAGCAGCGGGTGGAGGTCGAGCTCGGGGGCGAGGTTGCGGACCCTCGGGTCGACCTCGGAGCCCGAGTCTGCCAGAGCGGCGCCGAGCGCGGCGTCCAGCTCGCGCGCGTGGCCACGGGCGCGTTCGAGCGGGTAATCGGCGGCGAGCTCTCGGGTTGTGATGAACGCCCAGTCACTCGACTGGAGGGCGAGCAGCTCGCGAGCGGCGCGCAGCAGGGCGGGAGCGGCGCGCCGAGATCCATTCCGGCTCGTAGCCGCGGCCACGAGGTCGAGCTCGCCTCGGCGCGCGGCGACCGCGAGCTCGGCGACCCGCGGGGAGTCCCAGGTCGTGAGGTCCTTCGGTACCCCCCAAGTGGATGCGGCGACCGCTCGCCCGGCCACGGGCTCCATCCGTTCGAGGGCCCGCGAGAGCGGCAGCAGGTCGACGCGGTGGGCCGCGGCCTCGGCGAGCACGGTCGCCAGCCAGGTCTGCCCCTCGTACCACCAGTGGCCCAGAAGCTCGGTGTCGACGGGACAGCAGAGAAGGCCCGGGCGATTCCGCTCGGCGCGGTAGATCTCGAGCCGCGCGGCGACGCGGCGGAGGAAGTCGCGGGCGTGCTCGGTGGCGAGCGCGCGCGCGGCGGCGTGGTCGTAGGCGGCGCCTGAGATCGCCCACGGCCTCAGGTCGTGGGTCGTGCGGTGGTGATAGTCGCGGTAGACCGGATGCGCGGGATAACCGGCGCGCTCGTCCCAGACGAGGCGGATGGTCGCCCAGTCGATCGGCACGGCGATCGGCCCGGCCGCGGTCGCCATCGGCTCGAGCTGCTCGAGGGCTGCGAGCCCGAGCGCATCGGTCTGATCGACGCAGAAAGCCCGCACGCCCTGCTCGGCGAGCAGAACCTCGAGGCTCGGGTCATAGGCGCACTCTGGGAGCCAGAAGGCCTCGGCACGGCGGCCGAAGCGGCGCGCGTGAGAGTTCGTGCCCACCTCTACCTGGAGGCGGCGACCGCCGGCCGTGGCGAGCAGTGGAAGGACCGCGTGGGTGGCCGTCGAGGCCATGAGCTCCGGGCCGTCCGGGTTATCCGCGAGGCGGCGGAACGCGCCGAGGACGTCGTGGTCGAGCGCCTCGAAGGCGCGCTGGGCCTTGGTGTAGTCGTCCGCGGCTCGGCGAACCTCGGCGGCGCCCGCGTGCTCGTCGCCGTGCTCGAGGCCTACCGCATCCTCCGCGTGGATGGGCGCACGGATGTCCTTCAGAAAGGCGAGCAGGCGCTCGCCGGCGTCGCCCGTGAGGGTCTCGAGCTGGTCGCACAGGACGGGAGTCACGCCGAGCGTCACCGGCGCGCCCTCGAGCAGCTCGAGCAACGGCAGGTAGACGATCGCCAGCGCCTCCCACAGCCACTCCTCCCCGAACGGCCACGTGCCGAAGCCCTCGACGTAGGGCATGTGGGAGTGGAGGACGAGCGCGAGGGCGCCGCGGTCGCTCACGGCCGCAGCACGGCGAGGAGGTCGAGCGCGCGTTCGAGGTCGGCGCCCTCGGTCTCTGCGCGCAGCGCGAAGTCCCGTTCGGAGATGGCGGCGGTGAAGCGGTCGTAGAAGGGCTTGGTCAGGCGCAGGCGCGGATGGATCCGGTCCCACCCAAGCCGCAAGGCGAGCTCGTGGGCGCGCAGGCGCCGCGCATGGAAGAGGCCGAGCAGCTCGACGCGAGCGAAGGCCTCCTCGCAGACGGCGCGGAGCTGTTCGGCCCGGTACTCGCGCACGTGCCACGGGTTGTCCGAGCGCTCGGCGCCCGGCGGCGCGAGCGTGAGCACGTTCGGTGTAGACACATAGGCGACTCCGCCCGGGCGCAGGAGGTCCCGGACGTGCGCCAGGACCGCGTCCGGATTCTCGATGTGCTCGATGGTCTGCAGGAAGACGACGACGTCGCAGGGCTCGTCGAAGCGCTCGACGAGGTCGCGGACGAAGCGCACACCCGGCCCCGAGTACTTGAGCCGCGCGTGCTCGTGGGCCTCGGGGTTGGCGTCGACGCCGACCACTTTGGCCGCGCGCTCAGCCACCGTGGCGGTGCCGTACCCCTCCCCGCAGGCGAGGTCGACGGCCTCGAGTCCCTTGCAATGCTCGGCGATCCAGCGGTAGACCACGAGATGGCGCCGATACCAGTAGTTCTCGGCGGGAACGTCGGGGAGGGTCCGCTCGCCCGTGAGGGCGAGGGGAGGGACGCCGGGCGGCTGGTCGCGTTGCACGTGCTCGGCGGCGGGGGCGCTCAAGGCGGCGGCAGTATAGGAGGGGCGCCCGCCTATGATGCCGCCGCCCATGCCCGCCTCCACCACCTCAGACCGGGTCAAGCGCGCCAACGCCCGTTACCACGATCTGGCCGCCGCGACCTACGACGCCAAGTGGGGGATTGCCTACAACGCGCTCGCCCAGCGCCAGACCGTCGGCAAGCTCCGCCGCGCACTCGGGGGGTCGACGCCCCGCTTCGGGCGGTCGCTCGAAGTCGGTGCCGGCACGGGCTACTTCACGCTCAACCTGCTGCGCGCCGGGGTGATCGAGGAAGCGGTGGCGACCGACATCTCGCCGGGGATGCTCCACGTCCTGGCGTCGTCGGCCGCCGAGCTCGGCCTCGACGTGGAGACGGTGCCCTCCCAGGCGAGCGACCTGTCCTTTCCGGACGGGTCGTTCGACCTCGTCTTCGGCCACGCCGTGCTCCATCACCTGCCCGACCTCGACGCGGCCTTCGCCGAGCTCGCCCGCGTCCTGCGCCCGGGCGGGACCGTCGCCTTCTGCGGCGAGCCGTCACATCACGGCGATCGCCTGGCCGCCGTCCCGAAGCGAGCTGCGACGCTCGCCGCGCCGACGTGGCGAAGGATCCTGCGCGCGCCGCCGCGCCGAAACGGCGGGGCGAACGGGGTGGTCGACGGCAGCGGCCACCGCGACGCTCCCCGCGAGGAAGAGCGGCTCGAGCGGACCGTCGACGTCCACGCCTTCAGGCCCGACGACCTCGTTGACCACGCGCGGCGAGCCGGGCTCTCGGACGTTCGGGTCACCGGCGAGGAGCTCACCGCGAGCTGGTTCGGCTGGGCCAACCGGACGCTCGAGAGCACCGCGGCGCGCGACGAGTTGCCGTGGCTCTGGTACCAGTGGGCCTACCGCGGCTACCTGACGCTGCAGCGCCTCGATCGAGCGGTGCTCGAGCCGCGACTGCCCGCCACCGTCTTCTACAACCTGCTGCTCTCGGCGCGCAAACCGGCGTAGGCGCCGCGGCGAGCTAGCGCGGTCCCGGGCGCGGCTCTTCCGCCGGAGGCTCAGGGCGGCCGCCGTCGAGCTCCGGCTCCTGCTCGACCGCGGCGTCGGCTAAGTCCGCCTCATCGTCGGGCGGCGCGCCGAAGTCGACCTCGCTGGCGCCCGAGTCGAGCTCGCCGATCCGCGGCCCGGAGGGGGGCTCGAGCTCGCGCGGCTCGAACGGCTCGCTCACCGCCGGCGCCTCGCCGTGATCGGCGTCCGCCCTAGCCACCCCCGCCTCGAAGGCGAGCTCTGCCTCGGCGGGCCGCCCCGGCTCGAGCGCGGGTATCGACGCCGTGTCCTCGCGGGTAAAGGCGATGGCCTCGTGCTCGTCGGCGGTCGGAAAGCGCTCGGTCGCGTCGTCGGCGTTGGCCAGCAGCCGCTCGGCGAGATCGCGCACCTCCTCGAGCAGGCGATCGCGCTCGGACCAGATCCGCCCGAAGTCGGCCTCCAGATCGCGCACGCGCTCCTCGGCGTCGGCGGTCAGGGCGCGAGCCTCGCGCTCGGCCTCGCGGATGCGGTCGTCCGCCGAAGCGCGCGAGCGGGCGGTGATGTCGGTCGCCGTATCCTGGGCTCGCTGGAGGATGCCGCTCGTCTCCTCCCCGACCTGGTCGAGAGCGCGGCGGACCGCGGCGTCGGGGGATCGGCTCGCCTCGAGGTCCGATATAAGGCGGTTGACCAGCTTGACGTAGGCATCGACCGCCTCGCGCTCATACCCCCGAAGAGCGACCGGGAACGCGACGTCGCGCACCTCCGCGAGCCGAGGGTCGTGCTGGGTAGCGGACGCGACCACGCGCTCGAGCGAGCCGGTCACCTGCTCGTCGTCGCCGCGCTCCTCGCGCCGCTCGCGATCGGATGGGGGAAACGACTCGGTGGCGATGTCACGAGTATGAACCATCGTCGCGGCGGGTCCGGCCCGGCTCTCGGGCTCACCGGTTCGCGGCCTCCCGAAACCTCTCCATCGCCTGCTCGCGCGCCCGCCTGTGATCGACGATCGGCTTCGGATAGTCGCGCCCGATCACGCACCCGACCTCCTGCTGTTCCTCCGCGGACATCGCCCACGGCTCGCGCAGGTGGCGGTCGGGCACGGGCCGCAGCTCGGGCACGTACTCGCGCACGTAGCCCCCGTGGGGATCGAAGCGCTCCATGTGGCGCGCGGGGTTGAAGATGCGGCGGAAGTAGGGCGCAGGGTCGACGCCCACCGAGGCGATCCACTGCCAGTTGCCGTTGTTGTTGGCCTCGTCGCCGTCCACGAGCATGCGCATGAACCAGCGCTCGCCCCAGCGCCAGTCGATGCCGAGGTCCTTGGTCAGGAAAGATCCGACTACGAGCCGCGCCCGGTTGTGCATCCACCCCTCGCGGCGGAGCTGGCGCATTCCGGCGTCGACGAGCGGATAGCCCGTGCGGCCCTCGGCCCAGGCCTCGAAGCGCCTCTGCGCGTAGGACCACCTCAGTCCGCGGTAGCGCTCCTGGTACTCCACAAAGGCGTTCTGGGGAAACGCGTGCAGGACCCCGTGGTAGAAGTCACGCCAGCAGAGCTGGCGGCGAAAGGCGCTCGGGCCCTTGCCCTCGGCGGAGAGGCGGCCCTCGACCTCGCGCGGCGAGACGCAGCCGAGGTGGAGGTAGGGCGAGAGCCGCGAGGTCCCGTCCCGGTCGAGCAGGTCGTGGGTGCGGTCGTAGCGCTCGACCCCCGACCGCAGCCACGCCTGCATTCGCCTGCGACCCGCTTCCTCGCCGCCCGGCGGAGGGTCGGAGACCTCCTGCTCGAGACCGAGGTCCGACAGCGACGGGATCCGGCTCGGGTCGACCCCCGGCGCCAGCGCGACCCTGCGCGGAGCAGACAGGACGTCGCGCCGCTCGACGCCGACCCATGCGCGCCAGAACGGCGAGAAGACCGTGTAGGGACTTCCCGCCTGGGTGCGCAGGGTGGCGACGTCGTCGATCACCGTCAGTCCGGGGTGGGCGGAGACGTCGAGCCCGGCGTCGACGAAGGCGTCGATCGCCTGGCGCCCGCGCTCGCGCGCGAAGGGCGAGACATCCATCGTGTAGAAGATGGCCTCGGCGCCCGCCTCCCGCGCCAGCGCCACGAGCTCGCGCTCGGGCCGCCCGTGACGGATGACGAGCGCTGCCCCCCGCTCGCGCAGGGAGCCGTCGAGGTCTGAGAGCGACTCGAGCAGGAACTGCGTGCGCGGTCCGGACGCGTGGCGGCCGTGCAACAGCCGGTCGTCGAGGCAGAACACGGGGACGACCTCGTCGTGGTCGTCGAGCGCGGCGCACAGCGCCGGCTGGTCGTGCACGCGCAGATCGCGACGGAACCAGACGAGCGCAGTCATCGCTCTCCATACGGAGCGGGGACGCGCCCGGCTCGCGCTCGCCTCGGCCCGAGGGTTAGCCTTCGGGCCCGGTGACCGAAGAGATCCTCGAGCGCTTTCCCCTCTTCCCCCTCGGGCTCGTCCTGCTGCCGCACGAGGTCGTGCCGCTGCACATCTTCGAGGAGCGCTACAAGGCGATGATCGACGAGTGCCTCGAGGAGGACCGCGAGTTCGGGATCATCTGGCTCTCCCAAGACGGCCTGCGCGAGACCGGTTGCGGGGCAAGCGTCGCCCGAGTGCTCGAGCGCGCCGAGGACGGGCGGATGAACATCCTGGCCGAGGGCACGCGGCCGTTTCGCCTGCTGCGCCGGATCGATGACCTCGTCTACCCCGCCGGCGACGTCGAGCTGCTCGACGACGAGGGCACGGCCGCCGCGATCGACCCCGAGCTGCTGGCCGCCGCGCGCGAGCGCTACGCCGACCTCGTCGACCGGGCCACCGACGCGCGCCCCGACGCCTCGGACCTCACGGAGCTCGACGCCTACGGGATGGCGGCGACGATCGACTTCGAGCTCGCGGCCAAGCAGGAGCTGCTCGAGCTGCGCGAGGAGGAAGCCCGCCTGCGGCGACTCCGGGAGCTGTTCGACCTCACGCTCGCACGGCTCGACTACGCCGAGCGCGCGGGCGAGCTTGCACGCACGAACGGCCGCGCGCGCCCCGGGCGCCCGTAGCGGCGCCGAGCGCGGGAGGCCGGGTAACGCTGTGTTGAGAAAACCCTGTACACTCTGTTGCAGTCTATGTCCGAGCCCCTCGACGGCCACCACACCCTGGACGACGCCTATCGCCTCCACTCCTCGCGCGCCCTTGCCGCCGCCATGCGAGTGCTTCGCGAGCCCGCCGCCGCCGAGGACGTGGTCCAGGATGTCTTCATCAGCCTGTGGCGAAACCCCTCGCAGTTCGATCCGAGCCGGGGATCGCTGCCGTCCTACATCTCGATGCTCGCCCGCAGCCGAGCGCTCGACCGCTGGCGCTCGCAGGCCGCCCACGACGCCGCGCTCGAGCGCGAGGCCCGCGCCCAGGGGCCCCAGGAGCGCACGTCGAGCCCCGGCGCCGACCAGCCCGCCCTCGAGCGCGAGCGCTCGCGTGAGGTCATGACCGCGCTGGACTCGCTTCCCGATAGCCAGCGCGACGCGGTCGTGCTCGCCTTTGGGCGCGGCCTCACGGCCCGCGAGATCGCTCGGGCGGCCCACATCCCGCTCGGGACCGCCAAGAGCCGTATCCGCCTTGGACTCGCAAAGGCGCGCGAGTCGCTCGAGGCGGCCGCCGCGTGAGCGAGTCACATCCCGCTAGCGCACTGTCGATCGGTTACGTCTCCGAGCAGACCGGCCTCGCCGAGGCCACGCTGCGGATGTGGGAGTCGCGCCACGGCTTTCCCCGCCCCGAGCGCTTGGCGAGCGGTCACCGACGCTACTGCGAGCGCGACGTCGAGCTGCTTCGTCAGGTGCTCGAGGAGCGCTCGCGCGGACTCTCGCTCAAGGCGGCTGTCGATCGCGTCGTGCGCGCCGGCGACGAGCCCGAGTGCTCGCTGTACGCCGGTCTGCGCCGCCGCCGGCCCGAGCTGAGCGCCCACCTGATGGGCAAGCGGTCGGTGATCGCCCTCAGCCACGCGATGGAGGACGAGCTGGTCGTCCGAGCCGAGCGCGCCGTCCTCTTCGGCGGCTTCCAGCACGAGCGATGGTACCGCCGCTCCGAGCAGCGCTGGAGAGAGCTCGCGCGTACCGCCGAGTACGCCGTCGTGCTCGCCGCCTTCCCCCGCGCTCGACGCCCGCGCGGGGCCCCGGTGGAGCTTCCGCTCGACGGCTCCGACCCTCTCTTGCGCGAATGGGTGCTCGTCTGCTCGGCTCCGCGCTTCGCCGCCTGCCTCGCCGGCGTCGAGCGACCCGGCCAGCACGACCGCCCCGACCCCGAGCGCGACTTCGACACGCTCTGGAGCGTCGAGCCCGAGATCGTCTACGAGGCGGCGCAGATCTGCTGCGAGCTCGTGGCCAAGTCCGCCCCCGAGCTCAGCCGCGAGATCGAGCGCCACCTCGACCGCGTGCCCGCGCGGGGGGACCATCGCTTCGATGTCGCCGCCGCGGTGACGAGCCGGATGGTCGCCTACCTCGGCGCCGCCGAGCGCCGAGCGTCCCAGCCGGCCGCGCGCCGCGACGGCTAGTCCGCTTTCCCCGGGTAGACGCCGGGGTTCGCGAGTGAGGGATTCGGGGGTGCGGTCCCGCCGGTTTGGTGGGAGTCGGCGAGCGTCGAGGCCGCGAGCAAGACGCGATGGCCACCAGACGCGTCGGCCCCCGGCCGGATCTACCGACAAGCGGCGCCCTACCGCCGCCCCAGTGAAATTCGGCGGCCGTGGGGCTGGGGGCGAAAGGGGCGGGATGATCAATCCCGCCCCTTCCTCAAACGCGGGCAGCACGTGCGCACTCCGCCAGTCATTGCACCCGAGTCTCGACATGCTGGCGCTGGCGCGGCTTAGATCGACGCTATGACGACGGGCGTCCGCACTGATCCTCGGCGTTGCCGCCGACAATGTTCGGCTGACCGACGAACGGCTCGTCGTTCTCCTTGCACTGGAGGTTCTCGCCGATCGTGTTGTTCACGACGCGCTTGTCGGCTTCGGGACCCTGGTTCTTGAACACCTGCATGTTGCCCTCGACGCGGTTCCGTTCCACGTTCTGCGGGTTGTTGGGGGTCGGGCTGACGTTCTCGAAGACCTGTACCTCACCGCCGACCCGGTTGTTGAACACGCTCATGTCGTCGAAGAAGCGTCCGGCGACCTGCTGCGAGCTGAGACGGTTCTTGAAGACCTGGAGGTTGCCCTCGACATCGTTGCCCTGAGCGCAGTTGGGAAGTTTACTCCCGATCTCCACCCTGGCGCCCCGGGCGTCCTCGACGATGAGGTCGCCGCCCACGGCGAGGTTGCAGATTCCGATATTGAAGGACTCTCCCGGGTTGCCCCTGAGTTCCTTCACGTGGACGTTGCCGCCTACGGTCCGATTGCCCGCCACGTCCGAGGTCGTCGTCGTGTTGCCCGTGAAGAAGACGCGCTCCGACTTGTCGGCCTCGAGGTTGCCTCGGATGACGTTGTTGACTGAGAAGAACCTCGAACGCTCCAGGGACTTGGCGTTGCCGCGCACGACCGAGTTCGACAGGAAGCAGAACTGACCCTCTGGGACCACGATGTTGTCGTAGGTTGCGGGGGGCAGGAATCCGACGCATCTCGTGTCGTCGGCCAGCGCCGGCGATGCCGGTACGAGCATCACGACCGCCGCGGCGGCCGTGGCCAATAGTGCTCTCTTCATGGAGGCTCCTCTCGAGTCGTTTGGCCCCTGTCAGGGTCTCGGCCAGACCGTGCCGACGCGGCGCGCAAGCGTGTTGCCTCGATGTGATGGGCGGGTGAACAACCGGTGACGCCGGTAGGAATCTCTCCGGCCGTCCCGTGCTTCACGCCCGGGCAACACGTCGCCCACGAGTCCTATCTACGTTGGTGATGTCGCCCGTTGGGGCCGCCGATGCCTGTGGCGGCCTCGGCGGCTATCGGTAGTCGATCTCTCGGAGGACGTTCCCATGCCCGTACGCCAGATGCTCGTCGCACTCGTCGCGCTCGTCGCACTCGCGCTGGCCGGCGCTCCACACGCCTCGGCCGACGACGGCAAGAAACGGCGAGTCCGCTTTGCCACCTTCAACGCATCCCTGAACCGCGACGCCGAGGGACGGCTCGTCGCCGACCTATCGAGGCCGGGCAACGACCAGGCAGACGCGGTCGCCGAGATCATCCAGCGCGTGCGGCCCGACATCCTGCTCATCAACGAGTTCGACTACGACGCCCGCGGCGAGGCCGC
>Ga0136616_10000873_pt1 | contig 15225 bp, 16 predicted proteins | sample AntDrymUQ2992106_2_FD_106648 | JGI IMG/M metagenome (GOLD analysis project Ga0136616, IMG submission 106648) | Polar desert sand microbial communities from Dry Valleys, Antarctica - metaG UQ299 (21.06) | ecosystem: Environmental > Terrestrial > Soil > Desert | place: Antarctica: Dry Valley...
GGCCAGCCGTTCCCGTACATCTCGGACCTGTCTCTGTCCCTCGCGATCTTCGCTGCCGACCCCGAGACCGGCGAGGAGCGGTTCGCGCGCGTGAAGATCCCCGAGGGCCTCTCGCGCTTCTTCGAGATCGGGAACCGTGGCCTCTACGTCCCGCTCGAGCACGTGATCGCGCACTTCCTGCCGGCGCTCTTTCCCGGAGTGACCATTGTCGAGCGGGCGGCGTTCCGTGTCACGCGCGATGCCGACTTCGAGGTGTCGGACGACGCCGACGACCTGCTCGAAGCCGTAGAGAGTCAGCTTCTGAAGCGCCGTTTCGGCGACGCTGTCCGCGTCGAGGTGAGCTCGTCCGCGTCCTCCGAGATGGTCGACCGCCTGACGCGGGGCGTCGATGCCGAAGACTGGCAGGTCTATCGGATCGAGAGCCCGCTCGACTTCGCCGACCTGCTGGAGCTGGTCGCGCTCGACCGTCCCGATCTCAAAGACGAGCCCTGGCGCCCGGTGGTGCCTCCAAGACTGCGAGAGGCGCAGTCGGATTCCCCGCGCATCTTCGACGAGATTCGCCGCGGCGACATCGTCGTTCACCAACCGTATGAGTCATTCCGCGGAAGCTTCGAGGTGTTCGGGCAGGCGGCGGTTCAGGACTCGAACGTGATCGCGATGAAGACTGCCGTGTATCGGACGAGCGACGACAGCGTCCTCGTGGGCTCGCTGATCCAGTGCGCGGAGGACGGCAAGCAGTCTGTGTGCCTGGTCGAGCTCAAGGCGCGCTTCGACGAGCGCCGGAACATCGAGTGGTCGCGGGCGCTGGAGAAAGCGGGAGTTCACGTCGTGTACGGCTTCCCCGACCTCAAGATCCACGCGAAGCTGACCCTGGTCGTGCGCCGCGAGCAAAACGGGTTGCGGCGCTACGCCCACATCGGCACCGGCAACTACCACTCGACAACCGCGCGGCTGTACGAAGACGCGGGAATCTTCACGGCGGACGACGACATCACTGCCGATGTCGCCGATCTCTTCAACTTCATCACCGGGTTCAGCCGACCGCAGCGATTTCGAAAGCTGCTGGTCGCGCCGTTCACGCTGCGTAGCGGGCTCGTCGAGGAGATTCGCCGCGTTGCCGAGGCAGCCGCAGCCGGCCAGCCGGCGGGGATTCGCCTCAAGGTGAACCACCTCGTCGACCCGGGGATCATCGATGAGCTCTACGCCGCGTCTGGAGCGGGAGCGAGCATCGACATCGTCGCCAGGACGACGTGCACCTTGCGACCCGGCGTCGAGGGACTGTCCGAGAACATCCGTGTGCGCTCCATCCTCGGCCGCTTCCTCGAGCACAGCCGGCTGTACGCATTCGAGGCCGGAGATCGCACCGCCATGTACATCGGCAGCGCGGACCTGATGCCCCGGAACCTCGACCATCGCATCGAGGTGCTTGCGCCCGTCGAGAACGCACGCGTCCGCCAGGAGCTGAACGCGATCCTCGATAGCGCTTCGAGTGACAATACGAACGCCTGGGAGCTCAGCGCGGACGGCAAGTGGACGCGCCTCCTGCCTGCCGAGTCCGACAAGCCGCACTCGCACCAGGCGACCATGATGCGACGTGTCCTTGCCCGGGCGCGGCGGCGCGCACGCGAGCAGCGCGGCGATTGAACATCCGATGCGGCGGGAAGAATCGCCACGGTGAAGGTCGCGATCATCGATGTCGGATCGAACTCCGTGCGCCTGCTCGTGGCCGCAGTCGATGGGGGTACCGTCGAGCAGCTGCACCGGGAGCGGGAGTACGTACGGCTCGGCGACGACGCGTACCTGCTCGGCAGGATCGGCCCGCGCAAGCTCAAGCAGACGCGAACGGTGGCAGCGAAGTACGCGCGGATAGCGAGGAAGGCGGGCGCCGCGCGGCTCGAGACGATCGTGACGGCTCCTGGCCGACAGGCCGAGAACCACGAGGAGCTCGTCAGCGTCCTCGCCAAAGCGACCCGGTTTCCTGTCGTCGTGCTGACCGCCGATGAGGAGGGCCGACTCGCGTGGGAGGGGGCGGTCGCCCGCATGGACGATCCGCCCGAGACGGTGGCCGTCGTGGATCTCGGCGGCGGGTCCTGCGAAGTCGCGGTCGGGAACCGGGGCGCCGGACCAAGTTGGGTTCATTCGATCGAGGCCGGGGCCCTACGCGTGACTCGAGCATTTCTCGGCGGGAACCCACCGGACGCCAAGGGGATCGCACACGCGCGGCAGGGGATCGGGGAGCTTGCGAAAGATCTCCGTCCGCCCCGGCCGGACGCGGCGCTGGCGGTGGGAGGGACGGCGCGTGCAGTCAGTCGCATTGTCGGGCAACCGTTTGGCGTAGACGAGCTCGAGCGTCTCGCAGAGAAGCTCTCCGAGGCGGCCGCGGAGACGATCACCGACCCGCATGGCATCACCTCCGAGAGGGCCGAGACCCTGCTCGGTGGCACGCTCGTGCTCTCCGAGGTCGCAGGCCGCTTGGACTGTGACCTCGAGCTCGGTCGAGGCGGGTTGCGCGAGGGCGCGGTGCTTGCTCTCGCGCGCGCTAAGGCGGCCGCCGCGTAGCCGCGCGTATGAGTCCGAGTGGAGCCCCGGCCGCGAAGCGGACGGCTTCAGGGATCTTCGCGCGACCGAATCAGCGCGAGCGGATTGATCAGTGACCGAGCGAACGGAGGATCTTCGGACTCGCGCTCCAGCGAAGCGCTACGGCGCCTGGCTCCAACGGGTCGGCGAAGCGAAGACAGAGCACGCCGCCCTTCTTGAGCTCGAGGCGGATGGATCTCTCGCTGCCCGCGAGGAGCAATGCGGCGAGCTCGGAAAGCTGAGGCTGGTGGCCGACGAGCGCGAGTTCGGCATCAGCTCCCGCGCGTACTGTGTCCGCTAAGGTCGAGAGCGGACTCGGCGGCTCGAGCGCAGGGCATTTCTCCGGAGAAGGCCACGCAGCCTCTTCGCGCAGGATCTCGGCGGTAGACCAGGCGCGCGCATACGGGCTCGCGAGGACAGCATCGACCTCGACTCCGATTTGACGAAGACCGCGCGCAACGGCCCGAAAGCGCTCGATTCCGTCGAGAGTCAGCGGGCGCAACGAGTCGTCGGGCCAGCGCTCAGGGTCGCGCCGCTCGGCAACGGCGTGCCTTACGAGGTAGAGATCTCGCATGGTCTCGAATCGTACGAGCGCGCGGTTAGGCCGCGCGGCGCGGCTTCGCCGCGCGAATCTGCTCGGAGCGGAGCTCGAGCAGCTGCGCGACGTCTGCTGTGGGTCTCCGCAGATCGCTCAAGAGCGGTCCGCCTTGCACGGGCAGCGCGGCGACGACGTCGGACTCGATCTGAGCCACCAACACTAGGCCCCCTAGCCCTGACGGGACCCTTCGCTCGCTGATCTCCGTCAACCGGGTGATGGCTCGCACGTCCGCAGCCGAAGCGGGCCGGATGGTCACGTTCGGAACCCGAGCAGCGGTCACATAGGCGGCGCGTGCCGGTGGGCGAGCGATGGCACGCAGGCGCCTGCCGATGCGGGTTCCGTTTCTGGGTTCCGGACGATCGTGCCGAGGTCGCCCGAGTGCGATGTCGCGAAGCTCGCGATGCACGTTTTCGAGGTAGAGGTGTTGCTCGAGCATGTGTGCCTCCCGGTTGCGTTCCATCCAGGCTAGGCCGGGGAGTCCACGCCGGTGTGACCGGGTTGTGGCGGTCTGGGGACAACGCCGGGCACCCGCTGAGTTCGGTCAGGCGACAGCTGCCCGCCCACGAGCACGTTCGAGGCTCGTCGGGGACGGGAGATACGCAACGGGGACCCAGCCATCGTCGCGCCGTTCGAGCAACCACGCCGCGCCTTTCTCGCAACGCACCTGCCCCTGGAGGAGGCGCTCGATCACCTCGCGATGAGTGCACACGAGGGACGTAGCCGACAATTCGTCGAGAAGTGCGAGCGTGTTGCGGATGGAAGCATCGGGAACGAGCTCCTCGTGGAGCTCGATCTCGAGCCCGGTCGCGGCGGCTAGAGGGAGCACAGTCTGGAGACAACGAGCATGTGGGCTCGCGACGATGCGCTCGATGCGGTGACCCGCGAACGCCTCGGGTAGACGCTTAGCATCGGAGCGCCCCACGCGGTCGAGCGGACGCTCGCGATCGAGCGCCGGCGGCGACAGGCGTTCGCCCGCGCTTGCCTGAGCAGCAACATTGTCTCTCTCCGGCCCCGAGCGCGGGATTCTGTCGTCCTGCGCAGTCCAGGTCAAGGGCGTCAGGCGTCGAGGCCCTCGAGCACAGCGAGGTCGCGCGAGTACGTCAGCAGCCGGCGGACGCCTTCCGTATCGGCCCAGCGCGCATCGTCGACCTCGTGACGAAACGCGAGCCCGCCGCCGACCGGCGCCATTCGCCAGTACCGCACGCGCTTCGGGCGGTCGCGTACGTCCCGGTAACGCGTGGCCGGAAGCTCCTCGAGGAGCTCGCAGCGCAGGCCGGTCTCCTCCTCGACCTCGCGAACCGCGCAGTCCTCGTCGCTCTCCCCGCGAAGCGCCTTCCCTTTCGGAAAGGACCAGTCGTCGTACCTTGGGCGGTGCACCACGAGCACCTCGAAACCGTCCGCTCCGGTACGCGTCACCACGCCGCCCGCCGCGCGGATCACGGACGCGCCTTTCGGGCTCGGCGATCGAGGAGCCTCCAAGCCTCAGGCCATTCGGCCCGCGCACTTCTGCGGCGAGCACGCTCTCGCTTCAGGAGCTTGCGGACGGCGTCGTCGGCCTGCGGCTTCCCTTCCGCCCAGGCGCGAATGCGCTCCTCGGCGACGTATGCGTCCTGGTGCTCTCCGAGCACGTCCTGCAGCGCCTTCGCCGCGTCGACGAAGCGCTCGCCAGGCAAGCCGAGCTCATGCGCAGCCAGCTCGGCCGCGTACCGCGATCGCTTGACCTTGATACGGGCGGCGTGGAGCTCGTCGTCGCTCGAATCGTCGTCCAGCCGGCCGAAGGCCCGCCGCGTGCGTCCGAACTCCGTCCACCAGAGCCCCGCAAGCGTGCGCCGCGCCTCCGTAGCGAGTCGTGGCTCGGGTGCCGCGAGCCGGTCGAGGAGCCTCGGATAGCGCTCCTCGGAGAGCACGGAGACAACGACGGCACGTGCTTTCCGACGCTCCCGCTCGAGCCCCTCGAGCAGGCCCCGGACTTGACGCCGCTCGTCTCCGAGCCGCGCGATCTCGCCGTCGAGCCGCTCGCTGAGCACATCGAGGTCGCGCGCCGGCCCGAGCGCGGAGCCGATCCAGCGAAGCTCGTCGCGCAAATCGCCCGCCCACTCTGGCTCGAGCAGCGGCTCGGCGGCTCGCAGGAAGGCGCGCGCCCTGCGCGTCGCCACGCGCATCTGGTGGAGGTCCTCGGAATCGGACCCGAGCCGGGTACCCGGATCGTGGGCCAGGAGCCGATCATGCTGGTCGACGATCGCGGCCACGAGCACGTCGCTGAATGCAGCGTCAGCGGCCAGCGCAGCCCTCGGCGTCGACGGGGAGAGCCCGAGGGCGCGAAAGAGCTTTGGACGAAACTCGGCGGAGGCGGCGCCTGCTCGCTGAAGTGCCTTCTCCAGGCGCCGAAGTGTGCGCTCGTCGCCGCCGTCGATCAGCTCGACCTCGAGCTCCCGAAACCGCGACGTGATGCGCTGGCCGTCGAGCACCGCCACCGAGTCCTCGACGATCTCGGCCCCGTCGGTTCGCACCGTCTTTCGGCGTGTGCGAAGTCGCGCCACGCGAACCGGCTCGTCGCCGCGCAGGTGGGCGAAGAGCAATGCGACGAGATCGGTCGGAGGTCGGGCGGGCGTTCCTGCGACTTCGAGCTCGATCCTGGCGGCTCCGCGTGGCACCTTGAGCTGCCAAAGGCCGGAGCCGTCCTCACTGCGATGGCGCAGTGTGATGTCGTGCCGCGCCAACGTGAGCTCAGGCGTGTCGTAGTACGTCGAGACGAAGTCTCGGCTCGGAAGCTCTACGCCTCCGAGATCGCTCAGGCGAAAGCCCTCGGAGGGCGTCAGCTTGAGCTCACGTTCGAGCGTTTGGCGCACCACCTCGCAGCGTAATCAGGGAGGCGACGCAAGAAGTCTCGGAGTGGTGAACGTTGCCGCTCTTGCCTTACCCAGCGTTCACGTCGGGTCACTTCCCGCGCACGATTTCGTATGCGAGCGCGCCGACAACTCCGCCGACGAGCGGCGCGACGAGGTAGAGCCAGAGCGAGTCGAAGACACCCGACGCTAGCGCCGGCCCCAGCGAGCGTGCGGGATTCAGCGACGCCCCGGAGATCGGCCCGCCGACGAGCGAGGCGAGCGCGATCGTGCCGCCGATGGCGATCGCCGCCGCCTCTCCGACCGCGCGCGTGTCGGTGGCGACGGCCATGATCACGAAGAGCAGGATCGCGGTCAGGACGACCTCCCAGAGAAACGACTGCGCCTGGGAGCCCGAGGGCGTCGTCGCACCGACGTCGGCCACGTCTCCCAGCGAGATCCGCAGCAGCACCGCCGCCGACAGGGCGCCCGTGACTTGAGCCGCCCAGTACGCCGGAACGCGGGCGCCGGGGAAGTGACGTCTCAGCGCAAACGCGAGCGTCACCGCCGGATTCAGGTGCGCCCCCGAGATGTGTCCGACGGCGTAGACCATGGCCATGATCACAAGGCCAAAGGCGAGCGCGACCCCGACTGATCCGAGGCCGCCCTCGTCCGCGTCGGCCATGATCGCGCCCGCGCCTACGAAGACGAGCGCAAACGTTCCGATCGCCTCGGCTCCGAGCGAGCGGATGAGCGCGGCGTCCACGCGCTCAGGCTCCAACGAGAGCTGCCGGCGGCGCGAGGAGACGGCCGATTCGTTCCAGAACGCCCGGCGTGAGACGGTAGTACGCGAACGTTCCGCGCTTCTCGCGTTCGAGCAGGCCCGCGCGGACGAGCTGCTTCAGGTGATGGCTCACTGTCGGCTGCGCGATCCCGAGAGTGGGCTGAAACTCGCAGACGCAGACCTCCTCCCCGCCTGCTTCGAGCAGGACGTTGAGGATGCGGAGGCGGTTGCGATCGGCGAGCGCCTTGAACAGCCGCTCCAGCTCGGCGGCGTCCTGGGTCGAGAGCGTCGAACCCGAGAGCGGGGTGCAGCAGTCGACCGTGGAGAGCGTCTTCACACGCGGAGATCCTATCCGTATATTTACCACGATCTATATTGACCTTCGCCGATATGTCTGGAACGATCGTCGGAGTTCAACGACCTGGAGGGATCCGTGACCGAGATGCTCGACCCCATCACCCGACAGCACGTCGAGAAGGCGGCCGAGGCGCTCCAAGACGAGTTCGCGGGAACGTTCTCGCGAGAGACGATCGCCCGCTTCATCGCGGAGTCCGTCGATCTCCTCGGCGGCTCGAAGCTCAACGTGTTCGTCCCAGTTCTCGCCCACCGCTTCGCCCGCGAGCGGCTGAAGGCGCTCGGGCAAGCTGAGGGCCTGATCACGAAAGAGCAGCCTGAGGTCCTCTTCGTCTGCGTCCAGAACGCGGGCCGCAGTCAAATGGCCGCGGGCCTGCTCACGCTCCGCTCGGGCGGGCTCGTCGGAGTGCGCTCCGCGGGCTCGGATCCGGGGGAGATCGTGAACCCGCTCGCCGTCCAGGCGATGGCCGAGCTCGGCATCGACCTCGAGAACGCGTTCCCGAAGCCGCTCACCGACGAGGTCGTTCGCGCCGCCGACGTCGTGATCACGATGGGCTGCGGCGACGCGTGCCCCATCTACCCAGGCAAGCGCTACGAGGACTGGCAGGTCAGCGACCCCGCCACGGCAGCTTCGCTTGGGGAGGTACGGGTCATCCGGAGTGAGATCGACCGGAGAATCCAGCAGCTGCTCGGTGAGCTCGACGTGCCGATCGTCACCTAGAAAATAGAGGGGCGGCCGAATGGCCGCCCCTCGGACAGGCAGTGGTTCGAGGGAGAGATCAGCCCTTGTTCGACGCCTTCACGGCGAGAATGAAGTTCGTCCGCGCGCGCTTGAGCTGCACCCTGGTCAGCGGCACGAAGCGGGCACGCTCGGCGATCTTGACCTCGTTGTCGAAGATGTAGTCGAGGAACGCCTGCACTTCCTTGCGCTTGAAGGAGGAACCCTTCGCATAGATGAAGAGTGGCCGGGAAAGCGGCTTGTAGGCGTTGGCGTGTACCGACTCGACTCCCGGGGTGACGCACTGATCCGTCTTTGGATTCCGGATCTGGACGGCGTTCAGCCTGTTCCGGTTCTCGGTGAAGTACGAGTAACCGAAGTAGCCCATGCCGCCACGCTCACCGGAGACACCCTGCACAAGCACGTTGTCGTCCTCCGACGCCTGGTAATCGGTACGGCTGGCACGCGCTCTGCCGTTGATGGCCTCGGTGAAGTACTCGAAGGTTCCGGAGTCGGTACCCGGACCGAAGAGCTTGAGCGGCACGTCGGGGAAGCCGGACCGAACGTCCTTCCAGTTGTTGACCTTCGAGCTGGGCTCCCAGATCTTCTTCAACTCGGGGACCGAGAGACACGTTGCCCAGGTGTTCTGTTGGCTGACGACCACGGTGAGCGCGTCGTTGGCGACGGTGAACGCACGCCACGAGCCGATGTTGTTCGTCTTGCACGACTGAGCTTCCGAGATACGCATCGGGCGGGACGCATCCGAGAGATCGATCTCGCCCTTACAGAAGCGCTGGAAGCCGCCGCCGGTACCCGAAATGCCGACGGTGACCTTCACTTTGGATGCGCCGGCTCTCGAGAAGAGCTCGGCTGCCGCTTGTGTATATGGGCCGACCGTGGACGAGCCATCCGCGCTGATCGAGCCGCCGAGACCTTTCAGGTTGTACGTGGGGTTCTGGGCGGACGCTCCCACCGCTACCGATGCGATCGCGAGTGCGGCCACCACCCCGCCGGCGACTGCGCTGCTGCGAGGCCCGAAGAAAAATTTCATGTCTGCCCCCAACTCCTCTGTTTGGATTTCCTGTTCGCAGCGCGAATGGTCGCCTCAGGTTCAGGCGCGGTGGGCAGAGAAGGAGTGAACGGCTCGTGACGGAGTGGTGAAGCCGAACTAACGAGCGCAGAGAGTTCGCAAGCCGTTACACGCGGCCGACTTCACACCCCGGAGCGTTCGCGTCTTGGGGCACCCCATAAAGGCGTCTATCCGCTCGCAAAAGGTCACCCCGGACGCTGTCCGTCCTCGTGCGATGCGTCAGTGAACTCGGCGAACTCGCCGGTAACGATGAACGCCGTTTGCTCCCCGATGTCGACGGCGTTATCGCCGATCCGCTCGAAGCAGCGCGCGACGGTGATCTGGCGCATGCCCCACTCGAGCGCTTCGGCATCGTTCACGTACCCGAGCACCTCCTGGAACACCTGCCGGTTCGCGTTGTCGACGAGATCGTCGAGCGAATGCAACGCACGCGCCTGCTGAACGTCTCTCGCGGCGAACGCGGAGAGCGAGACCCGGGCCATCTCCGCGCAGCGCTCACCCATGTCCACCAGGCCCTCCACGACGGCCTGCTGCGTGCCGAGATGACTGGAGAGCTTCGTCAGCTTGGCGATCGTGACGCATTGGTCGCCCATGCGTTCGAGATGGAGGGCCGAGTGCAGGATTGCCAGAACGAGGCGCAAGTCAGTCGCGACCGGCGTTTGCCGCGCGAGCACCATCTCGACCTGCCTCTCGAGCGCGAGGTAGCGCTCGTCCACCTCGTCGTCGAACGCGATCACCTCGTCACAGAGCTCGACGTCTTGTGTCCGCAGGGCGTCGATCGCGCCGCGGATCGACCGGAAGACGATCTCGCCGGCTTCCTGGAAGCCCGCTTCGAGGGCGTCCAGCTCGGACTGCAGCCCGATCCTCATCCGAACCTGCCCGTGACGTAGTCCTCGGTTCGCTTGTCGGACGGCGTCGTGAAGATCTTCGTAGTCATGTCGTACTCGACGAGGATGCCGCGACGCGCGCTCCCGTCGTCGTCCACGACGACGCTGAAGAACGCGGTCATGTCGGCGACCCGGGCCGCCTGTTGCATGTTGTGGGTGACGATCACGATCGTGTACTCGCGCTTCAGCTCGTGCATCAGGTCCTCGATGCGGGTGGTCGAGATCGGATCGAGTGCCGACGCCGGCTCGTCCATGAGAATCACATCCGGCTCGACCGCAAGCGCGCGCGCGATGCAGAGGCGTTGCTGCTGGCCTCCCGACAACCCTAGCGCGCCGTCCTTCAGCCGATCCTTCACCTCGTCCCAGAGCGCTGCCCGGCGAAGCGCGCCTTCGACACGTTCGTCGAGACTGCCTTTCATGTCGAGCACGCGAGGCCCGAAGGCGATGTTGTCGTAGATCGACTTCGGGAACGGGTTCGGCTTCTGGAAGACCATGCCGATACGTCGCCTGATCTCGACCGGGTCGACGTCAGGCCCGTAGAGATCCTCGCCGTGGTACAGCACCGTTCCTTCGACCTTCGCTCCAGGGATGAGATCGTTCATGCGATTGAAGCAACGGATGAAGGTGCTCTTTCCACACCCGGAGGGGCCGATGAATGCCGTAACCGTATTCCGGTAGACGTCGATGTCGACTTCCTCCAGAGCGGGCTTTCCGCTGTAGTAGACAGCAAGATCCGTCACGGAGAAGACCTTCTCGCGGCGTTCGATGTCGGCCCGGGCGAGGGCGCCTCGCGAGGCCTCTGCGATCCGGGTGCTGTCGATATGCGGCTGCGTCTCCATCTGCGTCATTGCCTCACCACTTCTGGCGGTAACGGTTACGAACGAAGATTGCCACCGCGTTCATAGCAAGGACGATCACGAGCAGCACAATCGCGCCTGCCGCTGCGACCGTCTGGAACTCCGGGTCGGGTTGTCTCACCCAGTTGTAAATCTGGATCGGCAAGGCCGTGTACTCGCCGAAGAGCGTCGGGTTGAATGCGACGTACACGGTCGCTCCCACCATGAGCAGCGGCGCCGTCTCGCCGATCGCGCGAGAGAGAGCGAGAATCGACCCGGTCGCCATGCCCGGGATGGCCGCCGGCAGCACCTGCCGCCACACGACCTGCCACTTCGTAGCACCGAGGGCGAAGGCGCCCTGGCGGATCGAGTCAGGGACGCCACGGATCGCCTCGCGGGACGCGACGACGACCGTCGGCAGCACGACGAGGGTGAGAATGAGCGCACCCGCGAAGACCACACGGCCGATCCCGATTCCGCGGACGATGAAAGCGAGGCCGAGGATCCCGTAGACGATCGACGGCACCGCGGCAAGGTTCTGGATGTTGACCTCGATCAGCTTGTTCCACCACCGCTCGCGGTTGGCGTACTCCTCGAGGTAGATCGCGGTCAGCGCGCCGATCGGGACGGAGAGGAGGAGCACAGTCCCACCGAGGTAGAGAGTGGCAAGAATCGCGGGACGCGCGCCCGCCTCTTCCGGCAGCGAGGACGGCGCCTCGGTGAACAGCGTGGCGGTAAGCGCCGGCCACCCCGTGAGGACAATGTCGACGAGCAGGACCGCGAGCGTTCCGAACGCGACCAGCATCGAGAACAGCATCGCGCCCTTGAAGAGCCGGTTCCTCCACACGCGTCCACTGCGGGCCGCCTGCTCCGGCGCGGGCTCGTAGTCTCGCTCGACGTGTGGCTCGATGATCATCATAGGACGGACTCCGTCCTATGACGGTGGGGGTGCGCGGGGAACCGGGAGGTTCCCCGCGCTCTCATGAAGAAGCGGGCAGGCGCTTCCTTCGCAAGACCGGGCTTCGCTCCCGCGAACCCCGGTCGCGGAAAGTCGTGGGGAAACGTGGTTTCCCTCGCGATCGTTTGCCGAAGGCGAACGATGGTCATTCGTACACCTCGCGGAACTTCCGCACCAACCTGATGGAGAACAGGTTCAGGATGAGCGTTATCACGAAGAGAGTGAGGCCCACCGCGAAGATGGTCTTGTACTCATTCGAGCCCGTCGGCACGTCGCCGAAACCAGTGGCGCCGATGAACGCCGTCATCGTCTCGATGGGCTCGCGCGGGTCGACCGAGATCTGCGCCAGCTGGCCACCCGCGATGAGAACTATCATCGTCTCGCCGACCGCACGCGAGAAGCCGAGGACGTACGCGGCGATGATCCCCGAGATCGCCGCCGGGACGACAATGCGCGTCGAGACCTGCAGCTTGTCCGCTCCGAGCGCATAGCCACCCTCGCGAAGGTCACGCGGCACCGCGGCCATCGCGTCCTCGGAAAGCGACGCGATCGTGGGGATCAGCATCACCCCGAGGACGAGGCTGGCTGCCAGCGCATTGAAGATCGCGACATCGAGGCCAATGTCCCGCAGGAGCGGTGTGACGAAGGTGAGTGCGAAGTAGCCGAGGACGACGGTCGGGATCGCGGCGAGGATCTCGAGGATCGGCTTGAGGACACGCGCGGCCCGCTGTTTCGCGTACTCGCTCAGGTAGATCGCCACCCCGAGCCCGAGCGGGAAGGCGACCAGGGCCGAGAGGAACGAGACCACGAACGTACCGACGACGAGCGGCACGACACCGAACTGCCCGTCCAGGAAGAGCGGCGTCCAGGTGGTGCCGGTCAGAAACTCCCAGGGACTGACCTCGCCGAAGAACTCGAATGCCGGGATCAGGAGCGAGACGACGATTCCGAGCGTCGTCAGCACCGAGACCGCGGCGGCCAAGAAAAGCAGCCCGTGGATGAGCAGCTCACCCCAGCGGATCCTCTTGCGGGCCAGGGCGACCGGAGGCAGCCCGACGCTGGCGTCCTGCGTCGTCACCTAGTGGTCTCTCCGGAATGTCCGGTGCCGCTTGGCCGAGCGAAAACCGAGCAACGCTAGGACGCAGGGAGCCTCGATATCAGTAGATATCGAGGTGACTGAGGACGACGGGATGCGAAGCGTTTGCAGCCGGCCAAGCGGTGCCGTACTTCCCGGAAGGACCACTGGACTCAGCTCGTGGCTTCCCCGAGCTTCGACCGCTCCTCTGCAAGCTGCTCCTCGCTCAGGGGAACGAACTGGGCTTCCTCGGCGATCGAGGCGTTGTTCTCCAGCATGAAGGTGACGAAGTTGCGGACCTCTTGGTCGTCGTCGAACGAGCTCTGCTTCACATAGACGTAGAGCGGTCGGGACAGCGGCGCATAGGAACCGTCCTGCGCCGCGTCCGCGCTCGGCGCGACGCAGCCGCTTCCGCCGTCGACCTCGAGCGCCTTGAGCCTCGCCTGGTTCTGCTCGAAGTAGGAGAAGCCGAAGTAGCCGAGCCCGCCACGGTCGCCGGAGACACCCTGCACGATCACGTTGTCGTCCTCGCTCGGAGAGTAATCCGTCCTGCTTGCCCCCTCTTCTCCGTTGATGACGCCGGTGAAGTAGTCAAATGTGCCGGAATCCGTCCCGGGGCCGAATAGGGTGAGCTCGACGTCCGGAAACGATGGATCCACCTGATTCCAGTTCGAGACCTTGGAGCCCGGCCCCCAGATGGTCGCGAGCTGGTCGCCGGTCAGGCAGGTCGCCCAGTCGTTCTCGGTGCTGACCACGTTGGTCAGGGCATCGGTCGCAATGCGAATCTCGATGTACTCCACCCCTGCGTCGGCGCAGAGTGCTTGCTCGTCCTCGTCGATCGGCCGCGAGGCATTCGAAAGATCGGTCTCACCGGCGCAGAAGCGCTCGAAGCCGCCGCCGGTGCCCGAGATCCCGACGGTGACGTCCACTCCCTCGGCGTCCTTGAAGTCCTCTGCTGCCCGAGTGACGAACGGGCCAACGGTGCTCGACCCGTCCGCACTGATAGCCCCGCCTCCGTCGTCACCTCCCCCACAGCCTGCCCCAACGAGGGCAAGGGCGACCGTGGATAGGACAAATGTGAGCGCGCTACGCGATTTCATGTGGCCAGTCTCTCCGGCCGAGCCTCGGTTTCGGGAGGCCGGGTGGTGAAGATATGGTGAAAGTAAGGTGAACGTCTACGGGGCGGGGAAGTGGCAGCGGATCTCGAGCCCACTGCCGCGACCGCCGCTCGCCTCGACCGTGCCGCCGGCCTGCGTCACGATGTGCTTCACGATCGCGAGACCGAGACCTGTGCCTCGAGACGAGCGCGCGCGGTCGGCACGGTAGAAGCGCTCGAAGAGCCTGGGGAGCGCCGACGGCTCGACCCCAATCCCGTCGTCGCTTCCGGAGACGACGATCGAGCCGTCCTGCTCTTGTCGAGCCGAGAGCGTGAACGCCGTCCCGGGGCCGGCGTAGCGGATCGCGTTCTCGGCGAGGTTGCGCGCGACGACGCGAAGCATCCGGGGCCGGATCGTCAGCTCGATGCCCTGATCGCACACGAGCCGTAGCTCGACTCCTGCACGATCCGCCCGTTCCTCGAGCTCCTCCAGAGCCTGCTCCAGCACCGGAAGAACCGGTTCGGCGCCCAAGGCGACGACCCGCGCCCCCGACTCGAGCTCGCTCAGGAAGAGAACCTCGTCGATCAGCTCGGTGATCTGCTCCACCTCGTTGGTCGCCTGCTCGACGAGCTCGGTCACGTTCTCCCCTGGCAGCGTGGCCGTCTCGAGCAGTGTCAACAGCCGAGCGAGCGGGGTTCGCAGCTCGTGCGAGACCGCAGCCGTGAAGCCCGAGCGCAGCTCCTCGTAGGCGGCGAGGTCGCCTTCGCGAGAGAGATACACGAGCCGCTCTTGGCGCCCGTCCACTTCGTATGGGAAGACGAGGGGGATCACACCGAGGGCGCCCGTCAGGAGATCGGTCGGCACTGGCTCGCCGTCCCGGATGCCGTCGACACTCTGGCGAGCACGCCGGCTTGCCATCAGAACGCGGTCGTCGTCGTCGAGGACGACCACAGCCTCGCGGCTCTCTTCCACGAGCGCGCGCCCTCGAATCGCCTCGACATCCACGTCCGTGGTTCTAACAGAACCTTTGCGCAACGCTTTCGTCCACCTCACCTCGCCCAAACTCACATGTAGGTCAATCCATCCGTCCTCTACGAAGGAGAGATGAGATGGGACGCAAGGCATTTGCACTCACGACCGCCGTTCTCGTGGCGCTCGTTGTCACGGCCGTGGCCGCAGCGGCGGTGATCAACGGCACACCAGGCGACGACGTGCTGCGCGGGACCGACCAGGCGGACGAGATCCGCGGGCACGCCGGCAACGATCATGTCTACGCCCGTGACGGCGCCGATCTGGTTCGCGCCGGGTCGGGAGACGACGGCGTCCGCGGCGGCGTCGGCGACGACCTCGCCTACGGAGGCCGGGGCAATGACGTGCTCGCCGGCGGGAACGGGAACGACCGCCTCTACGGCGGCTCCGACGCCGA
>Ga0136616_10000875_pt1 | contig 15208 bp, 16 predicted proteins | sample AntDrymUQ2992106_2_FD_106648 | JGI IMG/M metagenome (GOLD analysis project Ga0136616, IMG submission 106648) | Polar desert sand microbial communities from Dry Valleys, Antarctica - metaG UQ299 (21.06) | ecosystem: Environmental > Terrestrial > Soil > Desert | place: Antarctica: Dry Valley...
CGTCAAGGAGCGCCAGGAGATGCTGGCCGAGGCCAAGCGCGAGGCCGAGCGCATCATCCGCGAGGCCCGCGACCAGCAGGAGCGGCTGATCAACCAGCAGGAGGTCGTCCGCCTCGCCGAGCGCCAGGCCGAGGACATCGTCGAGGAGGCGCGCTCGCGTGAGCGTGAGATCCGCCTCGGCGCCGAGGACTACGCCGACGACATCCTCAACACGCTCGAGGTCAACCTTCAGAAGTTCACGGCGGCCGTGCAGCGCGGGCGCGAGCGCCTCGCCGGGCGCGAGCAGAGCGCCGAGGTCGGCTAGGGCCCCGGTAACGCCGCCTGCCGACCCGCAGTCGGTCGTCGGGAAGCCGTCTGGGTGGTGATAGGGCCTGAGCGTGGGAGGTCCGCGATGAACTGGGGCAAGCGCGCCGATATGGTCGTCCACGGCGACGATCCATTCAACGCCGAGCCGCCGCGCGCAGTCCTCGCCGGCAAGTCGCTCACCTCGCTCGATGCCTTCTACGTGCGCAATCACGGGCCGGTCCCGGAGCTCGATGCCTCGGCATGGCGTCTCCGCGTCGACGGGCTCGTCGAGGGCGAGCTCGAGCTCTCGCTCGGGGAGCTCCGCTCGCGCTTCGTCCAGCACGAGGTCGTGGCGACGCTCCAATGCGCCGGTAATCGCCGCGCCGGCTTCCTCTCCGTCCGCGACATCCCGGGCGAGGCGCCGTGGGGGCCGGGCGCGACCGGGACCGCGGTCTGGTCCGGCGTTCGCCTGACCGACGTGCTCGCCGGGGCGGGGCTCCGCGAGAGCGCGGAGCACGTCGCCTTCCTCGGCGCCGACGTCTCCGAGGAGCCAGACCCGCCGCAGGCCTTCGGCGCCTCGATCCCGCGCCACAAGGCGACCGCCGACGAGGTGATGCTCGCCTGGGCCATCAACGGCGAGCCGCTGCCCGCCGTGCACGGGGCGCCGGTCCGCCTCGTCGTTCCCGGCTACGTCGGGGCCCGCAGCGTCAAGTGGCTCGAGCGGATCACCGCGCAGGCCGAGCCCTCGGCCAACTTCTTCCAGGCCGAGACCTACCGTCTGCTGCCGGCCGAGGCCGAACCCGACGCGATCGCCCCGGGCGACGGCGTAGCCCTCGGCGCGGTCGCCGTCAACGCCGACATCCTTGCCCCCGACGACGGGGCGACGGTTGCGCCGGGGCCGGCGCGGGTCTCGGGCTATGCGTTCGCCGGGGACGATCGCCGCATCGTGCGCGTCGATGTATCGACGGACGGGGGCTGGAGCTGGCGCCAGGCCGACCTGCTCGACCAGCAGGGTCCCTGGACCTGGCGTCTGTGGGAGGCGGAGGTGGAAGTGGCCGCAGAGACGGCCGAGATCGTCGCTAGGGCTTGGGACAGCGCGGCTGCCGCTCAGCCCGAGAGCGCCGCCCACCTCTGGAATCCGAAGGGCTACGTCAACAACGCCTGGGCGCGGGTCGCCGTCAGCGCCGATCGTCGGGCGGCTGGTGGAGTCCGAACGACGAGCCCTGGTCGTCGCGGCAGAGCTTGAAGCGCCCGAATCGGGCGATCGCGTCCTCGTCGCCCTCGATCCCCATCTCCTCGACCTCCCCGCCGAGCTCGCGCACCCGCTCGAGGGCCGTCTCGATGTCGTCGACCTTGAAGAAGACGTACGGATTCGCGCCCTTGTCGCCACCGTGCATGCCGCCCGGGAGGTTGGGCGCGGTGATCGCGAATCCCTCTCCCGACGGGCCGGGCTCGAACGTCCACCCGAACAGGCCCTCGTAGAACGCGCGGCCGCGCTCGGGGTCCTCGACGCCGATCTCGAAGAACGCCAGCTCGCCTGCCATCGGTCTCCCTTCGCTTGGATGCGTGGGCCGTGCACGGTACGCGGTTCGGGGAGAGAGTCTTGGAAGGAGTTGACCGGCGAAAGGGGCCGGGTCCGAGACCGCCCACGAGGACTAGTTTGCAGGACCGCTGCGAGTTCACCCCTACGTGAACCTGTCCCTGGCCGCCGGGGTTCTCACCCGATCTACTTCGACACCCTTAGCCGGTGGCTGACCGAAGCCGAACCGCCCTTCGACCTGCGAGGAGTGCTCGAGGCACTTTCCACGCTCAGCGACGGGGTGCTCGTTTCCTAGGGTTCGTCGAAGGGGCAACTACCCTCCACCCGTGGCCCACCCCGGCACCGCGGTCCTCTCGGACCTCCAACTCGCCACCCTGGCCGAGCACGGCGAGGAGCGCACAGCGGCGGTCGGGGAGACGCTGTTCGAGGTCGGCGACGTGCGCTATCCGTTCATCGCCATTCTCGAAGGTGAGGCGGCCGTGCAGAACGCCGCGGGGCAGGAGATCATCCGTCACGGCGCCTCCGGCTTCCTCGGCGAGATCAGCCTGCTGTCGGGCCAGACCGTCTTTCTCACGGCTGTGGTCACCGAGCCGATGCGCTACATCGCGGTCGAACGCGAGGCTCTGCGTCCCCTGCTGGTCGAGGACGGCCCACTGGCCGATCTGCTGCTGTCGACCTTCATGCGCCGCCGCGAGGCGATTCAGAGCCTCGAGGGCGTCGGGATCGAGATGGTCGGGCCACGCTCGTCGGCGCCGACGCGGCAGCTCGTCGAGTTCGCCAAACGGTCGCGGCTGCCGTACACGTGGCGCGATCCCGAGCACGGCGAGGACCCGGAGGCTCAGGGGATAATGGACGCCCTCGAGCCCGGTCAGCTCCCGCTCGTGCGCCTGCCGGGAGGGGCCGAGCTGCACAACCCGAGCAACGGCGAGCTCTCGCGCGCGTTCAACATCGGACTCACGCTTGCCTCACGCGAGGAGGTCGACCTCGTCGTGATCGGCGCCGGCCCCGCCGGCCTGGGCGCGGCGGTCTACGGCGCCTCGGAGGGCCTCGATACGCTCGTGGTCGAGAGCACGGCCCTGGGGGGCCAGGCCGGCGCGTCGCGGCGCATCGAGAACTACCTCGGCTTCCCGGCCGGCATCAGCGGCGGGGAGCTCACAAGCCGTGCCGTGACCCAGGCCCGCAAGTTCGAGGCGCGCACCGCCACGCCGTACCGCGCGCTGGCTGTCGAGCCAGGCCCGGACCGCCACGTCGTGCAACTCGAGGACGATCACGAGATCGCGGCACGCGCCGTCGGCTGGCCACGGGGGCCGAATACCGCCGCCTGCCTGTGGCCGACCTCGAGGCCTACGAGGGCATCAGCGTCTTCTACGCCGCCGGCCCGCCCGAGGCGCAGCGCTGCGCCGCGACGCGCGTCGGGATCATCGGCGGCGGTAACTCCGCGGCGCAGGCCGCGGTCTGGTTGGCCCGCGGGGAGCGCTCGTCACCCTGCTGCACCGCCGTGGAGACCTGAGCGAGACAATGTCCGACTACCTCATCCCCGAGCTCGAGCGCTACGGCGTCGCGGTGCGCGACCGCAGCGAGGTGGCCGAGCTCCACGGAGCCGACGGCGAGCTCGAGGCCGTCACCCTGCTCGACGGCGAGCGGTTGCCGTTCTCGTTCCTCTTCCTCTTCCTCTTCCTCTTCCTCGGTGCGGTGCCGTGCACCGGCTGGCTTGACGACACCGTCGCTCGAGACGGCAAGGGCTTCATCCTGACCGGCGCGGACGCCGGTGCCTCGGGGCTGCTCGAGACGAGCGTCCCCGGGATCTACGCGGCAGGCGATGTTCGCGCGGGCTCGCTCAAACGGTGCGCGACGGCGGTCGTGAGGGCGCGATGGTCGTGCGCTTCGTCCACGAACGTCTGTCGGGTGTTCCGGCCTGAGGGCGGGGCGGCTAACTACGGGCAGATGAGGTCCCCGCGCGGGACGGCAAGTGATCTCGGCGAGAGCCCGGACGAGGATGTCCAAGCGCGGACACTCCGTTCGCCCCGCGACCGCCGGCCGGCCCTACGCCGTCGCCGCGTCAAGCAGCTCGGCCGGCGTTAGCCAGGCGAGCACGCGCGGCGGCTCGGACCGCACGAGCGCTGGACGGCCCTGGGCTTCCCCGACCGCCGCGGCGAGGCCCTCCGGATCGTCGACGGCGACCACGAGCGCCTGCACGGCCACGGGGTCCCGTAGGGCCCGCTCCACGAGTACCGGCTCGCGCAGCTCGACCCGCAGGTCGGCGCGACCGTCGCGGAGGAAGAGAGCCTCCCCGTCCTCGACGACGAGGCCGCTCCGCCCACGGACCCGCCGGCGCTCGGACCGGATCGTCGCGACGTCCTCGAGGGGGATTTCCACCCGAGTGAGGTGGCCGGCGTGGAGCTGCAGCCCTCGCTCGGTCAACCGGTGGGGGTGCAGGCTCGGCCCGAGCGCCAGGCCGAGGAGCATGAGAAGGCCGTAGGCGTGGAGGGCTGCCACCGCCAGACGAACCCACGTCGGGGCGGCATGGAGGACCAGGTGGACCGCCGCGCCCTCGGCTACGATGGCCGGCAGGATCGCAAGGGCGAAGCCGACCTCGTGGCTTCCGCGCTCGTAGGTGAACTCGCGCCCCTCCGGTGGTCGAAGGCGACGCCAGAGCGCCCTGGGGAGGACCAGGAGAGTGCGGGCCTCGGCGACCATCGCCCGGCGGGCCGTCGGGTGCATGAGGAAGTCCAGAAGGGCGTCGCGGCGCTCTCGCCCGAGCACCCGCGCGCCCAGGACGAGGACGAAGAGGAGCAGCGCGGCGTCGAGCAGGGCGGCCGCGATCCCGGCCTTGAGCCCGTTCCCGAGGCTCAGGCCGGCGCCGAGGGCGCTGGCCCCGAGGAGGCCGAGGGGGAGGGTGACGAGGAACGACCAGCGGCGGACGCGACGCACCCGGGGCCGCGCGAGAAAGCCGAAAACCGCATCGAAGGCTCGGGCCAGCAGGGTCTCGTCTCGCATGTGGCTCCCTGTCGTCTGGGAAATCGATGCTACCGGAGCTGCTCGGCGACAGGTACGTGGCATCGGACCCGCCCGACGGTCGAGGGCTGGCGAAGGAACGGGCTCGCGCCGGCCTTAGACCTCGAGGAGGAGCTCGGCGAGCGAGCGCTCCACGCCCCTGAGCGTGGCTAACCTCGACGCATGCCCGCCGAGACCCACACGTTCGACCTCGGACAGCTCACGCTGACCTCGGGCGAGGGCCGCCGCCTCGACCTCGAGACCCGCGTCGAGCCACTCGTCCTCGCCGGGCAGCGCTACGCCCCGGAGCACGCGGTGCCGGTCCGGATCGACATCTCGCGGACCACCAACGGCTACTCGCTGCGACTGCGCGCCGACGTTCCGCTGGAGGGCCCGTGCATGCGCTGTCTCGAGGGCGCCGAGCGCAAGGTGGCGATCGACGCACGCGAGGTCGACCAGCCGGGCGGTGGCGAGGATCTGAGCTCGCCCTACGTCGACGGCGACGAGCTCGATCTGGGCGCCTGGACCCGCGACGCGCTCGCCCTCGCACTGCCCGCCAAGATCGTCTGCCGCGAGGAGTGCCGGGGACTGTGCGCGATCTGCGGGGAGAACCTGAACACCGCGGGACCAGAGCACGCGCACGAGCCCGAGCCCGACCCGCGTTGGGCGGCGCTGCGCGAGCTGCGGCTCGAATAGGGCACGGCGACCAGACCCTCTAGACTGCCCCGCCGATGGCCGTCCCCAAGCAGAAGCAGTCCCACGCGCGCACCAACAAGCGGCGCTCGCAGCACCGGATAACGCCTCCGCGCGTGCGCTCCTGCCCTCAGTGCGGCGAGCCACGGCTGCCTCATCGGGTCTGCGGCAACTGCGGCCACTACGCGGGCCGCGAGATCATCGCGCCCGAGCCGCCCGAGGCCGAGTAGGCGCTCGCACCGCCCCGGCCGCGTGCCTTTCCTCGGCCGGTGATCGCGCTCGACGCAAACGACGCCGACGCCGGCGCCGCGGTCGTGGTCGAGGGCGCGCGTCGCGCCGGCGCCGCGGTGACCCTCTTCGGCCCGGCGGCCGAGATCGTCGATCCGCCGGGCGAGGTCGTCGACGCGCCGGTCGCCATCGGGGGCGACGAGGAGCCGGCCCGGGCGGTGCGATCGAAGCCCGACGCGTCGATCGTCCAGGCCGCGCGCGCGGTCGGGGGCGGGCACGCCGAGGCACTGGTCTCGGCGGGCGCGACCGGTGCGGTGCTCGCTGCGTCGCTTTTCCACATCAAGCGCCTGCGGGGAGTCTCGCGGCCGGCGATCGCCGTGCTCCTGCCCGTGCCCGGACACCCCACCCTGCTGCTCGACGCCGGCGCCAACGTCGAGGTCAGGCCCGAGCACCTCGTGCAGTTCGCGCTCATTGGCGCCGCGTTCATGCGCGCTGTCCACGGCGTGGAGCGCCCGCGCGTGGGCCTGCTGTCGGTCGGAGAGGAGGCGGCCAAGGGGACGCCCGACGTGGTCGAGGCCCACGCGCGCCTGGCCGCCGTCGAGGCGGGGGATATGGACTTCGCCGGCAACGTCGAGGGCGACACGGTGACCGCCGGCGCGGTCGACGTGGTCGTCACCGACGGCTTCACCGGCAACGTCGCCCTCAAGGTCATGGAGGGAGCGGCGAAGACCGTGGTCGGCGCGGTCCGCGGTGCGATCCGCTCCTCGCCGCTCGCCGCGGTCGGGGGACTGCTCGTGCGCGGGCGCCTGGGCGGGCTGCGCCGCGAGCTCGATCCCAACACGACAGGCGGGGCAGTGCTGCTCGGCCTGCGCCGACCGGTGGTGATCGCCCACGGCGGCTCGAGCGCCGACGGGATCGCCAATGCGGTGCGCCTCGCGCGGCGCATGCTCGACGAGCGCGCGGTCGAGCGGACGGCCGCGGCGCTCTCGGACGCGGGCGCTCTGCGGTCCGCCGGCAGTGCTAGCGTCGCCCGATCATGACCCGAGAGGAAGTGCTCGCGCTCGTCCGTTCTCACCTGGCATCGGAGCTCAACCTCGACCCCGATCGCGTCGAGGAGGGCACGCGCTTCAAGGAGGACCTCGCGGCCGACTCGCTCGACCTCGTGACCCTCGTCGTGGAGCTCGAGGACACCTACGGCCTGCGCATCCCCGACGAGCAGGCGGTGCGCATCCGGACGGTCGGCCAGTCCGTCGACTACATCCTCGCGCACGCGCCCGAGGGCGCCCACTGACTCCGAGTCCGCCGCTCGCCCTGGAAACGCTCGCAGGCCTTCTCGAGGAGCTGCCGGAGGACCTGGCGCGCCAGGCGGTCACCCACGCCTCGTGGGTCGACCGCCGCAGCGAGTCCTGGGAGCGCCTCGCCTTCCTCGGCGACGTGGTGCTGAGCCTGTCGGTCTCGACCGACATCTACCCGCGCTTTCCCCGCTTCGGGGCCGGGCGCCTGACCAAGCTGCGCGCCCAAGCGGTCAGCCGCGGTCCGTGCGCCGAGGTCGCGCGCGAGCTCGGGTTGGCCGAGCGGGTGATCGCCGCCGCGCCCGAGGACCGCGACGCCACCGCGCTCGTGCGAAGCGAGCGCATCCTCGCCTCGGTCTGTGAGGCCGTGATCGGGGCCGCCTACCTCGCCTTTGGCTTCGAGCGCGTGGCGCCCGCGGTGGTCGAGGCGTTCGCAGAGCAGGTCGCCGACGCGCTCGCCCACCCGGTCGACTACAAGTCGGTGCTCCAGGAGCGCCTGGCACGGCGCGGGGAGATCGTCGCCTACCGGATCGACTCCGAGGAGGGACCGCCGCACCAGCGCAGCTTCGTGGCCGTCGCCGAGGTCGCGGGCCGGGAGCTCGGGCGCGGTGAGGGGCGCACGAAGAAGGCCGCCGAGCAGGCAGCGGCGCTGCAGGCGCTCGGGGACGTCGAGGAGCCGGCGGCGCTCGCCGAGGCGGCGGGCGGCTGAGCCCACGATGCACCTGCGCTCGCTGACCCTGAAGGGCTTCAAGTCCTTCCCCGACCGCACGCGGCTCGAGTTCTCGCCCGGGGTGTCGGTGATCGTGGGCCCGAACGGATCGGGCAAGTCGAACGTCTCCGAGGCCGTGCTCTGGGCGCTCGGCGAGCAGAGCCCTTCGGCGGTCCGCGGGCAGACCATGCAGGACGTGATCTTCGCGGGTGGCCAGGGGAGGGGCTCGGGCGGAGCGGCGGAGGTCGAGGTCGTGCTCGACAACTCCGACGGCGACGCCGACCCCGGCGCGTTCTCGGAGGTCTCGATCGCCCGTCACCTCGACCGCTCGGGGGACGGCGGATACCGACTCAACGGGGCGCGGTGCCGGCTCGTCGACGTCGCCGAGGTTCTCTCGGACACGGGACTCGGCCGCGAGATGCACTCGGTGGTCTCCCAGGGGCGCGTCGAGGCGATCGTCCACTCCCGCCCGCGCGAGCGGCGGCTGCTGATCGAGGAGGCGGCGGGGCTCGGCAAGCACCGCCGCCGGCGCCGCCGGGCCGAGCTCAAGCTCGGCCACACGCGCGACAACCTCGATCGCGCCCTCGACGTCGAGCGCGAGGCACGGTCGGGGCTGCGGCCGCTCAAGCGCCAGGCCGAGGCGGCCGAGCTCCACGCCCGGCTCGAGCGCGGCGTGCTCGAGGCACAGCTCGAGCTCGTGCGCGAGGACGGGCGGGCGGCCGAGGCCGAGCGGGCCGCCGCGGAAGAGGCGACCGCCGCGGCGCGGGCCGAGCGCGACGAGGCGGATCGCGGGCTCGGTGAGGTTGGGCGCCGCCGCGAGGCGGCCGAGCTCGCGTTCGCAGAGCATGCGCGGGCGCGCGAGGAGCTGTCGGGTCGCGTGCACGCCGCGCGCTCGGCGCAGGAGCGGATCGGGTTGCGAGGGGAGCGGGCGCGGGAGACGGCACGGAGTGCTCGCGAGGGGGCGCAGCGGCGGAGGAGCGATCTCGAGCGGCTCGAGCGGGAGATCCGGGAAGCCGGTGCGGAGAGCCCGGCGGGCGACTCGGCGGCTCGCATCGAGGCTTTCGAGACCGAGCTCGCGGAGCTCTCGGCCCGGGAGGAGGAGCGCCGTGCCGAGGAGCTGGCAAGCCTTGAGGCCGAGCGCGAGGAGGCGGAGCGAGGTCGTGCTTCGGCTTCGAGCCAGGTCGACGAACACCGCGCGGAGTTGAGTGAGCGCGAGCGGGCGGCGGAGGCAGCTCGCGCCGAGCGGCGCGACGCCGAGCGGGCGGCGGAGGCGGCGCGGACCCGCGCTGCCGCCGCGGGGGCCGAGCTCGCCTCCGCCAACGCGTTCCTGCGCGCCGCGGCCGGGGCGCCCGGCGGGGGCGGACGACCGCTGCTCGAGGACCTCGACGTCGAGCCGGGCTACGAGCTGGCGGTCGCCGCGGCGCTCGGGCCGCGACTGCGCGCCGAGGTCGTGGAGGACCTCGCGGCCGGCGAGGCCGTGCTCGAGCGCGCGGGCCGTGACGGGGCGAGCGCCCTCGTCGCCGGGGGCGAGTCCTCGGCGGTCGCCGGCCCTGATCCTCCCGCCCCGGGTGCGGAGCGCCTGCTCGACCGCGTGAGCCCGGAGCTCGGGCGCGGCGGGCTCGCTACCCGGTTGCTCGGCGGAGCCTGGGTGGTCGACCGTCTGTCCGATCTGGCTCCCGACTTTGCCGGCGTCGCGGTGACCCGCGGCGGACGGGTGCTCGACGGCGCCCTCGGCGAGCTTCGCCAGGCGCCGGCCGGGGGTGAGGAGCGCGTGCTCGAGGAGCGCAACCGCCGCGAACGGCTCGTGGCTGCGTCGGAGCAGGCGGCGACCGCCGAGGGCGAAGCGCGCGCGGAGGCCGAGCGCGCGCGTGAGCGCGTCGCCGCCGCCGACCGCGAGCGCGAGGGCGCCGAGTCGGGCCTCCGGGCCGCCGCCCGCGACGCCGACGAGGCCGCCGAGACCGTCCGCCGCCTGACCGAGCGTGCGCGCCGCCGCAGCGAGGCGCCCGCCGAGGGACCCGGCGCGGTCCGTCGCGCCGAGCTCGAGGCCGAGCTGCGCGCCGAACGCCGCCTCGCCGAGCGGGCGGAGCGCGAGCGCGCCGAGCGCGCCGGTCGCCGCGCGCGACTCGCGGCGCGGATCGAGCGCGACGGGGCCCTCGCCGGCGCTGCCGAGCGAACCGCCGCCGTCCTCGCCGCCGCCGAGGCCGCGGTCGTGGTCCGCCGCTCTGCATTCGCCGACGAGCTCGAGGCCGGCGCCGCGCTCGGCGAGCGGACCGCCGCCGAGCTGCGCGAGTGCGCGCGCGAGGAGGCGAATCTCCAGGGGCGCCTGCGGGCTGCCGCCGAGGTCCTGACCACCGTCGAGGTCCGCGCCGAGCGCGCCCGCGACCGAGCCGCCGAGCGGGCGCAGGAGCTCGCCGGCATCCTCGCCCGGCTCGGACAGGAGGCGGAAGCGGCCGCCGCACCCCCGCCCGAGCCCCTTTCCCCCGAGCGGCGCGCCGAGCTCGAGGCCAGCCTCGAGCGCCTCGCTCGCCGCCGCGAGACGCTCGGGCCGGTCAACCCGCTCGCCGAGGAGGCCTACGCCGAGGCGCTCGCCCACGTCGAGGAGCTCGAGGCCCAGCGTCAGGACCTCGAGAGCGCACTCACGGAGCTCGAGACCCTGATCCGCGACATCGACCGCCGCATCCGCGAGAGCTTCGAGTCGACCTTCGCCGCCGCGGCGAAGAACTTCGAGGAGCTCGCCGCCTACCTGTTCCCCGGTGGACGCGGACGCCTGCGCCTCGTGCGACCCGAGGGCGGCGGACCGGAGGCGGCTGCGACCGAGGAGCCCGGCGACGAGCCCGCGGCAGCGGAGAGTGAGGCCGAGCTCGCCCGCGAGGAGCCGGGCGTCGAGGTCGAGGTCACCCCCTCCGGCAAGGCCACCCGCCGCCTCTCGCTCCTCTCCGGCGGCGAGAAGTCCCTCGTCGCGCTCGCCTTCCTGTTCGCGGTGTTCCTCGCCCGCCCATGCCCCTTCTACATCCTCGACGAGGTCGAAGCCGCTCTCGACGACCTCAACATCGATCGCTTCCTCGAGCTCCTGCGCCGCTACTCAGATCGCGCCCAGTTCATCGTCGTCACCCACCAGAAGCGCACGATGGACGCCGCCGACCGCGTCTACGGGGTGAGCATGGGCTCAGACGGGGTCTCGAAGGTCGTGTCGAGGCGGCTGCGGGGCCGCAGCGAAGGGGAGGAGAGCGGCGCGGCCGAGGCCGAAGCGGCCTGATGGCGCGTACCTGGCGGGAGCTGTTCGTACTCCCGGACGACGCCGAGGCATCGACAGCTGACGGAGCCTCCGACGAACCCGACCCCGGACGGCGCTCCGGCTTCTTCCGCCGCCTGCGCGACAACATGCGCAAGAGCCGCGAGGCGCTCGGGGCCGAGCTCGAGGCCTCGGTCTTCCAGCGCCTCGACGACGAGGCCTTCGAGCGGCTCGAGGAGACGCTGATCTACGCCGACGTCGGCGCTCAGACCACGGCCTCGATCGTCGAGCGCCTCGAGGGCGAGGCGGGCTCGGGCGAGCTCACCGGCGGCGACGACCTGACCCGCCGCCTGCGCGAGCTGCTCGCCGACGCCGCGCGCGTGGGCGACGACCGCATCGACCTGCGGCCCGAGCCGACGGTGATCCTCTGCGTCGGGGTCAACGGGACCGGCAAGACGACCACGATCGGCAAGCTCGCCTGGCACCTGGAAAACGAGCTCGGTCGCTCCGTGCTCCTCGCGGCGGGCGACACCTTCCGCGCCGCCGCGGTCGAGCAGCTCGGAACATGGGCCGAGCGGGCCGGTGCCGACTTCGTGCGCGCCGCCCAGGGCTCCGATCCGGGTGCGGTGGCCTACGACGCCGTCGAGGCCGCCCGCGCCCGCGGCCACGATGTCGTGATCGTCGACACCGCCGGGCGCCTACACACTCAGCACCACCTGATGGAGGAGCTCGCCAAGGTCCGCCGGGTGATCGAGAAGCAGCTCCCCGGCGCTCCGCACGAGACGCTGCTCACCATCGACGCGACGACCGGCCAGAACGGGCTGCGCCAGGCGCTGCTCTTCCGCGAGGCGGTCGAGGTGAGCGGGATCGTCCTCACCAAGCTCGACGGCACGGCCAAGGGCGGGATCGCCCTCGCCATCGCCCAGGAGCTCGGCGTGCCGGTCAAGCTGATCGGGATCGGCGAGACGATCGAGGACCTGCGCCCGTTCGACCCCGACGACTTCGCGCAGGCGCTGCTCGGGGGGTGAGGCCCGCGCGAAAGGTCGCGGGCGCGAGCTGCTGGACGCTGACGGTCGTCTACTTCGCCATTCAGCCCCTGGTCGCCGCGGCCTGGGAGGTCCCGTCGTACGACTTCTCCTACAACACCATCAGCGACTTGGGCGTGACCGAGTGCGGGTCCTACCTCCAGCTGGACGAGAGGGTCGTCGACGTGTGCTCTCCCCGCCACGCGCTGATGAACACGACGTTCGTCCTCGTCGGCCTGCTGACCGCTGCCGGCGCCGTGCTCGCCCGCGCCGCCTGGCCCCGGCGGCGCGTGGCGTCGGTCGGCCTGGCGTTCATCCTGCTCTCGGGGGTCGGCGCGATCCTCGTCGGCCTCGCGCCCGCGAACGTGAACATCGGCGTCCACGCGGTCGGCGCGGTCCTGCAGGTGCCCGGCGCCGTCGGCCCACTGCTGCTCGGCGTTGCGGTCTGGGGCACGCAGCGACGTCTCGCTGTGTTCTCGCTTGGGTGCGGGGCGGTCGGATCGGCTGCGTGTCTCGCGTACTTCGGCCAGATCTACCTCGGGCTCGGCCCTGGCGGGATGGAGCGCGTCGCCTTCGACCCGCTGACCGTTTGGAAGGTCGCCGTGGGTGCTCTCCTGCTCTGGCGCTGGCTCGCTGGACGCCGCAGCTACTAGGCGGGAATTGACCGCCGGCGCGCGGGCGCGGAGTACGATCAACTCATGCCCGACTGGGTCGTCTGGCTGCTCTTCGCCGTCGCCCTCGCCGTGGGAGAGATCTTCACTCTCGGGTTCTTCCTGGGGCCGGTGGCGCTCGCGGCCGGGATCGCGGCCCTCGCGGCCCTCGCGGGCTTCGGGATAGAGCTCCAGGTGGGCACGTTCGCGGTAGCCTCGCTGGCCTCCCTGCTGCTCGTACGGCCGATCGCCAAGCGCCACACGCGTACGCCTCCGCGCCTGCGCACCGGAACGGCGGCGCTGATCGGAGCCCCGGCGGTCGTGGTCGACCGGGTCGACGCCGACCGTGGCAGCGTCCGCCTGCGCGGGGAGGTCTGGTCGGCGCGCACCTTCGACGCCGATCGCGTGCTCGAGCCGGGTGCGCGCGTCGAGGTCATGGAGATCGACGGGGCGACCGCCGTCGTAGCCGACTGACCCGGGCTGCGAAAATCTCGGGGACCGACACCTTGGAGGAACCATGACCGCCGGAGCAATAGCGCTGATCGCGCTGGCCGTCCTCATCCTGATCGTGCTCGCGCGCACGATCCGGATCGTCCCGCAGGCGCGCGCCGGCGTCATCGAGCGCCTCGGTCGCTACCAGCGCACGCTCGACCCGGGACTGGCGGTGATCGTGCCCTTCGTCGATCGCCTGCGGCCGCTGATCGACCTGCGCGAGCAGGTCGTCTCCTTCCCGCCTCAGCCCGTGATCACCGAGGAGAACCTCACCGTCTCGATCGACTCGGTCATCTACTTCCAGGTCACCAACCCCAAGGACGCGAGCTACGAGATCGCCGACTACATCGCCGCCGTCGAGCAGCTCACGGTGACCACAATGCGCAACGTGATCGGCGGCATGACCCTCGAGGAGACGCTCACCTCGCGCGACAAGATCAGCGCTCAGCTGCGCGTCGTGCTCGACGACGCGACCGGCCGCTGGGGTATCCGCGTCAACCGCGTCGAGCTCAAGGCGATCGACCCGCCGCTGACGATCCAGGAGGCCATGGAGAAGCAGATGCGGGCCGAGCGCGACCGCCGCGCCGCGATCCTCACCGCCGAGGGGGTCAAGCAGTCCCAGATCCTCACCGCCGAGGGCGAGAAGCAGTCGGCGATCCTGCGGGCGCAGGGCCAGCGCGAGTCGGCGATCCTCGAGGCCGAGGGACAGTCGAAGGCGATCGAGACCGTGTTCGACGCGATCCACCGCGGGGATGCCGATCCGAAGCTGCTGGCGTATCAGTACCTGCAGACGCTGCCGAAGATCGCTCAGGGGGAGGCGAGCACGATGTGGATCATCCCGAGCGAGTTCACTGAGGCGATTGGACGGTTGGGGGCGGTGCTGCCGGGCGTGGGCGGGGGAGAGGTGGAAGGTCGTGGCGCGGACGGGCGAGCGGCGGAGCGGCGACCGGTCGGAGAAGCCCCGAGCGCGGACGGGTAGCGTCCATAGCACGAGGCCGAGGCACACCCTCGTTCGGGCGTCGATCCGGCCGCATCGGAGCGGTCTCGCGCCGGCGACTCGTGTCCATGGGATGTCTGAGCTGTTGTTCCATTCGCGCCAAGCGGAAGCCGCGACCGCTGAGGCGAGTCAGGCAATGCAACGCTCGAACCAGAGGATTCCAGCGGCGTCGCCATCGGGCGTCGGCCCACGGCGGCTGTGCATGTACCGCCGGCGTCTCGGGAAGATGAGCGACGCTGTGAGCGTGGAGCGCGTCATCGCCGTGAGTCGCTTGGTGCCGAACGGTGCCTGGACGACTTATGCAGAGGTTGGAGAAATCGTCTACGGGCACCGCCACGGTGGCCAGAGCGTCGGCAACGCTATGCGGGCGGCGGGTCACCCCGACAGTGCACACCGCACCCTCCAGACCGGTGGGAAGGTCTCGCCCCAGTGGCGCGGCGACGGGGGTGGCCCCGAGGAGTGCCGTCGCCGCCTCCGCAACGAAGGGGTCTGGGACGATCGCCGTGGCTGCGCTCGCGCAGATCGTTTCGTCAACGCAGACGCGCTCCGCCGCCTGGGGGCGTGACCGCTACCGCGCGGGAGCGACTCCTCGCGCATAGCAGCAGTGCGTGCCACCCGCCGCCAGCGCTCCTTCGCATGGAAAGCGGCTGTTCGGTGTAATAGGTGCGAGAGTTTCGAGATGCCCGACTGGACGAAGAAGAACTTCGACGACCTTCGCGATGTCAGCCCGCAGGATGCTCAAATGCAGTGGCGGTTCGCGCGGGAGGCTCTGCGATCGCCCGAGCTCGGCGTGAGCCGCTTCACCGACGACCCGGGTGCCCGCATGCCGTGGGGTCACCGGCATCGTGTGCAGGAGGAGGCCTACGTCGTAGTCGCCGGGTCCGGTCGTGCCAAGCTCGATGACGAGGTCGTCGAGCTCTCAGTGTGGGACGTGCTGCGCGTCGCTCCTGCAGTAGTCCGCTCGTTCGAGGCCGGCCCGGAGGGTCTTGACGTGATCTGCATCGGTGGTCGGAAGCCCAAGGGAGGCGACACCGAGCGGTTCGAGGACTTCTGGGACTGATCGGCTCGAGA
>Ga0136616_10000879_pt1 | contig 15179 bp, 17 predicted proteins | sample AntDrymUQ2992106_2_FD_106648 | JGI IMG/M metagenome (GOLD analysis project Ga0136616, IMG submission 106648) | Polar desert sand microbial communities from Dry Valleys, Antarctica - metaG UQ299 (21.06) | ecosystem: Environmental > Terrestrial > Soil > Desert | place: Antarctica: Dry Valley...
GCCGAAGGACGCTCGGCTACCCAGTGCTCCACGAGGCCAGCGCCCCGCTCTTGTCGGCGGCCCTGAGCTCGTTGAGGCCTCCGAGGGTCTCGCCGTCGACGAGGATCTGGGGAAAGCTCGTGAGCCCCGTGACACTGGCCAGCTCAGCCTGTAGTTCTGGGTGCTCTCCCAGGTTGACCTCTTCGAACGCCACGCCCCGCTTGGCGAGCAGGGACTTCGCGTGGACGCAGAAGGTGCAGGAGTCGGTGGAGAAGAGGATGACGCGGCTCGGCACGCAGCGAGTGTAAGAGGCTGCCGCAGGGTCGAGGCGCGCAGTGGCGCCCGAGGCGAGTCGCCACCGGCCGGCGCTCAGCCCCCCGAGGCACACTCCGAGACGCCCACCTGACCGGCGAGCCGGTTCACGTCCTTGGTGTTGATGTTCCGCAGCCCGAGCGCCGCGGAGCGGATCGCCTGGCGGTCGCGGCTCCCGACGGCCTTCTGCAGCTTCTCGACCCCCGGGCGGTAGTCCTGGTTGAGAAAGCGCTCGAAGGCCGCGGTGAACTGCTCGGCCTGCTTGCCCGCGTCACCGCCGGGGCGGTCGAGATCCTTGATGCGGTCGACCCCCGTCGCGAAGGCCTTGACCGCCTGGTCGGTCCGCTGGTTGATCTCCGAGGCGCTGTTCGTCTGGCCCCCTTTGCTCACAGACTGGAGGTCCTTTTGGATCTGCGAGCAGATGCCGTTGGCCTCCTTCGCGTACTCCTCCTTGGACGGCCCGCCGCAGCCGGCCGCGAACGCGGCGCAGAGGACAGCGATGCAGGCCAGGGCGGGGCGGCGTGTCATGGGAGCCTTTCGGTGGAGGGGATGCGCGCGCAGGCTAGCCGACGAGCCCGACGAGAGCCTCGGCAAGCTCGGGGGTGCTCGCCGCCACCAGCCCCGCCGGCTCGTCCTCCAGCTCGACCACCGTCCCGCCCGCCTCGGTCACCAACAGCCGCCCCGCCGCCCAGTCCCAGGGTTTGAGGCCGCGCTCGTAGTAGCCGTCCAGGCGACCCGCCGCCAGCAGCGCGAGATCGAAGGCAGCCGCCCCGGCGCGCCGGATGTCGCGAACCCGGGGGAGGACTCGCGAGACCACGGCAGCTTGGTCGGCGCGGCGCGCTGACTCGTAGGAGAAGCCGGTGGCCACGAGCGCCCGCTCGGTGGCCACCGGCTCGCGCACCGACGTTCGCTCTCCATTTACGACCAGGCCCTCTCCCCGCGCGGCCGCGAACAGCTCGTCTCGGACAGGGTCGAAGACAGCCCCCGCCAGGCCGCCCTCGCTGTCCTCAACCGCCACGCTCACCACCCACGCGGGGAAGCGGTAGAGGTAGTTGGTGGTCCCGTCGAGCGGGTCGATCACCCAGCGCCGTCCGCTGAGCCCCTCCCGGCTGGCGTCCTCCTCGCCGAGGAGCCCGTCGTCGGGGCGCTCGGCGCGCAGCATGTCCACGATGGCCGTCTCGGCGTCACGGTCGGCGTCGGAGACCATGTCCGTGCTCGAGGACTTCTGTTCGAGCCCGCTCGCCGGCCCCCCGAAGCGCTCGAGCAAGAGCGCCCCGGCCCGGCGCGCGGCGCGCTCGGCCAGCTCGAGGTCAGACTCGGGTCTCAGAGCGCCCGCGCCAGCAGGACGACGCCCACGACTATCACCGCGATGACGAGCACGTAGACCAGGAAGCGGAAGGCCTCCTGCTCGGAGCGCACCGGGTTGATCAAGGGTTTAGAGGACGTAGATGGTCGTGTACACGACGATCCACATGACGTCCACGAAGTGCCAGTAGATCCCCGGCACCTCCACTCCGCGGTGCTCCTTGATCGAGAAGTGCCCGCGGAAGGCCCTGATCGTGGCGAAGGTCAGCAGCGTCAGCCCCACGAACACGTGCGCGCCGTGCAGGCCGGTGAGCCCGTAGAAGATCGAGCCCTGGGCGTTGTCGGCGGGGGCGAAGCCGATGTTCACGTACTCGTTGATCTGGATGCACAGGAAGGTGAGACCGAGCATCATCGTGGTGAAGAGCCCAGCGCGGAGGGCACGGCGGTTGCCGTTGCGTGCCCCCTCCAGCGCCCAGTGCATCGTGAAGCTCGAGGAGATGAGGATCGCGGTGTTCACTCCCGCGACCGCTACCGGCAGCTCCTCGCCCTTGGCCGGCCAGTCGGCCTCTCCCACGACCCTGATGAAGAAGTAGGCCGCGAAGAACGCTCCGAAGAGCATGACCTCGGAGATGATGAAGAGCAGCATCCCGAGGAACTGCGACTCGAGGCGCGAGGACTGGTTGGCCGCCGGCGGCCCGTGGTGCTCGGCGTGCTCGGCGGCGTGACCGCCCGGCGCGATGCTGGCGGACTCCATCAGCCCTCGTCCTCCACCACGACGTGGTGCACCGGCTTCGAGGTGGCCGACTGCACGCGCTTGATGAGGTCCGAGCGCAGCCAGCCCGAGCGGGTCTCGGGGAAGGTGGAGATGACGATCTCGTCGGCCGGGTAGAACTGCAGCGCGTTCTGGATGGCCGTGTAGGGGTCGCCGTGGGCCACCTGGCCAACAGCCTGCAGGCCCTCGTGCTCCAAGCGCGTCAGCGTGTGGGCCAGGCGCTCGGAGGCGGCCTCCTCGTCGCCCTCGTTGGCCGGGCAGATGACCACGAACTTGTGGGCGCCCTCCTCTTCGGCGATCTCCTCGAGCTGCCTGATCAGCGCCTCGCCGCCCACGGTCTGGTTGGCCACCACCAGGGTCCGCTTTCCCAGCTCGCGGTCGGCGTCGAGGTCGACCACTACGTGCTCGACCGGTATGTCCGAGCCCTTGGCCACTCGGCTGATGAGGTCCTGACGCAGCCAGCCCGAGCGGGTCTCGGGGTGCGTGGACACGATGATCTCGTCGTATTGGGACTCGCCCACGGCGTCCATGATTGCCGAGTAGGGGTCGGGGTCCATCACCTCGCCGGTGGCCTCGATCCCGATCTCCCGCAGCTGGGCGAGGGTGAGGGCGAGGCGGTTCTCCGCGGCCTCTCTGATCGTGCCGTCGTAGATCACGTAGCCATGCTTGGGGGCGTTCTGGGGACAGACCACGTGCACCGAGATCTCGCCCGTGTCGGCGTGGCGCTTGACCGCGTCGATCAGCCCCGTGCTGCCCACGGTCTCGTTGGCGACGACCAGGATTCGCCTGGGCTCGTTCATTCAGCCGGAGGCGGCGCGCCTCCGCCGCCCGCGGGCACCGCTGCCCGCTTTTCCTTGAACACGCCGTGCACCGCGCCCGGTACCCCGTACTCGTAGGGGCCGCCGACCACGGTGGGCACCTCGTCGAAGTTGAAGATGGGCGGCGGGGAGGAGACCTGCCACTCCAGCGTGTGCGCTCGCCAGGGGTTGGCGGCGGCCTTCGGCCCGTTGCGCCACGAGGTGACCATGTTGTAGAGGAAGACCAGGAACGAGAGCCCGAAGAGAAAGCTCGACACCGAGATGAGCACGTTCATCGTGGCGAACTGCTCCGCGTAGTCGGCCACCCGGCGCGGCATGCCGTCGACGCCCACCAGGTGCATCGGGCCGAAGGTGAGGTTGAAGAAGACGAACGAGAGCCAGAAGTGGAGCTTGCCCAGGCTCTCGTCGTACATCCGGCCCGTCATCTTCGGGAACCAGTGGTAGATGCCGGCGAAGATGGTGAACACCGAGCCGCCGAAGAGCACGTAGTGGATGTGGGCCACCACGAAGTAGGTGTCCGACACGTGGATCACCACCGGGATGACGGCCAGCATGATCCCGCTGATTCCGCCCAGGGTGAACATGGTGATGAAGCCCAAGGCGAAGAGCATGGGCGTGGTCAGGTGGATCACCCCTCTCCACAGCGTGGCGAGCCAGGAGAAGATCTTGATGCCCGTCGGGACGGCGATCAGCATCGTGGTGATCATCATCGGCACCCTCAGCCAGCTGAACATGCCCGAGACGAACATGTGGTGCGCCCAGACGGTGAAGCCGAGCACCACGATCGCCATCAGCGAGAAGGCCATCATCCTGTACCCGAACACCGGCTTCCTGGCGTTGGCCGAGATCACCTCCGAGACGATCCCGAAGCCCGGGAGCATCATGATGTAGACCGCCGGGTGGGAGTAGAACCAGAAGACGTGTTGGTACATCAGCACGTCGCCGTTCGCGCCCACGTTGAAGAAGTCCGTGCCCAGCGAGCGGTCGAGCAGCACGAAGAACTGCGAGCCGGCGATGAAGGGCGTGGCGATGACGACCAGCAGCGAGGTCGTGAAGTTGGCCCACACCAGCAGGGGCATCCGCCAGAAGGTCATTCCCGGCGCGCGCATGGTGATGATGGTCACGAGGAAGTTCAGCGCCGTCGCGATCGAGGAGGCGCCCGCGAACTGCACCGCGATCGTGAAAAAGGTCTGGCCGAGCGGGGTCTCGGTGGAGAGCGGCGCGTACGCCGTCCAGCCCGTGGCGAACGCTCCGCCGTCTGCGAAGAAGGACGCCAGCATCAGGATGCCGGCGGTGGGCAGCATCCAGAACGACAGCGCGTTCAGGCGCGGGAAGGCCATGTCCGGCGCCCCGATCATCAGGGGGATCACGTAGTTCGCGATCCCGGCGAAGACCGGGATGATGAACAGGAAGATCATCAGCGACGCGTGCACGCTGAACAGGCCGTTGTAGGTGTTGGGCTCGACGAACTGCGTGCCCGGCTGGGCCAGCTCCGCGCGCATGACCATCGCCATCAGCCCGCCGGCGATGAAGAAGAAGAAGGTCGTCACGATGTACTGGATCCCGATGACCTTGTGGTCGGTGTTGACGTAGAAGTAGTCCTTCCACGACCGGGCGCCGTGGCCGGAGTGGTCCTCCGGGACCGTGGGCGCGCCCGAGGCCCAGCGAAACCAGTAGTCGAAGCAGCCGATGCCCACCAAGAAGGCCAGCGGAAGGGCGATCAGGACGACGGTGATGATCGCGTCCCAGTCGACCAACGGGTCGTAGCCGTAGAGGGCGCGCGCGCCCACCACCACACCGAGCGCGACGAGGAAGCCGATCGGCTGGGAAAGCGCCGCCCGGTACCAGCCCGGCGCCTTGAGGCGGCCGGCCAGGGTCACCTGTCCGCCTCCGATCCCACGACCGCAAGGTACCGGACGGCTCTCACTCGGGTTCCGGAGGGGTCTCGCCGCCGACGGTCTTCTGCTGCTTCTTGGCCTGGGCCCTCCAGGCGGAGAACTCGCCTGGGGGGACCACCCGCACGGCCTGGCGCATCGTCGAGTGGCCGATGCCGCACAGCTCGGCGCAGACCACGTCGTAGCGTCCCTCGCGGTTCGGCGTCACGCGTATCTTGGTGGTCAGGCCGGGGACGGTGTCGGTCTTCAGGCGGAACTGAGGGACCCAGAAGGAGTGGAGGACGTCGTTGGTGGTCACGCGAAACTCCACCGGGCGGTCCTTGGGCAGCACGAGCTGGTTGGTCTTCAGGTTGCCCTCGTCCGGGTAGGTGAAGCGCCACGCGAACTGCTGCGCCCGCACGTCGACGATGAGCGTGTTGGGCTGCTTGGCCTCGATGTCGTCGAGCACCACCCAGCCGTAGACGGCGAGGGCGGTGACCATGATGAAAGGCACGGTCACCCAGAAGATCTCGAGGCGCGTGCTGCCGTGGATCGGCGCGCCGTCGCCAAGGTCCCCCGGCTTTGCGCGGAACTTGACGGCGCAGTAGATGACGACGGCCATCACCAGCACGAAGATGACCACGGAGGGGACCAGCAGGACGTCGTAGAGCAGGTCGATCGGCCCTGCCGCGGTGGAGGCCCCGGTCGGGAACCAGTCGATGACCAGTACGAGCACGGTGCCGACGATCGTCGCGATCACCGAGTACAGGACCATCCTGGCCAGTGGGTGCCCCTTCACGGGCGGCGATGTTATAGCCCGTGAAGGGCGTCCAGTCCCCACCTCGATGGGGTTAGGCGCCATCCTGGGCGGTGGCCGGGGCCGCGAAGGGCGCTACGTGCTCAGGCAGACTCGGCCGGGGGCGGTGCCACACGCTCCACGGTGGCTGCGCCCGGCCTGCCGGCGGTCAAGCCGCCGGCGCCGGCTCCTTCTCCATGTCCTCTGAGTACTCCGCCTTGCGCGCCGCACTGTTCAGACGTGCCCGGTGGTAGTACTGAGCCTGGGCCTCGGACACCTTCTCCTCCTGGCCAACCCACGTCTCGATCGGCGGTCCCTGCAGGGCGCGCGCGTAGGAGAAGGCGAGCTCCCAGGGCTGGGGATCCCGCTTCGCGATCTCGTTCATGGCGTTGAGGCGCGCGGTGGCGAGCTCGTTTCCCTGGCCGCCGGACAGGAACACGATGCCGGGGACTGCCGCGGGCACGACGGTCCGCATGCAGTTCAGGGTGGTCTGGGCGACCTCCTCCACGCTCTTCTGCTCCTCCGCGTCCTTGCCGGGAAGGATCATGTTCGGCTTCAGCAGCACCCCCTCGAGCAAGACGTTCTGCTCGAAGAGCGCGGCGAATACCCGGTACAGCGTCTCCGTGGTGACCTCGTAGCAGCGTTCGATCGGGTGATCTCCGTCCATCATCACCTCGGGCTCGACGATCGGCACTATGCCGGCCTCCTGGCAGAGCGCCGCGTAGCGCGCGAGCGCGTGGGCGTTGACGTCCAGGCAATAGCTGGTGGGCATGCCATCGCCGATCTGGATGACCCCGCGCCACTTGGCGAAGCGGGCACCCAGCTCGCGGTACTCCTCGAGCCGTTCCCGTAGGCCGTCCAAGCCTTCGGTGACCTTCTCGTCCGAAGCAAGCGCGAGCGGCTTCGCTCCGGTGTCCACCTTGATGCCGGGGATCGTCCCCTGGTCGTTGAGCGCCTGGGGGAACGGCGTCCCGTCGTCGGTCGACTGGCGGATCGTCTCGTCGTACAGGATGGCGCCGCTGATGAACTCGCCGATGCCCTCCGTCGTGAAGAGCAGCTGCCGGTACGTGCGGCGGCTCTCCTCGGTCGACTCGATGCCGAGTTGCTCGAACCGTTTCGTGATGGTGCCGGTGCTCTCGTCGGCCGCGAGGATGCCCCGGCCCTCGGAGACGATCTCCCTCGCAGTGTCCTGCAGCTCCTGCGCGTGCTCGTGCTCGACCATCGTGCTCCTCTCGCCTTTCTTCGCTGCGGCCGCCCGGCCGCGCGTGTGAGCTATCGCTCCCCCGCGACCGGGGGGGACGAAACCTGGGTCACCCGAACGTGTTCTCCACCACCCGCTGCACCCTTCCGGCGCCGATGACGATCGACTCCGTGAGGATGGCGCTGTCTGAGCGCCACGGGCCGCGCAGAAGGGTCCCGCTGGTGACTCCCGTCGCGACGAACAGGGAGTCCCCACTCACGATCTCGTCGCGGTTGTAGACGCGCTCGGCGTCCAGGCCCGCTCCGGCCACCGCCTCCCTCTCCTCGTCTGCCTGCGGCGCGAGCCGGATCTGCATTCCTCCTCCGAGCGATCGAGCGGCGCACGCGGTCATGATGCCCTCCGGGGTTCCGCCTATGCCGAGGCAGACATCGGCGCCGCCGTCTGGAAGCAGGACCTCCAGCGACCCGGCCACGTCGCCCTCCGCGGGTGTCGCCACCCGCGCGCCGAGGCTGCGCAGCTCCTCGATGAGGCTCTCGTGGCGCGGCTTGTCGAGGATCACCACACGCATCTCCTCGATCGGCTTGCCGAGTGCCTCGGCCACCCGCCTCAGGTTCTGCTCGGGCCCCTCCTCGATGGCGATGGCCTCCCGCGCCGCGGGGGGCACGACCAGCTTCTCCATGTAGAAGGCCGGTCCCGGGGACCACATGCAGTCCTCTTCGGAGAAGGCGATCGTCGCGAGGGCTCCCGGCAGCCCCGCCGCACAGAAGTTCGTGCACTCGAGCGGGTCGACCGCGATGTGGTAGCGGTGGCCCCCACCGCCGGCGCCCACCTCCTCCCCGTTGTAGAGCATCGGCGCATCGTCCTTTTCGCCCTCCCCGATGACCACCACCGCGCTTCCGGGCAGCGAGGAGAGGGCCGAGCGCATGGCGTCGGTCGCGGCGCCGTCCGCGGCGTCCTTGTCGCCGCGGCCGGCCCAAGCGGCGGCGGCGATCGCGGCCGCCGAAGTCGCGGCAAGCGCCGAGTACTCTCCCGCGCCAAGCCAATCCGGCGCGACGTCGCGATCGCTCTGGCCGGCGGGGTCGGCCGGCGAGGATGCCCCTCCGGGGTCGTTGGCAGACGTGGTGGCGCTTATTCGATTGCCTCCCTCGGACAGCGCTCTGGCGCGGTCGTGGTTTACGCCCCGATCGTACTGGGCGCCTGCGTGGAAGGGCAAGACGAGGGAGACTGTCGAGCCGTGAGCCCACCGATTCGAATCGCGGTCGCCGGAACCGGATACGGCACCCGCGCCCTGCCGGTCTACACCGACCTGTCGGAGTTCGAGCCGGTCGGGGTCTGGTCGCGGCGGGAGGAGCCGGCGAGGGAGGCGGCGCACGACGCGGGGATCGAGCTCGCCACCACGGACCTCGATGAGCTTCTCGACGCCGACGGGCTCGAGGCGGTTCACGTCGCCGCGCCGGTCTTCATGCACGGCGACGTGGTCCACGCCGCGCTCGAACGCGGCCTGCACGTACTCTGCGAGAAGCCGGTGGCGGGCGACCTGGCCGAGGCCCGGGCCCTAGCCGCGGCCGTCGAGGAGGCGGGGGTGGTCTGCGTCGTGAACTTCACCCGGCGCTACCACGACACGCGCCGGCGCCTGCTCGAGCTCGTGCCGGAGGTCGTGGGCCGTCCGCGGCTGGCCCAGGTCTCGCTCGTCCACACCGACCATGCGACGCCCGACGCGCGCCCGTTCACCTGGGTGCAGGATGCCGAGCTGGGGGGAGGACGCCTTCAGGGCTACGGCATCCACGACCTCGACCTCCTGCTCCTGGCCTTTGGGGAGGTGGCGAGCGTCGCCGCGGCACTGGAGGTGCAGGTGACCGAGCGCAGCGACGGCGAGCGCTCGCGCCGGGTAACCGCGGAGGACACGTATGCGCTCATGCTGAGGATGCGTGAGGGTGGCCTCGCCACCGTCACGATGACCGCCACCGCGCGCCATGGTCGCGGTGACCTCGTGGAGCTGCACGGGGACCGCGGCACCGTCCGCCTCGATGCCGAGCGCCGCCTTTGGTACGGCACCGAGGGCGATGAGCTGCGCTGCGAGGGACCGCTTGACGCTGACTCGAAGCAGGCTTTCGCCCACGTCGCGCGGAGCTTTCATGGTGCGGTCCGGGAGAAGCGGCCGCCCGAGCCTTCGTTGGACGACGGCCTCCGCGTCCAGGCGCTGATGGACGCCGTTCGGCGGGCGGAGGCCGAACGGCGCTGGGTGGAGGTCGAGGACTGGCGCTCGGGCGGGCGATGAAGACGGCCTACGTGGTCCGTCACGGGCAGACCGAGCTCTCCGCTCGCGGAGTCTATTCCGGGCGCACCGAGGTCCCGCTGACCGGCGAGGGGCGTGAGCAGGCGGCCCAGGCGGCGGAGAGCCTGCGGCTCGCCGGTGTCGATGCCGTTCACACGAGCCCGCTCGAACGGGCTCGGGTGACCGCAGAGGCGATCGCCGCGAGCACCGGCGCGGCGCTGCACGTGGACCAGCGCCTGATCGAGGTGGACTACGGGCCGATCGAGGGGCTCGACCGCTCTGCCGCCGAAGAGCGCTTCGGGGAGGCGTTTCGAAGTTGGCGCGAGCGCCCGTTCGAGGCTCACCTCCCCGGCATGGAGCCCCTTTCGGAGGCCCTGGCGCGCGCCGGGGCGGTGACCCACGAAGCGCTCGCCGGTGCGGACCGGCCCGCGCTCGTGGGCCACCAGGGGATCCTGCGGCTGGTGCTCATGGCCCTTGGCCAGGTCGAACGTGACGACTACTTCGCGACGCGGCTGGCCGAGGCCGAGCCGATCTCGGTAGTGGTCGGCGAAAGGCTCTAGGCCGCGACCGGGCCCGCTGCGCCTGAGCGAAAGCTCGAGGGCGGCGACCCGTGGTGCCGGCGGAAGGCCTTGGCGAACTGGGCGGGCTGGCGGTAGCCCACAGAGCTTGCCACCTGGTTGACCGGTAGGGCGCTCTCGCGCAGCAGCTCGGCGGCCCTGGCCATCCGCACCTTCTGGAGGTAAGTGCGAAAGCTGGTCTCGCCGGCCTCGGCGAAGGCCCGCTGGAGCTGGCGCCGAGAGGCGGCCACCTGCAGGGCAACCTGGTCGAGCGAGAGGTCGGACTCGTACTCGCGCTCGAGGATCTCTCCCGCCTCCTCATAGAGCGCCCGGCGGCGGTCGATGGTGGACTGGCGCTTGGCCGCGAACGACATCGCCCTCTATACGCACGAAAGGAGTGCTTTGGATTAGCGAGCGTAAGATTTTGGGTTAGGCGCCCCCGCGTCAGGTAGTTTCCCGAACGGCCCGACCAGGAGAAGTCCGCGTAGGCATGACCGCCGAGGATCCGCAGACGGGCGAGCTCAAGCGCTCGCAGATCGAGCGCGTGCGCGAGGAGCGTAAGCGCGAGGACGATGCGGTGGATGACCAGGCGACCGAGACCCACGGCCGGCGCGCTGAGAAGGCCGACTACCTGCGCCAGAAGCTCGAGGAGCGCGCCGAGGCCGAGAAGCAGAAGCTCGGGGAGAGCAAGGAGAATGAGTAGGCCCTGCGGACATCCCGGCTGCGCCGGGCCTCAGTGCTCGAGAGGCAGGTCGCCGATGTCCCGGCGAACGTCGTTGATCCAGCGCACGATGCAGTAGAGGACCACGGCCGTCGCCATGCCGAACACGATCCAGTTGAGGACCACGCCCACCAGAGCGATGGTGGTGAACATCGCGACCACCGCGGGCAGGTAGGTCGGCCCGGGCAGGTGCACGGCCTCCGATGGCGGTGCGAGGCCCGCGCCGTTGACCCGTTCGTCGGCCATCAGTAGACGAAGCCGACGAAGAACGAGGCCCCGAATACGCTCAGGGCGATCGCGCCGGCGATCAACCCGGTGCGCACGTTCTTGTTCGCGAGACGGCGGTCCACCGGGATCGCAGCTTAGCGCGGCCCCGGGCCCGTGATGCGGCGGAAACCCGAACCGCTACGCACGAAGATGTGCCAGGAGTGCAGCACGTAGAACGTATGGGGGTCACGGGCGATCACCTTCGCGTAGCGCAGCACGGCCTCCACGTAGAGGCTCGAATGGTTGTAGGCGTACAGCGCCCGCCGGTAGTTGCGCGGGGCGCCCGAGGCTCGCAGGTAGTTCGCGGCCCCCAGGATGGCGTCCTGGGGGTCGCGGATGTTGCCGCCCATCCCGTAGGCGCGCCACGTGGAGGGAATGAACTGCATCGGGCCCTGAGCCCCGGCGGTCGAGTTGTTGCGGATGCGGTTGAACCCCGACTCGATCAGGTTGACCGAGGCCAGGACGCGCGGCCGGACGCGAAAGCGTGCCTGGGCCTGGCGATAGAAGGAGAGCAGGCGGCCGGCGGGCAGGGCCGGCCCGGTGCGGACGCGTCGCCGGGCCCCTGAGCCGGCCAGGCGTCTGAGCGAGCGCTTGGCGGTGAAGATGTCGCGGGCGTCGGCCGCCAGCTTGGGCGGCAGCCGCCTCACCACCGCCCGGTACAGCCGCGGACGATCGGCCAGGAGCAGGTGCAGGCGCTGGTGGAAGACCGCGCGCAGGGTCACCTCGCGCGGCGCCGGCCCCACCGAGGGGTCCCCCTCCGCCCGCCAGCGATCGATCTGCGCGTGCAGCGTCGTGGTGTTCGACCAGATCGTGGCCGCGAGGGCCCCGGGCTTGGTCGAGACGCTCTGGTTGGGGTCGAAGGGCGGGGGAGGCGGTTCAGGCGGTGAAGGCTGCGCGGTCTGTGCGCACGCCGTAGGGGCGCACACGAGAGCCAAGGCGAGCAGGAGGAGGGTCGGCAGGCCGCGGAGCACGAGGGCTCCAACACACCGAAACGGCTTCAGTCGCGCCATCGCTCTCGCGGCAGCAACTTCGTCACCGTTCGGTCACGGCCGGGTAACCGGCGCGGGCCCGCGAGGCGGTTTCCTGCCGGCTTATGAAGAACCTCCGCCCGCGCCACCGCCTCGCCCTGCTCGCCTCGCTCGCCGCTCTGGTCGTCGCCGGGGTGCTCGCGGGGGCCTCGCTCGCCGGAGGCGGCGGCAAGCCACGCCCGATCCTGCGCCCGGCGGCCAAGGGCGAGCCGATCGTGATCGGCCACCGCGGCGCCTCGGGCTACCGCCCCGAGCACACGCTGGCGGCCTACGAGCTTGCGGCGCGCATGGGCGCCGACTACGTGGAGCCCGACCTCGTATCCACCAAGGACGGGGTGCTGGTGGCTCGCCACGAGAACGAGATCTCGGGCACCACCGACGTAGCCGATCACCCCGAGTTCGCCTCGCGCAAGACGACGAAGTCGATCGACGGCACACCGGTCACCGGCTGGTTCACCGAGGACTTAACGCTGCGCGAGCTGCGCACTCTGCGGGCCAAGGAGCGCCTGCCCGCCCTGCGCCAGCGCAACACGATCTACGACGGCCGCTACAAGGTCCCCACCTTCGAGGAGGTCATCAAGCTCAGCCGCAGCCTCTCACGTGAGCTCCGACGCAAGATAGGGCTCTACCCCGAGACCAAGCATCCCACCTTCTTCCGCGCGATCGGCCTGCCGCTCGAGCGCCCGCTGGTTCGAATTCTGCGCAAGTACGGGCTCGATAAGCGCCGCTCCAAGGTGTTTGTGCAGTCCTTCGAGACCGGCAACCTCAAGGCGCTCGACCGCCGGATCGGCACCCCTCTGGTGCAGCTGCTGGGGTCAAAGTCCAGCCAGCCCTTCGACCTGGTGGGCAGCGGCGACAGCCACACCTACGCGGACCTGGCCACTCCCGCGGGCCTGCGTGACATCGCCCGCTACGCCGACGGCGTGGGCCCGTCGAAGGACTACATCGTGCCTCGCGACTCGACGGGCACCTCGCAGAAACCCACCCCGTTCGTGCGCGATGCCCACCGGGCGAAGCTGCTGGTGCACCCCTACACCTTCCGCGCCGAGAACAGCTTCTTGCCGCTGGAGCTGCGCCGCGGCAGCGATCCCGCTCAGTACGGCGACCTCTTCGCCGAGATCGGGCAGTTCTTCGACCTCGGTGTGGACGGCGTGTTCACCGACCACCCCGACATCGGCGTCGAGACCCGCTCGGCGCGCTGAGAGGAGCCAGCTTGTCCCGCTACCTCGTCCCCCTCCTGGCCGCCCTGATCGTGGGCGCGGCGACCGCCGCGCTGGCTATCGCGGGCGGCGGCTCGGACCGCCGTGCGCACAAGTACGAGATCGGCCTGTGGGGGGACCTGCCCTACACGGCCGACCAGGCCACCACCGGCGTGCCCAACCTGATCAGGGACATGAACCGCCAGCGGCTGGCCTTCTCGGTGCACGACGGCGACATCAAGAGCGGGGGCACCCGCTGCGACGACGAGGTCTACGCGCGCTTCGAGCGCCACCTCAACTCGCTGCGCTCGCCGGCGATGTACACGCCGGGCGACAACGAGTGGACCGACTGCGACCGCCCGGCCGCCGGCGGCTACTCCTCGCGCGAGCGCCTCGACTTCATCCGCCGCAACCTTTTCGACACCCGCTTGTCCTACGGCAAGCGCCGCATCCCGCTGAAGCGTCAGGCGGCGCCCTACGTGGAGAACAGGCGCTGGCAGGTGGGTGGGGTCACCTACGCCACGCTGCACGTGGTGGGCTCGAACAACAACCTCGGTGACGTGAACCCCGACCCCGAGGAGTTCGCCGGGCGCAACGCGGCCACGAATTCGTGGCTGCGCGAGACCTTCGCCCAGGCCCGGCGGCGCGGCTCGCGCGCGGTGATGCTGATCGCCCAGGCCAACCCGGGCTTCGACCGCGCCGATCCCACCCGATCCACGGTCCGTGACTCGCGGACGCTCGAGCCTCGCGACGGCTTCTTCGACCTGCTGACCGCGCTGCGGGAGGAGACCGTGGGCTTCCGCCGGCCGGTGGCGCTCGTTCACGGCGACTCGCACTACTTCCGCGTGGACAAGCCGCTGCTGGATCCTGAGGGACGCCGCCTGGAGAACTTCAGCCGCGTCGAGACCCCCGGCGAGGCCGATCCCCACTGGCTGAAGGTCCTCGTCGACCCCGACAGCCGCGAGGTGTTCTCCTACCAGCCCCAGCAGGTGCCGGCGAACCGCGTCGCGGTGCCGCGTCCGCCGCGCCGATAGGGATCCGGGTGCCGGGCCAGGCTTCGCCCGGGCGACGCGCTGCGGGTCGCGCGCCGCGAACCGGCCTAGAGGCCGCGGGTTCGACACAGGCTGGGGTTCCGGTGGCCACCGTGACCCTCTTGACCGTCGGCGCCATCCCGGGCGGCCGGCCGACGCCGAAGACGACACGGACCGCGCCACGGCCAGCCTCACCGTCGACTTTCTCAAGCCGGCGGCCATCGGCGACTGGATCGAGGCCCGCACGCGCGTGGACCGGGTGGGAAGCACGCTGGCCTTTGCCGAGTGCTCGCTGACCGTCGAGGGACGCGAGATCGTGCGCTCGCGGGCAGTCTGGGTCGTCGCGGGCTGAGACCCGGCTCTATCGCGCGGCCCGGGCGCGCCGCATCGCCGCAGCGGGGCTCCCGTGCCAAGGGTCGCCGTGGCCGGGCAGGATCACGTCGGCCTCGAGCTCTTCCATCGCGTCGAGCGAGATCCGCGCGCGCTCGTCGTCCACGTTGGTGACCTTTGGCATCGGCTGTGGCCCCTCTGGGCTGCCGGGCACGTCGAGCCGGTCGCCATGGGCGAAGTTCTCGGCGCCGTCGATGGCCGCCGGGCTCATGGAGCCCGCGCGGGCCTTGCCCCCGACGAAGCGCCAGAACGCCGGCTTGGACAGCTGGGTGATCAGATGCCGCCGGCTCGCGTCGCCGCCCTTGTGCCCGGGCTTTCGCAGAGAGGCGTCGTCTTCGGAGTGGATCAATACACGGGCGCCCGCGTCGCGCAGCCTCGGGGCAACCCCGGTGTGGTCGGCGTCCGGGTGGCTGAGGATCACCGCCTCGACATCCCCGGGCCGGCGGTCGATCTGGGCGAGCTGTCGCTCGAGGTCTCTCGCGAACGCGGGCAGCCCGGCGTCCACGGCGGTCAGCCGGTCGCCCTCTTCCACGAGATACCAGCTGACGAGGGAAGAGCCGAGGCGGTGGACGCCCCGGGTCACCTGCTGAGGCTCGCCCACCGGGGGGGGGGTTATACAGCCTGGGCGCTCAGGTCCATCAGCGCGTGCAGAAA
>Ga0136616_10000882_pt1 | contig 15161 bp, 12 predicted proteins | sample AntDrymUQ2992106_2_FD_106648 | JGI IMG/M metagenome (GOLD analysis project Ga0136616, IMG submission 106648) | Polar desert sand microbial communities from Dry Valleys, Antarctica - metaG UQ299 (21.06) | ecosystem: Environmental > Terrestrial > Soil > Desert | place: Antarctica: Dry Valley...
GCCGTCTTGCGGTAGATCGGCCGGCGCAGGTCGAGATCACGGAGGATCGCCGCCGGCCGAAGATCGAACTGCTCGTGCACGAGCTGCTCGATGCGCGCCTGCGGAATCGTCTCGGTTCCAAAGAGATCGACGAGCACGGAGAGGGGACGTGCGACGCCGATCGCGTAGGCGACCTGGATCTGACAGCGCGCCGCAAGCCCCGCCGAGACGACGTTCTTCGCGACGTACCGTGCTGCGTAGGCGGCCGAGCGGTCGACCTTGGTCGGATCCTTGCCCGAGAAGGCGCCGCCACCGTGGGGGGCCGCGCCGCCGTAGGTGTCGACGATGATCTTGCGGCCGGTGAGGCCGGTGTCGCCCATCGGGCCTCCGATCACGAACTTGCCCGTTGGGTTGACGTACACGAAGTCGCGCTCGTCCAGCCGCTTCTCGTCGTAGAGGCCGTGCGGGAGGATCGGTCGCAGCACCTGGTCGATCAGGTCGGGCTTGATCAGCGTGTCGACGTCGAGGCCGTCACGGTGCTGAGTCGAGATCAGCACGCGCTCGATCTCCACGGGCCGCTGGTGGCCGTGCTCGTCGGTCTCGTAGCGGACTGTCACCTGCGCCTTGCCGTCCGGGCGCAGATACGGGAGCACATCGGCCTTGCGGACTTCGGAGAGCCTCCTGCAAATGCGGTGTGCGAGCACGATCGGGAGCGGCATCAGCTCCTCGGTCTCGTCCGAGGCGTAGCCGAACATCATCCCCTGGTCGCCCGCACCCACCTTGTCCAACGGGTCGTCGTCCCCGTGCTGCACCTCGTATGACTCGTCCACGCCCTGCGCGATGTCGGAAGACTGCTCGTCGAGGGCGACGACGACGCCACACGTCTCGGCGTCGAAGCCGTACTTCGCGCGCGTGTAGCCGATGTCGGCAACCGTCCTGCGGACGAGCCGCGGGATGTCGACGTACGTCTCGGTCGTGATCTCGCCCGCGACGACGACGAGCCCTGTCGTGATCAGCGTCTCGCAGGCGACGCGACCGTTGGGGTCATCGGTCAGCACGGCGTCGAGCACCGCGTCCGAGACCTGATCGGCGATCTTGTCGGGGTGCCCCTCGGTGACGGACTCAGACGTGAAGGAGAACGAGCGCACGGCCATCTCGGGACTCCCGCTGCTACCGGATCCCGAGGAAGGCGCCGAACTCGACGTCGTTCGGGTCGCTGAGATCGCCCCACGCGAGGAAGCTCGTGAGCGGCTCGAGGTTCGACCGCACCTCGGGCGGCAGATCCTGGTCGGCCAGGCCGGCAAGCCGGTCTGCGAGCTCCACGAGTTGACTCAGGTCGAAGTAGGCGAACACGTCGTCGCTGTCGCCGATGCCCGCCGCCTCGCCCGCATCGCGGAAGCCGGCGTCGTCCTCGAGCTTCGCTCCTTCGCCCGACAGGGAATCGAAACCGGCGGCGCCCGTGGAGACGACGACCTTGCCGTCGCCGGCCCCGTAGAGGATCGTGACCGGCCCCAGGTCGAGCTCCCGCGCATCGGTCTCCCCTATCTGCCGGCGCTCCAACTTGGCTCCACCGAGGGCCGTGACCTTCTCGGCGAGCTCGTCCAGCGTCGCGACGGCGCGCGCCTCCTCCTCCGGAGCGAGCAGGAGCGTCACCTCCGGGATGATCGTGCCGGAGCGGACGTACAGCCCGTAGCCGCCGGCGAAGAGCTCGAAGAGGTCGTCGAAGGACACGCCGAGTTGGCGTTCGACGTCCGGCAGGCCGGCGCCGAGATCTTCGGAGTCGAGAGCACAGCGAAGCTGCGCGCCAAGCGAGAACTGGGTCGTGTCGAAGCCCGGCGAGCCGAGATAGGCAAAGGCCCCGGCCGGGATCTGCGAGAGCAGCGACTCGCCCTGAACGAGGTCTTCGACACCCTCGCCCTCAGCGGCCACGCGCACCCGAAGGCCGTCGTCCTCGGCGACGAGGGTCCCCGCCGCGTACTCGAGCTTCCCATACGCCTCGGGAAGGTCGCAGCCGGCGGGGGCGACCTCGGTCAGCGCATCGTTGATCGCGACGCCGTTCGCGTAGAACGTCACGAGCGCCGACTCCTCGACCCGGCCTTGCGCGGCGTCGAACCAGTCCGCGTCCTCGAGCTTCTCGGACGCGTTCTCGAAGCGGTCAAGGACCTCCTCCGAGTCGGCGATCAGCGTCCAGCCGTCGACCTGGCGGGTCACTGCGTCGCTCTCGGACTCACGCAGGAGCTCGGTGAGCTTCTGCTCGTCGCGCGGCTTGGTCAGACCGACGACCTCGCCCTCCTCGAAGTCGAGGACGGCGACGTAGGTCTCGTCACCGAGCGCCGGCAGGATGTCGCCTCTGAAGTCGACACCCTCCTCGGCGAGACCCTTCCCCACCTCGTCCAGGAGGCGCTGCCTGCCGGGAAACCGTCCCAGCAACGCGTCCGCCTGCTGCCACTGATCCGAGTCCGGGTCGGTCTCGATCGAGATCAGGATCGGCGTGCTCGCAGGCACGAGACCCGCGACCTCTGCGGCGACCGATCCGGCGGACGTGGTGCTGCTGCTGCCGCCGCAGCCCGGCAGCACCAGCAGCGCGCCGGCGAGGAGGGTGAGCAAGAGACGAGATCGCATGGTCATCACAGTAGTCACTCTCTGAGATTAGTCACTCTATGCTCTGAGATTAGTCACTCTATGGTCGGCTCGCGGCTCATCAGGCCTGCAACGAGCTCGTGAAGGGAGGTGCCTGACAGAACGCTACACACACCCTCGGTTATCGGCAGCTCGACGCCCAACCTGTGGGACAATGAGCGGAGCACGGGAGCCGTCGTCAGACCCTCGACGACCATCCCGATCTCCCGCACCGCCTCCGCCGGGTCGATCCCCTGCGCGATTAGCTCCCCCGCGCGACGGTTGCGACCGGATGCTGCCCAGCAAGTGACGGCAAGGTCGCCGATCCCGGCCAGGCCCGCGAAGGTCTCCGGCCTGCCGCCTGCCGCCTCGGCGAGACGGGACATCTCCGCGAGCCCTCGGGCGACGAGCGCGGCCTTGGCGTTGTCACCGAGACCGAGGCCGTCGGCCCCGCCGGCAGCCAGAGCGATGACGTTCTTCGCGGCCGCGCAGAGCTCGACACCGACGACGTCGCTCCCCACGTAGACGCGGAAGACGATCGAGTTGATCGCCTCCTGGAGCTCGAGCGAGAGCTGCGGGTCGTCGCTCGCGATGACCGCTGCCGCCGGAAGGCCACGTGAGATCTCCTCCGCGATGTTCGGCCCCGAGAGAACGGCGACCGGGCGGCCCCGGACGAGTGTGGAGAGGCGTTCTCCCGTACCCGGGTCGAGGCCCTTGGTCAGCGAGAGCACGGGCGCGTTGCCCGGCAGCGAGCCGACCACGTCGGCGAAGGTTGCGCTCGGTACCGCCACCACGACGAGCTCCGCAGCGGCGAACGGCGCCGCTTCGAGCGTCGTCGCCCGGACGCCCGTGAGATCGGTGTGGGTCAGGTAGCGCGGATTCCGGTGGGTCTCCTCGATCGACCGCGCCTGCTGCGGATCGCGACACGCGAGCGTGACCTCGTGGCCCCCGGTCGCAAGGATGCGCGAGAACGCCGTTCCCCACGAGCCACCTCCCACCACGACCACTCTCACGAGCGGGGCACGAAGTCGATCGAGACCGGCACGCCCGCGAGGCTAAACCGTTTCCGCAGCTCGTTCTCAATCCAGTAGGCGTAGTCGCGTGTCAGCAGGCCCGGATCGTTCACGTGGATGCGGATCCGTGGCGGACGGCTCGAGACCTGCGCGCCGTAGAGCAAATTGAGCCGCCTGCCACGGCTCGACGGCGGCTGCCGCGCCTCCCGGAGCTCAGCCAGAGCCTTGTTGAGGGCGGGCGTGGAGATCCGGCCTGCGTGCTTCCCGTAGAGCGCGACGATGAGGTCGAGCAGCCGCTCGATCCCGCGCCCGGTCTTCGCCGAGACGGCGATCAGCGGCGGGCGCTGGCGCAGCCGTGACTCGAGCCGCGGACGTACCTCCTCGATCGTCACCTGGGTGGTGTCCCATTTGGAGAGGACTACGAGGGTCGACGCGTTCGCCTTGCGAGCAACGTCCGCGACCGCGAGATCCTGGTCGACGATCCCCTCGCTGGCGTCGATCAGGACGAGCGCGACGTCCGCCCGCTCCGCCGCCTCGAGCGCCCGCAGCTCCGAGTAGTACTCAATCCCCTGGCGTTGCTTGCGCTTGCGACGGAGTCCGGCGGTGTCGACTAGTTGGAAGACCCGGCCGTCACGCTCGAGGATCGTGTCGATGGTGTCGCGGGTGGTGCCGGGCACGTCGGAGACGATCACCCGCTCACGGCCGACGATCGCGTTCAGCAGCGAGGACTTGCCGACGTTCGGCCGGCCGAGGATGGCGACCCGGATCGCCTCCTCGCCCACCGGCGCCCGCCCTTCGCCCGGCAGTCGCTCGACGATCTCGTCAAGGAGGTCGCCGGTCCCGTGCCCGTGCAGCGCGGAGAGCGGGAACGGGTCGCCCAGCCCCAGACGGTGGAACTCCGCGGAGAGCGCGTCCCGCCGCGGATCGTCGATCTTGTTCGCGAGCACGAGCACCGGCTTCTTCGCCAAGCGGAGTGTCTGGGCGAGATCCTCGTCCCCCGGTGTGATGCCGGCCCGCGCGTCGACGACGAAGAGGACGAGGTCGGCCTCCTCGATCGCCATCCGCGCCTGCCTCGCGATCTCGGGCCCGAAGACGTCCGTGGCCTCGTCGTCGACGCCGCCCGTGTCGATCAGGAGGAACTGGATCCCGTTCCAGTCGCAGAGCAGCTCCTTGCGGTCACGCGTTACCCCCGGTGTCTCGTGCACGACGGCCTGCCGCGACTCGGTGAGCCGGTTGATGAGCGTCGACTTGCCGACGTTCGGGAACCCCACGATCGCCACGGTTCCGGCGATGCCGTCCCGCACCTCGAGCTCGGTGTTCACGCACGCCCCTCGGCGGCGGCTTCCGGCCTGCAGAGTCGGGCTCCGGCTCCGCCGCCTGCCGTCGCGCCGCCTGTGATCCAGGTTGACAACGGGGGTCTCACGCCGGCGGGACGGCGTCTCGCGGGCGCCCGAGCGTGTGCAGCGTCACGAGCCACTCGTGGAGCTCCCGCAGCTTTGCGGCGACCTCCGCCGAGGCCTCGCGGTAGCCCTTGCCGTTCTTCGGCAGGCCGGCGAAGGTCAGCGGCTCGCCCCAGGCGACGGAGACCGGCGCCCAGTTCCCGATCCGCCAGGTATGCGAGCCGTGAATCGCCGCAGGCACGACCGACACGTCCTCCTGCAGCGCAACCATCGCCGCGCCCGGCTGCACCGGCCCGAGCTCGCCCGAGCGCTGGCGCGTCCCTTCGACGAAGAGGCCGAGTGCATGGCCGTCGCGCACGACCTCGCGCATGCGGCGCACCGCTTCCCGGTCGGACTCGCCACGCCTGACGGAGATCGTGCCGAAGCCCCGGATCAGGTGTCCGAGCCCCGGCACGCGGTGTGCCTCCACCTTCGCCATGAAGTAGATCGACCGCGGCGAGAGGGCGCCGAAGGCCGGGGGATCGATCCAGTGGAAGTGGTTGAAGGCGAGGACGACCCCGCCCGACCTCGGCACCCGCTCGCCCCCGTAATCGCGCAACGGCACGAGCAGCCTGACGAGCGGCTGGATCGTGACTCGACCTGCGGCCCAGACTGCGTCGACGCTGTTCATGCTCGCTCGCCTCCGCGCACGAGCGCCTCGATCCGCCGGACGACATCCTCGACTTCCAGCTCCGTGGTGTCGATCTGGATCGCGTCTCCAGCCGGGCGCATGTTGACGGCGTCCTTCTCGTCGCGCATGCGGAGGTCGGTCGCCAGGGCGTCGGCGGCGATTTCCGGGCGCTCCGCGGCACGACGCTGAGCGCGAATCGACTCGTCGGCGACGAGATACACCTTGACCTCGGCCGCCGGCGCGACGACCGTCCCGATGTCACGGCCTTCGATCACGACGTTGCCGTCGTTCCCGAGCTGCCGCTGCCGCCCGCGCATCACCTCGCGAACGGCCGGATGCCGCGCGACGACGGGCACGAGCTTGTCGATTCCCGGCTTGCGGATGGACGCCGTCACGTCGATGCCGTCGATGTAGACGCGGTCCTGGTCGTCGAAGCGAACGGGATGCTCCCGTGCGAGCGCCGCGAGCTCCTCGGAGCGGTCGAGGGCGACTCCCTCGCGCTGGGCGAGCCACGTGAGGGCGCGGTACATCGCACCCGTGTCGAGATAGCGGAAGCCGAGCCGCTCGGCCAGGCGGCGGGCGACGGTGCTCTTGCCGGCGCCTGCGGGGCCGTCGATCGCCACGATCACGCCATCTCGCCTTCGGCGAGATGGTTAGAGAGGCAACTGCTCACGTTTGGTCGCTTTGTAGTGGAAAACCTCGCACCGCGAGGTTTTCTACTAGGGAATAGAAGCCGGGGAAGCTTACAGCGGCAGAGTCCGCGCCTTCGATGGCCACGCCTTCGCGGGACGCGAGGCCTGCGACCGCTGCGAGGATCGCCACACGGTGGTCGCCACGTGCGTCCATCGTTCCGCCTCGCAGACGGGCAGGCACACCGCGGACGACGAACCCGTCCTCGGTCGCGCGGATGTGGGCTCCGAGTCGGCGGAGGCCTGACACGACCGCGTCGATCCGGTCGGTTTCCTTGGCGCGCAGCTCGGCGGCACCGCTCAGGAGACCGTCACCGCGTGCGTGCACCGCGAGCAGCGCGAAGAGCGGCAGCTCGTCCACCAGAGAGGGCACCTCGCCGGCCGTCACCTGCGTGCCGACGAGCTGGGCCGGCCGCACGTCGAGGTCGCCGGCCGGCTCGCCGGCGATGCGCCGGCGGTTGTAGACGGTGACGTTCCCGCCCATCCGCTCGAGCACGTCGAGCAGCCCGGTGCGGCGCGGGTTCAGGTTGACGCCGTGGAGGGTCAGCTGCGAGCCCGAGAGCAGGGTCGCCGCGACGAGGAACGGAGCGGCCGACGAGAAGTCGCCGGGGATCTCGATCTCGCCGAGCTCGAGCCGGTCTGCAGGCCAGACGGTCGCGCTTCCCTGACGGCGCTCCAGCCGCGCTCCCGCGGCGGCGAGCAACGACTCGGTGTGGTCGCGCGTCGGCAGCGGCTCGACGACGGTTGTCTCGCCCGCCCGCGCGTAGAGCCCGGCGAGGAGGATCGCCGACTTCACCTGGGCGCTCGCGACGGGGAGCTCGTAGGAGAGGGCGCGAACCTCCCCGCCTGCCACCGTGAGCGGTGCCGTGCCCTCCGTCGTCTCGATCCGGACTCCCATCCGGCGGAGCGGCACGGCGATCCGCTCCATCGGGCGCGAGCGCAGCGAGTCGTCGCCCGTGAGGACGAAGCGGCCGGTCTGGCCCGCCAGCAGCCCCGGCAGCAGGCGCATCAGGGTGCCCGCGTTGCGGCAGTCGATCGCCTCCGCGGGTGCGCTGAGACCGCGCAGGCCGACGCCGAAGACGCGCAGGGTGTCCGCGTCTGCCTCGTAGACGGTGGCGCCGAGAGCCCGCACGGCCTCGATCGTCGTCTCCGTGTCCTCCGAGCGCCCGAAGCCCTCGATGCGCGTCTCCCCTTCGGAGACGGCGGCGAGCAAGACGGCCCTGTGCGAGATCGACTTGTCCCCCGGAACGCCGAGGTGGCCGACGAGCGAGGCCGCGGGCTCGATCTTCACCGGGTGGCGCCTGTGGAGGAAGAGTTGCTCCTTTGGTGCAGCCAACCCCTGTCCGTGCGGGCGGGTCCAGGGACAGTCCCTAGCCGTCGTCCCGCGCAGGCATGGCTGGTGGGGGCGCAGGCACGGATCACGCGTTCTCCAGCACGGGGGTGACGATGACGCCGTAGCCCTGCGTCTCCAGGATCTCGGCTGCCCGCACCCCCTCCGCCGCACCGGTGACGAGGATCGTCAGCGTTCCTCCGCGCTCGGAGGAGAGGTGCTGCAGATCGAAGTCGGCGATGTTGATCCGTTCGGCGCCGAGCGCCTGCGCGATCCCGGCGATCACACCCGGCCGGTCGGGCACGTGGACCCGCAGGCGCTGGAGCTCGCCGGGGTCGTCGTAGGCCGTCGCGAGCAGCCGGCGGCGGTTGCCGGAGGCCTCGCCGATCCAGCGCGCGAGGAAGCCGGCGTCGCCGGCGGCGAGAGCGGCCTCGAGCTGCTCGATCCGCCGCCGGTGCTCTGTGAGCGCCTCGGCGAGAGCGACCCTGTTCTCGAGGAAGATGTCGACCCAGATCCGCGGGTTGGCGCCCGCGACGCGCGTCATGTCACGGAGCGAGCCTCCCGCCGCTGCGAGCGGCTCGTGCCCCTCGAAGCGGGCGCCGCCCGCCTGGTTCAGGAGGACGTTCGCGAGCGCGTGCGGCAGGTGGCTCGTGACCGCGACGAGGCGGTCGTGCGTCTCCGGGTCGACGGCGACCGGGATCGCGCCCAGCGAGGAGACGAACCCGTGCAGGAGCTTGTAGCGCTCCGGCTCGGTCGCCGCGACCGGGGTCAGGAACCAGGTTGCGCTCTCGAACAGCTCCCCTGTCGCTCGCTCGGGGCCACGGGCCTCGAGGCCGCAGATCGGATGACCCCCGATGAAGCGTGCATCCCCGGCCGCGGCCGAGACGACGGCGCTCTTGGTCGACCCGACGTCAGTGACCGTGCAGGTGGTCGAGCTCCCGGCGAGCACGGCCCGCACCTGGCCGGGGAGCGATGCGACTGGCGCAGCGACGACGGTGAGCTCGGCGCCCGCGAGTGCGCCCGCCAGGTCGGCGGCCGGCTCGACAGCGCCTCGCTGCGCAGCCGCGGCAAGATGGGAGTCGTCCGGATCCCAACCAACGACGTGCTGGAGTCCGGCGCGCCTCGCGGCGAGCCCAACGGACGCGCCGATCAGACCCGTGCCGACCACGGCGAGGGAACGCAGGCGGGCCATCCGCCTAGTGCACCGTGCCGGAAGTCCGTTGCCGCTCAGCGGAGTGGCCAGGCGTGATCTGGCGGCGCCCGGTGCCCGCGCGCGTGCCGGTAGCACGTGCGCGGGTGCCGGGTGCCGTCAGGCGCGGCTGGACGCCCGCAGAGCTCAAGGGAATTTCGGCATGGTGCACTAGCTTCGCATCAGCTCGGCCACGCGAAAGGCGAGGTCGAGCGACTGCCTCGCGTTCAGACGCGGGTCACAGAGGCTCTCGTAACGCACCGTGAGCTGCTCCTCGAGGATTGCCGCGGAACCGCCCAAGCACTCGGTCACGTCCTCGCCGGTGTACTCGAGATGCACACCGCCGGGCCACGCCCCGTTGGCGCGACAGACGGAGAAGAAGGCGACGATCTCGGCCATGATCGTGTCGAAGCTGCGGGTCTTGATTCCCGACGCAGTGCGGAAGACGTTGGCGTGCATCGGGTCGCACGCCCAGACGACCGGGTGCTCGACGTCCTGCACGACGCGAAGGAGCGGTGGGAGCACGTCCAGGAGACGCTCCGCGCCCATCCGGACGACGAACGTGAGCCGGCCGGGGATCCGCGCCGGATTGAGTCGCTCGCAGAGCTCGAGCACGGTCTCGGGCGTCGCCGTGGGTCCCAATTTCACTCCGAGCGGGTTGTGAACGCCCGCGAAGAACTCGACGTGGGCGCCGTCCGGCTGCCGCGTCCGCTCGCCGATCCAGAGCATGTGCGCCGAGCAGTCATACCAATCGCCGGTGAGGGAGTCGCGGCGGGTCAGACCCTCTTCGTAGTCGAGCACCAGGCCTTCGTGGCTCGTCCAGATGTCGACCTGATGAAGCTGGTGCGACTCGACGAGATCGATCCCGCAGGCGCGCATGAACCCCAGCGCTCGCTCGATGTCTGTTGCGATCGCCTCGTAACGCTGGCCTTCGGGCGCTGCGGCCACGAACTGCTGGTTCCACATGTGCACCTGGCCCAGGTCGGCGAAACCACCCTTGGTGAACGCGCGCAAGAGGTTCAGCGTCGCCGCCGACTGGTAGTAGGCGCGCACCAGCCGGTCGGAGTCCGGAGTTCGCGCCTCGACCGTGGGTGCGTCGTCGTTCACCATGTGCCCGAAGAACGAGGGGAGCTCGATGTCGCCGACACGCTCCGTCGGCTCCGACCGGGCCTTCGCGAACTGGCCGGCGATTCGCCCGACCTTCACGAGCGGGAGCGCCGATCCGTAGATCATCACCACCGACATCTGCAGCAGGATCTTCAGTTTCTCGCGGATCGAGAACGGCTTGGTGAAATCGTGGAACGACTCGGCGCAGTCACCGGCCTGGAGCAGGAAAGCACGCCCGGCCCCGACCTCCGCGAGGGCAGTCCGGAGGTCGCGCGCCTCGCCGGCAAAAACAAGCGGCGGCATCGCTTTCAGCTGCGCGAACGCTGCTTCCGCGCGCGCCTGGTCCGCCCATTCTGGCCGGTGCGACACGGGCCGCCCGCGCCATGAAGAGGGCGTCCAAGAAGCGGGCGTGACTGCCATGACGACCAGTGTAGTTGCGGCTTTTCGGCCAGTTGTAGTTGCGTCATTTCGGAAACGGCCCTACCCTTGACGACATGCATTCCGCCCTCACGGCCGAACCTGTTCAGTTGCGCACCTGGCTCTGGCGACGCGGGCGGAGCGGGAGCCTGCGCTAGCCGCGCTCAGCTCGCTCTGTCCGCGTTTTTGTGACCTCCGCCAGGAGGTCTTTCTCGTTCAACGACCGAACAAAGGAAACGCATGCGCATCTTCTCCGGTATCCAACCCACAGGCGAGAAGCACCTCGGCAACCTGATCGGCGGCTTCCGCCAGTACGCGGCCACGCAGGAGCGCGGCGAGAGCTTCTTCTGCATCGTCGACCTGCACTCGATCAGCGTCGAGTACGACCCTGCCGACTTTCGGGCGAAGACGCTCGACCTGACCGCGCTGCTCTTCGCGACCGGGCTCGACCCGGAACGCTCGACCGTGTTCGCGCAGAGCCACGTTCCCGCGCACGCGGAGGCCGCGTGGCTCCTCGGCTCGGTCACGAGCTACGGCCAACTCGGCCGCATGACGCAGTTCAAGGACAAGTCCGACCGCCACGAGTTCATCTCGTCCGACCTCTTCACCTACCCGGTGCTGATGGCCGGCGACATCCTGCTCTACCAGACGGACATCGTCCCGATCGGCGACGACCAGCGGCAGCACCTCGAGCTCACCCGCGACGTCGCGGAGCGGTTCAACTCGCGCTTCGGCGAGACCTTCAAGCTGCCCGAGGGCGTCTATCCGGACGTCGGCGCCCGGATCATGGATCTGCAGGAGCCTGCGAGCAAGATGTCCACGACCCGCGGCACACCGCAGGGGACAGTCCGGCTGCTGGACGAGCCGGACGTGATCCGCAAGAAGTTCCGCTCAGCAGTCACGGACTCGGGTCGAGACGTCCGGCGATCCCCCGAGAAGCCTGGCGTCACGAACCTGATCGACATCCTCGCGGCGCTCTCCGGGGAGGCGCCGGACGCGATCGAGGCGCGCTACGACGGCGCCGGCTACGGCCAGTTCAAGCAGGACGTCGGCGAGGCCGCTGTCGCGGCGGTCAGCCCGATCCAGGAGCGCTACAGGGAGCTTCGATCTGACGCCGCCGAGCTCCAGCGGCTGCTCGCACGCGGGGCGGAGAAGGCACGCCAGGCCTCGGAGCCGACGCTCGGGGCGATGTACGACGGTATGGGCTTCGTGAAGCCCGAGCACGGGCGCTTCTCCGGGGCGGCCCTACGCTCGCTCTAGGAGCGGTTTGGCGAAAACATCGGCTGAGCCGCCGGGCCACGCTGCTCGCCCCGATGCGGCGTCCTCGGTCGCCGAAGGCTTCGCACTATCGGCGCTCCCTGCGTTCTTGCCTCGGAACGAGCATCGCACCCTCTCAACGAGCGACGTTCCGCCAAACCCTCCTACTAGAGGCTTGATGTGAAACTCGCGTGTGCGCGGGGATGGGTCAGACCAAGCGGTTTGGCCGGGTCGGGCGCGGCGCGTAGTGGTGCTACGGGCAAGCCCGAGCCGGCGAAACCGCGCCGTGTCTGGCACACCAGCCGTGCGTGCGTGAGTTTCACATCAAGCCTCTAGCAGTCCAGCGACTCGGTCGAGCCGCTCCACGTGGCCGACCACTCCCACGCCTCCGTGTCCGTGACCTGAACCTCGCACGAGCCGTCGGCGCGAACGGCGTAGACGTCGTAGTTGTCCTCTTCGTCGCGGATGCGCGAGAAGAGGATCCACTCGCCGTCAGGCGTCCAGCCCGCGAAGCTCTCGACGGCGCTCGTCTCCGTCAGGCGACGCTCGCTCGACCCGTCCGCGTCGACCAGGTAGAGCTCGGGCGCGTGACCGACGCACTCGCGAAAGAGACAACGGCCGTTCTCGTCACGCTCGCTGAGGAAGGCGATCCGGTCGCCGTCTGGCGACCACTGAGGCGAGCCTCCCTCGCCGATGCGCTCCCCCTCCGCCGAGTCGAGCCTGCGAACGAAGAGGCCGAGGGGCTGCAGAGTCTCGTCAAGACCGGCGTAGGCGATCCGGTCGCCTCCAGGTGAGAGAGACACCCCGAATGCGAGGCCGATGTTCCCGACGATCGTCTGCCGGCCGCTGCCGTCCGGCAGGATCAGATCGAGGCCGCACCCTGGCACGGCCTCCTGACTCGACGGGCAGTTCGTGAAGAAGATCCGCCCCTTCGGCGTCCACTGCGGCTGCACGTCGACGTCGTCGTCGTCGGTGAGCCGCCGCTGCTTGCTCCCGTCGCGGCGCATCACGAAGATCTCCTCGCCGACGAGACCGTCGGAAGGATTGTCGGCCGTGCTCGTGTACGCGATCATTGAGCCGTCCGGGGAGAGGGTCGGGCTGCGGTCATCCAGCTCCGACGTGGCGGTAGAGGGGGTGTTGGTGAGGTTCGTCCGCGTCCCCGTGACGACGTTCTCGACGTAGATGTCCCAGCCGCGACCGCCCTCGCTCGCCGCGAAGAGGAGCGTCGCAGGGCCGGTGGCGCGCGCATCCTCTTTTGGCCTGTCATCGCCGCCGCAACCAGCCGCGAGCAGGAACCAACCCAGCAGCAGGTAACGAGCGACGCGTTTCACCCCGCAACCGCGTTTCGGAGCCGCCGTACCTCCTCCTCCCTGAGCTCGCGCCACTCTCCCGGCGCGAGACCGTCGAGGCCGATTCCCGCGTAGATGCTGCGGTGGAGACTCCGCACACGGTGACCGACAGCCTCGGTCATGCGGCGCACCTGCCGGTTGCGACCCTCGTGCAGGACGAGCTCGAACCGGCCGGCGCCGAGGCGCCGAACCCGGGCGGGCGCCGTGGGTCCGTCCTCCAGCTCCACCCCCTTGGCCAGCATCCGCAGGGCGTCGTCAGTCGGCTCCTTCCATGTCTCCACGACATAAACCTTCTCGATGCCGTAGCGGGGGTGGGCGAGGCGGTGAGCGAGCGGACCGTCGTTCGTCAGCAGCAGGGCGCCGGTCGTGTCGAGGTCGAGCCGGCCGACCGGAACCACGCGCGACCCGAGCTTGACGAGCTGCACGACGGTGGGCCTGCGCTGCGGATCGCTGGCTGTGGTGACGACGCCGGCCGGCTTGTGCAGGAGCACGTAGGCGAGACGCTGCCTCGCGACCGTTACCCCGTCGACCTCGACGAGATCGTCGCCCGCGACGAACGTGTTCAGCTCGCCACGAGCGCCGTTCACGAGCACGCGGCCCGCCTTGATCAGCTCGTCCGCCTTGCGGCGTGACGCAACCCCGGCGCGCGCGAGATAGGCGTTCAGCCGCATCGTTGTAGTCTGCCCCGATGCAGGATCGCTCCGCTGACATCGAGCGCCTCGCCGACCTCCTCGTCGGCTTCGGCGCCAACCTGCAGCCGGGCCAGATCCTGGGCGTGACCGCCTACCTCGGCATGGAAGACGCGGCCCGTGCGATCGCGCGTGCGGGCTACAAGCGCGGCGCCCGGTACGTCGACGTCCTCTGGTGGGACAACCTCGTCAAGAGGCAGCGGCTCGAGCACGCCGAGGAGGACACCCTCGACTTCGTCCCGCAGTGGCTCGCACAGCGGATGCAGTGGCTGTCGGACGAGCACGCCGCCCGAATCGGCCTGACCGGCACGAGCGGGTCGGTCTTCGACGGCGTCGATCCGGCGCGGATGGGCCGCGACGTCCTCCCGTACATCGCCGACGTGCCACGAATCGTGAACGAGCGGACGACGAACTGGACTGCTGCACCGGTCCCGAACCCCGGTTGGGCGCAACGGGTCTATCCCCAGTTGTCGCCGGACGAGGCGCTCGACAAGCTCTGGGATCAGGTCGTGCACGTCCTGCGGCTCGATACCGAGGATCCCGTGGCGGCCTGGCGGGAGCGGATGAAGGCGATCGTCGCGAGCGCAGGCAGGCTGACCGACCGACGCTTCGACGCACTTCACCTGCACGGGCCTGGAACCGACCTCACGATCGGCTTGTTCCCGAGCTCGACGTGGCTGGGCGCCGACTTCGAGACGATCGACGGGCTCACGCACTACCCGAACCTGCCGACGGAGGAGGTGTTCACGACGCCCGACCCGCAGCGGGTCGACGGCCACGTCTCCGCGACGATGCCGCTCGATATGTACGGCTCGACGATGGAGGGGATCCGCATCGAGTTCAGAGCGGGCCGCGCTGTCAAGGCCGATGCGGACCTGGGTGCCCAGGCGCTGCAGGCGACGATCGCGAAGGACGATGGCGCGGCACGCCTCGGCGAGATCGCGCTCGTCGACAGAGAGGGCCGCATCGGGCCGCTCGGGACCGTCTTCTACGACACGCTGATCGACGAGAACGCCGCGAGCCACATCGCGCTCGGGAACGCCTACACCTTCCCGGTCGAGGACGACGCCGATCGCGAGCGCGTCAACAAGAGCGCTATCCACGTCGACTTCATGATCGGCAGCAACGAGCTGGACGTCGACGGGATCACCCGGGACGGCGACCGCGTGCCGGTGCTCCGCGACGGCTCCTGGCAGATCTAGAACGCTCCAGAACAAAGTCGATCTGAAGCGAGCTCGAGACCGCGTCCCTTCTGGACTTGGCCGCAGCGCGCGCTCGCGAGCATGGACAGTCCCTGCGCCGCGGAGCGCACAAGTGACGCGTCCTGACTTGGCCTGGCCGGATCAGGCGGTCTTACCGACGGCGACGCTGTGCAGCCGCTCGCGGATCTCCGCGGCGGTCTCGCCCAGATCGTCGAGCCGCGGGAGGGCAGCTGCGCTCTCGAGCCCGAAGA
>Ga0136616_10000883_pt1 | contig 15160 bp, 11 predicted proteins | sample AntDrymUQ2992106_2_FD_106648 | JGI IMG/M metagenome (GOLD analysis project Ga0136616, IMG submission 106648) | Polar desert sand microbial communities from Dry Valleys, Antarctica - metaG UQ299 (21.06) | ecosystem: Environmental > Terrestrial > Soil > Desert | place: Antarctica: Dry Valley...
CATGCCGATCCGGCTCGCCGGCTGATCGTCAGCTTCGCCTCGCTGCGCGACTTCCGCTCCTACTCGCGCCTCGAGCTCGAGCTCCGGGCCGGCGTCGTTCTTGCAACGGGAGCGAACGGCGCGGGCAAGACGAACTTGCTCGAGGCGCTGCACGTCGGCACGCAGGGGTTCTCGCCGCGGACGCGCTCGGACGGCCAGCTCGTCCGCTTCGGCGCCGACGCCGCTCGGGTCGCGCTGAGGGGGACGCGGACGCCTGGCGTGCCGCTGGAGCTCGAGCTCACGCTCCGTCCGGGCGAGGGCAAGCGGGCTCGACTGAACGGCGTCGGGTTGCCTTCGGCGGAAGGGCTGCGGGCGGAGGTGGCGACGCTCGTGTTCACCCCTGACCGGCTGGCGGTCGTCAAGGGTGGTCCCGGAGTGCGGCGGGCCTATCTCGACCGCGCGCTCGGCCGCTTGCTGCCGAGTCGAGCGACCGTGCCGACGGCCTACGCGACTGCGCTCGGCCAGCGCAACATCGCGCTCCGCCGCGTCGCTCTCGGTGTCTCCTCACGGGAGGCGCTCGCTCCCTGGACGGGGCGTGTGGCCGAGCTCGGTACCGAGCTCGTCGAGGCGCGGCGGGAGGCGTTGAGGTTTCTCGCGCCGGCATTCACCGAGCGGGCGGGAGCCCTTGCACTTCCGGACGGGATGTTGCTGTACACCGGCGAACCGCCGACGATCGACGGTCTGGAGGCGCGCCTCGAGCGCGACCTCGAGCGAGGCGCCACCGGCCTCGGGCCGCATCTCGACGACATCGGGATCCTCGCCGGCGACCGAGACCTGCGGCTCTACGGCTCCCAGGGGGAACAGCGCCTCGCCGTGCTCGCGCTGATCCTGGCCGAGGCCGCCGCGCTGGCCGAGCGCCGAGCCGTCCCGCCGCTCTTGCTCCTCGACGACGTTCTGTCGGAGCTCGACGGCGACCGCCGGGCCGCTCTGCTTGCGAGCCTTCCGCCCGGCGGGCAGGCGATCCTGAGCGCGACGAGTGCGGAGGCGATGCCCCGGGAGCCCGACCAGCTGCTCGAGGTGACCCCCGGGTTGGTCACGGTCCGCTGATGGAGCGGATCGGCACCGGGGTGGGCCGCGAGCTCGCGCGGTTCGGGACCGCGGGAGAGCTGACGGACGTCGTACGGGCCTGGGGAGGGGTGGCCGGCCCGGCCGTTGCCCGCAACGCTTTTCCCGCACGGCTGGGGCGCGACGGAGTGCTGCACGTGGCAACGAGCTCGTCGACGTGGGCCTTCGAGCTCTCGCAGCTCGCCGGGACGCTCCAGGAGCGGCTCGAGGCGGCGCTGGGCGAGGGCGCGCCCCGGGCTCTGCGCTTTGCCGTCGGCCCCGTCCCGGAGCTTGCGGCGTCCCCGGAGCCCGAGGCGCCTGCAGCCGAGCCGTCGGCTGCGGATGTGGAGCGGGCCGCCGCGCTTGTCGCCAACGTTGACGACGAGGAGCTGCGCGCGCTCGTTGCCCGTGCGGCGGCGCTCTCCCTGGCGCGGGCCGCGTCCGACCGCGCGTTTTGATACACTTACGTCAGCCCGCAAATCGCGAATTTGCAGGGCTTTTCTAATGACTGAAGCAAACTATACCGCCAAGGACATCACAGTTCTCGAGGGTCTCGAGCCTGTTCGGCTGCGTCCGGGCATGTACATCGGCTCGACCGGATCGCGCGGACTCCATCACCTGATCTACGAGGTCGTCGACAACTCCGTCGACGAGGCCCTCGCCGGCCGCTGCGACCGCGTCGAGGTGACGCTCCATCCCGACGACTCCGTCACCGTCCGCGACAACGGCTCCGGCATTCCGGTCGACGTCATGTCCGAGCAGGGCTTGCCGGCTCTCACCGTCGTCCTCACGAAGCTGCACGCCGGCGGCAAGTTCGGGGGGGAGGGCTACAAGGTCTCGGGCGGCCTTCACGGCGTGGGCGTGTCGGTCGTGAACGCGCTCTCCGAGTGGCTGATCGCGGAGGTGCACCGCGACGGCCGCGTCTACCGGCAGGACTTCGTGCGCGGCGTCCCGACCGGCGAGATGGAGGAGCTGGGGCCCGCCGACGACACCGGCACGACGATCACCTTCATGCCCGACCGCGAGATCTTCGCCGAGGACGAGTTCGAGTGGCAGGCGCAGACGCTCACCCAGAGGCTGCGTGAGACCGCATTCCTGACGCGCGGCCTGCGCATCGTGCTCGTCGACGAGCGCGCCGAAGGCAAGCGCGAGGAGTTCTACTACGAGGGCGGGATCCGCGACTTCGTGGCGTACGTGAACGGCTCGAAGGAGACCGTGCACAAGCACATCGTCTTCTTCGAGGGCGGGACCGAGCTCGGCAACGTCGAGGTGGCGATGCAGTGGAACACCTCGTACGTGGAGTCGGTCTACTCCTTCGCGAACAACATCAACACGCACGAGGGCGGCTCGCACATGTCCGGCTTCAAGGGCGCGCTCACCCGCACGCTCAACGACTATGCGCGCGCGAAGGGCCTGATCAAGGAGAAGGAGGACAACCTCGAGGGCGAGGACGTGCGCGAGGGGTTGGCCGCGGTGATCTCGGTCAAGCTGCGCGATCCCCAGTTCGAGGGTCAGACGAAGACGAAGCTCGGTAACCCGTGGGTGCGCGGACTCGTCGAGCAGACAGTCAACGCGCGGCTCGCGGAGTTCTTCGAGGAGAACCCGAACGATGCGCGCCTGATCATCCAGAAGGCGCTCTCGGCCTCGCGCGCGCGGCAGGCCGCCCGCAAGGCGCGTGAGCTGACGCGGCGGAAGAGCGCGCTCGAGAACTCATCGCTGCCCGGCAAGCTGGCCGACTGCTCGATTCGAGACCCTGACGTGACCGAGCTGTACCTCGTCGAGGGCAACTCGGCCGGAGGAACGGCCAAGGACGCGCGCGACCGGACCTACCAGGCGATCCTGCCCCTGCGCGGCAAGGTGATCAACTCCGAGAAGAATCGGATCAACAAGGTGCTCTCGAACGCGGAGATCCAGGCGATGATCACGGCGATCGGCACCGGGATCGGCGACGAGTTCGACATCGCCAAGATCCGCTACGGCCGCATCATCGTCATGACCGACGCCGACGTGGACGGCTCGCACATCCGCACGCTGATCCTCACGTTCCTCTACCGGCAGATGCCCGAGCTCGTCGCGCGCGGTCATATCTACATCGCCGTGCCGCCGCTCTACCGGGTGAAGCTCGGAAACCAGGAGCTGTACGTCGAGAAGGAGGCCCAGTTCGAGGAGCTGCTCGTGCGCGAGCGGGTCAAGGACATCGAGATCACCGATCGCGCCGGCCAGCGCGTGCCGATGACCGAGGCGCGCTGGGGTCGGTTCGTGCGGGCGCTGAGCGAGTTCGAAGGGTGGTCGGCCAGACTCCGCTCCGACTTCGGCATTCCTGCGGCCGACTTCGTCGTCACCCACCGGCTCGTCGAGACCGACGCGGCGGGACCCGGGGACGTCGGGCCGGCTCTCCGCGGCCTCGACACGAACGGGTATGACGTCAACGTGGTGTCCTCCGATGACGCGGGGTTCCGCGTCAAGCTCGTGGAGCGCGAGACGAGTGCCGCGAACCACGTGACGGTTCCCGGCGAGCTGCTCTCGAATCCGATCTACGCCAACGTGCGCCGAACCTACGCACGGCTGAGTCAGGTCGTGGGAGCGCCGCCCTTCGCGCTCACCTTCGGCAAGCGGAGAAGGACGGCCGAGACCTACGAGGAGCTTCGCCGCGAGGTGCTCGAGCTCGCCAAGGACGGGATCCAGGTGAGCCGCTTCAAGGGCCTCGGCGAGATGAACGCCGACGAGCTGCGCGAGACGACCATGGACTCGGCGAAGAGGATGCTCGTGCGCGTCGACGTCGAGGACGACGCTCTCGCCGACCGGATCTTCTCGACCCTGATGGGCGACCAGGTCGAGCCGCGGCGTGAGTTCATCGAGCAGAACGCGCGGGACGTGAGGTTCCTGGATGTGTGAGAGGGGCTTCCTAACCGTTCTTCCGAAGGAAGAACGGCGTGTCTGAGCGCGGCGAGCCGCTCGGGCCCGGCCGCATCGAGCCGCGCGAGCTGGAGCAGGAGATGCGCTCCAGCTTCCTCGACTATGCGATGAGCGTGATCGTGAGCCGGGCGCTGCCCGACGTGCGCGACGGCCTCAAGCCCGTGCACCGGCGCGTTCTGTTCGGCATGCACGAGGCCGGGATGCAGCCGAACCGGCCGTACAAGAAGTGCGCGCGCATCGTCGGCGACGTCATGGGGACGTTCCATCCCCACGGCGACACGGCGATCTACGACACGCTGGTGCGGCTCGCCCAGCCGTTCTCGATGCGGTATCCGCTCGTCGACGGGCAGGGGAACTTCGGAAATCTGGACGATGATCCCGCTGCCGCGATGAGATATACCGAATGCCGTCTCACCCGCCTCGCGACCGAGCTCCTGCGCGACATCGACGCCGACACGGTCGACTTCGGCCCCAACTACGACGAGTCGCGCCGCGAGCCGCGCGTCCTCCCTTCGCGCTTCCCGAACCTGCTCGTCAACGGCTCGTCGGGGATCGCCGTCGGCATGGCGACGAACATGCCGCCGCACAACCTCGGCGAGGCGGTCGACGCGGTGATCGCGATGATCGACGACCCGGCGATCAACGTCGAACGCCTCATGGAGCATCTGAAGGGGCCCGACTTTCCGACGGGTGGGATCGTGGTCGGCCGCTCGGGGATCCGCGATGCCTACCGCACCGGCCGCGGCCGGATCGTGATGCGCGGGCGCGCTCACATCGAGGAGCTGCGCGGCGGCAAGACGGCGATCATCATCACCGAGCTTCCCTATGGCGTGCGCAAGGGCGGCGATTCCGGCGTGATCAAGAAGATCGCGGACCTGTACGGGGGCAAGGTGCTGACCGAGATCAGCGACGTCTTCGACTACTCCGACAAATCGGGGATGCGGATCCAGGTCGAGCTCAAGCGCGACGCGGTGCCGCAGGTCGTGCTGAACAAGCTCTTCAAGCACACGCAGCTGCAGTCGACGTTCGGCTACAACGCGGTCGCGCTGGTCGACGGCGTCCCGCGCACGCTCTCGCTGCTCGAGCTCGTCCGGCACTACCTCGTCTACCAGCGCGAGGTGGTCACGCGCCGGCTCAAGTACGAGCTTCGGCAGGCCGAGAAGCGCGCGCACGTCCTCGCCGGCTACCTGATCGCCCTCGACCATCTCGACGCGGTGATCGCACTGATCCGCGGCTCCTCCGACGCCGAGGCGGCCCGCACGGGCTTGATGGAGCGATTCGAGCTGTCGGAGATCCAGGCGCAGGCGATCCTCGACCTCCGTCTCCAGCGCCTGACCGCCCTGGCGCGCAAGGAGATCGAGGACGAGCATGCGGATCTCCGCGAACGGATCGGCGAGCTCCGTGCGATCCTCGGCGACGAGGCCCGGATCGATGCCGTGATCCGCGAGGAGATGCTGGAGATCAAGGAGATCTACGGCCGTGCAGACGACCGCCGGAGCGAGATCGTCGCCGCCGAGACCGAGCTCGAGCTCGAGGATCTGATCGCCGAGGAGGACATGGTCATCGCGATCACGCGCTCGGGCTACATCAAGCGCCTCCCGGTGAGTGCCTACCGCGAGCAGCGGCGCGGCGGCATCGGCGTGATGGGGATGGACCTCAAGGAGGACGACTACATCGAGCACCTCTTCGTCGCCTCGACGCACGACTTCCTCCTCTTCTTCACCTCCGTCGGCAAGGTGTATCGGCTGAAGGTGCACGAGCTACCGCTCGGCTCGCGCCAGTCGAAGGGTCGCGCGGCCGTGAACCTCCTGCCCTTCCGCCAGGGCGAGCAGATCCGCGCGGTCGTCCAGACGCGCGACTTCAAGGACGCCGAGTACCTCGTCTTCGGCACGAAGAAGGGGGTCGTGAAGAAGACCCGCTTCCTCGAGTACAACACGCCGCTGAAGTCCGACGGGATCATCGCGATCAACCTCGCCGAGGACGACGAGCTGATCGGGGTCAGGCACTCGTCCGGTGACAACGACGTGCTGATGATCTCCCGGCAGGGGCAGGCAGTGCGCTTCCACGAGAGCGCGACGCGGCCGATGGGCAGGGCGACCGCGGGCGTGCGCGGGATGAGCTTCCGCGGCGACGACGAGGTGATCGAGATCGCGATCGCGACCGACGACGCCGATCTGCTCGTGGTGACCGAGAACGGCTTCGGCAAGCGGACGCGGATCAGCGAGTACCGGCGGACCGGACGCGGCGGCCTCGGCGTGAGGACAGTGGCGATCACCGAGGCGAAGGGCCGGCTCGTCGGCGCGCGCGTCGTGCGCGACGGCTACCAGGTGATGCTGATCTCTGACGGCGGCACCGTGATCCGTATGCCGGTGGAGGGAATCCGGCGCGCCGGACGGGCGACGCAGGGCGTGATCGTCATGCGTCTCCGCGGCGACGAGCGGGTCTCGAGCCTCGCGCCGGTCGTCGAGGCGGCCGACACGACCGAGGAGGCCGTCGAGACCGATGGAACGCCGACGCCGGCTCTAGGTAACGACTTCGCGGAGGCGGACGGCAGCTTCCTCGGGAGCGAGGGTGTTGACGAAGAGTCCGGCACCGAGCTCGATCCCGGCGAAGACGGTTAACCGCGGCAGCAGCTCCAGATGCCAGCCCATCGGGCCGTTGTGGAGCCAGGCGTTCCACGGCACCGGCCCTTCGACGGCGCGAAGACGGCGAACCGCTGAGCGAAGAAGCGCCAGCGCGCCAGGAAGCGCGTCGCTCCGGAACGCGTCGGACTCGCTGTCGGCACCGCCCGTGATCAGCATCTCGTAGGGCACCCGGCCCGCCTCGGGACAGAGGAGCGTGAGGGCTCGGTTGGTCTCGATGACGCATGATCCGCCGCTCGGATGGGGGAGCCGGCCACCGTGCTCGGCCAGAACCGCCGGAGGCACGTCGCGGAACCAGACGAGCTGTGAGTGGGAGTGAGGGAGGCTCGCTCCCGCCGCTCCCCCTTCGTTGACGAGCGCGTGCAGGTAGCCGCGCGGCTCCTGCCCACGCCGCTGTCGCCAGGCCTCGGCGACCAGCTCGATCTCCCCATCGGCCAGCTCGCCGAACGAACGGACGTGCCGCGGGCTGTGGATCACGACCTCCTGCCGCTCGAAGGCCGGGTAGAGATTGGGGACGACGCGCACGACCCACCCCGGCGCGTCCTGCGGCTCACGTTCGGGCAGAGCGAGCGTCTCGGGGGGCGTTCGCCCCTCGCGTCCCGCGCAGAAGGGGCAGCTCTCGAGTTCCTCCGGCGTGGGCTCTTCGATGAGTGCCCGCGCGAGCCCTGGGCGCGAAGCTCGGCCGGGCGCGACCACGACCTGCCGGCCCGAGAGGGGGTCGCGGCGCAGCTCGCCGCTCAGGTCACCGAACGGTCGCCGTTCCCTCGCCGCCCCTCGAGGAACGTGCTGATGAGGTCGATCGGGGCGGGAAAGACGATCGTCGTCGCCTGCGAGGAACCGAGCTCGAGCAGCGTCTGCAGGTAGCGGAGCTGAAGGGCCATGGGCTCCTGGGCCATGACGGCTGCGGCATCCTTGAGCCGCTGCGAGGCCTGGAACTCACCCTCGGCGTTGATGACCTTCGCCCGGCGCTCGCGCTCTGCCTCGGCCTGGCGCGCCATCGCCCGCTGCATGCCGGCGGGGATCTCGACGTCCTTCACCTCCACGATCGAGACCTTGATGCCCCAGGGCGAGGTCGCCTCGTCGATGATCTCCTGCAGGATCGTGTTGATCTTGTCGCGCTCGGAGAGCAGCTCGTCGAGCAGGTGCTGCCCGAGGACCGAGCGAAGGGTCGTCTGGGCGATCTGCGAGGTCGCGACCATGAAGTTCTCGACCTGCACGATGGCCGCTTTCGGCTCGACGATCCGGAAGTAGGCGACAGCGTTGACGCGGGCGGGCACGTTGTCCTTCGTGATCACTTCCTGCGGCGGGATGTTGAGGGTGATCGTGCGCAGGTCGACCTTCACCATCCGGTCGATGATCGGGATCAGGACGAAGAGACCGGGTCCCTTGGGCGGATCGAGGAGGCGGCCGAGGCGGAAGACGACGCCGCGCTCGTACTCGCGCGCCACCTTGATGGCGGCCGTGAGGAAGAGCAGGACGATGACGGCAACCGCGATGAAGACGATGAGCGCAATCACAGAGCTTCCTTTCGGGAGGAGAGGACGAGGTCCTCGGTCGGCCGGGGGAGGCGGCGAACGCGGAGGAGGAGTCCGTCGGCGACCTCGACGACGTCGACGCGCTCGCCCGGGACGAGGGGCGCGCCGTCCACCTCCTGCGCGCGCCAGAGCTCGCCGTGCGCGAGGACGTACCCGTCGCGACGCACGACGGCAGTCGAGTCGACCACCGTGTGCGCCCCCACCTCGACCGGCTTGCGTCGGATCTGGACGATCTTCGCCACCGCGAAGAGCATGAAGGCGGCTACCGTCGCAGCGATCGCGAGGGCCACGGGCAGCGACACCTGGTAGGCGGGGCCCGCAGGGTCGAAGAGAATGAGGGCGCCGATCACGAACGTCACCGCGCCTGCAACCGTGAGCGCGCCGTGGCTCGTCACGAACAGGTCGGCGACGAAGAAGCCGGCGGCGAGCAGCATGAGGAGGACGCCCGCCCAGCTGATCGGCAGGACCTGGAGTCCGAAGAGTCCGACGATCAGCGAGATTCCACCGACCGTGCCCGGGAAGACGAGGCCGGGGTTCCAGAGCTCGACGACGATCCCGATCAGCCCGATCGAGAGCATGAGGGCAATGATGTTCGGGTCGATGAGGGTGTCGAGGAGGCGCTTCCAGAGGCCCATCTCGACCCGCTCGACCCGCGCGCCGGCGGTGTTCAGCACGAGGCCCTTGGGAACCGCCCTCCTCCCGTCGACGCGCTCGAGCAGGGCCGGCAGCGTCGGCGCCACGAGGTCGATCACGTCGAGCTCGAGCGCCCGGCGTGCGCCGATGTTGGCGGCCTGGCGCACGGCCCGCTCGGCCCAGTCGCCGTTGCGATCGTGCTCGACCGCGAGCGCGCGGAGCGACGCCGCGGCGTCGTTCACCACCTTGCGCTTGAGGTCGGAGGGAATCTCGCCTCCACCTGCCGAGACCGGCGTCGACGAGCCGAGGTTCGTCTGCGGCGCCATCGCGAGGATGTCCGCGGCCTGCCCGATCCAGACCCCGGCTGAGGCCGCCCGCGCGCCCTGGGGTGCGACGTAGACGATCACGGGGATCTTCAGCGCGAGCTCGCGCTTGTAGATGTCCCGCATCGAGTCGGAGAGGCCGCCCGGGGTGTCGAGCAGGAGCACGACGGCATCGAAGCGCTCGCGTTCGGCGCGGTCGAGCTGCGAGATCACCCAGTCGGCCGTAACCGGATTGACGTCGTTCTCGAACTCGATCGCCAGCACGCGCGGCGGTGCTCCGAGAGCGGAGGGAACGAGGAATGCAGCCGCCAGTAGCGTGAGCGCGAGCGGAAATACCCGCTGGATCCCTCTTTTCAACGTGTAAGGATCGTATCAGGGAAGGGTGGCAGCCCTTGAGGCCGAAGCCGCTTCCTGCCACCCTCCAACCTCCCCCGATGAAGCTCGCGACGCTTGTAGCCCTGTTCCTGCTCGCGACGCCCGCCGCCGCCCACGCTGATCTGGCGTCGATCGTCTCGCGCGACGTTCCCCTCGGGGGCGAGCGCAGCTTGGCCGGCCGGGAGGCGACCCCGCGCTTCAACCTCGTCGGCCTGCACTGGCAGGGAAGCGGTGCCGTTCGTTTTCGCACCCGGACCCTCGCCGGCCGCTGGAGTCGGTGGCGCGCCGCTGCACCCGAGCACGAGGACGGGCCCGACGCGGTCGGGGCGGAACGAAGCCGTCCGGGGTGGCGCCTCGGGAACCCCTACTGGACGGGCGCCTCCGACCGGATCGAGTACCGGGTCTCGGGCGCGGTGCGGCGTCTTCGGGCCTGGTTCGTCTGGAGTCCGATCGGCGGGATCGAGAATCGAGCTCCGGCGCTCGTGCGAACGCCGGCGATCGCGACCCGGCTGGCGTGGGGCGCAAACGAGCTGATCAAGCGCGCCCCACCCCAGTACGCTCCCACGCTCGGCCTCGCGGTCGTCCACCACACGGCTGGCTCGAACGGCTACTCGCGGGGGCAGGCGGGTGCGATCGTCAAGGCGATCCAGCTCTACCATGTCCGTGGGAACGGCTGGAACGACATCGGCTACAACTTCCTGGTCGACAAGTACGGACAGGTCTTCGAGGGACGCTTCGGCGGCCTCGACCGGAACGTCGTCGGGGCGCATGCGCAGGGATTCAACACGGGGTCGGTCGGGATCGCCGTGCTCGGCACCTACGGCGGCATCGGAATCACGCCCGCGGCACGCAGCGCGCTCGTCGACCTGCTCGCCTGGCGACTCGACCTCGCCCACCTCGACCCTGCGGCCTTCGTGTCGGCCCTATCGAGTGGAAACCCCCGCTTCCCGCGCGGCGTGCCGGTGTCGATGAGCCGGATCGCCGGTCATCGCGACACCGGCTTCACCGACTGTCCGGGAGACTTCCTCTACGGACAGCTGGGGGGGCTTGCGCGGGAGGCGGCTCTCACCGGGCTGCCGAAGCTCTACGAGCCCTCCGCCCGCCCCTCTCCTCGCCTAGGGCACCGGTTCACCGCGCGTCTCTCGGCGGCCCTGCCGTGGACGGTGACGATCACCGACGCGGCGCGGAAGATCGTTGGCTCCGGGTCGGGTGTGGGCGCAGCAGTCGACTGGACGTGGGACGCCCAGGCCGCTCTCGCGGGCACCTACAGCTACAGCATCGCCGCCCGGGGCGTGAGGCCGGCGATCGGCACGATCGTGACCCGGTCGTCGCCCGCCCAGCTCACGCTCGTGGACGTGCGGGCGACGCCCTCGGCCCTCACGCCGAACGGCGACGGCATCGACGACCTGACCACGATCTCGTACAGCCTCGGGCAGCCGGCGGTCGTGACGGCGACCCTCGTCGACTCGGTGGGGCTCGAGGTCCTCACTCTGATCGAGGAGCAGCAGACGGCCGGCGCCCACACCATCCCGTTCGCCGCGGAAGGAGTGCTCGACGGCTCGTACACCATTCGGATCACCGCTCTCGGAGCAGGCGGCCGGCAGGTGAGCGCCTCCGTGCCGGTGCTCGTCAACCGCCTTCTCTCCGCCTTCGTCCTCTCGCGTCGCGCCTTCTCGCCGAATGCCGACGGCCGGGCCGATCTCCTGCGCTTCGCGTACACGCTCGCGGGCCCGGGGGATGCCACCCTCCGCATCCTCCGCGACGGCGCCTGGGTGGCGACCCCGTTCACCGGCTCGCTCGCACCGGGGCGGCGGGTGTTCGAGTGGGACGGAAGCAAGCGCGACGGGCGGCTCCTGGACGGCCTGTACGAGGCGGAGTTGACAGTCGCCGACGTCGACGGGACTGTCTCGCAGCGGCTCCCGTTCCGCTCCGACACGTTCCGTCCACGCCTGCGCCTGATGGGGATGGCACCGCTGCGGCTGCACGTGAGCGAGGAGGCCGAGGTCGTGCTGCGCGTCGACGGCCGGCGGGTCGCGATCGCGAGGAAGGCTGCGGGGACGTTCGTGCTTCCGCTCAGACCGCGCCGGCTGCACGCGCTCGCCTGGGATCCGGCCGGCAACGTCAGTCTGCCACTGACCCGGGTGCTCAAGCGCCCGCGTTCTCGCAGCGCGGTTTCCGAACTAGACTAGCCCGGTGGAAACCGCCGTCGCGCCTCTTGGTCGAGCCGGCATCGAGGCGATCCTCCCTCACCGGCACCCGTTCCTCCTCCTCGACGAGGTGCTCGAGCTGGAGCCGGGCGTCCGTATTGTCGCCCGCCTGCGGGTGCAGCCCGAGCACTGCGCCGGGCACTTTCCCGGCAATCCGATCATGCCGGGCGTGCTCATGGTCGAGGCCCTCGCGCAGGCCGGCGCCGTCGCCGTGCTCGCCGAGGAGGAGAACCGCGGCAAGCTCGCGCTCTTCGGAGGGATCGACGGCGTCCGCTTCAAGCGCCTCGTCCGACCGGGCGACGAGCTGACGCTGAGCTGCACGCTCGAGGGCCTGCGCGGGCCGGTGGGACGCGGCAAGGTGCGGGCCACCGTCGGCGAGGAGCTCGCGGTGCGCGGCATGCTCACCTTCGCCGTGCAGGACGAGCCTTGATCGGACGCGGAAACGGCGTGCGCGTCTCGATCACCGGCCTCGGCACCTACGTGCCCGAGCGGGTGCTGACGAACGACGAGCTCGCGCGGACGGTCGACACGACCGACGAGTGGATCAGGGAGCGAACGGGCATCCGCGAGCGCCGGATCGCGGCTCCCGAGCAGGCGATGACGGATCTTGCGCTGCCCGCGGCCCGGGAGGCCCTGGAGCAGGCCCGCGTCGATCCGGCCTCGCTCGACCTCGTGATCGTCGCCACGGTGACGCCCGACACGATGTTCCCGACGACGAGCGCGCTGCTCGCCGGGTTCCTCGGCGCTCGAGACGCCGCTGCCTACGATCTCCTCGCCGGCTGCACGGGCTTCATGTACGGGCTCGCGCAGGGCTACGGGATGGTGGCCGCCGGTCTGTCCCGCTGCGCTCTCGTCGTCGGGGGCGACGTTCTCTCGAAGATCATCGACTGGGATGATCGCGCGACCTGCGTGCTCTTCGGCGACGGAGCGGGCGCCGTCGTGCTCGAGCCGGTCGACGAGGGCGGCTTCCTCGCCTTCGAGCTCGGGGCCGACGGAGGAGGGGGCAGGCACCTGTCCTTGCCCGCGGGCGGCTCCCGGCTGCCGGCGTCGGCCGAGACGGTCGCCACGAACGAGCACTATGTGCAGATGAACGGCCCGGAGGTGTTCCGGTTCGCGACGCGGGTGCTCGTGTCCTCGGCCGAGCACGTGCTGGCCGAGTGCGGGCTTGCGATCGGGGACGTCGACCTCTACGTCCCCCACCAGGCGAACGCACGCATCATCGACCACGCAGTCCGGAAGCTGGGGGTGCCCGAGGAACGGGTGGTTCGGAATGTTGACCGGTATGGCAATACTTCGTCCGGCTCGATCCCGCTCGCACTCGCCGACGCTGCTGCCGACGGCAGGCTGCGGCCGGGTGAGCTGGTGTTGATGACCGGGATGGGAGCGGGCCTGACGTGGGGGTCGGCGGTAATGGAGTGGACTGAGAGGATGGCTGCGTGATGAAGATTGCGTTCTGTTTTCCGGGCCAGGGGTCACTCGAGCCGGGTATGGGCCGGGACATCGCCGAGGCCGTGCCGGAGGCGATGGAGGTCTTCGAGCGCGGGAGCGAGGCAGCGGGTCTCGATCTGCGCCGGCTCTGCTTCGAGGCGCCGCTCGAGGAGGTCATGCAGACGGAGGTGCAGCAGCCCGCCCTCGTAGCGACGAGCCTCGCCGTCCTCGCTGCACTGCGTGTGCGGGGACTGACGCCCGACTACGTGGTGGGCCACTCGGTCGGCGAGTTCGCCGCGCTTGCGGCCGCCGAGGCGTTGGACACCGGCGAGGCGATCGGCCTCGTCCGCGAGCGTGGGCTCGCGATGGCGGAGGCGGCCCGGCAGCATCCAGGCTCGATGGCGGCGATCCTCGGGCTCGAGGACGAGATCGTGGAGCGGCTGTGCCGGCGGATCCTGGGTGTCTGGCCCGCGAACTACAACTGCCCGGGGCAGATCGTCGTCTCGGGCGAGGACGGCGCCGTCGACGAGTGCTGCCTCGAGGCGCAGCTCGCCGGCGCGCGCCGGGCGGTCAAGCTGAAGGTCTCTGGCGCCTTCCACAGCCCGCTCGTGGCTCGTGCCGCCGACCGGCTGCGTCCTGCGATCGAGCGGGTGCGGATCTCCGAGCCCGTCGCGCCGTTCGTGTCCACGGTGACGGCCAAGATCGAGCCGATGCAGCGGATCGGAGGCCTGCTCGTCGACCAGCTCACGGCACCCGTCCGCTTCACGCAGGCGACGCGCGAGCTCATGCGCGAGGGCGTGCGCACCTTCGTAGAGGTCGGCCCCGGCAACGTCCTCTCCGGCCTCGTGAAGCGGATTGACCGCAGCGCGAGGGCGGTCTCGGTCAGCGACATGGCCGGGGTCGAGAAGCTCGCGGAGACGCTCTCCGCTGCCTGACTCCTTCTGCTCGCTCGAGGGCAAGCGGGCGCTCGTCACGGGAGCTTCACGAGGGATCGGCCGCGCGATCGCGCTCGAGCTCGCCCGGGCGGGCGCGCACGTGATCGTCGGTTTCCGGACCGGCGCCGACGCCGCGGCTGCCCTGGCGGACGAGATCGGCGGCGAGGCCGTGCAGGCCGACGTCTCCGAGCCCGGGGAGGCCAAGCGGCTCGTCGAGGAGGCGGGCGACCTCGACGTCCTCGTCAACAACGCGGGACTGACGCGGGACGGGCTGATCGCGCGGATGCCCGACGACGACTGGCGGGTCGTCCTCGAGACGAACCTGAGCGGCACGTTCTACACCTGCCGCGCGGCCGCACGCGGGATGCTGCGCCGCCGCGTGGGCTCGATCGTGAACATCTCGAGCGTCGTCGGTCTCCACGGGAATCCGGGCCAGACGAACTACTCGGCGTCGAAGGCGGGGATCATCGGGTTCACGAAGGCACTCGCCCGTGAGCTCGGCCCCCGTGGGGTGCGCGCGAACGTTGTCGCACCCGGCTACGTGGCCACGCAGCTCACGGATGTTCTCTCGGAGGAGCTGCGCGGCGCCATGCTCGTCAACACACCGCTCGGTCGGCTCGGCGAGCCCGCGGACGTGGCCGGGGCAGTACGCTTCCTCTGTTCCGACGAGGCGTCGTTCATCACGGGCGAGACGCTGCTCGTCGACGGCGGACTGGGGATGTAGCGATGCTGAACGGAAATGGCAGGCGGCGGGTGGTGATCACCGGGCTCGGTGCCGTCACCCCCCTGGGGAACGACCTGGAGACGACCTGGTCGAACCTGATCGCGGGCGAGTCGTCCGCGGGACCGATCACCCATTTCGACGCGACCGACTACCCCGTCCGGTTCGCGTGTGAGCTCAAGGACTTCGATCCGGGCGACTGGATCGAGCGCAAGCAGGCCCGGCGTATGGATCGCTTCGCCCAGATGGTGCTTGCGGCGGCGCGTCAGGCGGAGGCCGACTCCGGGCTCGACATCGCCCCCGAGGCGGACCGGATCGGCGTCTCGGTGGCAACGGGCATCGGCGGGCTGAAGTCCTTCCAG
>Ga0136616_10000888_pt1 | contig 15140 bp, 19 predicted proteins | sample AntDrymUQ2992106_2_FD_106648 | JGI IMG/M metagenome (GOLD analysis project Ga0136616, IMG submission 106648) | Polar desert sand microbial communities from Dry Valleys, Antarctica - metaG UQ299 (21.06) | ecosystem: Environmental > Terrestrial > Soil > Desert | place: Antarctica: Dry Valley...
GATGAAGCGGCGCGTTCGGCGCTCTCGCGCCACTCGTGGCGTACCGCCATACTGTTGACCGTCGCCGAGGTCGCTACCGAGTCAGGCGCGGCGGCGGACAAGGCGAGGCATTCCCGGTCGCCCACCATCTACGTGTGGTGGCGTTAGAGTCCAGCGGCGATGGCGCAGCCCGAGGTGATCACCGTGGACGTCGCGGGAGAGTCCGTGCGCGTCACCAGCCCTGGCAAGGTCCTGTTTCCCGAGCAGGGCTGGACCAAGATGCACCTCGTCGAGCATTTCATCGGCTGCGCCGACGGCGCCCTGCGGGGGGTGTACGGCCGCCCGACAGTGCTCAAGCGCTGGCGTGAAGGTGTCGCGGGCAAGCCGTTCTTCCAGAAGCGGGCCCCCAAAGACAGTGAGCACGAGTACGCCACCATCCGCTTCCCTTCCGGGCGTAGCGCCGATCTGCTGGTGCCGCGCCATCCCGCCGACATCGTGTGGATGGCGCACCTGGGCTGCCTCGACCTCAACCCGTGGCCCGTGCGCGCCGAGGCCGTCGACCGGCCTGACGAGTTGCGCGTTGACCTCGACCCGATGCCGGGGGTCGACTTCGGCGCGGTGCGGGCCGTCGCCCTGGAGGCACGCGACGTGCTCACCGAGTACGACCTGGTCGGCTGGCCCAAGACGTCGGGGAACCGCGGGATCCACGTCTATGCGCGCATCGAGCCGGAGTGGACGTTCACCGCCGTGCGCCGCGCCGCGCTGGCTCTGGCGCGGGAGGTCGAGCGCCGCATCCCGCAGCTGGCGACCAGCAAATGGTGGAAGGAGGAGCGTCACGGCGTGTTCCTCGACTACAACCAGAACGCTCGGGACCGGACCATCGCCAGCGCCTACTCGGTGCGCCAGACGGGGCTGGTGTCCGCGCCGCTGCGTTGGGACGAAGTCGCCGACGCCGACCCACGTGACTTCCCGCTCGACCGCTTCGTCGCCGACCGTTACGCCGCCGTGGGGGACCTGTCGGAGGGCATCGACGAGGCGGTGGGGCGCCTCGACGGGCTGCTGGCGCTGGCACGGCGCGACGAGGAGCAGGGCCTCGGCGACGCCCCGTGGCCTCCGCACTTCCCCAAACAGGACGGCGAGCCCATGCGCGTGCAGCCCTCACGAGCGCGGCAGGCGGGGCAGGCAACATGACCGCCGCGCTGCATCCGCAGGTGGCGGCACTGGCCTTCCTGCTCGGCACCTGGGAAGGCGAGGGCACAGGGCAGTACCCGACGATCGAAGGCTTCGTGTACCGCGAACAGGTCAGCTTCAGCCACAACGGCAAGCCGATGCTGGCCTATTCGCAGCGGACATGGCATGCCGGCGACGGCCGGCCGCTGCACGCCGAGACCGGCTACTTCCGCGGCTTCGGCGACACCCGCGTCGAGGTGGTGCTGGCGCATCCGACCGGCGTCGTGGAGGTCTACGCCGGCGAGGTGTTCGCGACCAGTCTGCGCCTGCGAACGTCCACCGTCGTCGGCACGCCGACCGCTAAGCCGGTCGAGGCGCTGGAACGCGACATCGACGTCGATGGCGACACACTGCGCTACGCCATCCGCATGGCCGCCGTCGGCCAGCCGCTGACCCATCACCTCGCCGCCGAACTCCACCGTGTGCGCCCTACCGCCGATTCGCCGGTGGCCACGCGATGACAGGGGCAGCGGGAACGAAGGTCGTTGTCCTCGACGACTACCAAGACGTTGCTCGTCACTTCGGGCCCTGGGAGCAGCTCGCCGACGCGATCGAGCTGACCGTGGTGGGCGACCACATCGCCGACACCGAGGAGCTCTTGGCACGTCTTGCGGGTGCCCACGTGATCGTGGCGATGCGGGAACGTACGCCGTTTGACCGGCAGCGGCTGGAGCGGTTGACCGATCTACGCCTGCTAGTGACGACCGGAATGGCCAACACCGCGATCGACATGGAAGCCGCCAAGGACCTTGGGATCACCGTCTGTGGTACGGCGAGCCCTCCCGGCCCACCTGCCGAGCTGACGTGGGCGTTGATCCTTGCCATCACCCGCAACGTGTGCCGGGAGGACCAGGCGGTGCGGGCGGGAGGATGGCAGCACACCATTGGCCCAGAACTGGAGGGGCGGACGCTGGGAGTGATCGGCATGGGACGGCTTGGCAGCCGGGTCGCCGCGTTCGGCAAGGCGTTCGGCATGCGGCTGCTGGCCTGGAGCACCAACCTCGACCCGGCCGCTGCTGCGGCGGTGGGGGCTGAGGCGGTCAGCAAGCAGACGCTGCTGGCGGACGCCGATGTGGTCACGCTGCACCTGCGGCTCAGTGACCGCACGCGAGGGATCATCGGCGCCGCTGACCTCGCCACCATGCGCCCGACCGCCTACCTGGTGAACACCTCGCGGGGGCCGCTGATCGACGAGCAGGCCCTGGTCCAAGCCCTGCGCGCGGGCCAGATCGCCGGCGCAGGCCTGGACGTGTTCGAGACCGAGCCGCTGCCCCTCAACCACCCGCTGCGTTGTATGCCCAACGTCGTGGTGACGCCGCACCTGGGGTACGTCAGCACAGGCAGCTACGCCACCTACTACCGCGAGGCGGTCGAAGACATCGCCGCCTGGCTGGCCGGCTCTCCGGTTCGGGTTCTGTAACACGCGTCGGATGGTTGTCGCTGGCGACATTCTCGCCTTCCAACCACGTCGGCTTGCCACGACGGTCGCCTACGCGACGGCGCGGGGGACGATCATGGTCGCGAGCGGCGGACAGCGAGGACGGCCGCACCGGCGGCCAGAACGAGAGCCGGAAGGCTCCACGCCCAAGGACTCGCCCCCTGGCTTCCGGCTCTGTGATCAGCCGTGCTCTCAACCTGCTGAGACGACGGCGCGGCGACTGACGACGCTGCGCGCTCAGACGACGGTGTTCTTGACTGCTCGGTGTTCCGGATGGGTTCCGGGGGCCGTAGGGCAGCGATGCCGCGCGGCCTTGCTGCATCGACCCTGCGGGACCACGGCCGTGTGTCGGTACAGATACTGTCGATGTATTCCCCCGTGGATCGCCGGTGCCGGTACGGCGTGAAGAGGTAGCGAGTACGCACGTCATAGCTGCGGTCGACGGAGCTGTCGCTGTATGGCTCGATCACTAAGTCACTGCCCAGAACGACGACGCTTTTCTTGACGTTGCCCTGCCATACGGACTCTACGGCGACCTTGGCCGCTCGGTCGTCGCCTTCCAGTTGTTCGACGACCGTACCGACGAACGCCCATCGGACCTTGGCGACGCGTTGCTGCAACGTTCCGGCCGGAGGAGCGCACGCTGCATGCGCCGGGCCACCGACCACGACAATGGCAGCCACCAGGGCCATGGCAACGACCAAACGGTAGAGGGCCATGGCTGTACGACGAGCGGCGGCGCGTTCGAGTTCCCCCCTACAGCCCGGCGACGCCGGCGAGCAGTATCGCTTGAGTCATCGCTTGCTGGGCGGCGTCGGGGTGCCCACGGTCTAGTACCCACAGGGCGGACTCGACCGTGCGTGCGAACGACCAGGCCGCCAGTCGCTCGACTGGCTCCTCGACGACGTCGGCGAACAGCCTGTAGCGGGCGGTCAGGACGCCGACGGGATCCGGTTCGTCGAATGGGGAGCTCATCTGGGTAAGCATCGGCCAGGGATCATAGGCCGGGTCGCCGGCCATCGGCTTGGGGTCGATTGCCAGCCATGGTTGCCTTTGCGCGGACAAGACGTTGCCCGGGTTGAAGTCGCCGTGGACGACGACCTCGCGGTTCGCGGTGGCCGGCAGCGACACCAGCAGTTCGGCACCGCAGGCGACGATCCCGCCGTCCAGATGCTGGCCGAGGCGCTGGTGACGCTGTCGAACCAACTCGGCCCACTCTGCGGTCACGTCGCCGACGCGCTCGACTTTCAGGCCCGCGGCGGGTGGACGCGACCACAGGCGCCGCAGGAGCTGCGCGGCGGTGATGAGCTGCTGCTCCGCCGAGCCGGCAGCTTCACCGAGCGCAACTCCCGGCTCGCAGCGTTCGAGCAGCAAAGCGTAGAGCTCGTCGTCGCTGCGCAGCACTGCCACGGCCCCGTTGCCGGCCCAGAAGCGGAGTCCCGCAGCCTCTCCGCGCGCCTCCCGGTGGGGCCAGGACACCTTGAGCACGGCGAGGGCGCCGTCGTCGGTGACGGCCGGCGCCGTCCAGGCCGCCACACCGGTGCGGTACGGGCTACCCGTGCGGATCCCCCACCGGCGTTCGAGTTCGATCACCAGATCCGGGAGCCGGGCGAGCCAGGCCCGCTCCTTGGCGGACGTCGCCAGCTCGCGGAACACCGGCACGTGCGCACCGAACGCGTCGGCAACGACCAAACCGTTTCCTTCACCTCATCGCCGTCGAGCAGCCCTTCGCCGCATACCCAGGACGAACAGTCCCGCGAGGCCGACCAGCGTTGACAGGCTCAGAACAACGTTGCTCAACGGTGGCCTCGTCCCCGTGGCGCCTGAGGACACCGGCTCCCGGGGGTCCTCAGGCGCCAGCGCGGCGATCAACCGCTGATCAGCCTCCTGGACGATGCACGCGTTGGTGTGGAACCGGTCTCCGCCTTCCGTGGCCACCACGTAGCGACGGCCCGCTACGAGATCGGCATCGCCCGAACTGGCAGTGCGCAGCACCAGGTTGATGGGCCACGGCGCCTGAGGCGTGCCGCTGAGCAGCCACACCTGAGGCGCAAGGTCTGGCCCCCGCCACACCTGCTCGACCATGAACTGTGTGTACCCCCGACGCTCGGCGCTGACCGTGCCGAGGAAGACCTGATTGGCGTCCCGCGCGAACGACTTGAAGGGGCCGGCACAGGAGGCCTGGGCCATCTCGCCGCCTCCCAGCGCCAGAAGGACGACGAGGAACCCAACTACCGTCAACCTCGGCCACATCACAGATTCCTATCGCCGCGTCCATCCTTTCGACGGGCTGCTGAGCCCCAAAGTTCCCACCCGAGATCGAGTGGCCAACGGCCACACCGAGTTTCCGACCTGGGTCCCGCGACGTTGTCAACGCAGCGGCGACAACGTCGCGGCACCCAGAGTTCGATGGGATCAAGACCGTGCCGGCGCGGGCGTCCTTCGAACCGGTTCAGACCGACGCGAGGCGGGAGATGCCGATGCCGCCGGGGGTGTCGGCGCCGTACCGGGCCTTCTCGCTGGCGATGTCGAGGTGGTCGATGCGGGCGCGCGCCTCCAACGCCTCCGGCGTGATGAGATCGGCTGGGACCAGCCAGCAGACCTCGAACTCGTTGCCATCAGGGTCGTGGGCGTACAGCGCCTTGGTGGTGCCATGATCCGACGCGCCGCCGAGCGCCCCGAGCTCGGCCAGCCTGCCTGCGATCTCCTCCAGGTCGTTCAGCGTCTCGACTTCCCAGGCCAGGTGGTACAGGCCGACGGTGCTCCGCCCCGCCGTCGAGGCGCCGGCCTGCTGGCCGACCTCGAACAGCCCCAGGTCGTGGTCGTTGCTGGAGGCGGGTGCCTGCAGGAAGGCCGCCCCACGCAAGCCGTCCGCGAGCGGGACAGGACGAAAGCCCAGCGCATCGGTGTAGAAGGCGACGCTGCGCTCGACGTCTCGGACATACAGCACGGCATGGTTGAGGCGGTGAACCGGCATGGGACGCTCCTTGCGAGTTAAAGTTGAACGTTCAAGCAACACCATGCTATCGCGAGAAGGATGAGCGTTCAAGATGTCCCTCGTTACAGTGGCCCGATGAGCGACGACCGCTGGCTGGACGCCGACGAGCAGCGGGCGTGGCGCGCCTTCCTGGCGACCTCGGCGCTGTTGCATGCCGCACTGGACCGCCAGCTGCAGCGCGACGCCGGCCTTCCCCACGCCTACTACATGATCCTGGCCATGCTGTCGGAGTCGCCGAGGTGTGCCCTGCGGATGAGTTCGCTGGCCGAGCTGACCAACTCGTCGCAGAGCCGCATCTCCCATGCCGTGGCGCGCCTCGAGGAGGCCGGGTGGGTGCGCCGGGAGCAGTGCCCCTCCGACCGGCGCGGTCTGTTGGCGGTGCTGACCGACGCCGGCTTCAGGGTCCTCGCCGAGGCGGCGCCAGGTCATGTCGGAGCCGTACGCGAGCACCTGTTCGACCAGCTCACCCCCGAGCAGGTGCGCCAGCTTGAGGGCATCTGCCGGGCCGCGCTGCGCAAGCTCGATCCGGCCGACGCCTTTCCGGGCGGGCAGGGCACCGACGCTCCATGACCGCAACGTGATGACGGCCGCTGGCTCGGCCACTCGCCTTCGAAAGCAACTGGGACGTCGCGAGTTCACCGCGCTGCTGGCGCTGTCGATGGCCTTGTCGGCGCTCGGCATCGACCTGATGCTGCCGGCCTTCCCCGCCATGCGCCGCGACCTGGGTCTGGCCGCGAACTCCACCGCCGTGGCGGGATTGGTGACCGCCTACTTCCTGGGTCTGGCGTTGGGCCAGCTCGGCTACGGACCGCTGGCCGACCGCTACGGACGCCGGGCCACGCTGTATCTGGGCTACGGGGTGTACGCCGTTGGGGCGTTGGCGGCCACCTTGTCGCCGACGCTGCCGCTGCTGCTGGCTAGCCGGTTCGTCTGGGGACTGGGCGCGGCCGGACCGAGGGTGGTCACGCTGGCCGTCATCCGGGACACCTTCGAGGGCGAGCAGATGTCGCGGGCGATGTCGTTCATCATGGCCGTGTTCATCGTCGTGCCGGTGTTCGCCCCGACGCTCGGCGCGGCCGTGGCTGCGGCTGTCTCGTGGCGCTGGTTGTTCGCCGGCTGCGCGTTCGCCGCCGTCGTCATGGGGGTGTGGGCGGTCCGCCTGCCGGAGACCTTGCGCCCGGAGCACCGCAGGCCGCTGCGGTTCGGTTCGGTGCTGCGGGGGGCGCGGGTGGTGGTCTCGGACCGACGAACCGTCGGCTACACCCTGGCGATGGCCTCACTGTACGGGGTGTTCGCCTCCTACCTGGGCGGCGCCGAGATCATCTTCGGCGACACCTTCGGGCAGGCGGCGAACTTCCCGCTGCTGTTCGGTGGCCTCGCTGCCGTCATGGGAGCGGCGATGCTGGCCAACGCCCGCATGGTCGGCCGGGTGGGCACGCGCCAGCTGACGCACGGAGTGCTCATCGGGTACGCCGCGGCGGCGCTCGCGCTGTTCATCGTGTCACTGGCCACCGGCGGCAGACCGCCGCTGGCCGTCTTCATCGCGATGATGGCCATGCTGCTGTCGTTGCAGGCGCTGCTGATCCCCAACTTCAACACCATCGCCATGGCACCCATGGGACGGCTGGCCGGGACCGCATCATCGGTCGTCGGCGCCGTGCAGCTGTCCGCCGGGGCGGTGCTCGGCGCCGTGCTCGACCGGGCCTTCGATGGGACGGTGCTGCCGCTGTCGGTCGGCGCGATGATCTACGCCGGCGTTGCCCTTGGATTGGTCCTCTGGGCCGAAGGCGGCCGGCTCTTCCGTCCGCTGCAGACCACCCCCGTTCCCAACGAGGAGGCGGGGGCCGCCGTCGCCGCCCAGGCCTGACCCAGGCCGCCGCGCCGCGCCGCCGCGCCGCTGTCACGGCGTCGCGGCCTCGGCGGTCGATGGCGCTGACATGGTGCGCTACCGCTTCGCTACTTGAGCGCTAGGCTGTCGCGATCATGAGCATCCTGACGGTGCGTGTCCGTGTCCGCGCGAAGGCGGACACCGCGCGACCAGCGACGTCGCGAGTACGGCCAGAACCTCCTCGCTGACGGCGGGGTCGTCGAACGGCTGTTGCCGCGGCTGGACCTGCGCGCCGACGAGCTCGTCGTTGACGTGGGAGCAGGTGCGGGGGCGCTGACCGTGCCGTTGGCCTTGGCCGGAGCGCGCGTGCTGGCCGTGGAACGTGACCCAGCGATGCAGCGCGAGCTGCGCGCTGCCATCTCGCGGGCAGGCGTGGCGGCGCGGGTGACGGTCCAGCCGGCGGACCTTCGCCGAGTGCGCTGGCCGCTGATGCCCTACCGGGTTGTCGCCAACCCGCCGTTCGGGTTGACCACGGCGCTGCTGTCACGACTGCTCGACGATCCCGCCGGCGCCTTGCGACGCGCCGACCTGCTGCTGCAGGCGGAGGTTGCTCGCAAGCGCGCGACTCAACCACCGACGTCGCTGCACTCGGCCGCGTGGGCACCATGGTGGTCGTTCGACCTGGGTGAGCGCGTCGACCGCCGCGCGTTCCGGCCGGTGCCCCGCGTGGACGCCGCATGGTTGACCATCCGCCGGCGGGATCCCGCCGTCCTGCCGGAATGGCTTGCTCCTGGGTTCGCCGACGCCATCCGGCCGGGTTGGGAGGCGGGCGCGAACGCGCGCCGGCCTCGCCGCTGACCACACGCGCCAGGCTCGCGCTGGAGCGGTGCCCCAATGGATAGAAGGGTTGGTCCTCATAGTGTGACCAACCCTTCTATCCGCTCCGCTGTCCAGGAGATCTCGTCCAGCACCGGCCGCGTCCAGCACCGGAGGCGCCCATCACGTAACCACGATGTCGGCGAAGCCCGGACCCTGCGGGCGCTCGAGTTGGTCGAGTAGGCACTGCTGCGGATCCTTGTCGGGACGCCAGCGCTCGAAGCGGGTGGCGTGGCGGAACCGGTCGCCGGTCAGCTGGTCGTAGCTGACCTCGCACACCAGCTCGGGACGAACCGCCACCCACGTCAGGTCCTTGCCGGCGTTCCAGCGGCTGGGCCCGCCGGGCTGGCGGACGTCCTCACCGAAGGAGGTGTCCACTTCGTGACGGCGCAGCCGCTCCAGCAGCGCGACGCGGTCGGCGTCGCCGAAGCCCGAGCAGTGGCCGATGAAGTGCAGCTTTCCCTCGGCGTTGTAGAGGCCGAGCAGCAGCGAGCCGACGCGGTCGCCCTCCTTGTGCAGGCGGTAGCCACCGATGACCGTGTCGACGGTCCTGCGGTGCTTGACCTTGACCATCGCCCGCTGGCCCTCGATGTAGGGGCGGTTCAGCTGCTTGGCGACGATCCCGTCGCAGCCGGCGGACTCGAATTCGTCGAACCAGCGTGCACCGACCTGCGCGTCGGTCGTCGACGGGGTGAGATGCCAGGGGTGCCCGAGGCGGCCGACCAGGTCGGTGAGCCGCTGCCGCCGTTGGGCGAAGTTGCGCCCCCGCAGATCCTCGCCGCCGAAGGCCAGCAGGTCGAAAGCCACCAGCTCCGCGGGCGTCTCGCGAGCCAGCATCGTGATCCGCGACTCGGCGGGATGGATGCGCTGCTGCAGCGCGTCGAAGTCGGTCCTGCCGTCGGTGACCAGCACCACCTCGCCGTCCACGACAGCGTCGGATGGCAGCTGCGCCAGCGCTGGGAGCAGCTCGGGGAAGTAGCGCAGCAGGGGCTTGGCGTTGCGGCTGTCCAAGCGGGCCGTGACCGCTGTCGGCGTCGTCTTCCCACCCCAGACCACGCAGCGGAAGCCGTCCCACTTGGGTTCATAGGCCCACCCGGGCGACGGCGGCAGCTCGGGGCGGACCTTGGCCTCCATCGGCGTGATAGGCGGCGCGAACGGCCAAGGCGCGTCGGCCATCATCGGCTCCGCAGGTCCAGCACCGCACCAGTCTCCACGTCGGTGTCCAGCAGCGCCCACAGGTCCCGGGCCACCGCATCGGGATCGCGCAGCTCGTCGCGCGCATGCAGCTGCTGGAAGCGCTCGACATTGGGGAAGTCGTGCGGCGACGTCTGGCGGATGCGCTCCTGCATCCCCGTGGCGACCACGCCCGGCGCGACCGCCAGCACCGTGACCCTCGACTCGCGTCGCTGTTGTTCCTGGCCGACGCAACGTACCCACATCTGCAGCGCGGCCTTGCCGGCGCAGTACGTCGACCAGCCTGGCGATGGCGTGGTCGCTGCGCCGGAGGACAGCTGCACCACAACGGCTTGCCCGCCGAACCGCGAGGCGGCCAGGGCCGCGAGGAACGCGTCCCCGATCGCCTGGGGTGCCCCGGAGTTAAGCACGACGCTGCGCCGGTACGTCTCGGAGTCGACCTCGCCGGCGAAGCCGAGCGGCTCCAGCGTGCCAGCGTTGTGGATCAGCACGGCACGGTCGCCCGCGAAGCCGTCGAGCTGGGCAGCGAAGTGGGCGGCGACCGCCTCCCACGAATCGGGGTCCGACAGGTCCGCCGCGACGTGCTGGGCACCGGCCGTCCCGCCCGAGCGAGAAATGTCGAAGACAAGGGCGTCGTCGTAGGGCACCGCCCGGATCAGCGCCGCCCCGATGCCCGCCGAGCCTCCCGTGACCCACACCAGCGTGTCCACCATGGCCCCACGCTACCCAAGCGGCCGGGTGTTCGGTGCTCATTGCCTTCGTCGCGCGACCCGTACCCTGGCGGCGATGAGCCACCGACTGCTGCTCGACACCTCCTCGCTGACCTACCGCGCTTACTTCGCGCTGCCCACCTCGATCAAGGATCCGAACGGCACACCGGTCAACGCGGTGCGCGGATACCTGGACATGACCGCGAGGCTGATCACCGACCTGCACCCCGACCAGGTGGTGCACGTGTTCGACGACGACTGGCGGCCCGCCCCCCGCGTCGAGGCCTACGCCGCCTACAAGTCCACCCGCCGCGACGATCCCGAGGACCTGCCGGGCCAGTTCGACGTGGTCCGCGCCGTCCTGGCCGCCTTCGGCCAGGAGTGTGTGATCGCGCAGGGCTGGGAGGCAGACGACGCGATCGGGGCGCTGTGCGCACACGCCGGCGACGGCGAGGCAATCGACGTGGTCACCGGCGACCGGGATCTGCTGCAACTCGTCCGCGACGGCGACGGCGCGGGGGGTGCCGTGGTCCGCGTGCTGTTCACCGTCCGGGGGGTCAGTGACCTGGCGCGGTTCGACGAGGCCGCGGTGCAGGCCAAGTACGGGGTGCCCGCCTCGCGCTACGTTGACTTCGCCACCCTGCGAGGAGATCCGTCCGACGGCCTGCCGGGCGTCAAGGGCGTCGGTGAGAAGACGGCACGGGCATTGGTCAACGACTACCCCGATCTACACGCCATGGTGCGTGACGCTGCCGCCCATCCACCGCGGTTGGGCGGCGCGTTGCGGGACTCGTTGGCCTATCTGGTCGCCATGCAGCAGGTCGTGCCGGTTCGCACCGACGTGCAGGTGCAGCGCACCAGCGGCGACCGCGACGACGCCCGACTCGACGAGCTGGCCGAGCAGCACAACCTCGAGGGCCCCATCCGCCGGCTGCGCGAGGCGCTGGGTGCGTAGGGCAGGGCTGGTCCTCGCCTCTTTGCTGTTCGCCGGCTGCGGTGAGCCTGCGGTCGACGTCAGCCTTCCCCCGCGCGAGGAAGGCCAGCAGGTGCTGGACCAGGCCGGGATCCTCGACGGCGCCGACATCGCACAGCGGTTGGAGGGACTGCGCGACGGCGGCCTGGACGTGGTGGCACTGACCTACGAGTCCGAGCAGGCCGGCTGCGGTGAGGCGTTCCGCGCTGGCGGCGAGATCGTGCGGATCTGGGACGTCGACGTCGCGGTCGTGGCGGTGGCCGAGCCGGGCGACTTCGTCGCCGAGGCAGCCCCACGACAGCGGTGCCTCGGGGTGCGTCCTCGCGACACCGAGCTGGTGCCGGGCGGTGTTCGCGAGCGCATCGCCGAGCAGCTGGTGCCGCCCATCGCCGCCCGCAACGACTGGACCGGCGCGTTCCTCGTCGCCATCGACGCCATCGCCGAGGCCCGGCAATGAGGATGGAAGAGTTGGAGCTGGTGTGCCAGCAGGCGGCGAGAACACTGGCGGAGCAGCCGCGGCGTCCGGTGCCCGCCACCGTGGTGCTGCCCTTGCCGGCGGCCACCCGGGTCCTGTCCCTGCCAGAGTGGCCGGACGACGATCCGGGCCGTTTCGACCTGCTCGACCGGTTCGCCAGCGAGGTCATGCGACCGGCCCAGGCGCCGTGCTTCGGCTTTGTGGCGGAGGCGCTGGTCGACAGCGACGACGGGCCGCTGGACGTCCTGCTGGTGGCCTATGGGGCGCGACGCCACGGCGCCCGGCTCACGGCCGCGCCGTTGCGCGCTGACGGGCTGGGCGACTTCTCCGCTGCCGAGGAGCTGCTTCCGACCGCGTTGCCGTTCCTGTCGCCGTTACAGCACGCCGCCGACGCGGCCGCCGCGCCGGAGCCTTTCAGCCTCGGCTGAGCGCTCAAGGAGCGAGGCGGTAGCGCCCCGGCTGTCCGCCTAACCGACCGCGGTCAGCAGCAGCAATCCGGCCGCGAACACGGCGGCGGCCGAGCGCAGGCAGGCGCTGTGGAAGTCCCGGCGGTAGGCCCGCCCGACCGGGGAGTAGGCCGGCTGCCGTGCGACCGACGTCGCCATGCGGTGCGTCCGCTCGACCGGTCGGACGCCGCTGGCAAGCAGCCGGTCGTAGGCGGCCCTGCGCTCGGGGTCTTTCAGCACGGTCCATGCCCGGTTGACCCGTCGGGCCGTCTCGGCCGCGATGGGATCGCAGGGTCGCAGGTCGGGATGGTTTCGGCGCATGAGCCGCAGGTAGGCCGCCCGCAGCTGCGCTGGATCGGTTCCCCGTGGCATTTCGAGGACGTCGTAATGGTTAGGAAGCGGCTCCCGCATCGCTGTCATGGTAGCCGTCGGCAGACGCTGGACCGGCTTGCGCTTGCGCGGTTAGGAAGGTTAGGCTGACCTTACCTACGAAGAAAGGATCTGGTCGACGATGCGAATCCGAATGCGCGTAGCGGCGATGGCGACGACCCTGGCCCTGGCGGCCGTGGCGTGTGGGGGAGACGACGGCGCGGGGGTCCGCACGCTGGAGGAAGGCGGCTCCGGCTCGGGCAGCGGCTCGGGGTCCGCGTCCGGCTCTGGCTCGGGCTCGGGTAGCGGCTCGGGTAGCGGCTCGGGTAGCGTCAGCGGCTCGGAAGGCTGATGCGCCGGCTGCTGCTCGCCGGGATCGTCGTGCTGTTGGCAGGCTGCGCCGACGACGGGCAGCGATCCGCACCTTGACCGATGGCGGCTCGGCCGCTGGGAGCGGGTCGGCTGGCGGTTCCGTCGCAGCCTCGGGATCTTTCCCAGCCGACTGCGAACCGGTCGGTGATCCCGCCACCGCCGAAACTACCGTGGCCACGACACTGGATGAGTGGTCCATCACCGCCGAGCCCGACGAGGTGCCGGCCGGCACCATCACGTTCGACATCACCAACGCCGGTGCCGAGCCCCACGAGCTGGTCGTGGTCGACGCCGCCAGCCCCGACGACCTGCCGGTCGCCACCGGTGCGGTCGACGAGGCAGCCCTGCCTGACGGCGCGCTGATCGGAGAGGTCGAGGGCTTCCCGGGCGGCCAGACGTGCAGCCGCACGTTCGAGCTGGTCGCGGGCGACTACGTGCTGTTCTGCACCATCGTCGAGACCGAGGCTGACGGCACCATTGAGTCCCACCTCGAGGAGGGGATGGTCAGCGAGTTCACCGTGAGCTCCTGACCCCGCCACGCCGCCAAGACCACCCCGCGACCATGACCGCCGCCATCAGCCACAGGGTGTGCGCCAGCCACGTCAGCCAGGTCGCGCGCTGGTAGGCGGGCAGCAGCGCGGACCACGTCTGGTACCAGGGGTCGGTCACCAGCCAGAAGTCGGTCACCCAGGTGATCCTGCCTCGCAGGCCGTCGACCACCAGCCACAGGTAACTGCCGACGCCGAGCACCCCAAGCACCCCTGCCAACACCCTGGCGGGGCGCCACTGCTGCGCCCAGACCGCCACGGCCAGGACCGCCGCAGGCAGCACCACCACCAGCTGGCGGCCACCGAACCAGTAGCCGTGCATCGTCAGCGCGACGAAGGTGGCGTTGAGCCAGCCCACGGCCAGCGGCGCCACCAGCACCGGCCACTGCGGGTGGCGCGACCGCAGCAGCCACACCACCGCCGGCACCAGCAGCAGCCACGCCGGCTGCCAGGCGGCGAGGCCGAACTCACGATCCACCAGCAGACCGAGCAGCCGCTGGGAGCGGCCGACAAAGTCCGGCGCGGTGCCGGCCACCGTCAACTCGCCAGCGATGAAGTGGTCGCCGGCCGCGTACGGGGTGAGACCGGTGTAGACGGCGAGGTGCACCACGGCGAAGACGCAGCCGGCAGCCACCAGGGTGATCGCCATCCCCGCCGCCGAACCCCGCTGGCCTGCGCGCCACTGCCGCGTCAACCTGATCGCGGCAAGGGTCGCCGCCACCGGCGCGTACTTGACCGACAGCCACGGCAGAGCGATCACCGCCGCCGTCACCGCCCAGGTGCCCCCTCGCGACCAGTTGTCGGCCACCGGTTGTGCGCCCCACTGACCCGGGGTGGTGGGGATCCGGTACCGATTCGGTAGTGGATGCCCACCACCCTGGGTGAGCGCGGCGATGGCGACGGTGACGGCCAAGGCGGCGGGCAGCTCGGGATAGATCTGGTTGCCGTAGACCGCCAGCGGAGCAGACAACGCAAAGACCCCGACGACCCCAGCCGCCACCGGCACACCGACGTTCAGCCGGCGTACCGCCGTCCAGGTCAGCAGGCCGGCGAGCAAGCCGGCGAGCAACGCCAGGGTCAGCTTCGCCCCGACCCAGCCCGCCACAATGACGCCGGGAACCAGCAGCAGCGCCAGCAGCGGATCGTGCGGGCTGACGCGACGACCGTCCGGCAGCAGGCGGGTCTGCTGCGGCAGCTCGGACTCGTGGAACGGCCGCCAAGCTTGGGCGGCGAGCTCGTCGGTGATGTCGAGGTCGCCATCGGCGGCCAGGCTCATCGCCGACAGCAGATACTGCGGCTCGTCGACGCCGACCTGGGCGCCCCGCGTGGAGCGCACGCCGATGCCCGCACCCGCCGCCACCGAGGCCGCGACCGCGACCGCGACGACGGCCAGGTGAACCGTTGAGGTGCGGGCTCGCGGCACCCCGGGTAACCCGCTAGTCGAGGGCATCGAGGCGGCGGATCACCAGCAGCCACGTCAGCGCGCCGGACAGGGCGATCAGCACCAGAGAGGCCAGGCTCGCGTCGGCCCAGAAGGCGTCCTCGGTGGCGTTCCAGACGCGCGTCGCCAGGGTCTGGAAGCCAGCGGGCGCCAGTAGGAGCGTCGCGGGCAGCTCCTTGGCGACCGAGAGCAGCACGAGGCCGCCGCCGGCCAGCAGGCCGGGCAGCATCAGCGGCAGCTCGATCTCGGCGAAACGCCGGACC
>Ga0136616_10000890_pt1 | contig 15112 bp, 13 predicted proteins | sample AntDrymUQ2992106_2_FD_106648 | JGI IMG/M metagenome (GOLD analysis project Ga0136616, IMG submission 106648) | Polar desert sand microbial communities from Dry Valleys, Antarctica - metaG UQ299 (21.06) | ecosystem: Environmental > Terrestrial > Soil > Desert | place: Antarctica: Dry Valley...
ATCGCGCGGCCGGCGCGGCCGACCTGCTGGTAGTAGGCGATCACCGAGCCGGGCGCCTGGTAGTGCACGACGAAGCCGAGGTCCGGCTTGTCGTAGCCCATGCCCAGCGCACTGGTGGCGACGACCACCTTCAGCTCGTTGCGCAGCAGCCGGTCCTCGACCGCCACGCGCCGCTCGGACTCGACCTCGCCGCTGTAGGCCTCCGCCGCGATGCCGCGCGTGGTCAGCCACTCGGCCACCGCGTCGGCGTCGCGCTTGGTGAGCGTGTAGACGATGCCCGAGCCCGGCAGCCGCTCGAGCCACGTGGCCAGCCACGCCAGGCGGTCGGCCTGGCCGGGCAGCTCGACGACCTCGAAGCGCAGGCTCGAGCGCCCCAGCTCGCCCCGGTAGGTCTTCACGGCGCCGCCGCCGTCGCCCAGCTGCTCCACGACGTCGGCCACCACGCGATCGTTCGCCGTGGCGGTCGTACCGAGCACCGGGACGCCCTCGGGCAGCCGCGCCAGCATGTCGCGTAGCCGGCGGTAGTCCGGCCGGAAGTCGTGCCCCCAGTCGCTGATGCAGTGCGCCTCGTCGACCACCACGAGGCCGACGCGAGCGGCGAACAGCGGCAGCATGTCCTCGCGGAAGCGCGGGTTGTTGAGCCGCTCGGGGCTGATCAGCAGCAGGTCGACCGCGTCGGCGGCCAGCAGCTCGCGCACCTCCTCCCACTCGCCGCGGTTCGTCGAGTTGATCGTGCGCGCACGGATGCCGAGCCGCTCGGCGGCCGCGATCTGGTTGCGCATCAGCGCCAGCAGCGGGGAGACGATCAGCGCCGGACCGACGCCGCGCTCGCGCAGGAGCGCCGTCGCGAGGAAGTAGACCGCCGACTTGCCCCAGCCGGTGCGCTGCACGCACAGCACGCGCGCACGGTCGGCCACGAGATCGCACACCGCCTCGAGCTGGTGCGCGCGGAAGCGCGCGTCCGGCCCGGCGAGCCCGCGCAGGAGCTCACCCGCGCGGGCTGCGAGCGAGCCGGGCTCGCCTGCGGACCCGCTGGGACGGGCTCCGAGATCGGGGGCGTTGGACATGGCCACTGACCATAGGCGCCTCGCCGGATCGCTCGCCCCCGCGAGGGGTCGCCCCGCCGCCCGCGAAGATGCAGACGATGGCCTTCGTCTACCTGCTCCGCTGCGCGGACGGCTCGCTCTACTGCGGCTGGACCGTCGACCTGGAGCGGCGCCTCGCCACGCACGCCGCGGGCCGGGCGAGCCGCTACACGGCGAGCCGCCTCCCCGTCGCCCCCGCGGCCGCGTGGGAGCTCCCCACGCGCACGGACGCGCGGCGGCTCGAGGCACGGGTCAAGCGGCTCACCCGAGCGCGCAAGCTCGCCCTCCTAGCGGGCGCCCCGCCGGAAGGCGCCACGGCGGTGCGGCTCTCCCCACTCACGCCGTAGTACAGGGCCCTTTCACACACGCGAGCCAACCGCCTGGGAGGCGATCCCCCCACACGCCATCGTGGACGGCGTCAGGGAATCGCCAACTCAGCGAACAGGGAACCGATGAACACGATCAAGGACCGCGAGCCCGCCGCCGAGCGCGCGCAGGCTCGCCGTGACGCTCTCGCCCTCGCCTTCAGCGGCCCGCTCGTGACGGCCGTGCTGCTCGTGGTCTGGGCCGCGACGGGTGGAGGGCACTTCTGGCCCGTGTGGCCGATGCTCGGCGTGTCGATCGCGATGCTCGTCGCGCTCTGGCGTGCGTTCGGGCCGGTGTTTCAGGCTGCGGCGGCAGAGCCGCGGTCAGGCCCCAGGTAACGCGATCCGATGTGGGACGCGATCCCGAGCAGGAGCAGCGCGAGCAGCGGGTGCAACGCCGCGACCGCCGGCGCGTCGCCCCGGAGCTCCGGCAGGTAGGTCTGCACCGTCGCCAGGGCGGCGAGCAGGAAGCCCATCGCGATGTCGCGCCCCGTGCGCGGGCCCGCGAGCGCGAGCAGGAACACGACCACGGCGACGGTGTGGAAGATGTAGCCGACGGTCGCGTGCGCCGAGAAGCTCGAGGCGCCGAAGATGCCCAGGCCGGCCAGGAAGAACTGCAGCACGCCGAGGGCGAGGGTCAGCCACGCCAGACCGGAGTACGCGGTGCTGAGTCCCTTCCGCATGGCCGAGACCCTAACGGCCCGCGCACGATGGGGACGGCTCAGTCGAGCAGCGCGCGGAGATGACGCAGGCTGGCCCGGGCGCCCTCGGCCGGGTCTCCATCCCAGCCGTCGGTCTCGACGGTGATCCAGCCGTCGAACCCGGTCTCCCGCAGGACGGCCACCAACCCCGCGAGGTCGACCACGCCCTGCCCGAGCGGAACGAAGGCCCCGCCAGCGTCGAGGTCCTTGAGGTGCACGTAGTCGATCCGGTCGCGGAAGGCGCGAAGCAGCTCGACGGGATCGCCGCCGGCCGCCTGCAGGTGGCCGGTGTCGGGACAGAAGCGGATCTCGGCACGCGCGAGGACGCGCTCGATCTGGTCCGCCGTCTCGACGATCGTGGACAGATGGGGATGGAAGCTGGCGAGCAGCCCGTGCCCGTCGGCGATCCGCGCCACGTCGTCGAGGGCGGCCGCCAGCCGGTCGTAGTCGGCAGGGGCCGGCGGCTCGGTCCGCTGCGCGCCGCCGCCGACGACGAGGTGCTCGGCGCCGAGCTGCGCGGCCCACTCGCACGCCCGGCGGATGCGCCAGAGCTCGTCGGCCAGCACGTCCTCGAAGATCAGGTTCGCCCCGCTGTAGACGGCGATCAGGTGCAGCGAGCGCTCCTCCAGCGCCGCCCGCAGGCGGCCGATGTCGGCGGCGAACTCGGCGAGGTTCCCGTCGAACAGCTCCACGCCCTCGTAGCCCGCGGCCGCCACCTCGCCAAGCGTGGCGAGGGTGTCGCCGGGCGTCAGGTAGAAGAGGTCCTTGATGCTCGTGACGCCGGCGGGGTGGCCGACCACTCCACCCCAGGCGTTCGCGTGATGGCCGAGCCTCACGCCGGCACCTCCCGGTGAGCCTGGACCTCGGTCCAGCGCTGCTCTCGATGGCTGCGGACCACCGCCTCGACCAGCTGGACGCGCGCGTGGCCGTCGCGGAAGGTGGCGACGTCGGTCTCGACGGCGCGCCCTGCCCGCCGGCCGGCCACGGCCGCGTAGAAGTCGGCGACCAGGTTGCAAAGGGCGTCGTTCCACCCCTCTCCGTGACCGGCGGGCAGGTGCGACAGCCGTGCCGCACCCGGGAGCATCGTCGCCGGATCGCGCACCAGCTCGAGGTTGGGCTCCGACCGCCGGCCGACCCATGCCCGGTCGGCGTGCTCCTGGTCCCAGCTGAACGCCGCGTGTGCGGCGTCGATCTGAAAGCGGAGGCTGTTCTCGCGCCCGGCGCTCGTCTGCGACACCGTGAAGCTGCCGCGACTGCCGCTCGCGAAGCGCACGAGGACGCTTCCGAAGTCCTCGCCATCGACGTCGACCCAGTCGCCGCCCTCGCCCCCAGCGGCCGCGAAGGTCGCGCGGTCCCCGTCCGGGCGCAAGCGCGTCGAGTACAGCCTCCCGAGGTCGGCGAAGACCGCGACGATGCGGTCTCCGGTCACGTGCTGGACGAGGTCGGACCAGTGTGACCCGATGTCGGCCACGGCGCGTGACGCACCGTTCTCGGATTCCTGCAGCCGCCAGTTCCAGTCGCTCTGCAGGAGCAGCCAGTCCTGCAGGTAGTGCCCGTGGACGAAGTGGGGGGCGCCGTACGCGCCGCTGGCGAGCATCTCGCGGATCTGCGCGACGAGCGGGTAGTACCGGTAGTTGAAGCAGACGCCGCTCACGATCCCCTGCTCGGCGGCGCGCTCGGCTGCCGCCGCGAGCCGGGCGGTCTCGCCGCCGTCGATGGCCAGCGGCTTCTCCGACAGCACGTGCTTGCCGCGCTCGAGCGCGGCGAGGCTCACCTCGGCGTGCAGCCGGTTGACCGTGCAGGTGTGGACCGCCTGCACCGCCGGATCGTCGAGCAGCTCCAGCGTGTCGCAGTAGGCGCGCGCCCCGTGCAAGGCGGCCAGCTCGCCCGTCCGTCCGGGATCGCTGCCCGCCACGGCGACGACGTCGACGCCGGGGATGCGGCGAAGCGCGTCGAGGTGCGCCCGCGCGGCGAAGCCGGTGCCGACGACGCCGACCCCTGTCGCCCCGGCCCTAGTCACGGGCGGCGAGGGCGACGGCGAGGATGATGATGGAGCCACGGACTATCTGCTGTTGGCTGAATTCGAGGCCCATGAGGATCAGGCCATTGTTGATCAACCCGATCATCAGCGACCCCAGCAGGGCGCCGATCACCGAGGCGCGGCCACCGAACAGAGCGGTCCCGCCGAGGATGACCGCGGCGATCACCGACAGCTCGTCGCCCTCGCCCCACTGGAAGCGCCCGGACTGCAGCCGGCCCGCGTAGAGCATCCCGGCGATCGCCGCCGCGCCGGAGGAGACGACCATGACCAGGAACTTGATCCGCCTCGTGGGCACGCCGCTGAAGCGGGCGGCCTCCGCGTTCCCGCCGGTGGCCAGGACCCCACGCCCGTAGGACGTGCGGCGCAGGACGAGATGCCCGATCGCGACCGCGACCGCCGTCCAGACGACCAGCGATGGGACCGGGCCGAGGTCGCCCGAGCCGAACGTCGCATTGAACGCGTCGCTTAGGATCGGCTGGGGGGCCGAGTCCGTGACCCACTGCGCGGTCCCGCGCGCGATCCCGAGCATGCCGAGCGTGACCAGGAACGACGGGATGCCGATCACCACCACGAGGGCGCCGTTGATGCTGCCGACCAGCACGCCGAGCGCGAGCCCGGCGGCGACGCCCGGCACCACGCCGTACGCGTCGATCGCCATCGCGCAGACAACCGACCCGAGGCCGGCCACCGCCCCCACCGACAGGTCGATCTCCGCCGCGCCGATCACGAACGTCACGGCCACCGCCATGATCGAGATCGTCGCCGTCTGGCGGACGATGTTCAGCAGGTTGTTCGAGCTGGTGAAGCCGTCATCGCCGAGCGTGATCGCGAACGCCAGAAAGAGCACGACGAAGCCGATGTAGAGCACGTAGCGGCGCCATTCGACCTTCCGGCGCGCCGGAGGCGAGCCGCCCCGGAACCCCCTTGTGGCGACGCTCATGCCGCTGCCTCCTGGACGAGCCGGTGCAGCTCGGGCTCGTCGGAGAGCTCCGAGCGATCCAGCGAGCGATCGACCGCCCCGGCACGCAGGACGAGGATCCGGTCGGCCATCGCGAGCAGCTCGGCCAGCTCCGACGAGATGACCAGGACGGCCTTGCCCTGGCCGGCGAGGTCGCGCACCAGCTCGACGATGTCCGCCTTGGTGCCGATGTCGACGCCGACCGTCGGCTCGTCGAGGACGAGGACGTCCGGCTCGGTGGCCAGCCATTTCGCCAGCACGACCTTCTGCTGGTTGCCGCCTGACAGGCGGCGCACGACGGTGCGCAGCGACGGCGTGCGGATGCCCAGCCGCTCGACGGAGCGCTCAGCGATCTGCGCGCCGGCGGCGTCGTCGAGCAGCCCGCCGCGACTGAGCCGGCGCAAGAGCGGCAGCATCATGTTGGCCTGGACGGTGTGGTCCACGACCAGCCCCTGCGCGCGGCGGTCCTCGGGCACGAGCACGATCCCGTGCGCGATCGCGTCGGCGGGCCGGCGGATGGCGACCTCCCGGCCCCGCACCAGGATCCGGCCGGACTCGAGCGCATCGATGCCGAAGATCGCGTGCGCCAGCTCGCTGCGCCCGCTGCCCATGAGCCCAGCCAGCCCGACGATCTCGCCCGCGTGGACCTCCAGCGAGACGTCGCGGACCCCCCTCGCGGTCGAGACGTCCTGCAGCTCGAGCAGCGGCGTGCCGCCACGGTCGACCGGCCGCTCGGCCCACTGCATCGTCGCCCCGACGTCGCGGCCGACGATCATCTCGATCAGCGCCGGCATGGTCAGCTCGGAGCGCTCCACGGTGCCCTCGACCCGTCCGTCGCGCAGGACCGTGACGCGATCGGCCACCTCGATCACCTCTTCCAGGCGATGGGTGATGTAGACGATCGTGATGCCGCGCGCCTTCAGGCGCTCGACGATCGTGAACAGCGCCTGGACCTCGCTCTGCGCCAGCGACGCGGTCGGCTCGTCCATGATCAGGATCCGGGCGTCGTGGGAGAGCGCCTTGGCGATCTCGACCAGCTGCATGCTGGCGCGCCGCAACCGCGAGACGGGCAGCCCGGGATCGATGTCAACGCCGAGCTCGGCCAGCAGCTCGGCGGCACGCCGCTCGATCGCGCGATCGTCGAGCAGGCCGAGCCGCGTCCGCGTCTCCCGCGTGAGGTAGATGTTCTGCGCGACGGTCAGGGTCGGCACGAGGCTGAACTCCTGGAAGATCATCGCGATCCCCTTGCGGCGCGCCGCCTGCGGCGTCCCCAGCTCGACCGCGGCGCCGTCGATCTCCACAGTCCCGCGGTCGAGCGTGTAGACGCCTTCGAGGATCTTCATCAGCGTCGACTTGCCGGCGCCGTTGCCGCCGAGCAGCGCGTGCGTCTCCCCGGCGCGCACCTCGTAGTCGACGTCATCGAGGACGGTGACGCCGCTGAACGCCTTGCCGATCCCCCGCATGCGCAGCAGCGGGGGATCGTCGACCCGGGCCTCAGCGGAGGGCACCGTTCTTACTCGCCCGCTTCCACGACCTTCGGCGGCAGGCTCTGGTGGTACACCGCCTCCCAGCCCTCGGCGAGGCTCTCGGGCGTCACCGGCAGCGCGTTGACCGCCACGTAGGGCGGAGCCTGCTTGCCGAGCAGCGCGTAACCGGCCAGCTTCGCCTCGGCCACGCCCTGGTCGAACGGACGTTGGGCGCCCAGGCCCTTGATCAAGCCGCCCTGGGCCATGTCGATCGCCACGTTCTGGCCCAGGTCGATGGTGCTGATCGCGAGGTCGCTGCGGCCGTTGGCGCGAGCGCCGGCGAGCACCCCCTCCGCCGGCACGTCCCATACCGCCCAGATCGCGTTCAGGTCCGCGTTGCGGGTGAGCATCGCGGAGGCGACCTTCTCGCCGTCGCCGGCGAAGTCCGGCCCGCCGATGCCCTGCTCGGCCGCGATCTCGATCTCCGGGTACTGCTCCTGGATCGTCTTCTTGAACGCGTCGTAGCGCTGGCGAGTCACGAAGAAGTCGGCCTCGTGGTAGACGATGCCGACCTTGCCCTTGCCCTCGATCGCCTGCGCGAGCAGGTGGGCGGAGGCGACGCCGTTGCCGTAGTTGTCGGCCGACACGACGCTGGTGTAGTCCTCGCCCGGCTTGAAGCCCTTCGGGACGTTGTCCATGAACACGAGCTCCACGCCCTGCTCGGCGGCCTTGCGGTAGGCGCCGGCCGTGGCCACGGGGTCGGTGGGGATCGAGATGATCACGTCGGGACGCTTGGCCAGGATCGTCTCGATGTCGGAGACCTGCTTCTCCGGCTTGAAGTTCGCGTCGGTGACGCCGATCACGCGGATGCCCATCTTCTCGAGCTGGTCCTGCAGCCCGTCGACCTGCGCGGTGGACCAGTCGTTGCCGCCGTAGTGCATCACGATCGCCGCCGTCGCGCCACTGGCCTTGATCTCGGCGAGCTCGTCCTCGCTGAGGGTCACGTCCTCCGCGGGCGTCGGCTCCTCGCCGTTCGGGCCGGTGCTGAGCACCTTGGTCTGGAGCTCGTCGAGCCCCTTCTGCGCCTTCGCGGCGACGGCGCTGCTGCCCCCGCCGCCGGCAGATGGGGTGCCACCCTCGTCCTCCGAGTCGCTGCCGCAGCCCGCGACGGCCAAGGCGAGACACACGCCCAGTGCGCACGCACGAAAGCTGAACCTGTCCATCTCTCCTCCTCGATCGGGCTGCGAAGGCAACACCGCCGCCGTCTTGGCTTTCTCTCGCCACTCTACAGACTTATGCGCTTGCGTCAAGCAGAAGCCTCCGGATTCGGAATTGCGGCGCGGGCGCTTGCGTGCGCCGCGCAGCGAAATGAGCCGGCACGAGCGGGTTCGGCCGCTCGCTTCGAGCGCGCGATGACCAGCTCCGTGACGCGCCATGCGTTGGCCATGATCGTCAGCGTCGGGTTGATCCCCGTGCCGGTCGGGAACGGGCTCCCGTCGATCACGTAGAGGTTCTCGACCTCGTGCGCGCGGCAGCCGGCGTCGAGCACGGACCGCTCGGGGTCGTCGCCCATGCGCGCCGTCCCGTGCTGATGCGAGCAGTTGCCCGTGATGCGGTCGGCGTACACGGGCCAGACCCGCTCCGCTCCCGCGGCCTCGAGGATCTCGGCGTTGCGGTCGACCGTCCAGCGCGCCTGCGCGAGGTCGTTCGGATGGGCCCGGTGCGTGATGCGTGCGACGGGCCGGCCCCAGGCGTCCACGACGCCGTCGTCGAGCTCGACGCGGTTCGTCTCCTGGGGCAGGTCGTGGACGAGCACGCCCACCGCGAAGGTGTGGTTGAACAGCTCGCGGTCGGCCGCCTTCGCCTCCGCTCCCCACACCGGCGTACCGGGGGTCGCGAAGTTGATCGGCAGCGGCACGCCCGCCCCCGCCGCCGCGATCTGGCAGCCGCCGGCGAAGCCGCGGCTCTCGTCGTGGGCGTAGAACTCGAGGCTGGCCGCCGAGACGTACCCACCTCCCGCCCAGCCGTAGACCGGCTCGTCGAAGACGCCGATCGCGGCCGTGTACTCGTGCAGGGTGAGGTGGCGCCCGACCTGGTCGCTGCCGTTGGCCAGCCCGTTCGGGAAGCGGCCGGACTGCGAGAGCAGCAGCAGCCGCGCCGACTCGATCGCCCCGCACCCGACGAGGACCGCGTCGGCCTCCTGCTCGATGAGGTCGCCGTCCGCGTCCTGGTACACCACGCCCTTCGCGCGACCCTCGGCGTCGAGGGTGATCTCGTGCACGTAGGACTCGGGGCGCAGGTCGAGCCTTCCCGTCGCCAGCGCGTCGGGCACGAACGTGTTGAGCACGTTCGACTTCGTCCCGCTCGGATCGCCGTGCTGCTGTACGAACGCGCTCTGCACCGTGGCTCGCCGGCCCCGGTACGGGGCGGACAGCATCGCGGTCGGCTGCGGGTAGGAGTTGTAGCCGAGCCGGGCGCAGCCGTCGTGGAACAACTGCGCGTAGCGCGTCGCCGGCATCGGCGGCACCGGGTAGCCACGGCGGCGCGGCGCCTCGTGCGCGTTCGCGCCGGCCTGGCCGGAGACGCCCAGCTCCCACTCGACGTGGTCGTAGTGGGGCTCGAGGTCGGCGTAGCCGATCGGCCAGTCGGCGAGCGACGCGCCCGGCACGTCGCCCATGATCGTGCGGGGATTGAAGTCGCCCTCGGTGAAGCGGGGCACCCAGCCCGTCCAGTGCGTCGTCCCGCCGCCGACCATCTGCGGCACGGGGCAGAAGAGCTTCTCCACGGGCGTCTCGCCGGCCGACCCGCGGTACGTGCGCGGGTTGAGGATCGGATCGGGCCAGAGGTAGTAGCGGTTGACGTTGGCGAGCTCGTCGCCGCCGAAATCGCCGGCCCGCATGTGCGGACCCTTGTCGAGGCAGACGACCTCGACGCCGGCCTCGGTCAGCACCTTCGCGGCCGTGGCGCCGGAGGCGCCGGCGCCGACGATGCACACGCTCACGCGCTCGGGCTTGCGCTTAGCGGCCATCGGTCCGCTCCGCGGCGAAGTACTCCAGCGTGGAGTACTCGCCCGAGTGGACCTCCGCCATCGAGGCCGGCCCCGGGAAGCCGATGTGCCTCCAACCGACCGCGTCGCGGTTGCCGCCGTAGACCGGGTCCGCGTAGAACCCCTGGCGCGCGTGCAGGACGAGCAGCGCGAAGAAGTCGAGCCCGGTCTCCGTGGCGGGCTCCTGCAGCCCAGGCTGCGCCGCGCCGCCGTAGCCGGCGGTCGCCTTCTCCTCCTGCAGCTCCTCCTGGTCGCTCGAGGCGCGCTCGAGCTCGGCCAGCACCTGGTCCTGCCCCTCCTGTGAGAGCCTGCGAAACTCGGCCCCGAAGCGTTCGCCACTGCGCCGGTCGAGCTCCCCGACGCCCTCCTCGTACTGCTGCCGGAGCGCACCGATGCGCCGGCGCCATGCCTGCGCCGAGCGGCCGCGGAGCTCGAGGAAGCCGCTCCCGTCGGGCTTCGCGTAGATGAATGCGAGGCCGGACAGGTAGCGGTCGACGAACTCGGTCACCCCGGCCTCGCGCGCCCCCGGCCCGCCGTCGCTCGGGATGATCCGCGCCATCGCCGCGTCGATCGTCTCGCGCTGGTGCTCGTCGAAGAAGCGCGTCATGCCTGGTCTTCCTCCGTGGTGGCGAACTGGGCGTCGAACGCGATCGCGGACGGGGTGAAGTCGACCCGGCGGGTGAACGCGAGCGCATCGCGCGCTCCCCACTCGCGGTCCATGCCCGCGTCCTCCCACTCGATCGAGAGCGGGCCGTCGTAGCCGATGCGGTTGAGCGCGCGCACGAACGCCTCGAAGTCGACGTCGCCGTGCCCCGGCGAGACGAAGTCCCAGCCTCGATCAGGGGCGCCGAAGTCGAGGTGGGAGGCGAGGATCGAGCGGCGGCCGTCGAGCGCCTTGCGCGAGTCCTTGACGTGCACGTGGTAGATGCGGTCTGCGAACGCCTCGGCAAAGGCCGCGGGGTCCAGGAACTGGTGCGCGAAGTGGCTCGGATCGAGGTTGATGCCGAAGCTCTCGCGGCGCCCGATCGCCGCAAGTGCCTTGCGCGTGGTCACGAAGTCGTAGGCGATCTCCGTCGGGTGGACCTCGAGGCCGAAGCGAACGCCCTCGGCCTCGAACACGTCGAGGATCGGGGCGAAGCGCGCCGCGAAGTCGTGGTAGCCGGCCTCGATCGCCTCGAAGTCGTTCGGAGGGAACGAGTAGAGCTGGTGCCAGACGCTCGATCCCGTGAAGCCGTTGACCCGCGTGACGCCCAGGGCCGCGGCGGCGCGCGCGCTGTCCTTCAGCCGCTCGGCCGCCCGGCGGCGCACGCCCTCGGGGTCGCCGTCGCCCCAGACCTCCGGCGGGAGCACCGCCCGGTGGCGGGCGTCGATCGGGTCGCAGACGGCCTGACCCACCAGGTGGGCGCCGATCGCCCAGCAGCTCAGCCCGTGGCGATCGAGCAGCGCCTTGCGCTCGCGCACGTACCCGGGATCGCGCAGCGCACGGTCGACATCGAGGTGATCTCCCCAACAGGCCAGCTCGAGGCCGTCGAATCCCCACTCGCCGGCGCGGCGCGCCAGCTCTTCGAGCGGCAGGTCGGCCCACTGGCCGGTGAACAGCGTGATGGCACGCGGCATTCGGAGGTCGGGGGTATACAAGAGCCCTCCGTCTTTTGTCAAATTATCGCGCATAAGTGGTTGCTACAACACGCATTACGTGCCACGCCTTCCGTTAGAGTTCGCCGTGTGAGCCGGGTCAGGAGCAGCAGCGGAACCCGCTCCGGTGCCGGGGAGCTGCTCGAGCTGATCCGGCACGGCACCGGCCTCACGCGCGCGGACCTGGGGCGGCGCACGGGCCTCGGGCGCGCCGCGATCAGCCAGCGCGTCGAGGCGCTGATCGACCGCGGCCTCGTGCGCGAGACGGCCGATCTGCCGTCGACGGGAGGGCGGCCGCCCGCGAACATCGTCTTTGACGGCAGCTCGGGAGTCGTCCTGGCGGCCGATCTCGGTGCCACGCACGCCCGCCTGGCGGTGACCGATCTCGCGGCCAACCCGCTCGCCGAGGTCGCCCAGGACCTCGAGATCGCGCGCGGTCCGGAGGCGGTGCTCGAGGTCGTCGCGGCGCAGCTGCACCAGCTGCTGCGTCAGGCCGGCCGCGCGCCGCGCGACGTGCGCGGCATCGGCGTCGGCGTGCCGGGACCCGTCGAGTTCGCCACCGGCAGGCCCGTCAGCCCGCCGATCATGCCGGGCTGGGACGCCTACTCGATCCCCGACCGCCTGAACCAGGAGTTCGGCGCGCCGGTCCTGGTCGACAACGACGTCAACATCATGGCCGTCGGGGAGCACCGGACCAACTGGCGCGCCGAGGAGCACTTCCTGTTCGTCAAGGTCGGCACCGGCATCGGCTGCGGGGTGATCGCCGGCGGGAGGATCTACCGCGGGGCGCAGGGAGCGGCGGGTGACATCGGCCACATCCGCGTCGCCGGCAACGACGACGTGGTCTGCGAGTGCGGCAACATCGGCTGTCTCGAGGCGATCGCGGGTGGGCGCGCGCTCGCGCGCAAGGCCAGGGCGCTCGGCTTCGACGCGGCCGACAGCCGCGACGTGGTCGCCTTGGCGCGGGCGCACCACGTCGGGATCGTCCGGCTGATCCGCGAGAGCGGCCGGGTCCTAGGGGCCGTGCTCTCCGGCATGGTCAACGTCCTCAACCCGAGCGTGATCGTGATCGGCGGTGACGTGGCCGAGGCGCACGAGCAGCTGTTCGCCGGCGTCCGCGAGGTGGTCTACCAGCGCGCCACGCCGCTCGCGACGCGGCACCTCGAGCTCGCTCGCAGCACGCTCGGCGATCGCGACGGAGCGCTGGGGGCGGCGGTCCTGGCGATCGAGCACGTCCTCTCGCCCGAGGCGATCGACCGGGCGATCCACGACGGCGCCGCCGCCGCTCCTTAGCGCCGGCAGCCGCTAGAACGTCGGCCCGAAGCGCCGCCGGCGCGGCGCCCGGCCGGGCGGCTGGCGCGGCTCCGGGCGCTGCGGGGTGGGCGGGACGTCGAGCTCCAGCGGCTCGTCCGCCTCCACCGTCGCACGCTCGCCGTAGTGGGTGATCTCCAGCGCGTCGCCCTCGGTCAGCTCGTAGGTCGCGCGCGAGTCCTGCACCTCGATGCGCAGCCGCCGGCCGCGCCAGTGCAGCCGGAACGACAGCCGCGTCAGCGCCGGCGGGAGCCGCGGCGCGAAGCTGAGCCGGCCCTCGTAGTCGCGCAGCCCGCCGAAACCGTTCACGACAGCGCTCCAGGCCCCGACCAGCGACGCGATGTGCAGGCCGTCCTTGGTGTTGCCCTTGAGATCGGCGATGTCGACCAGCGCGGCCTCGCCGAAGTAGTCGTAGGCCAGCTCGAGGTGGCCGACCTCGGCCGCCAGCACCGCCTGCGTGCAGGCCGACAGCGAGGAGTCGCGCACGGTGATGGCCTCGTAGTAGGCGAAGTTGCGCGCCTTCTGGTTGGGCGTGAACGCGTCGCCGCGCACGTGCATGGCGAGCACGAGGTCGGGCTGCTTGACCACCTGGCGCCGGTAGAGGTCGAAGTAGGGGTAGTGCAGCAGCAGCGGGTACTGCTGCTCCGAGGTGCGGTTGAAGTTCCACAGCGCCTTGCGCGTGAAGTCCTCGTTCTGCGGGTGCACGTCGAGCGAGTCGTCGTAGGGGATCGCCATCGCGCTGGCCGCGTCGCGCCACGACGCCTCCTCCTCGACGTCGACGTCCAGCGCCTCGGCCTCGTCGCGGTGCTTGGCGCACCAGTCCGCGGCGGAGCGCAGGTTCCACTGGGCCATCAGGTTCGTGTAGATGTTGTCGTCGACGATCGCGGTGTACTCGTCCGGGCCGGTGACGCCGTCGATGTGGAACGCGCCCTCGGCGTCGTGGTGTCCGAGCGAGCGCCACAGCCGCGCGGTCGGGACCAGCAGCTCGAGCCCGACCGTGCGCTCGAAGTCCTCGTCGCCGGTGGCCTGCACGTAGCGCACGACCGCCGCGGCGATGCCCGCGTTGATGTGGAAGGCCGCGGTGCCGGCGGGCCAGTAGCCCGAGCACTCCTGCCCGCGGATCGTGCGCCAGGGGAATGCGGCGCCCTCGAGGTGCAGGGTGTGCGCGCGCTCGACGGCCAGGTCGAGCGTGGACCAGCGCCAGCGCAGCGCGTCGCCGGCCGCGTCGGGCAGGGTGTAGGTGAGCAGCGGCAGGACGAAGCTCTCCGAGTCCCAGAACGTGTGGCCGTCGTAGCCGGGTCCGGACAGGCCCTTGGCCGGGATCGCCCGCTGCTCCGCGCGCGCGCCGGCCTGCATGGCGTGGAACATCGAGAAGCGCACGGCCTGCTGGAGCTCGAGGTCGCCGTCGAGCTCGACGTCGGCGCGATCCCAGTAGTCGTCGAGGTAGGCGCGCTGCTCGCTCGCCAGGCCGTCCCAGCCGGACACGCGCGCGGCGGCGAGCGCGGCGTCGACCTGGTCGCGCACCGACGGCAGCGAGCGCACGCTGGACCAGCCGTAGGCGAGCAGCTTGTCCACGCGCAGCGGCTCGCCCGGCTCGATATCGGCGGTGACCGTCACGCGGCCGAGATCGTCGCGGCTCTCGGCCCCGGTCACGGTGCCCTCGGGCCCGGTGATCACGTGGTCCATGCCGGCCGCCATGCGCAGGCGGCTGCGGCGCGTGATGTGCACGAGCACGGCGCGCAACTCGTGCGTCGAGTGCTCCTCGGCCACCAGCGGCGCGGCGAGCGCGGCGGCGGCGCGCGGGTCCTTGGTCAGCACCGGCACCGGCTCGTTGGCCACCAGCTCGCTCTGCACGACGACCCGCATGCGACCCTCCAGCGGCTCGACCTCGAAGCGGATGGCCGCCACCGAGCGCTGGGTGAAGGACACCAGCCGGGTGGTGCGCACGCGGACCGCGCCGCCGGTCGGGGAGCGCCACTCGACCTCGCGGGTGAGCAGCCCGTCGCGCAGGTCCAGCCGGCGCTCGTGGCGCAGCAGCTCGCCGTAGCGGATGTCGAACGGCTCGTCGTCGACGAGCAGCCGGATGATCTTGCCGTTGGTGACGTCGACCAGCGTCTGGCCGTCCTCCGGATTGCCGTAGGCGGCCTCGGCGTACGGCAGCGGGCGGGTCTCGTAGAAGCCGTTGAGGTAGGTGCCGGGCAGGCCGAACGGCTCGCCCTCGTCGAGGTTGCCGCGCAGGCCGATGTGGCCGTTGGAGAGCGCGAACACCGACTCGGTGTGCGCGAGCCGGTCGATGTCGAGCTGGGGCTCGTGCAGCCCCCACGGCTCGACCGTGAACAACGGCGCCTCGCTCACCGGGCTGCGAGCAACTCGTCGAGGTCCTGCACGACGCGATCGGCCCCGTGCTCGCGCAGCGCCTCGGCCTGGCCGACGCGGTCGACGCCGATCACCGCCCCGAAGTTGCCGGCGCGCCCGGCCTGGACGCCCGCCAGCGCGTCCTCGAA